>Ga0208450_1000628_pt1 | contig 18488 bp, 13 predicted proteins | sample MalvireepMed_908_FD_184249 | JGI IMG/M metagenome (GOLD analysis project Ga0208450, IMG submission 184249) | Marine viral communities from the Global Malaspina Expedition - Malaspina viral metaG DeepMed_908 (SPAdes) (version 2) | ecosystem: Environmental > Aquatic > Marine > Oceanic | place... | reverse complement strand
GCCCCATGGCAATGCCGTCGGTCACGGTAATGGTGCAGAATTCGCGCGGCGTGCCCTTGGCCGACGCAACGCCCTTCTTGACCACCTGGGCCTGCCGCATGAGCGATATGTTGCAGGGAGCGGCCTCGTTCCAGCAGGATGCAACGCCGACCAGCGGCTGCGCAATCTCCTCGCTCGACAAGCCCATGGCGTAAAGAAACGACCTGTGCGGTGCACGTGTCGGCCCAACCGTCGTGTATCGGCTTGGAAGCTTGGATTTGTCGAATGGTGTGGCGCTCATGAAATCCTCAGACGCGTCGGGTCTGCCGACCAAGCCGCGGGGCTGAATTGATGCTCTGCCCTGCGCCCCGTTTGTGGCGGGAAATGGGCACCCCCTGTGCCCTCAAAACTCATAGCAGATGCTTTGACGAAAAGTGTTGCGGAATCGTCACAATGCGTGATCTCGAGCATCCATTCGACAAATTTTCATCAATTTTTCAAAGGCCAAACCGGTAACGCTGTCCCAACGCGAAGATGCCAAGACACTCGTTCGCAGCAAGCCACACGCCGCCATCAGCAAACAAAAACCCCGCCACAAGGGCGGGGTCTGAAGTCATATCAGTCTTGAGAGCAGATCAGAACTTGATCGAGGCACCTGCCGACAGCGCATAACCCCACTCGTTCGGTGAAGTTGCGGTGTAATCGACCGCACTGGCGGTTTTCGACTTGGTACCGCTGGCAAAGTTGATTGCCGCGCCGCCAACCCGAAGCTGGACTTTCTCGTTGACGTCAAATGCGACGCCGCCTGCAAATGTCCAAGTGTCGGTCAGAGTGTCCCAACCGGTGGTCACGCCCTTGTCCCAGGTAATCGAAGCCGAAGCCGCCACCTTTTCGTTGAACCTGTGCGCGACACCGCCGGTAACCGTCCAGCCGTCCTTGAAGAAGAAGCGCGAGGTCGAGAACGGCTGATTGGCAATGCCTTCAACGAGAGTGATGGACTGAAGCACACTCCACTGGGTCCACTTGACGCTACCGAAAGCCAGCCATCCCGGCGCGATGCCGGACTGAAGCGAAAGTTCCACACTTTGCGGCAGGCTCGCTGTGGTGGAGGCCGTGGTCGAGGTGTTCGCACCATAGAGCGCGGCTGCAGTGGCCGCCGGTGTACCCGCAGCGGTTGCCAGGGTAGCAAACGGCGTATTCGTGTAGGTACCGCTTGCGTTGTGGTTGGTCTGCGACCGATACATCAACGAAGCCTTGAGCGCGATTTCAGGAATTTCGTATCCGAGACCGAGACGGTAGCCCCAGGCATCCGAGGTCACGTTGATCTTGCTGTCGCCGGTATTGCCGAAAGCCAGATTGAAATTACGGGCCTGATTGTACTCGATGTGCTCGTTGAACACGCCGCCGATGAAGGAAAGACGACCCTTGCCCATTTCATGCCGGTACGCACAGGTCAGGCCGAACTCGCGAGTGGCCAGCGACTGGCTGGCAATGTGATAGCTGATCGCGCCGGAATAGGTCGAATCCGCACCATAGGGCTGCGAATAGGATCCCACGCAGGCCACGTTGTCGACGATCTGACCGCCCACGGAGGCGTAGGGCACTGTAAAGGAATCGCCGAATTCGACTTCACCCTGTGTAAATGCGCCAGCAGCGCCAGCAACCACGCGAACGCCGGAGACGCTGGTGTAGGAACGGCCGGGTGCGACATAGGTCACGCCGCCATAAACACCGATGCTGTCAGAATACAAACCGTCCAGATTGGCGCTGCCACGATTGAAGCCGCCAGCATGTGCTGCGGATGCAAGCGTGACAGTTGCTGCCATGGCAACCATTGCTGAGTTCAAAGTTCCGCGTTTCATAAATACCCTCCCGGACGCAAAAGCTTACGATGATCATATTAGGTAAGGTATTCACGTGTTTGTAAACAGTCGCCAAACAGGCTCCGGTACAGCCGTGTCGGCATCAGATGCAAGAACTCGCTAAAACACGACCTTCACGACGAACTTTCTCGCAAAATCAAGTTTCCGTGACCACGAGACGGCCGAAAATCAGGCCAAATTGCCCTTCTGTCGTAAATTTGTTGCAATTGAGCCACAATTGCCTTGTTTTCGACCAGAACGCCCAAAACCTGAGCCATGCACGCCAAAACGCAAAAAGGCGGCCCGTGAAAGGGCCGCCCGGTCAGCATGGTCAAATTGGCTTCGAATCACCCGGCCTGGGCTAATCTTTCGATCGCAGCGGTGAGTTTGTCCTTCTGTCCGGACAGATCAATCAGCTTTTCGCGTTCGGCTTCCACGATCTCCGGCTTGGCGTTGGCGACGAACTTCTCGTTCGCCAGTTTCCGTTCGATCTTGTCGAGATCATCGGCAACCTTGGCCCTGGCTTTCTCCAGCCGGGCCTTTTCCGCAGTCAGGTCAATCAGGTCGCCCAACGGCAGGCAGGCTGTCGCCTCACCCACCACGATCTGCGCCGATCCCGCCGGGACAGCGCTTTCAAGCACAATGTCCGTCACCCGCGCCAGTTGCTTGATCGCAGGATCGTGGCGAAGCAGCCTCGCCTCGGTGGTCGCATTGGTGCCGACCATAACCAGCGCTGCTTTCGAAGACGGAGGAACATTCATCTCCGCCCGCACCGAGCGCAGCCCCGAAACCAGATCGATCAGCCAGTTGATTTCCGCCGCCGCGGCCTCGTCGTCAAACACCGGCTGCGGCCAGGCCGCATGGCAGGCAAGCCCAGCCCCGGTTCCCGCCAGATGCTCCCACAATTCTTCCGTCATGAACGGCATGAACGGGTGCAACAGCTTGACCGCTTCGCTCAGCACATGCGCGGCGCAGGCCCGCGCCTCCACCTTGGCGGCTTCGTCCTCGCCGTTGAACACCGGCTTGAGCAATTCCAGATACCAGTCGCAGACCTGATTCCAGACAAAGCGGTAAAGCGCACTGGACGCCTCGTTGAACTTGTAGGCCTCGATCGCGGCTTTGACCTCGCCGGCGGTGCGCGTCAGCTCGGTCAGGATCCAGCGGTTGATCGTAAGCTTCGCCGAAGACGGATCGAATGCCGGATCTAGCACGGCGCCGTTCATGTCGGCGAACCGCGCCGCATTCCACAGCTTGGTGCCGAAATTGCGGTAGCCGGCGATCCGGGCAGGATCGAGTTTCACATCACGGCCCTGGGCTGCCATGATGGCCAGCGTGAACCGCAGCGCATCGGCACCATATTCATCGATCAGATCCAGCGGATCGATGACATTGCCCTTGGACTTGGACATCTTGGCGCCGTCCTTGTCGCGCACCAGCGCGTGGACATAGACCGTGTGAAACGGCTCTTCATCCATGAAGTGCAGCCCCATCATCATCATCCGGGCGACCCAGAAGAAGATGATGTCGAACCCGGTCACCAGAACATCGGTCTGATAGTAGCGCGCAAGTTCCGGCGTCTTGTCGGGCCAGCCGAGTGTCGAGAATGGCCACAGGGCGGACGAGAACCAGGTGTCGAGCACATCCTCGTCCCGGATCAGGATCTCGCCGGGCTTGAAGTTTTCGAGCTTCTCCTCGACCCAGGCCTTCCACGGCCCTTCATGGGCGATGTAATGCTGGATCGCCGCCTCGAGCGCCGTCTCCTCGTCCTTTTCGACGAACACTTGCCCGTCCGGGCCGTACCAGGCCGGAATCTGGTGTCCCCACCACAATTGCCGCGAGATGCACCAGGGCTGGATGTTCTCCATCCACTCGAAATAGGTCTTTTCCCAGTTCTTCGGCACGAAATTGGTCCGGCCCTCGCGAACACTTTCGATCGCGGGCTTGGCCATCTCGGCGGCATTGACGTACCACTGGTCGGTCAGGAACGGCTCGATCGGCACGCCGCCGCGGTCGCCATGCGGCACCATGTGGGTGTGCGGTTCGATGTGATCGAGAAGCCCCAGCTCTTCCATCTTCGCGACCACTTCCTTGCGCGCGGCAAAGCGGTCCATGCCATCGAGTTCCTCGATCACCTCGATCAGCTTGCCCTCCACGGTCAGGCCCTCGAGGAACTCCTCGTTTTCCTTGAGCACGATGCGGCCATCGACGGTCAGTATGTTGATCGCCTTGAGTTGGTGGCGCTTGCCGACTTCGAAATCGTTGAAATCATGTGCAGGCGTGATCTTCACCGCGCCCGAACCGGCTGTCTCGTCGGCGTAATCATCACCGACGATCTCGATCCGCCGTCCGACCAGCGGCAGCACGATGGACTTGCCGATCAGGTCCTTGTAGCGCGCATCCTCGGGATTGACCGCAACAGCCGTGTCCCCGAGCATGGTCTCGGGCCGCGTCGTGGCGACGATGATGTAATCCCGGGTCTCGTAGGTATGAGTATCGGTTTCCTCGTCATAGGAGACCGGATGCTCATAGGTGACACCATCGGCGAGCGGATAGCGGAAGTGCCACAGATTGCCCTGTACCTCGACCTGCTCGACCTCAAGATCGGAAATCGCGGTCAGCAGTTTCGGGTCCCAGTTGACCAGCCGCTTGTCCTTGTAGATCAGGCCTTCCTTGTAAAGGGTCACAAAGACTTCCAGCACGGCGCGCGAAAGCCCCTCATCCATGGTGAACCGCTCCCGCGACCAGTCGCACGATGCCCCCAGCCGCTTGAGCTGGTTGAAGATCATGCCGCCGGATTGGTCTTTCCATTCCCAGATCTTGTCGACGAATGCCTCGCGACCGATTTCGCGGCGATGGATCTGCCGTTCCGCAAGCTGCCGCTCGACCACCATCTGCGTGGCAATGCCGGCATGATCCATCCCCGGCTGCCACAGCACATTGTCGCCCAGCATCCGGTGATAGCGCACCAGAATATCCTGCAGCGTGTTGTTGAGCGCATGGCCCATATGCAGCGAGCCGGTGACGTTCGGCGGCGGAATCACGATGCAGAACGCATCCTGCTCCGGCTGTGCGCCAGCACCGGCGGCAAAGGCATTTGCCTCTGCCCAGCGTGTCACGATTTTGGGCTCTACAGCCGCTGCGTCATAGGTTTTTTCGAGCATAATCGGGGAACCGTTTGCATCTGAAGGGTGAGGACTGTGATAAACCGGAACGAATTGGTGGAGTCAACACAAGCTGCGGCGAAGACGCTGCAGCCGAGCAGCATCCCGCAAGCATTCCTCGTGCAGAGCATATTCTCAAACCAGCAAGGCACTTGCGGATTGAAATTCTAGCACTTTTCACCAAGGGATACGCCAAGCAATATGACGCAGCACGAAGCCCCTGCCCTGGTGCGGGATCAGGGTCTCGACGATCTCGGGGAATGAAGCAGGTGCAGGCTCACGTTCCAGGCGAGGCCGAGCTGAACGCCCGGCCTGTTTCGCGCCGCAGACTAGCGGCGGTTGCCGCGCGAGACGCGCTCGATTTCTTCGCGGACAAGCCGTTCGACGAGTGTCGGAAGATTGTCGTCCAGCCATTGGGTCAGCATCGGCCGCAGCATCTCCTCGGCGATCTCGTCGAAAGACCGCCGCTGACCCGCAGCAATGGCCGCGTCGAGTTCTCCGAAGGCGGCGGCGACCTTCTCTCCTGTCTGCATTGATACCAGCTGACTGCCGGTATTGTGATCGGCGTCCGAAGCCTGTTCGGCATCGGCCTGCTGCAGCTGCTCAGCCTGCGCAGAGCCATGTGCGTCACCGGCAACGGCAGGCTTTTCTTCGGCCGGCTCCGCCTTGGCTGGCTGTTCTTCAGCCGGTTCCTCGATCTGCGGAGCCTCGGCCACCACGCGCGGCGCCGGCGCCGGCACAGGCTCTTCCGAGGTCAGTGCCTCACGAAGCCTCTCCGCAGCCGCGTCAATGAAGTCAGGTTCCGCATCGACCGGCTGTGTGTCCGCGTCATTGTGGCTCTGGACGGCTGGTTGGGAATGGCTTACCGGCTCGGAATGCGTGTCCGGCTGCGCCTGCGGATCTGGCATCGCACGTGCGCGCGCCGCAACGTCCGCGAGCGAAACCGGTTGTGCGACAGGAGCGTCATTGGCTGCGGAGGGATGGCTTTCCGTATCCTGGTCGGCATAAACCGCGTCACGGGATTCGTCTTCAGCCTCATGCCGGGCAAAAGCCTCGGCGCTGCCAGCAACCGGAAGCCCGTCCGCCCCGGGCTCGTTGTTTTCAATGATCCTGCGGATGGAAGCCAGGATTTCTTCCATTGACGGTTCGCGCTGTGCGCCGGCCTGTCCCATGAATACGCTCCGTTACTCTCGTCGCCAGGCTCATGCCAACCGGCGAATCACCTCACCAGTCTACGGTATCGGTTTGGATTTGAGAATCAGGCGTTTGCACGCATCGCCAGTCATGCACAGGAATTCGCGTCAAGGGCGGAACACCGCCCTTGCGAACCTGTCCGCGGGTTTCAGCGACCGTCCACGGTGCGCAGACCGAACCAGCGGTCCTTGGTCGCCTCGTAGTGAACTTCCGGCCGGTAGTTGGCGACATGCAGGCCGAGACGGTCGACAGTCAGCTTGCCGGTCGATGCAAGTACCGAAAAACTCGCAACGATCGCGTTGCGCTCGGACTGCGAAATGGCTTCCTTGGCATTGAGCACCGATTGCTGGGCGTTGAGCACATCAAGCGTGGTGCGCTGTCCGACACGGCGCTCTTCCACCACCCCGTTCAGGGCGAGATTGGCGGCCGAAAGCTGGGCCCTGTTGGCCTGGATGGTTGCCGTAGCGGCTTCCATCTGTGTCCATGAGGAGACCACTGACTGCTCGATCGAGCGGCGGGCCGAGTCGACCAGAATGCGCTGCTGGCCGAGCTGCTCCTTCGCCTGACGAACACGGGCCGAAGCAGCACCACCCTGATAGAGGGGAACGGTGACCTTGGCCTGGATCTGACTGGTGGTGATGCCGCCGTCGGCTTCGGCAACCGAGCCGGAGACGGTTACACCCGGAAGAAAGGAGCCTTCCTGCGATTTGACATTGTAGCTCGCCGAGTCAACGCCATACAGCGCCGCCAGAACCGCAGGGTGTTCCTTGGTGCCCTGTGCAACGGCAATATCAAGCGACCCGGGAAGCAGCTTGCGCGGCAACGGCACCGGCTTGAGGTTCTTCGGCGTGGTGCCAACGATCTGCGCATAGACCGCAGCGCTGGACTTCGCCTGTGCAATCGCGGCTGTCAGGCTGGCCCTGGCGCCGGCGAGTTCGGCTTCGGCAAGGCTCACATCGGTGCGGGTGCTTTCGCCCACGTCGAACCGCGCGCGGGCTGCCGAAAACTGCTCCTGCAGGAACGCGATATTCTGCTTTCGGTAGACGACGATCTGGTTGTCCCGGTTGACATTGGCATAGGCCTGGACGGTGGCCAGAAGGATATCGATCTCGGTGCCGCGCAGGTTCTCCCGACCGGCAAAGACCTGTGCCTCGGCGGCGCGTACATTGTTCCGCGTCTGGAACCCGTCAAACAGTGTCTGGCTGATCGAAACCCCGACGCTGGCGGTATTGGTCACCCGCCCTTCGGTGTTCACCGCCGACGTTGAAGCTTCCGCTCCGATCACCGGCCTATAACCTGACTTGGCCAGCGCCACCCCTTCGTCCGTTGCGCGCAAACCTGCCCGTGCCGCGTTCAAATCCGGGTTGTTCTCGTAGGCCTTGGCCATGGCCTGATAGATCGTCTCAGCCGAAGCCGGCTGTACGGCCACCGCCATCATTGAAATGACGGCAATGGACGCGAGCGAATTCTTGACAAGGGACACGAGCATATACTCCAGCATGCGCGAACGCGGTGGCCGCGATCAAGCGCAGGACACCATCATGATGTTTCATCAACATATGATCGCTAGAGCACTCAGACGCAATCACGCACAGATCACAATTGCGTACTAATCCCCATCAAGTTGCCATCAGGCAACAGCGCGACAATTGGCATCAGCGCGGATTTGCTGGGTTTGGCGCGGATCAGAAGACGAATTCTTCAACCTTGCGGAAGCCGGGCAGCGGCTTGACGGAGAGGTTGAAAGCCGGCCGGCTCGAGACCACGCCACCGTCCTTGACGAAGAGATGCGCCTGCGCAGCCAGACCCAGTCCGACAGGGGCGACGAGCCGCCCACCTTCGCGCAACTGATCGAACAGGGCCGGCGGCACAGTTTCGACAGCACCGTTGAGGAAGATCAGGTCATAGGGGCCTTCGGCGGCGTAACCCTTTTCAAGTTCGCCGGTCACCACGGCCACATTGTCGTAGCCACCTTCGCTCAGGGTTTCGCTGGCAGAATCGACCAGCGTCGAATCGCTCTCCACGGCAACGACCGAGCCCGCGAGCAGGGAAAGCAGCGCCGCTGTGTAGCCGGAGCCGCAGCCGATCTCGAGCACCACGTGATCGCGGGTGATCTGCGCCAGCTGCAACATCTTGGCCAGTGGCGAAGGCTCCATGACGTAACGGCCGACGCCGTCTTCTTCGCCGGTGGAGACCTGGAGATCGGTATCGATATAGGCCAGTGGCTTGAGCGGCGTCGGAACGAAGTCCTCGCGCGCCACCGTCAGGAACGCCTTCAAAACCGAATGCGATGTCACATCCGTGGTCCGGAGCTGGCTGTCCACCATTTTCTGGCGCGCTGCTTGATAGTCGGTGCCCATTAGGTCTCTCCGATGCATCTGTTCTTCCGCTTCCAATAAAGCGCTGCACTGCGAGATTCAAGCTGAACCGCGACCCGCGCGGTCGAATTCAGGCTTTTCAACCGAACAACTCGGTCAGAAAGCTGCCCCGGCGATCAAGATGCCCCTTGCGCCGCTTCGATTCTCCGTCTATTTGCCAGCCGTCCGGTCAGTGATCGGCACGAGGCCTCGTGGCGGAGTGGTTACGCAGAGGACTGCAAATCCTTGCACCCCGGTTCGATTCCGGGCGAGGCCTCCATCTCTCCTTCACCACCACTGTTTCAATTCGTCCGGCCCTCGCGACCGGGCCTCTTGCCGTTGCGCCGTTCCATCCGCAGCACGAAAGACCGGCGCCAACGGCGCACGGCCGGCAGGTCCTGGGACAGGACCAGGAGCCCCAGCGGCAGCATCCAGAAGCCCAGGACCGGCAGAAAACCCAGCACCCCTCCGGCAACCAGGCCCAGACCAAGCCCGATTCGCATCGGTGCCCGCTGCGGCAGGCGGAAAAGCTTCGGCCCGATGCCGATTTCGCCGCGGCCGGCGTGAAAACTGAAAAAACGGCTTCGGGACATGGTCGGCGGCCTGCCTTTGGCGATTGCAGGGGCCGGTTCAGCCCCCTTCGGATATACCTGAGAGATGGGTTCTGAGAAGCTTCTTGGCAAGATCGACACATTTTCTTCAAAAACAGCTTGGCAAATCAGAGAGGCATTTGTTATAGGCCCCCCACGCTGCTTAACGCGGTGATCCCCGGTAGCTCAGTGGTAGAGCAATCGACTGTTAATCGATCGGTCGCTGGTTCGAATCCGGCCCGGGGAGCCAGATTACAGAAAGACCGCATCCCTTTGAGGGATTGCGGTCTTTTTTGTTCCGGGACGAATGTCCGCAACACCGTAAAAGATCAGCATTTTTTCGTGAAACTTTTGATCCGGCTTGTTCGTAGTTCCGTAAGACGAGTTCAAAAGGCCCGGCGACTTTCGCCAAAACGGAAAAAATGCATCGAATGGAACGCGACACATCCCATTTACAGGATCCGGCAATCGTCTGGTTTCGCAACGATTTGCGAATTCAGGACAACGAGGCCCTGGTTGCAGCCGCCCAACACAGCTCGGTCATCCCCGTCTACATCAGGCAAACCGATGGCCTGGCCCGCGCTCAAGGCGCTGCACGGGACTGGTGGCTGCATCACTCGCTCTCAAGCCTTTCGCTCAGCCTCGATAGACTTGGCGCATCACTTTTGCTTCTCAGCGGCAATCCGGCAGATCTGATTCCGGAGCTCGTCAGAACCACCGGAGCATCAGCGGTGTACTGGAACCGCCGTTATGACCCGGCGTTTCAGGCTGCTGATTCGGCGCTGAAAGCTGAGCTTCAGGCACAAGACCTCGTCGCGGAAAGCTTCGCCGGGCAATTGCTGCACGAGCCGACCAGGCTGCGCACCGGCACCGGCACATTCTACAAGGTCTACAGCCCGTTCTGGCGGGCGCTCGAGCCCGACGTCGAAAATCGTCAGCCGCTTGATGCCCCCGAATCCCTGACCCCTTACGCAAATCTGTCCGGGATCTCCGGCGAAACCCTCGACAATTGGGGGCTGCTGCCCACCAGACCCGACTGGTCGGGTGGATTGGCGGAGGCATGGACGCCCGGCGAGATCGGTGCCCATGAGCGGTTGTCTGATTTCATCGAAGACAGAATGCAGGGCTATGACGACAGGCGCGATATTCCCGGCGTCGACGCCACCTCGGGCCTGTCCCCGCACCTGGCCACCGGCGAGATCACACCGGCGCAGATTTTCGAAGCGCTGAAAAGCACCGACAATGATGCGGCACCCGCAGACCGGACCAAATTCCGCAAGGAAGTTGGCTGGCGCGAATTTGCCTGGCATCTGCTGGTCAACAACCCGGCATTGCCCGAGAAGAATCACAATCCCAGGTTCGATGATTTTCCGTGGCTCGATAATTCGAAGTCACTTGATGCCTGGCAGAAAGGACTGACCGGCTATCCGGTGGTTGATGCCGGCATGCGTCAGCTCTGGCAGACCGGCTGGATGCACAACCGCGTCCGCATGATTGTCGCCTCGTTTCTGACCAAACATCTGCTGATTGACTGGCGCAAGGGCGAAGACTGGTTCTGGGATACGCTGGTTGACGCGGATCCGGCCTCCAATGCGGCCAGCTGGCAATGGGTGGCGGGCTCAGGAGCAGACGCGGCTCCCTATTTCAGGATCTTCAATCCGGTACTGCAGGGCGAGAAATTCGACGCAGAGGGCGATTATGTCCGCCGCTTCGTGCCCGAGCTGGCGCAGATGCCGAAACAATTCATCCACAAGCCGTGGGCTGCACCGGAGCAGATCCTGACCACTGCGGGCGTCCGCCTCGGCGACACCTACCCTCACCCGATTGTCGACCACAAGCTGGCGCGCGACCGCGCACTGGCTGCCTATCAGCAGATCAAGGAAGCCGCATGAACGTTCACCTGAACGCCTTTCCAGCAACCGCCGGGCCGAAACGATTGAAGGTCGCCATTGTCGGCTCCGGCATTTCCGGCGCCTCGGCGGCTTGGGCCATGCGTGATCTGCATGATGTCACGCTCTATGAAACCGGGAAACGCGCCGGCGGCCACACCGCCACGGTCGACATCGACTATGAGGGCACTCCGGTGTCCGTCGACACCGGTTTTATTGTCTATAACGAGCTGAACTATCCCAATCTGACGGCACTGTTTGCACATCTTGGCGTCAAGACACATGACAGCGACATGAGTTTTGCCCTGTCGCTGGATCACGGCAAGATGGAATGGGGTGGCGACAATCTGTGGACGCTGTTCGCGCAGAAACGCAATCTCCTGCGGCCATCCTTCCTGTTGATGCTGCGCGAAATCCTGCGCTTCAACAAGATCTGCCTGCAGGATCGCGCCCAGGGTCATCTGGCTGCCCGCTCGATTGGCGACTACCTCAACTGGCGCGGCTTCTCGCCCGGCTTCATGAACAATTACCTGGTGCCGATGGCCGCTGCCATCTGGTCGACGCCGGCCAAGAAGATGATGGAATTCCCGGCCACCTATTTCGTCAATTTCTTTGAAAACCATCGCCTCATTTACCTGGAGCGGCCAACCTGGCGCACGGTAACCGGCGGAAGCCGCAACTATCTGACCAAACTGCTGGCGCCGTTGGGCCACCGCGTCCGGCTCGATACCGGAGTCGTCTCGATCCGCAGAAGCGCCGATGGCGTCGATATCCTCGACACCACAGGAACCACCCAGACCTATGACCGGGTGGTTCTCGCCTGCCATACGGATCAGGCGCTGCGCATTCTCGACCGGCCGACAGACGAGGAAAAATCGATCCTCAGCGCGATTCCCTACAGCCCGAACCGGGTGGTGCTTCACCGCGACGAACGGCTGATGCCAACCCGCAAGAAGGTCTGGGCCTCCTGGAACTATCTGCGTTCGTCAGATCAAAGCAGTGATGCCAATGTCGCCGTCTCCTACTGGATGAACCGCCTGCAGGGCATCGATCCTTCCAAGCCCCTTTTCGTCACACTCAATCCCGACCGCGAGCCGGATCCGAAGCTGGTCTTTGGCGAGTACAGCTACGATCATCCGCAGTTCGGAACCGACGCGATGGAGATTCAGGGCCGGCTGAGAGAGATCCAGGGTGGCAACAACACCTATTTCGCCGGCGCATGGACAGGCTACGGCTTCCATGAGGATGGGCTGACCTCGGGCATTCTTGCCGCTGAAGCGCTTGGCGCCACCCTCCCCTGGCGCATGAACGCCGCGCAATCTCCGGAATTGGCAGCATGACCATGACCGCGGTCCTGAACAATGATGCCGTGCCCGGTGAGACCATCAGCCGGGCCTCCGCTTGCCTGTATGCCGGCGACGTCATGCATCAGCGCATGAAGCCGGTTGGTCACCGGTTCCGCTACAAGGTCTTTTCCCTGTTGATTGATCTCGACCGGCTTGCCGAGGCTGATCGCCTGTCGCCGCTGTTTTCGGTCAACCGGCGAAACGTCATGTCCTTTTACGAAGCCGACCATCTGCGCGGCACGGAACAGACGTCACTTCGCAAACACATCGACGCGCTGCTTGCCGAAGCGGGCGTCGAGCAGCCGGCGGCGCGTGTTGAACTGGCGTGCTATCCACGAATTTTTGGCCGCGTCTTCAATCCTTTGTCGGTTTACTACGCCTATGACCGGAATGAGCAGCCATTGGCGCTGATTTATGAGGTGAGGAACACCTTTGGTGAGAACCACACCTATGTCTGCAAGGTCGAAGACGGCGACATCACGCCGGCCGGTATTCGCCAGAGCCGCTCCAAGGTTTTTTATGTGTCGCCCTTTGTCGAAATGGAAGCGCGGTACAATTTCCGCATGAACCTTCCCGGTCAGCAATTGAAGTGGCGGATTCTGGAAACCGACCAGTCCGGCCCGCTGCTTGCGGCCACCTACAACGGCAGCCGGCGGGCGATGTCGACCGAATCAATTTTGGCCTGCCTCTTGCAGATTCCATTTTTGACGTGGAAAATCGTCGGCGGCATTCACTACGAGGCGCTCAAATTGTGGTTCAAGGGGATGCGTTACGTGCCGCGCCCGGCGCCGCCTCCCAGTGCGAGCTTTCGCGATCAGGGAAAGTTCGAACGTCAGGTGGCAAGACCGTGACGGATGAACCATTGGCAATACGGAGGAGGCTGCGCTCATGAAGACTGAAGCCACCTGGAATGAACATCAATCTGTAGAGAAGCTGTCGACGGACAATTTGTCGACCTATCTGCGCGGGCTCCCGGCGAAGGCCAAGATGGCATTGCGCGGCCTCTTGCACATGGGGCACGGACGGCTTTCGATCCGCATGCCGGACGGCCGCACCGTGTTGATCGAAGGCCGCGCGGACGGGCCTGAGGCGACGCTGATTCTTCACAACTGGAATCTTGCGCATCGCGCCCTCACCGGTGGCACCATCGGCGTGGCGGAATCCTATATCGATGGCGATTGGGAAAGCCCCGATGTGACGGCATTTCTCGAGCTGTTTCTGGTCAATGTCGAGGTAGGCGACACCCTGGCCGGTGGCGCACGCGGTATTGCCCGCGTCGTTGAACTGGTTCGCCACTGGCTCCGGTCCAACTCCCGCGGTCAGGCCAAGAAGAACATTTCCGCCCATTACGACCTCGGCAACGAATTCTATTCGAAATGGCTCGACGAGACGATGACCTACTCGTCAGCGCTCTACAGTGATGGCGCCAATGATCTGGAAAGCGCGCAGACCGCCAAATACCGGGCACTTGCCCAGGCGGCAGGTCTGAAAGCCGGTGATCACGTTCTCGAAATCGGCTGCGGCTGGGGCGGATTCGCCGAATATGCGGCAAGCGAAATCGGCTGCCGCGTCACAGGGCTGACGATTTCCAAAGAGCAACTTGCCTTCGCCCGGCAACGCATCGAGAATGCAGGCCTGTCCGACAAGGTCGAATTCCGCTTTCAGGATTATCGTGACGAAACCGGTCAATATGACGGCGTTGTCTCGATCGAGATGTTCGAGGCGGTCGGCGAAAAATACTGGCCGACCTACTTCTCCAAGGTGCGTGAGTGTCTCAAGCCGGGCGGCAAGGCCGGCCTGCAGATCATCACCATCAAGCCGGAAGCCTACGAGACCTATCGCGCCAATCCGGATTTCATCCAGCGCTATGTGTTCCCCGGCGGCATGCTGCCCACCGAGAACCATCTGACATCACTGGGCGAAGCGGCCGGTCTCAAGATGGTCGGCCATCGCGCCTTCGGCCCCGACTACGGCCGGACACTCGCCGAGTGGCGGGAACGCTTCTGGAACGTCTGGGACGAGGTGCAGCCGATGGGCTTTGACCTCCGCTTCAAACGGCTGTGGGAGTTCTACATGTACTACTGCGAGGCCGGTTTCCGCTCGGGACACATCAACGTCCGGCAGGTGGTTTACAGCTGATCAGCCGTTATCGTCATGTTCACCCTGCCAAGCCACATGCTCGGCAGGGTGAACCGTTTCGGCAATGCGGGCGTATGAAGTCTGCAGCTGAACTCGCGCGGAAAGCAGTGACGGGGTTTTGGCCAACCACCGGGTATAAAATTGGCCTCACGCTCTGACCTAGCCTCCGATCAGCAGACAGTATGCCGGCAAATCGCGTTGCCGCACATCATTGCCTATGCGCTACCGGCCATACCGCTGGCAGCCCTCACCCTGCCGCTCTATGTGCTGGTTCCGACTTTCTACACCGAGACGCTTGGGCTTTCTCTCGCATCGGTCGGCTTTGCCTTGCTGCTTGTCCGGATTTTCGACGCGGTCAACGACCCGCTGATCGGCTGGGCTGCGGACCGGTTCCGGCCCCGCTTCGGCCGCCGCCGCACCCTGTTCGCCATCAGCCTGCCGCTGACAGCGATTTCCGCCTTCATGCTGTTCTGGCCGCCGGTGGATGCGTCAGCCCTGTGGCTGGTGGTCTGGGGCCTGTTGCTGTCGCTGGGCTACACCGCCGCGCTGATCCCGTTTTCGGCCTGGGGTGCCGAACTGGCGACCGATTACCATGGCCGCTCCCGGATCACCGCCTGGCGCGAGGGGCTTATCCTGGTTGGAACGCTGATTGCCATCGCCCTGCCCTTTGCCGTTGGTTTTGATCAGGCAAGCGGGCTGCACGGATTGGCGGTCCTCGGGCTTGTCATCTTGATCGGTCTGCCTTTGCTGGGTGCAGTCGCGGTTTTCGCCACGCCGGAACCGTCCGAACATTCCCGCATGCGCGTCGATTTCAAATCCGGACTGGCGCATCTCGCCGGCAACCGGCCGTTTGTCCGCCTCATCGCAGCATTTTTCCTCAACGGGCTTGCCAACGGCATCCCTGCGACTCTGTTCTTGTATTTTGTTTCGGCGCGCCTCGGTCTGCCGGACGCACGTGGTCCGCTGCTGTTTTTCTATTTTCTTTGTGCCATTGCCGGCGTGCCGCTGGCGGCATGGGCAGCCCGCCGCGTCGGCAAGCACCGGGCCTGGTGCTATGCCATGCTCGCCGCATGCGCGGCCTTCGCCCCGGCGCCGCTCCTGCCCGAGGGCTCGCTCATCGCTTTTGCTGCAATCTGCGGAGTGACCGGCCTTTTGCTCGGCTTTGATCTTTCCCTGCCGCCCGCAATCCAGGCAGACGTCATCGATGTGGATACGGCGTCATCCGGCGAGCAGCGTTCCGGGATCTATTTTGCCGCCTGGAGCCTGTCGACAAAGCTGTCGCTGGCCGGTGGTGTCGGGGTCATATTCCCGGCCTTGGCTTTGCTGGGATTCGATCCCGGCGCAGACGAGGTATCCGCGGAAGGATTAACGGCTCTGGCCATCGCCTATGCCTGGGTGCCGATTGCCGCCAAGCTCGTCAGCGTCGCCATCATGTGGAATTTCCCGCTCGACGAGGCCGCTCAAAAATCCTTGCGCACCCGTATCGAGACTGCCTGACTCCGGATCAGCGGCTTTCCAGCGGCCGCTTCTTCCAGCCGGTTGCGGCATTCATCAACCAGAAATATGCTGGATATGGCAAAAACTGCAGCGCTTTCAGCACATAGGTGAAGCGGCGCGGGAAGGTGATCTCGAAAGAGCCGGACTTGAGCCCTTGCGCTATCCGCCGGGCCGCTTCGTCGGGCTGCAGCAAGGCCGGCATTTCAAACGCATTGTCCGCGGTTGCCGGGGTATCGACAAATCCGGGATTGATCACCTGGATTCGCACGCCAAACTTGTCGAGATCGAATTTCAGGCTTTCCGCCATGTTGATCAACGCCGCCTTGGTCGCGCCATAGGCCGCACTTGTCGGCATTCCGCCGTAACCCGTCACCGATGACACAATGGCGATCTGTCCCCGGCCGCGGGCTTTCATATGGTCGATCGCCGGAACCAAACCATTGACCACGCCGGACAGATTGACGGCAAAGGTCTTGTCGAAATCCTCAACCGTGAGGGTTTCGCCGTGAACCGGGAGATAGACTCCGGCGTTAAACACAGAAAGCGCGAGCCCATTGCCTTCCGAATCCATCTGCCTGACGATTTCCGCCATCGCTTGCGGGTCAGTGACATCGCCCGGAGCGGCGATGATGCGCCCCTTGAGCCCGTCGGACTGCTTCGCCAGCTCGTTCAGGGCATCTTCGCTGCGCGCAGTGACATAGACGGTGTACCCCTCGCCTGCCAGGTCCAGCGCCAAGGCCTTGCCGATACCGCTAGAGGCACCGGTCACCCAGGCTGATCCATCGGCTGGCGTGGCGGTGTAAATGCTCATGCGTGTCTCCAATCAAAAAGGCCGTCTGGAACATCATACGTTCCAGACGGCCTGTTGGTTCAAATTCTCGTAAGAGACGGCGGTTCAGCCGATGATGTCGCCGATCAATTGCCGGAACGAGCCGGTCAGCTTCAGCGGTGCATCCATCACTGCAAAACCGATGCAGGGCCGCCCTGTGTCAGCGCTCGGCCGGTGGTCGACGGAATCGTCCGCCACCGAAATATCACCGCGGCCATAATGCCCGCGCGCATCGCTGAAAGCGCCATCAAGAACCAGCGACAATTCGCTGCCCTCGTGCGTGTGGGCCGGCACGGTCCTGCCCGGCTTGATCCAGAACAGATTGACGTGGCAGCCCTCTATATCGCCAAGCTCATATTCCTTGAATCCCGGCATCCGCGTCCGCCAGGGAACATCGCCGGCATCGAACCCGACAAAATCATAGAGCGCCTTGGGAAAAATTCTCGCTTCACTCTGCTGCACCACACCGGATGACTCAGGCATTCGGGAGCCCAGGACAGCAGCCAGCATTGCGTCACGGTTATCAAGCGCGACGGGATCAATTGCCGACAGCTCCAGACCGGCCATCGCCTCAAGATTTGCAACCTTGATCCGGTTGTCCGGCTTCAATTCCAGATGTGCTTCGACCAGAACCCGCGCCGGGGTCGGAAGAGTTCCGGCAACGTAGCGGGCCAGAAGCGAATCAATCGTGTCGATGTGTTCACGCACCATGCGTATCAAGCTTTCCACCAATTCAACGGATGATCCGCGCGGATACGGGATACAGCCGCTCATTTCGATTTCATGTCTTAGTCCATACGCCGGCTGGCGCAATACGGATCACCCGATCATGCCATTTCTCATTTTTACCGTTTGAAGGCAAATTTTCCCTTATACCCGGACAGCGGGAGATCGGGTTTCTTGCAACAGCCCCCTTGAGAAGCCAGAACGGGCTGCCTAGTCTCATGTAGCCTGTGACTCCACAGCCAAAAACAGGAAAAACCATGCCAGCCCTCAATTCGGTTCTCGACGCCATCGGCAACACGCCTCTCATCCGCCTCAACGCCGCGTCGGAGGTCACAGGCTGCACCATTCTTGGCAAGGCCGAGTTTCTCAATCCCGGCCAGTCCGTCAAGGACCGCGCCGCGCTGGAGATCATTCGCGACGCCGAAGCCAAGGGGCTTTTGCGCCCGGGCGGAACAATCGTCGAAGGCACGGCGGGTAACACCGGCATCGGACTGGCGATGGTTGCCCGCGCCCTGGGTTACAAGACCGTCATCGTCATCCCTGAAACACAGAGCCAGGAAAAGAAGGATGCCCTGCGTCTGCTTGGCGCCGAGCTGGTGGAGGTCCCTGCAGCCCCCTATCGAAATCCCAACAATTATGTCCGGTTGTCGGGCAGGCTTGCCGAGCAGATCGCAAAATCCGATCCCCGCGGCGCGATCTGGGCCAACCAGTTCGACAATGTCGCCAACCGTCAGGCCCATGTCAAAACCACTGCTCCGGAAATCTGGCGCGACACCGGCGGCAAGTTCGATGGCTTTATCTGCGCAGTTGGCTCCGGCGGCACCCTTGCCGGCGTCGCCGAGGGCCTTCGCGGCTATTCGACATCGGTGAAGATCGGCCTTGCCGACCCCGATGGCGCCGCCCTGCACAGTTTCTACAC
>Ga0208450_1000618_pt1 | contig 18667 bp, 18 predicted proteins | sample MalvireepMed_908_FD_184249 | JGI IMG/M metagenome (GOLD analysis project Ga0208450, IMG submission 184249) | Marine viral communities from the Global Malaspina Expedition - Malaspina viral metaG DeepMed_908 (SPAdes) (version 2) | ecosystem: Environmental > Aquatic > Marine > Oceanic | place... | reverse complement strand
CTACCAAGGTGATGATGACACTTTCGATGTGGAATACTCCACAGATGGTCAAAGTGTTGATATCGTTTATTCTGGAGCAACTAATGGTTGGATTCCTACTATTGATGAGGCTGTCGCAGATGTACCTACCAAAGCAAACGATAATGGAATATTTGGTTTTGGCAATACTGGTAGTCTGACAGGAGTAACAAATCTAGTTTCTAGTGTTGGAGTGGTAGCGACAGATGTAGCTGCGGTAGGAACTGCTAGAAGCAGATTAGCAGCATGCGAATATGGTAATGATAAAGGAATTTTTGGTTTTGGTGATACTGGTAGTGCTTCTGATATAACCAACTTAGTATCTAATGCAGGAGTGGTAGCGTCAGACATTACTGGAGTGGGAACTGCTAGACTTTATTTAGCGGCATGTGGATATGGTGGTGATAAAGGAATATTTGCTTATGGTTATACTACTGGTGCTGTTTCAATGAGCAACTTAGTATCAAACGCTGGTGTTGTAGCAGCAGATGTAACTGGAGTGGGAACTGCTAGACAGCGTTCAGCGGCTTGTGAATACGGTGGTGATAAAGGAATATTTGGTTATGGTTATACCAGTGGTAATGTTTCAATAACCAATTTAGTGTCTAATGCTGGTATAATTGCAACTGACACAACTGGAGTAGGAACTGCTAGGCGATTTTTAGCGGCATGTAGTTATGGTGGAGATAAAGGTATCTTTGGTTTTGGTTTAAATGGTGGTATGCAAGCAATAACTAATTTAGTTTCTAATGCTGGAGTAGTAGCAACTGATACAGCTGGCGTTGGAACAGCTAGGTATGTTTTATCGGCAACACAATATGGTGGTGATAAAGGTATCTTTGCTTATGGTAGTGACGATTCTACTCCTTTGCTTTCACTGAGCAACTTAGTTTCCAATGCTGGTGTAGTTGCAAGTGACGTTACAGGAGTTGGAAGTGCTAGAGAACAATCAGCCGCATGTTCTTTTAATTAATATTATGGCACAAAAATTTAACACAGAATTTAATTACCGATACCAAGTCATAGGATGTACGCCTTGGGAAAAAATCAAAACATTAAAAGGATTTCTTGAAGGAAGGATAAGAGCACAGGCTCTTGAAGAAGTTGGTAAATTAAAACACCAGGCAAAACTTTCAAAGCTAAAACATCTACAGAATAGTGGAAACGGTTTGGAGCATGAAATTCTGGAGCTTAAAGCTGAAATTATAGAACTTGAAAGCCATGAAGGAACTCTCAAAGAGGCGTTTGAACTTACCAAGGATGAAATTAAAATTCTAAAAAAACTACTGAAGGAACTTTATGTTCTTGCAGAACCTACAAGAATTAAAGGTTATACCGATGAAGAAATGTTTGAAGCAAATGCCGCAAACGAATTTACGGTTGATATTGGTAGGGAAATTCAGGCTGAAATGATTGCCAATGGCAGACCATCACCAGCTAAATTAAGAAATGCCATGAGTAATCCTCACACTTGGAACGCATTAAAACAAATAGGATTAATACCTAAACAAACAAAAATACTGGAAGGCAATATAAATCCACAATTAAAAATAGAACTTAAAGGAGTTGAAGATGAAGATGTTTAATGATAAGGAGGTTGAATATGAAACTATATAAACTAGAAGCAAGTAACTTTGAAGCCTTTTTTGGTACTCATGAGGAACGCATTGAAAGAGACGTTATAACAATAGCACAGACACCAAGTTGTGATGCTTTTTTATATTTGTCTAACGAAATCTATGATGAATTAGAGTTGCTAGATTCAGTACCATTAGGATTTGACTTTACCTATTGTCAAGAATGGGGTTTAACAGTTGACGCTGATGTAATTGATAGAGTTATTATAGATTTAAGAAAAAAATCCTATCCAACTTGGCAAGATCAACTAGACGATATTTACCATAATGGAATTGCTGGCTGGAAAGCTACAATCAAAACAACAAAAGACAAATATCCAAAGGCATAGATTATGCCCTTTCTTAAGACTTTCCTCATAGTTTAAAAAGTGATAGTAATAAAATAGGAATGTCCAGACTTCATCAATCGTTCTGGATGCTCTCTTTTTAGGAGTTTTATATGTTATTCGGATTTGCAGCATTTGCAGAAAGACCTTTTTCAACGGTAGGAGATGATAATAGTGTAACTATTACTGCTACAGCTAATACATTAGCTATTAGCATTGGAAATCCAGGAATTAGTGCGGATGCGATTATAGAAGATCCTACGGGTTCTCAAATAGTTCTGGGAACTGGAACAGTTACTATAAGCACAGACGCTAATGTTACTGCAGTAAAAAATGAATTAACATTAGGAACAGGAACTGTTACTGTGACGGCAGGAGCTACTGTTGTACCTTCTGGAAACAGTCTTGTAATTTCTTCTGGAACTGTTACAATTACAGGAAGTGCAAATGTTACACCTGCAGCTAATACATTAACATTGGCAACAGGTAATATTGCAGCTATAACATGGAGCGAAATACAACCGGGAGCTACAATGACATGGACACCAATAGATCCGACGGCTTAAAATTATGGCATCAACTTATTCAACAGATATTCAACTAGAACTCGTTACAACCGGTGAAAAAGCCGGGTTGTGGGGATCAATTACTAATACTAATTTACAAATTTTAGAACAGGCAGCCACAGGTTACGCCAGCATAGATATGGCGGCAGCCGATGTAACTCTAGTTTTAACAGATGGAGCAACTTCCAACGGTAAAAATATTTATTTAAGACTTTATGGAACGTTGGCGGCTAACCGAACTTTAACAATGCCGGTAACTGCAGAAAGAGTCTGGATTATAAAAGATGAAACGGTTAGAGGGACTTCTAATAGAACTCTTGGAGTGTTAACAGCTTCAGGAACAGCACAACCCGTCCCACCAGGTGCAACTCTTTTATGCAGATCCGATGGAAGTGAAACAGTAGTTACTATTATTGAAAAAGGTTATGCAACAATTACAGATTCCAATACTCCTTATACAACGGTCGCAGGAGCACAAATTTTTGCTAATACTTCAAGCAACCCTATTACGGTCACTCTTCCCGCTTCACCTTCCGTTGGTGATGAAGTAACCATTATTGATACTAGAGCATCTTGGGCATCTAACAATTTAACTGTAGGTCGAAATGGCCAACCTATTAATACAGCAACTTCTGATTTAACCCTAAGCAATGCCGGTCAATCCATAACGTTAGTTTATATAGACGCAACACGTGGCTGGGCTTATAAGACTAACTATACTTCATAGGAGCTATAAAGATGGCTCTTACATCTATTAACTTTGCACCCGGAATAGACAAACAAGATACGGCGATTGGAGCCATCGGTCGTTGGGTCGATTCTGATAATGCAAGATTCAGATATGGTCTTCCTGAAAAAGTAGGAGGATGGTCTTCTTTATTAACCGATACCATTTGTGGTGTAGCCAGAAAACAACATTCCTTTGTTGATTTAGATGGAAACAGATATGTAGGAATTGGTACTGATAAATTTCTTCTTATTTATTTTGAAGGAACTCTTTACGATATAACTCCTTGGCGTTCTAATAATGCCGGAGCTCAAACTACTTTTACTTCTTCTACTTTAGCAACAGATAGTACGTCCGTTAAAACCTGTACTATTACAACAACCAGCGCCCATAGTTTAATAGTGGGAGACATGATAGTTTTAGATTCTGTAACTCTTCCTGGTGGAACGGGATTATCAGCTTCAGATTTTGAAGATAAATTATTTCAAGTTTTAACAGTTCCAACCGACGTTACCTTTACCATTGATTCATCGGCACAGGCCGGTTCAGTTGTCGCTACAGGGGGAACCATGACGGTTCAACCTTATGAAAATGTTGGACCTGCAGCCCAGACGTATGGATATGGGTTTGGTGTAGGTAGTTATGGGGGAACCGTTACTGGAGTTGTAGCTAATGATTTAGATGGAGCTTTATTAGCTGATACTGCTGGAACGGGGGGAGTGGGAACTTCAATTGCTTTAACATCAACCACCGGATTTCCAGCTTCAGGAACGATTGCTGTTGAAAATGAATTAATTACCTATGCTGCAATTTCCAGCAATGATTTAACAGGGTGTACCAGAGGAGCGGATGGAACGGCTACAGTCGGAACTTCCAACGGTCAAGCACACAGTGATGAAGCTGTAGTTGATAATGCCACAGATTATACAGGATGGGGAAGTGCTGTTGTAGCATCAACCGTTACTTTAGAACCTGGACTTTGGTCGTTAAGTAATTGGGGAGCTGCATTAGTGGCAACAATTTCCAATGGAAAAACTTTTACATGGGATTCTACTATTGCTGCGCGTTTTACTACAAGAGCTTCCACTCTCACAACTGGTTATGTAACAGCTCTCACTGGAGCTTTGGGAAATCCTACTGCGAGTAGAATGACTTTAGTTTCTCCTACAACCCGACACTTAATTCATTTAGGAACCGAAACAACGATTGGAACGGCTTCATCACAAGATGACATGTTTATTCGTTTTTCTGATCAGGAAGATATAAATACCTATGCTCCTTCTGCAACAAACAGCGCAGGTACTTATAGATTACAAGATGGTTCAAAAATTATGGGAGGTATTGTAGCTAAGGAAAATATTTTAATATGGACCGACAATGCTTTGTATTCCATGAAATTTGTAGGGGCTCCTTTTACTTTTGGATTTGAACAGGTTGGAACGAACTGTGGACTTATAGGTCAAAACGCCGTTGTTGAAATTGATGGTGTCGCTTATTGGGTAGGTAATAATGGTTTCTTTTCATTTGATGGTACCGTTAATAATTTACCCTGTAGTGTAGAGGACTATGTCTTTGATGATTTTGCTACGACAAAGGGACAACAGGTAAACGCAGGAATCAATAATTTGTTCACCGAAGTCATCTGGTACTATCCAACTGAAGATGCAACCTATAATGATCGATACGTCGTTCATAACTATGGTGAATCACAAAAACTTCCTATGGGAAATTGGTATATAGGAAGTAATACCAATTCTATTCGAACGACTTGGATTGATTCTATTATTTATCCTCAACCTTACGCGACTCAATTTAATAGTACGGCAACAGGAACTTTTCCAAGTATCATCGGAGAAACAGGATTAGGGCAGAGCGTTTATTTTCAACAAGAAACGGGGACCGATCAGATTAATCCTGATGGTTCAACAACTACCTTAACATCCTATGTTCAGTCTTATAATTTTTCATTGCAAAAAGATCAGAGTGAAGTCTTTTTAGCTATGAGACGATTTATTCCTAATTTTAAACTGTTAACCGTTAAAAATACGGTAACCATTAAACTTAAAGATTATCCTGCTGATACCTTAGCTAATAGTGAATTCAGTCCTTTTTCCATTTATCCAACGACTCAGAAAATAGATACAAGGGCGAGTGGAAGATATGCAAGTTTAAGAATTGAAACGGATGGGGCCGGGGAGAACTGGAGATTCGGAACTTTCCAGGTTGACCTACAACCGGACAGGAGACGGTAATGGCTGGAATATCAGATTTCTTTTTAACACCACAGAACGTACAGCGAGGTGTAAACTTACTACAAGGCAACCAAGGAATTGTTAATACCTTAACAGGACTTCCTATTGGACCTGCCTCAGGCAGAGCCTATATTCGAAATCTTTCTGGTTCTCAAGAACCTATCACTGAAGATTTTTTTAGCACGAATCAATTAGATGAAGTTAAGCGCCGGACTGCAGAAGCAATGGCGAATAAAAGTATGAATCCTGATTTTAGGTCGTCGATACCTTATAATTTAGAAAGTCCCTTATCTATGCAAGGCATATTTAAGGATCCAAAAGTTGATATCGATATGACCCTTGGACAAGCTGGTTATCGAAAAAATCCGGACGGAACCATTAGTGTGATTGATAAACATGACTTTGATAGTTTGAGTGGTGGAGGTGATTATTTATATGGACAAGGAGAAAAAGCAGACTTGGGGGCAGGTCATGTTATTGACGCATCTGATTTAGGAGAGCCACGATATTTAGGAGAGCGTGGTCTTCCTTTTTTATCTCCGGTGGATATTTTTGGAAGAACCCAGGCACAAGCAACAGCTGAGGAGGTTGTAAAGGATCCTTTTACTGGAGAAGTTATAGAACCTGATTATAATGCGGATAGAGAATATACTACACAAACTGAATCTATATTTGAACCTAAAGAGAAGACATTAAAGAATGTGTTTGATGCCTATAAAAAAGGACATATTACTAAATCTAAATTTGCTAGAATCATGGGGGGTATATATGGACACCAAGGAGATTATTATGATGAGCACGACGTTGGTGTGAGACGTATGAGAGAAGACTGGAAACCATCTGGAATTCCAGTCAATATCAATCTTGGAATTATATCTCACTTGGATAAATTAAGAGCTAATAGAAATTTTGCAAGATACATTGCTAATACGAAAACCATTCCATCTCAAATTAGAAAACAAGCACAGAAAATTGCACCAACTTATCGTGTACCAACTCCTGAACAACATGGTAGAGAAACAAGAGAAGAAAGAGGAGGAAGTGAAAGAACTTTTAGTAGAACAAGTCCCGGAGGCATTAGCCAGGCAACATCCAGGGCAGCTCGTAGTGGCATGAGTGGTTGGAGATTATCTCAAGGAGGATTTATTTAATGACAAAAATAGTAGTAAGATTACCAGAACCTAAAAAAGAATATTCAGAAGATAATCAAAGACAGATTAACAGAACCTTGGCTTCTATGATACAACAATTGAACTCAACCTATCTGCAACCCGATAAGGATGATACAGAAAGATTTAATTTCTTTTTAAGCTAATGGCAAACGTATATAAAAATATTCAAACAACAATTAGTTCAGCAGGATCTGATGTAGATATGTATGAATCTCCAACAGCTACAACAAGTATTGTTAAAACAATTAGACTATTTAATACTCATAGTGGATCTTTAGATGTAACATCTACCGTTTATGATGCTTCATCAACGACTGATTTTGAATGGGATAAAACCAATATTACTGCTGATAATCATGCCAATTTATTGACTTATAACAATCTTTTAATATTAGAGGCAGGCGATATTTTAAAGATGCAATGTGCAACAACGAATGTTATAAAAATGACAGCTGCTGTGTTACAAATAACTAGACCTCCAGAGGTCACAACTACATAGGAGAAATATGCCTTTTATAGAAACAAAAGCTAAAAGTGAGTATCAGATAATTGATGGGAAAAGAACTCATGTAATTACTCCTGAATGTGAAGTAACTTTAACTAATATAGAAACTGGAAAAGAATATATGTCAGATTCAGAAGCCGATCATGATGTAGATAATCCTAATTCAAACACCAAAAGAGAGCATATTAGAAGGGATGTTCATATTAAGGTAGCCGCGATTGACTTAGGAGCGGATGCTGGAAAGGTATAATACATTGACGATAAGCATAAAACCTAGTAAATTAAGATATCATAGCGTAATTTCAAGCTTTACGCACTTGCACTTTCACAACAATTAAAGAGACATTATGGGATTTTTAAAAAAAATAACTAGACCGATTTCCAAATTTTTAGACAAGATCGTACCGAACGAGATCAAACCGGCATTGCCATATCTGTCTGCATTCGCACCATTTATGATGGGACCAACGGTTGGAGCTGGATCAAGTCAAGGTTTAATGGCTCTCTTAAGAAGAGGTGCCTTAACAGGTGGAATTAATTTAGCTTCTCAATTAGCACAAGAAGGAAGTGAGGGAGAATTTGATCCATTATCTTTAGCATTGGCATCTGGAATGGGTGCAATGACTTCAGCAGAAGCTCCTGGAGTTTTTAGAGGAATGCAACGAGGTCCAACGGGAGCTGATGTATTTGGAGATGTCTCTGTACCTTATACACCTACGGATACAGGAATTATGTCATCTATCAAACATGGAATTGGAAAAGGTGGAGAAACAGCAGCTAATTGGTTAGGTACTCAAGCAGATATTTTAAGACCTGGTGGAGAACCATTAACCATGGCAAATGCTTTAACAGCAGGATCAGTTCCAATTACACAAGGTACTGGAGATTTAGCTAGAATTACAGCGGAACAAGCATTACGAGATTTCGAAGATGAAGCAGCTGAAACAGGTATGGGAGTTAATGACGACGGTAGAAGAATAGCAATTAGATCAGCGATGGAAGCTGCCGACCATCTTGAAGAAGATATTTTAGATGCACTAGCATCATTAGGATTAAAACAAGGTGGAATTGTAGGATTAAAACAAGGTGGAAGAGTAGGTAAAGCAGGTGGTGGCATAATGAACGCGAAGCGTGGATTAGTAAATGCACCCGGTGGTTATGCTGGAGATAAAGAAGAAGTAGATTTTGGGGGTATAACAGAAGCAGTTACAGCTGTTGAAAAAACACCTAAGAAATTTTTAGTTGATAAATTAGAAGTTACAGTAATGCCTGGACAATCAGAAATGATGGCTATTATTAATGCAATGATGAATGATATAGATGGCGTTATGCCTGACGATCGTAAACAAGAATTTTATAACTTATATTTACCACAACTAAGAGACAATGGTGAAATATCTGAAAAAGAGTATAATTTTTTAATGGGAGAATTATTTAATAAAGCTAATGGTGGAAGAATTAATAAAGCAGGTGGTGGAGTAACAAGCGTTTTACCTAAAGGTAAAGAAGCAGATTATAGAGGTGGCGGAGTTATTCCCGTAGGATCCAGAGAAAGAGCGGACGACGTTCCGGCTAGATTAAGTAAAAATGAATTTGTAATGACTGCCGATGCAGTCAGAGCAGCAGGTGGAGGAAGTGTTAACAAAGGAGCAAAAAGGATGTATAATCTTATGCACAATTTAGAGGCAAGAGTATAATGGCAGTTACAGAAACAAGAACATTACCATCACCAATATTAGAAGGTTCATTAACATCCTTCTTAAAACATTTAGATAAATTACAAAAAGGTTCAGTTCCAACTGGCTTTGCAGGAATAGATACATCTACCTATGCACCGCAGGTTGCGGGACAGCATGCATTACAAACGGGAGCTGTAGCAGATGCAGCAGGACTTGCTAGTTTAGTAGGCCCTGGAGCAGGTGAAGGACCGGGAACGGTTTCAGCTTATATGTCACCTTATCAACAACAGGTGATCGATGCACAAATGGCTGAATTTGATAGACAGGCAGGAATTCAAAGATTAGGAATTGGAGACGCAGCTTTACAAGCAGGAGCTTTTGGCGGAGGACGTCACGGAGTTCAAATGGCAGAATACGCAAAAGGAAGTGATATGAATAGAGCATTACTTCAAGGACAATTATTACAACAAGGATTTCAACAAGGTGTTGGTGCAAGAGCACAAGATTTAGCAGCGCAACAAGGTTTAGGTCAATACCAACAAGCGATGGGTCAGGCCCAACAAGGATTTGAACAAGCTAAATTGGATGCTTCACAGATTGCAGCAAGAGAAGCAGAGTTCGCACCATTTACACAAATGGGTCTAGTGGGTCAACAACTCGCGCAGATTCAACCGGGAGCATTCCCGACTACAACAGTCGGATATGCACCACCAGCAGCTCCAGCAAGTCCTATGTCCCAATTTTTAACCGGAGGCGCGGGCGCAGCTGGGATTATGGGTAAATTAGGATTGTTTGGATAATGAGCAGAATATTAAGAAGACCGATGTTTAGAGGTGGACGCGTTTCGAGTTATGGAACGGGGATCGCTAGTGGTTTGGCGGATGGTGGTAGAGTTGGTTATTATAATGGAGAACTCGTTACTGGCACTGATTTGTTATGGAAAAATAGAGGAGGTCAAAAAATTTATGGCTCATCAAGTCCTTATGGAATTAAACCTAAGATAACAGATTTAGTTACAGGATATGGAGCTAATCAAAATTGGGGAACTCCTCCAGGAGATGAAGATCCCTTAGCTCATTTACAATATCTTTATGCATCTGGAGATGATCCTACATCAGAAGATGTAGATGTTTTTTCAAAACAATGGGTTGATGAGGATCTTGTACAAAAAAATATAGATAAAGAAACTTGGAAAACTGAACAAAAAACAAAAAAAGAAGAAAATCCAGATTATCAACCTATAGAATTTGAGACATGGCAGGGGATTAAAAAAGAAATTGAAGCTGATGAACCTGATCTAGGCTTAGGTGGAAGTGAAGGAAAACAAATTTTAAAAGCAGAAAAAGAACCAGGTAAAGAATTGGAATTTACAGGAATAGAAGGAGCCGACCCAAGTGATTATGATTCAAGTGATTTAGAATCAATGATTTCTAGATATGAAGACTTATTAGGTGGTAAAAAAGCTAAAGGTCAAGATATCTCTGATATGTTATTAAGATTCGCCGGAGCTAAAGGTGATACAACTATGGAAAAATTCCAAGACTTTGCAGCAGCAGAAGCTAAAGTTCCAGCTAGATCAGAAAAAATTAAACAAGCTGCAGCCATGTTAGGTATTAAAGGTGAACAGGCTCAGAAACTTTATGAAACTAAATTAAAAAATGTTAAAGGAATGTTCACCAAAAAAGTAGAAGAAATTATGGGTACTGAGGGAGTAACGCGAAGTGAGGCAATAAGAATGGCGTTAGGTCAACCAGGATCCCTTGGTGAAGCATATCTTGTATTTAAACAAAAAACTGGAATGCCTCCAACTCCACAAGAATTTGATATGATGGCTGAAGGATATACTTTAGGCCCTTTACCGGAAGATTGGCAAACTTCAAAACCTACAGGAACTTATTACATTCCAAATGAAATGGTTATTGTAGAAATGGTCGAGGGTGTCGCTAAAAGTAAAAAACCTTACAAACCCCAACAATAAGGAGGAATTATGGCATCCGCTTACGATGACATATTAAAAGATCTAAAAGAACCTTCTTATACTCAATCTCAAACAATTGATGCAGAAGATGAAAATGAGGTAAGTACAATTACTTCGGTATTATCTGGCCTGGGTTCTGGTCTATTTAAAATTCCCGAAGGTTTTTTTTCATTAGGCGCAGCCCTAATGGATTTAGGAGCCGACACCAATAAAGTTGCAGAAGTAGAAAAATACTTTGCAAAAATAAATCCTTTCGATGAAGCGGCTGAAGCAACAGCAGCTGGTAAAATTACAGAACTTATAGTTAACTTAGCAGTACCGGGAGGTATTGCATTTAAAGCTGGAAGTGGTTTAGCAAAATCTGCTATTGCTGCTAAAAAAGCAGGCAAGTATTTATCTCCAACAGGTCAAGCTGGAAAAAATATTAGTAAAGGAATTCAGAAAAAACTTAAAGATGTCAAGCTTAGGGGTTGGGATAGAGCTGGAGAATTAGGAGCCGGTGCATTAGCAGGAGGTGTTGCTGAAGGAATTTTTGTAGGTGACGTAGAAGATGCAGGAACTTTTGGAGATTTATTAGGAGGTCCTACTCAGTTAGAAAGAGAAATGGAAGGGGATACTTATGATCCCGCTCAAGAAATAATTAACAGAGTTAAATTTGGAACTGAAGGTGCTTTATTTACGGGAGTATTGGGTGGCATAGGAGCTACTATTGGAAAATTAAGAGATGCTACAAGAGTAGGTAAAGCTGCGGATAGTAGATTTAATAAATTTTTAGAGAAATGGGGAGGAAAATTCAGATCTAGACAAGGAATGACTCCTGAAGCTTTCAAGCAACTGAATTTATTAAAAGGTGCGAGAGCTGCAGACTTAAGTGGTGGTGAAACATTCGTTAGAAATTTAGATGATAAAATTAGCAAACTTTTTCCTTTTATGAAAAGAGCCTGGGGAGATAAAACTACTTATGACAGTAGAAGACAACTTCTTAAACAAATGAATCGAATGTTATTGTCCAGTGCGGACAATCCAAACCAACTCAATCCTATTTATAAAATGATGGGTGTAAAAAGAATTTTAAATGCTAAAGGTAAGAAATTAATGAAAGAGGCTCAACCTTTATCTGGGCCTCGTTTGACAGAAAGAGGAATTATAAAACATTATTTAAAAAATAATAAAATAAAAGATTTAAAGAAATTTACTACAGTAACCGATGAAGGAATTGAAAGTATTAGCTTTGGTAAAATGAACAAAAAATTAATGGATGATTTTGCTAAGACACTCAAGAAAACTTATAAAGCTAAAGACGAAGACATTGCTGGGATCTTCGCAAATTTAGCTGGTATGAGAATGGGATGGGGAGAACTCTTCACTTCGATGGGCAGAAGACTAGATAAAAAAGGAGTAAAAGAATTTAAGGAACTCTTTGGTAATAAAGTTACAACATGGTTGGACTCTAGTTATGATGTCTTTAAAAATAGAAAAGCTAAAATAGGAGAACAGCTTATTCCCACTGCACAAGTAATGAGTGACGCTAAAAAATCTTTCAAACAATTATATAGGACTAACACCGGCGGCAAAGAATTATCAGATGCAGCAGCTCAAAATGAAGTTTTAAAAGTTTATAATTCTGTAATCAATCCTACAACGGGTAAACCCAATATAGATCAGAGTTTTAAATTAGCTTCTAAATCCGATCCTTATTTTAAAGTGCCAGATTTCTTTTTAGGTAAATCATCTTTAGATGAAGCTTTACATGTTAACAATGTTAATTTATCAAATTTGACAGGAACCCAACGAGAAGTTATTGAAAATTTATTTGGTAAAGGTAATGATGCATTTCAAACTATTCTGGAAGCAACTCAAAAACTTTCTGCGGTTGTTAGAAGAAATGAATATTTTGATAATCTAGTTAATGAATCTAATCGATTAAGAGAATTAAGAAAAGTTCAAATTGATGAGTTTATGAAACAAGGACTATCTAGAGAAGAAGCTGGAAGGAAAGCAGTCGTTCCTATCTTTGCGAATAGCGAAACGGAAGCAGCTGAATTATTTGGAGGAATGCTTGGAGCCGATTGGAGAGCAACTGTTAAACCAATCAAAAGTGCAAGAGGTTTTGAAGCGTTAGAACAATTAGGTCCTGTTGATTATAGACAAACTTTAAGACCGTTAGCTGGAGAAAAAAGAGCTACTTTTTTAAAAAAAGGAGCAAAGATTGGTGAGGTAGCAGAAGAAATTCCTATTCATAATCCATTAGCAGGTAAGTATGCCATGAATGGAGTAGTGGATGGTTTAATCGAACCGGTTGACAGTTTATTCCAAAGTAAAAACTTTGGTACTCAGCTTTATGCTAATTTTATTTTATATCCTAAAGCCACATCTCAAATGGCTAAAACTATTTTAGCTCCCTTTACACACGGTCGTAACTTTTTAAGTGCGGGTGCATTTGCTATGGCAAATGGAATTATACCTTTTTCAGATTTAAAAGCGGTGAAGGCTGCTTACAATGCATTACAAGTTGCTGGTCCAGGTACTAGAAAGTCTAATCAGTTCTATCAAAAACTTTTAAAATTAGGAGTCGTTAACTCACAAGTTCAATTAGGAGATCTAATGAATCTTTTAAAAGATGTTAGATTTGGAACGACGGTGGGTAAACTAGGTAAAGCAAGATACTCAGAAGAAGGTTTAGGAAGTTATGGTTTAAATCGTTTGATGAAAACTTTATCCAATGTTAAAAAATTCTCACAGGATGCATACACAGCTGAAGATGATTTCTGGAAAATCTTTACCTGGTTCGGTGAAAGAGGACGATTAGATAAATCATTAAAAGCTTCCGGTTTAAGTTTAGGACAAGAAATTAAACAAGTACTACCGGATGGAACAATTAAATCATTAGGTAGATTTACAGATGATTGGTTAGATGAAAGGGCCGCTGATTTAGTTAAAAACAATGTACCTAACTATGCCTTTGTATCTGATTTTGTAAAAGGTTTACGTAAATGGCCTGTCGGAAACTTTGTAGCTTTCCCTTCAGAAATTATGAGAACAGGTACTAACATTGTAGATACTGGATTAAATGAAATATTTAATTTTAAAATAATAGGAAAGCAAGGAAAAGTAGTTACACCATTTAGAACAATTGGCTTAAGAAGATTAGGTGGGATGGCGTTTACAACGGCGGCAGTTCCTTACGCAGCAGTTGAAGGTATGTCAGCTCTATACGACGTAACTCAAGATGAAAGAGCTGCATTAAGAAGATATGTTGCGGACTGGTCTAAAAATTCAACGCTAGTTCCTTTAAGAGATAAAGAAACGGGTAAATTAAAATATGTAGATTTCAGTCATGCAAATGCTTACGATACTTTATCCCGACCTATTCAAACCGTTATTAACAGAGTTCAAGCAGGAGAAACTGATAAAGATGGAATCATGAATGATTTTATTGTGGGTCTTGCTGAATCCACTAAAGAATTAGCACTACCATTTATTAGTGAATCTATCTGGACTGAAGCTTTAGCAGATGTATCAGTTAGACGAGGAATGAGTCCAGAAGGCTTTAAAATATGGAATGATGAAGATAGTTTGGGGCGAAGAGTACAAAAAGGCGTCGCCCATCTAGCAATGGCCCAAGCTCCTTTAAATTGGAAACAGTTAAAACGAATGCGTTTATCAATGAAACCTGTTGATGATCTTGGAAGATTTGATGACAGAGGAAATGAATATGAATTTGGAAATGAAGCAGCGGGAATTGTAGGTCTAAGAGCAATTGATGTTGATCCTGAAAAAGGATTAAAATATAAAATTGCTAATTACAAAAAAGGCGCACGTAATTCTAAAGCTTTATTTACCACAGAAGTTTTAAAAGGTGGAGTAACCACTCCTAAAGCTATTATTGATGCTTATATCAATGCCAATCGAGCTTTATTTTTAAATCAAAAAAATATGTATGATGATATAGAAGCTGCTAAAATTTTAGGAATAGATAAAACAGATCTAGGTAGACAAATGATTAGTGGAATTGGTAAAAAAGGTTATGGAAGATTAAGTACAGCAACGTTTACTCCTATATCTATTTCTAAAAATGTAGTTTTAGGATTTCAAAGAATTGCGGATGAATTAGAAATTAGAAATCCATTGTTGGATTCTATGAATGCTATTGCTAATATTAGAGCTCAACTATTTAATGTAGGATTAGATGAAGAAGCCGGCATTCCTGCTATTGATAATCCATTTGACACGTCTATTATTCCTGATTTAGTAAGTCGATTAACTAACCAACTTCCCCCACTTCCAGATCCTACGCTCAACACCGGAACTCAATTTGGAAATGTAAATACTAATGTGAACGTCGCGGACCAATATGCAGCTTTATTTCCTAGAGATGAATTAGGTAAGGGTGCTGCTGCATCCTTAGCCGCAAAAAAACCCACTATATTAGGACAACCTTAATGGCAAACATGAACCCAAAGACAACTAGAGAACATATTGTATCCATTTACGGATACATCACCGGATTAAAAAAAGATATTGCTGGTATTAAAAAGAACGATCTTAAACATATCCATGAAGACGTTGAGAAATTGGGTGGTAAAATAGACAAAGTCTATTGGGTTCTCTTAGCAACAGTGGGAACAGTTGCGATGTCTTTGATTAATACATATTTGCTGTGAAGGTATTATTAGTTATAGTTCTATCTTCTACATCTTATGTGCTTGAGCCTATTCGCGTTCCAACAAGCTCGACTTGTGAAGAAATTTATAATAAAAATGTCTATTATGTTGAAAATAAAAACTATTCCATGGGATCCATGCAATCTCAAATTAGTGGATTTTATAAAGGTCAATCAGTAGGAGGATATATTTGTGCAGTTGAGCCAAAACTTTTCGTTGAGGGAGTTAACTAAATCGCAGACCGCGGAGCGTAAAGGTATTTCTAACGAACCTTCAGAAGAACACGTAGAAAATTTAAAATTACTTTGTACAAAAATACTTCAACCGATTCGGGATCACTTCGGTGTTGTAAGCATATCCTCGGGATATCGCAGCCCGGCGCTGTGTGAAGCGATCGGCAGCAAAATTACCAGTCAACATGCATCGGGACAGGCAGCGGACTTCGAATGCTATAGTGTAGATAATAATAAACTTTTTGAATGGGCTACAAACAATTTAACCTTTGATCAGGCCATTCTAGAATTTTATACAGGAGCTTCCGACAGCGGCTGGATCCACATGTCGTACAACGAAGACAATAATCGCGGACAACAGCTTCGAGCTTACCGGGATGAAAATAACCGTGTAGTTTATCAACCGATTGATAAACTTGTTCAACTTGACATTTAAAAGATAATCATTATATTAATGTTGGGTGCCTTAGGGGCCCATTTTATTAACTGTCTAACATGGAGGTTAAAATGACATTCAATAAATTACCATCAATCTTTAATCAACTTAGACCTATTTCGGTAGGCTTTGACAACATCTTTGACCATTTCGAAAAAATGTTTGATGATGATGTCTTTAGAATGCCGCAGGTTAATTATCCGCCTTACAATATTGTTAAGACTGGAACGTGTACTTACAATATAGAAGTAGCGCTTGCAGGTTATAGTAAGAAGGATATTTCTGTAGAATATGCAGATGGTGTCTTAACGATTAAGTCTATCAAGGAAGAAAAATCTGACGATAAAAAAGAGGGAGTAATTCATAAAGGTATCGCAAAAAGATACTTTTCAAAATCTTTTACCATCGCCGACGATGTAAAAATCGAAGACGCTGAACTAAAAGACGGATTGCTTAAAATATATCTGATGAAGATTGTTCCTGAAGGCAAAAAGCCTAAAAAAATAACTGTAAAATAAGGGATTTAAAATTTTACTACGCCTCGCGCGTAAGTCCTACGTTTTCGGGGATGAAATGTCTCCACCAATGGTTTCTATGGTATTGGGGTATCTTTCCTGAATTATTTTATATAAACGAGCTATCAATTCTTCCTTAAAAATAAGTTTTAGATCTTTAAATTTTGAATCTCCTCTTTTCATGTTCCATAATGCTGAGGTAAATAGTACATTTTGTTTTGTATAGGTTATTGAAGAAAAAAGTCGATCAGGAGATATATTTGTTTCTGTAATAGTACTTTTCCTGTTTTCTTTAACTCTTAGCATAGTTAAAGTCACTCCTGTTATAGGACATTTATCCCCATACTTTTCTTGTTGCTCCTGCCAATGTTTTACTAAATCATCCCTCTCTCCTAATTCTAATTTACCTGACCATTCGTTTATGTGAGATCTATGTCTTTTAGAATTTCTATACCCCATCTGTTGAAAAAAACCCTGCTCTGATCGCATAAATTTTTTTAAAAACTCGTTATTATATTTCGTACGTTCAGGGACATAATTACGAGTTACCCACTTACCATTGACTAGATATTCTAGTTTATTAATATTATGGTCTCGGTACTTCTGATCAAGGAAGTTTTGACTTTTAACCTGGGGGTATCTTACAGGATAACCCAAACTTTTAATTCTACCTTTCTCATCTCTTAAGGGTTTCATTTTATATCCACGCTTTTAGTTCTTCTCCCATAATGGCAGAAGCAATATTGATCTTTTTGCGAAGGGCCTTGACGATTTTATCATCAACGGTACCTTTCGCAATCAGATCAACATAAGTTACCGATTGTTTCTGACCTATTCTATGAGCTCTGTCTTCGGATTGTAATCTTTTTTCTAAGTCATAACCATTAGAATAATAAATAACATTACTGGCTGCAGTCAAAGTAATTCCATACCCACCTGTTTGTGGATTACCTACAAAAAATCTTACCTTAGATTTTGGATCCTGAAATTTCTCTATATTTACTTGCCTTTTTTTAGACTCAATTGCGCCATAGTATTCCACAATTGAATCTTCGCCATATTCCTGTCCAATTGTCTTCACAATCTGTTCAATGTCATAAATATAATTGGCCCAAATAATAACTTTGCCTTCCATTTCTTCTAATAAATCTAATAATTCTGACATTCTATTATTTTTAAATTCCTGAATAGTGCCATCATCCGCCGTAAAGTGACCACAAGTTATTTGGTGTAAACGCATCAATTGCGTTAAAACATGGGGCGCAGTCGCAATTTTACCGTTAAGTTGAGCGAGCGCCGCGGATTTCATAGTTGTATAAGCCTTCTTTTGCTCATCAGTTAATTCAATTTCTCTTTTCATATATATTTTAGGTGGTAAATCAAGACAGTCTTCTTTTAAAATTCTATAAGAAAAAGGTTTTAATGTCTCAGCTAATTCATCTAGTCTTCTATAACTTGCTACAATTTGAACTCTTCTTCCTCCAAAATTTCTTTCAATCATTTGAGCATATCGATTTCGAAAAGTATAATAGGAACTAAAACCTAATAAATGTTCATTTAAAAAAGCACATTGGCTATACAGATCTAATGGTGATTTAGTAACGGGAGAACCTGTGAGAATTCTTCTATACTTAGTTTCTTTACTTAAATTTAAAATAGCTTTTGTTCGTTTAGCTGTAGGATTTTTAATAGTCGTAGATTCATCAATAACCATTAACGTTTTATGGCATCTTAAAAATTTACCAGCAAACTCTACACCCTTTTTAGTTGAAAGTGCCTCAACATTCATAAGAAGGATGTGAAGGTTATAGTCTGTTTTAAATAATAGTTGGTACTCTTTATCCTTTGTTTTAGATGTTAAAGCAGTCCATAGTACCGTTTTATGATCAATATGACTAGGTAAATGATTTGGAATTTCTTGTGATAACCAGTTTCTATACACACCTTTTGGTGCTATAA
>Ga0208450_1000616_pt1 | contig 18686 bp, 13 predicted proteins | sample MalvireepMed_908_FD_184249 | JGI IMG/M metagenome (GOLD analysis project Ga0208450, IMG submission 184249) | Marine viral communities from the Global Malaspina Expedition - Malaspina viral metaG DeepMed_908 (SPAdes) (version 2) | ecosystem: Environmental > Aquatic > Marine > Oceanic | place... | reverse complement strand
TTGAGCTGCTGGTAGTAGGTGTAGGTAACCGTCTCGAACTTGGCTTCGTCTTCGGGCGCAAGCACCGGAATCGCATCGCCACGGAAATAGCTGCCCGTCATCGCCACGACATGCGCCTTGTCGCGCCCGATCAACTGCGCGAGCTGCGCGCCGAGACGGTTGCCCGCATCGGCGGAGACATGGTGGAACTCGTCGATCGCGACCAGGCGGTTATCGAATGCTTCCGGTCCGAGCTCGTCGAAAGCGAAGCGGAATGTCGCATGAGTGCAGACGAGCACCGTTTCATCGCTCGCAAGGAATTCGCCGACCGCCTTCACCTTGGACTTCGCCACCTTGGGATCATCGGCTCCGGGCGTGTTGCACAGGTTCCATTGCGGGGCGACGTTCCAGTCGGTGAAGAAACCGCACTTGCTCAGTGGCTCGCTGTTAAAACTCGCGCCGATCGAGCGTTCGGGCACGCAGATGATGGCTTGCCGGACATTCTGGTTCGCCAGCTTGTCGAGGGCGATGAACATGAGCGCACGCGACTTGCCCGAGGCAGGTGGCGACTTGATCAGCAGATATTGCTCGCCGCGCTTCTCATAGGCTTGCGCCTGCATCGGGCGCATGCCCAGCTCGTCCGACTTGGCCGACGCGCCGGTCTGGGCGGTCGTGAACGATACGGCGGGAATGATCTGATCCTTGGCGCTCATTTGAAAAGCTCACTGTGTGTTCCGGCGCGGGTAAAGAATATACCGCCGCCCGGTGCCGGAATGTCTTCCACGCGGTAGATCAGCAGAAAATCGCCACCGACATGGCATTCGCGGTGACCCTGCCATTCACCCTTGAGCTCGTGGTCCTTCCATTCGGGGCCGAGCGGCGCGTCATTGGCGATGAGCAGCAGCATGACCTGCTTGAGCTTTTTCATATCGTATCGGCCCGAACGCGACAGCCGCTCGAAGTCCTTCAGGAATGACTTCGCATAGCCAATCGTCCGGGGAAGCGCGGCACGCTTGCTCGCAGCCGCTTTTTTCAAGACTTCGGTTTTCCGGCCTCGCGCAGGGCTTTGCTCTCTTCCTCGAGCTCGGCAAACATGTCTTCTGCCTTGTCGAAGCGCGGCGTGCCACCGTTCTTGAAGAACTCATCCGCCTCTTCCATCGCCGCGCGGGTTTCCGCATTGGGAACCTTGAGCTCGAGCGGAAAGGCCTGATCGGTGGCGATGCGATGGAACAGCAGACGCACGGCATCGGCGGTCGACAGACCCATCGCCGCCAGCGCCTCGGTCGCGCGGTCTTTCAGATCGTTGTCCATCCGGACATGAATCATCGAGCTATGAGCGTTCATACTATCTCCTGTATCTCAAATGAGATATAACCAAGAAGGGCGCATTGGTCAATCGAGTTCAATGAGCTCTCGAACCACGAATTCTGAGGACGATCCGTCTTCGAAATCCTTCATGTAGAAACGTTCGCCGACTTCAATGGCTCGGTCAAAAATCTGCATTTCTCCATAGCGTTCCGCGTGGCTGTCCTCCGGGTCGCCGCCGAAGTCCACCGAACCGTCTGGCTTGAAAATCACAGGGCGACACCAGTTGTTGCCCTTCGGGATTCCCCACCATCCGGAATGGGGGATGGCGTGGGAAATTGTCTTATCGTCATTGAGTGGGACAGTGACGACTAGTGGCGACGGCTCGTCATGGTTCACTTGGTCGAACCGGATTCTTACTAACTTCATCTTCCCTCCGCGGTCTGGTCTAGGCTTATGCCGCCTTTGCGCTGGTCATTTTGGTGTAGAGTTCGAACAGCTTTTCGAGGCGTTCGGTGTCGTTTTTGAAGCGGCGGCCGATGTAGATGCGTTCCAGGACTTCGTCGTTGCGATCGTGCGCGTGGCGGAGGTTTTCGGGCATCTTTTCCGGATCGTAGAGCTCGGCGATGGTCTTGGGGAAATGCGCCTCGCGGGCGAGGAGGATGTCCTCGGCGCAGCGGGTCAAGTCGGCTTTGTGTTGTGCAGTCAGCTTGGGTGTGGGGAAGGTGTTCCAGCCAAGCGTATTTGTGTACGAGTATCTCCGCTCGAGACGGCCACAAACGGTGCCGACCCAAACGATTTGCAGTCGCGACGCGAGGATCGAAAAGGCAACCAGGTCACCGTCGAAGATGCCATATGCCCGGTTCGTAATCGTGTGATGGGAGTCGAGCAAATCAACCGGCAGATAGTCGCGCTTCTCAGATGAAACAGCGGGCATCGCTACCAACGCCGCTTCTGCGATATTCATTTCGCGGAAACGGTGCGGGGTGGCGCCTAGTGCTTTTATGGAATCATCTTTGTTACCTTCACGCAACGTGCGAACCTTCGCAAGTCGCTCCGATAGCGGCTCGATTTCCATTGCCTTTTTCAGGTCTGCGTCCTCAATCCAAACGCAATATTTTGGCTTCCCATCAATAATTTCGCTCGATCCACTTATGCGTCTGATGAAGGGGCTCGCCGCCGGACTTTCTAACAGAATCGAATCTCTTTCCTGCATTGAAAGCAGCAAATGCCCACCCTCGTAGGGCATGTTCCCCCGGAGCATCTCGCCAAGTGAGGAGATCTGCGCTCCTTGCTTTTGTATTATCGTATCTATGTTGGGGACTAAGTACGGACCGATTTTTGACGCCGAGAGCGCCACTGTGTCCCCGTCTTCCTCATAAAATAGCGTTGCCTGGTTTGACGTAGACCGAGACAAACCGACTATTACCACGGTTACGCCAGCGTTGTTTGCAGCTAAATTCTGCCACTTAAAATCAGTATGTGCGAAGGCGATACGATTGCCGTCCTTGAGGACGATTGGCCAAAGTAGGATTGCGTGCTGCCCTTGGCAAATAGTGTTGATCGCCACGAACGCACCAGTAGCCTCAGCTACCCTGTTGTATTGGACGAGCTTCAGAAACCATCCTGAGACATAATTTAGCGACTTCCAAGAACGCGTGTGCGCTTCAAAAAGATGGCGCAGATCGTCCTTTTGTTCGTTGCTCTGATCATTGGTCCAAACGTAAGGGGGGTTGCCGCAGATGTAAGTCTCGCCTCCCTCGTTCTCGAAATCGATCTCTGCTTGATCTAATGGCGTGTTGAAAAGATCATCGCCCCGAAGTTTTACTGAAGAGCCGGTTGATCGACAGATGGTTAGCCAGTCCATCCGAAGTGCATTCCCGCAGGTGATCCAGTTTTTGCTATCGAGCGGCAGGAAGTCGGCGAGCGCCTCCTTTTGCCCACGATAGAGCACGTCACACTGGAACTCGGCGATGATCAGCGCGAGGCGCGCAATCTCCGCCGGGAAGTCGCGCAGTTCGATGCCGCGAAAATTGGTGAGCGGGATGTCGCTGTCGCGCTCACTCTCGCCGCGCCGCTTGTTTATCTCGGCCTCGATCTCGCGCATCTGCTTGTAGGCGATGACAAGGAAATTGCCCGATCCGCAGGCCGGATCGAACACCCTGATCTTCGCCATGCGGCCCCGCAGATTGAGCAGCTTGCGGGCATTGTCGCCTGCTTCCTCCAGCTGCTGGCGCAGGTCATCCAGGAACAGCGGGTTCAGCACCTTCAGGATGTTCGGCACGCTGGTGTAGTGCATGCCCAGCGCACCGCGCTCCTCATCATCGGCGACCGCCTGGATCATGCTGCCGAAAATATCGGGGTTGATCTGTTTCCAGTTCAGCCCGCCGATATGCAGCAGATAGCTGCGCGCCATACGGCTGAAACGCGGGACTTCCACACTGCCTGAAAACAGCGCGCCGTTAACGTAGGGAAAGGCATCCGCGTGGGGCGGGATGTTCGCCGCCTTGCGATAGCGATCGTCCAGCTTCCCTTCGTGCCGCCTGGGCGTGTCCATCGCGCGGAAGATGTTGGAGATGATTTCGTGCGTGTTGGAGCTTTCCCGGTCGCTGAACCGCTCCACCGTGGAGGTGAACAGGCCCTCTCCGTTGAAGATGTCGGTATCCTCCGCGAAGAAGCAAAAGATCAGCCGCGCCATGAAGTGGTTCATGTCGGGCCGGCGCTCTGCCGTGGCCCAGTCGGGGTTCTCTTTCAGCAGCTCGACATAGAGCTTGTTGAGCTTGCTGGTGGCGCGGATGTCGAAGCTGTTCTCGCGGATTTGCTTGACGGTGGTGATGCCCGCAAGCGGCAGGAACGCGCCGAATTGGTTCGGGAAATCGCTATAGGTGCAGGCGACGGATTCGCCGTTGACCAGATCCTCCGCCTGCAAGTCCGCGCCGTCTGTGGCGAGGATGAACTTGGCTTTCGCCGCGCCCGTCTTGGGGCTTTTACGCAGGGCCTTGAGCGTCTCGTCGACCGTGCCCGGATCGCACGTGGCGATATGGATATTATTGCGCTGGAGGACGCCGCCGGGAAGGTCCGAGGCATTGGTTGTCCCGGCCCGCAATTGCTTCAGCGTGTTCGCCTTGCGCCCGAAGGCTTCGAGAAACGCAAAGGGAAACTCTGCCCGGTCAAATGGCTGGGCGGCCAGTTCTGAAATTGCTTCTTCGATTTCGACTGCATTCATGGCGCGATACTTGGCCGACGAGCGGCAGATTCACAAGACAGGACAGGGATTTGCCGGAGGGAAACAGGCAGTGGATGCAGTGCCTCGTGTTCGTCTCCCAGAGTTCTTCCGTCCTTCAAGTACCATCCCCTTTTCATGACCTGATCACGCCCCTGGCCGAACCCGGACAGGCGCTGCAACCCGCGCCCATTCGGACCGTGTTGCCCCGCTTCGCGCGGCTGCCCGCACCATTCCGATAGGCGGGGTTTCCCTCTCATACGCTCGGTGCAGCCCTGCCCGCGCCCGGCCTCATCGGGACTCAGTCAAAGGGATGGTCCCTTGGACGGATCGAATGCCTCGAAAGGACACGAACAATGAAGAACACCGTCACACTGGTCGGCTTTGTCGGCAACACTCCCGAAGTCCGCGAAACTTCCGGCAGCGCCACGATAACCAGCCTGTCGCTCGCCACCACGCGCAGCTTCAAGGACAGCGAAGGCAACCGCCAGACCGAGACCGAATGGCACCGGGTCACCTGTTTCAACGGCATCGGGAAAAGCGTCGCCGAGCACGTCACGAAGGGTGCCATGATCATGGTAACAGGCCGCATCCACTACAGCCGCTGGACCGACGCCGAGGGGCAGACCCGCTACGGCTGCGAGATCATCGCGGAACAGGTCGATTTCCTTGCGAGGGCGAAGGAAGGTGGGGCGGTAAAGGCCGCCTGATCGCAACCACAATCTGACGCTCCCAAAGGCCTCGCTGGCACGATCCAGCGGGGCCTTTTGCCGTGCTTGGGCTTGGTCTCACTTCCGTTCGCTACTTTGCCGCGCGGGCGCGGAAATCCTTTTGGAATTGGCTGGAAAAGCCCTTCAAAACGAACCGGCGAAATGACTGGTCACGTGGGGGAATATGGGAAATTGGAGGGCACACCGTACCCGGAGATCCGGTGTTTGGGAGGCGAGGATTTCTGCAGGTTTCGCTGACATTTCGGTATCGGTCGCCAAGTAGTGTCATCTGATGTCACTCCGCGATCCGCAACTCACATGTGAGTTGCTCGGCTCTAAGCTATTAATTTGAAATCGAAAATTAGCGTTTTCCTACAGGGTGGTCGCTGCCGTAGACTGATGTCAGTCGAGAGGGGTCATTGGGCCGAGGAGGGGCGGCCAAACGTCAGGTGACGCCGTGCGATTTGCCCTTCAATGCTATGTCGACGAAGAACTTCATGCCCTTGTTAAAGACGCTGCTGATGCAGCGCATATGAGCGTCAGCCAGTGGCTGAAACTCACTGTCATCGAGGCTCTCGAGCAGCCCCAGGACGAGGCGTTCCGAGATCAGGTTCTGGCCGATTTGCTGTTCACCAAGATCGCGCTCGACGGTTGGCTCCGAACCCACAAGGATAAGGAGCTGCGGGACCGCGTGGTGGTCGCTTACCAACGACGCATCCGCGAATATCGCGAGCGCAGGGCGGCCACGCGTGAGGGGCGCTGAGCGATGCTTTCTGTTGCCAATGTGCGCTCGGCTGGCGGTGCTGCGAACTACTTCGCCAACGACAATTACTACACCAAGGCGGACGCTGATCGGTCCGGCATCTGGGTCGGTAAGGGTGCCGAACGGCTAGGTCTTTCAGGCACGGTCGAAGCCAAAGCGTTTGAGGCAATCCTGCGCGGCGAACTGCCGAATGGCGAGCGGATCGGGCACCAGGGCCAGTATCACCGTGCCGGGACAGATCTGACCTTTTCACTGCCCAAGAGCTGGTCACTGTTGGCGCTCGTCGGTAAGGATCAGCGGATCATTGACGCATACCGTTCAGCGGTCGTCGAAACGCTCCAATGGGCAGAGAAGAATGCGGCCCAGTATCGCACCGAGAAGGGTGGCAAAGAGCGGCTGCATGCAAGCGATAACCTGACCGTTGCCCTGTTCCAGCACGACACCAACCGCAACCAGGAACCGAACCTGCACTTCCACGCTGTGGTCGCCAACCTGACGCAGGACAAGGATGGCAAGTGGAGGGCGCTGCGCAACGACAAGCTTTGGCAGCACAATACCTTGCTCAATGCCATGACGATGGCGCGATTCCGGATCGAGGTTGAGAAGCTTGGCTACCGGATCGGTGCATTCGGAAAGCACGGAAACTTCGAAGCCAAGGGTATAGACCGTGACGCGGTGATGGCCTTCTCGACGCGGAGGCAGGAGGTGCTTGAAGCCCGGCGCGGCGGCGGGCTCGAGGCGGGTGTGGTGGCAACGCTGGCGACACGGCAGGCCAAGCAAAGCGATGTCGATCGCGGTGCCTTGATGGCCCAATGGGAAGGACAGGCTTGGGATCAGAGGCTCGACCTTGAAGGCATGGTGCGCGACGCGAAGCTGCGTTCACACGAGTTGACTGTTGCGGCAATGAAGCGGGCAAATGATCGCCCCACTTTGCTTGAACGGGGCAAGGCAATGATCGCCAGCGTCGCCGAGCGAATGGGCATCAAGGAGGGCGATCCGCTCATCCCCAAGCGGCTCCATATGAAGGGCCGGGAAGAGATTGCGACGGCTCACGCGGTTGCATCGGCGGTGCGGCATTTGTCCGAACGAGAGGCGGCGTTCACGGCAACCGATCTTGCCAAGGCGTCGCTCGATTTTGGCCTGCCGACAACGATGAAGTCCGTCGAAAAACGCATTTGGCAACTCGCGCAGCAGGGCGCGCTGTTACGCGGGCGAGGCGCGCAGAAAGGGTGGCTGACCACATCCAATGCGTTGGCGCTGGAGACTCGCATGTTGGCCGAGATCGAGAAGGGCAACGGCGCAGCTCATCCTATCCTCGACGCGCAGACCGCAGGACCGTATCTGCAAGCTTCGGCAGCTATCAACTATGGCATGAAATTGAATGCCGGTCAGGAAGCGGCGGGTCGGTTGATCCTGTATTCGACCAATCGCGTCGTAGCCATCCAGGGTGTGGCAGGGGCCGGCAAATCAAGCGTGCTGCGGCCAATGAACCAGCTGCTGGAAGAGCACGGCAAGAGCGTGATCGGCCTCGGGGTCCAGAACACACTGGTCCGCATGCTGGAGAAGGATACCGGCATTCCGTCGATGACCATGCATCGCTTTCTCGGGCAGAATCGCAAGCTGCTTGATGGCTCGGCAGGCAAAGCCGAGATCGCCGCTGCGCGCGAAGACTATCGCGACACTGTCCTGGTTCTCGATGAAGCCTCAATGGTTTCTACCCGCGACCAGGATCGGCTGATCCGGCTTGCTAATCTGCTCAAGGTGGATCGCCTTGTGCTGATGGGAGACGAAAAGCAGTTGGGGGCTGTCGAGGCGGGCAAGCCTTTTGCTCTGGCGCAGCGCGCAGGAACCGCAACGGCGCGCATGGACCACAATCTTCGCGCCCGATCCGATACCCTGAAGTGGGCGCAGCAGGCGGCCCAGTCGGGCAAGACCAGTAATGCGCTCGAACATCTCAAGGATCACATCGTCGAGGTTCAGGAGGACAGCGCAATCGTTGCGGCGGAACGCTGGCTGTCCCTTCCGCCAGCCGAGCGCGAACGCACGTCGATCTTTGCGGCGGGCCGCCGACTGCGCTCTGAAATCAATACCGCAGTCCAGACTGGCCTCGCTGCCGATGGCGAAATCGGACCAGCGAGCGCACGGCATACAGTTCTGTCACGTGTGAACGCGACCCGCGAGGAATTGCGCTACGCGCGCAACTATCAAACGGGCATGATGCTTGAAGTGGCAAGCCGCCAATCGCGCCATAGGCTTGGGCGCGGAAGCCATGAGATCGCCGCCGTCGATACTGAGAAGGGCGTTGTTACGCTTCGCGATGGTCGAGGGCATTTGCGCCGCTTCGTGCCAGCGAGGTTGTCGGCGAAGGGCAGCGACCAAACATTGCAGCTGTTCGAGAAGAAGGATCTCGATCTCTATACCGGGGACGCCATCCGTTGGACGGCGAGTGACCACAGGCGCGGAATGATAAACGCCGATAGGGCAATAGTGACAGCGATCGATCATGACGGGGTGACGGTCACGACCTCCAGCGGCATGGAGCATAAACTGAAGCCGAACGATCCGATGCTGAAGCGGATCGACCTCGCCTACGCGCTCAACGCCCATATGGCGCAGGGCCTCACAGCAGATAAGGGCATTGCCGTGCTCGACAGTCGCGAGCGGCGACTGCTCTCGCAGCGCAACTTCCTTGTCACGATCACACGTCTGCGAGACGAGCTCACGCTGATTGTCGACAACCGGGACAAGGTTGGGCGAGGGATTGCGACGAACTTAGGCGAGAAGTCTTCGGCAGCCGAGACAACCGAACGGCTTGGGACTGCGGCAGCCAAAGGAGTCAGGGCGGGTCAAATCCAAGCGACCAATCATGATCGGCAGGCTGAACCCGAGAAAGCACCAGAGCTAGTCAAGGAGCGAGTCAAGCCGTTTGATATCGGCCTTTGATGGTTTTACTGAAACTGGGCCGGGAGCTGACTGTCTTCTTCCCGACCGATTTCGGTGAAAGCTGCCGTCCGATCCAAGTCGGGAAATACCTCGATCGCCAATCCAGATCAGTTTTTGACCTGAGCGCCTACGCGATATGCGACAAACGCTTTGTCACCGTCATGCAAATAAAGCTTCAAGTTCATGATCCGCGTCGTTGGGTCCCTCTCCTCGATATGATTGAAGCATCTTTGCAACAGCTTCCAGACGTCCGGGATTGAAAGCTTATTACCTGGAACGGGGATCGAGAATTCATGTCGGACGATGTTTCCAGCCTGGTAATGCTCAAAGCCACATCGGACCGAAACGACAGGTTCTTTCGTTTCGATCTCTCGACTCGGAGTGTGGGCCCAAACGTCAAAATCCAATGAAAAAAGCTCAAGCTCGGAACGGCTGCTCGACGCTTGCAATCGAACGGTATCCCCAAGCTGACCGGCCTTGTTGCACTCTTTCAAGGCGTTTCGGAGCGTCGAAAGGCAAAGCTTGCTGGACACGACCGTCGTCGGATAGCTCATATCCAATACGAGCGTTCGCTCCTTGTTGAGCCGATATGTATTTACCTTAATTTTGGTTTCATGACCTGTAGCGACCGAGATTTCGCGGAACGATTGCAGTGCAGCGGGTCCGTAAATGTCATCAAGCGACTCCTTGATGACGATGTCGCCGACTACAGCACCCAAGAATCTCGCCGCATTTTCGTACTCATCTTGCTTGTTTGGGTCCCAGCGCTGCGGACTTTTGAGCGAATGATGACGAAGTTTCCCGCGTAGGAGTACCAAGGCTCGTATCTTATCTCGAGTGGAATCATCTGGTTTGAAGAGATTGAAAGGAGCCCCTCCAGTCGGCTTCTGCTTGGCGAACACCTTGGCATTGTTCTCGACCGATTTGCAGAGCTCAACTTGTTTCGACAGGAGGTCCGTCTGCTTCTCGTTGCCGGTCTTTCCATCACAGAATCGCGTCTCGAGAAACAGGTACATGTTATTGTACGCGTCGATGTATCGGCCAGCACCGTATGCTAGTCGCCCTTCGCGAAAATGCGAGGTCGATTCAATTCGATCATCGGAGATCTGGCCTACGCAAAAGGCCCTTCCGATCTGCTCAAAGTCGCAATCCCGATTGAGAACATTGCTGGGATCTGTGCGAAACGATTTGAGATGGATGCTGGCTTCCTCAGCCACGTCTTCCGCGTGAAAACGGAGTTCGTAATTGTCGTAATCCAGATCTACAATCTGTTGGCCGCTTATGACGGCCTGCCAATTCAAGATGCACTTCCGGGCGAGAGATGCATGTTCGCCTCCGGTTACGTGGATGTGCGGAATTTCGGCCTCCGAACCCGCCGCCTGCACACGCGGAGCCTCTCCAACGCCCACACCAGAGAAGGCTACGCAAACGCGCCTCAGGACATTTCCTTCACGTTCTAGGAAGAAGGTTCTGTCCCCCAACTTAATGGGCCAGCCTTCCATCACCTCAACGTGGTTTCTAACATCGAACGCTACTGTGACAATCATGCTCTACCCTTGCCCAGCAAGGCAGCTTTCAGCAAGCCTGCGATAACCGACCAACAACAAAGATGTTCGCCTTTTGGGCCGATTGCAGACAGACTGCTTTCTGATTGAGGATCACTAAAATGGACCTTGGTGGCCGTTTCACTTAGCGCTTGCGGCTGCTGATAGTGGAGCAGCAATGTTGCAACCGTCCGCAGAAGATTAAGTAAGGTGTCTAGGTAATGGATGAGGCTCGCCAAACCTACTTCCGGGTGAACTGCAGGACTCGCTGACAGAAACCGGTCAACTCCTGGCTGTTGATCGCTTGGGTTTGCCATGCCGGATTAGCGTCATGGTGGAAATTGTTGCCATAGTCTTTGAGAGCTCGAAGCTCGATGACGCTGGCCTGATCAAGGAGCTGGTTCACTTGGCTGAGACGTTGTTGGCAGCGATTGAGGAAGGTACCGATCAACGTGCTGGGTGGGAAATCTTCCGGATAGGCCACCCGCAAAAACGCTTCGAGCATGGGACGGAGGGCGGTTGCGGCTTGGCGCTCCAGTTGCGGATTACCCGTGCGCACAAACTCGGCGACTAGCGCATGGTTCTTGTCATGTTCAGTGATGCAGTCTTCGCGCACGTCCCATTCGGCAATCGATGATCCCTGCCCGTCGCGCCGAACCAGGAAAGCGCTTCGCTCATTTATGTTGGCGCCTTTCCAAACCTCGCAAAGATACGGTTTGAAATGCGACAGGACGATTACCTGCTGGACTCGCGCCAGCAGCAGCCGGATTTGCTGCACCGTCGCGACTGAGCGATGCTCATCGAGGCTGGTCATGGGATCGTCGATCACGACGATCGCATTAGCGAGCTGGGCGTTCTGCTCGAGCGAGGCAAAAAAGAAGGCGAGCGCGAGGGTATTGCGATCCCCGGCGCTCAGTGTGTTGCGAAACGATGCGCCGTCGGTAGCGGTCACAGGTACGGCGACCTGATTGATGATTACGCTGTACGTGCAGGACGATCCGCCGCGGGTGTTGACCGAGTTGACCGCGTCGACCCGGAAGCCCGCGCCAAAGCGCTGAAGATAGTCGTTGATCGCCTGCTGGTAGGCCGGGAACACGTTCTGACGATAGTTGTCGAGATCAACCCGTGCCGCATCACGCGATGCCTCACTCGCGGCTTTGTTAGCTTTGGCGTCGATCACTGCCTGGCACTGGGCAGCCACCGAATCGCTATACCGGGTCTTGATTAGCTTCAGCCTGGTGAAATCGGCTTCGGCCGTCGCTACATCAGCACCGGCCGCCTGCTCTTTCACCAGCGCTATGTCAGCGTTCATGGCGAGCAATGGCTCAATCACGTTGGCTACAAGCTGGCGCGCCTCATTGTAGGCATCAATGGCTGCCAACGTCTCTGCTTCCAATTGGATCGCCTCTAGCGGCGCGCTGAACTTGGCGCGCAGCGCCTTGAGCACCGGCATATGTGCCGCGTTCCAGACGCGCAAAATGGCCGCAGTGTCGAGCGCGAACTCAGGCACTTCGGCGTAGGCAGCCCAGAAGGTGCGGCCCTCCCCCGCCTCCCGAACGGCTCTCTCAAATGCCGCGCGAACGTCACCGCTATGCACATCGGCAAATGCCTTACCGGCGTCGGTGATTGCGCCTTTTAGAGCCTCATAGGACTCGCTGAAATAGGCTCGGTAATGCGCAAGCAGCGGTGATCCCGCGAGATCCTGCTCGCAGAACGGACAAAGTTCGGACCCGGCCGCAGCACTTGCGGTTGGGATCAAGGTGACGCCCTTGGCGACCCATTCTTCGCCTTCCTTGCCAAGCTTCGCGAGGTGCGCACGCACCCGCCCAATAGCATCAGCTTCGACATTGGCCAGGGTCCGGCCGAGGATAGCATTGATTGCGTCGCTCTCTATCTCCGGGAGAACCGGCGCGATGAAGGGGCCACGCACCTGGATCGCTTGGGAATTGCGTGCCGCGGCGAGCGCGCGTTCTGCTTGTTCAATCTTCGAATCAATATCGTCCTCAGATGGCAACGCGCAGAACTGATCGACGCTCAGCGTTCCACGGATGCTGGCGTGAATTGTTGCCTCGAGTTGACGGATGGCCTTGCTATGTTCCTCGATCTGCCGGACATGGCCGACCAGCGCCGTGTTGAGCGCTACGCCTTGGGCACCAAGAATCAGCTCGTGAAGATTTTGGCGGTGTCCCGCTTCAACCTCGATCCCTGAACAGACATTCGCAGCGACAAATGCGTCGTCGAATACAACGATCTCGGGCGACCCAACATTCCAGGCGCCATTTTGGAAGACGCGGTTGGCGCCCGTCACCGACATCACAATATGCGGGGAATTGGCAGCCCCCAAGCGCTTGCGCTCGAGTACGCCCGCGGGATCGCCGTTGCTCGCAGACTTTAGGATCGCGGCGAGCGTTGTCTTACCGCGACCGTTTTCGCCATAGATCAGGCTAAGCCTCGTCAGCGGCGGCAACTGTCCTGCTGCAGCGACATTGTCGAACTGGCCGACATTGGCGAGCAATTGAAATTTTTCAAGCAATGCCTAGTCCTTTTCCCAAGGCAAGAGTTGAACAGTTTTGCCCTGCGATTCCAAGATTTTTCGCAAACTAAACCCAACTGATCTTTCACGTTTCCAGGCGAGGACCTTGATGCTTAAGCGAGAGGCGGGTCCGCGCGGTCATTCGACAGACCACAGCGGATGCCAGGGGGCGCCCTGCTTAATGACCGTGACGCAATCACACGATGATCGAGGCGCATTGCTGGCTGTCACCGTTGCCGAACTCGGTGGTGGGAAGCAGTCCGCCGAGGTCGCGCGCACGGCATATTCTTCGCGGACAACGCGCTCCAATATGGCGCGTGAACTATGGCCTCTGATACAGTGCCTTCATGAGCAAATGGATTTTCACGACAAAGACCAAGGGCGACGTCGAGATCGAATGGACCGACGACGACCAGGCGATCGTCAGGACCGTCGCGACCCCTCCCGAATTGATCGGCAGCATCACCTTCAGGCACATCGAAGGCGCGGACCGCCATGACGAAGATCACTTCGTGGTCACCAACATGTATCTCGACGGGCCAAACGGCAGCGGCGAGTACATTAAGCAGGGGATCGGAGAAGAGATCATTTCGAGCATTTCGATCCCGGTCACCTTTCATGTCGATGACGGCAACCAGCGCGACGATGGCGGACATCTCACCGGCGACGGACCGGTATTCGCCCGCAAAATGGTCGCGAAGGGCCTCGCCCACTGGGAGGAAGGCGATGACTGAATCGGCGCCACCCACGACCCAGGCCAAAGGTTCGGCGGGGGATGCAGCGCGGCCCCCGTCTTTTAGTCGAAGGCCCGAGCAGGAGGTGTTCGACGAGATTGCGGAGCTGACCGCCACCCCCGGCTACGCGCACGTGATCGCGTTCCTGTGCGTGCGCGACAACTTGGTGTGGCATCGCCGCGACGGGATGAAGGTTGAGGATATGCAGCACCTTTATTCGAGGTCGCGTCTGATCCGGACCGAGATGTCCACGCTCATCGGACTGATGGTGCGCGCCGGTGGCGATTTGACCGCTCCGCCACCCGCTGACGTGGACTCGCTCGTCAAGCGGACCGACGCCTTGATGGAGGAACTGCACCGGAGCATGGGCGCGCCGACGCTCGACGGCATGTTCGAGGCGTTCGAGGTAGGCGATACCCCGCCCAACCCCTGGGAAAGCGCTGACGCGATGCGCGAGCCGATCTTCTATGGCGGCGAAGGCGCCTTCTCGTTCCAGAACTGCGACTTCGCGATCGAGAAGTATGCGGCCGATGATCCTTGGCTGAAGGAGCATCGGAAGGCCGGAATCGCCGACATGGTCGCCTTCGCCATGGCCGCCGCCGACATCCAGAACCGAAAGGTCTCTGGCGCGATAGCGGCGGGCGCAAACACGGCAGGCGATCCGCGCCTCCTCGAAGCGTTCACGCTGAACGCCGCCGAGATCGCTCCTGTCGCGGGCCTCGTCGAGGATACCGCGAGCGCCTGCATCGACGCATTCACGCTGCCGGTGGGCCGCGGCAATCCCACCTTCGTCACGATCAGCGACTTCAACGCCGTCAACGGGTCACCGGTGCTCGAGACCGGTGACGGGTGCCACCTGCTCTTCCACTTCAACGCGCTGGCGGAGGCCGTCTACGAGTCGCCCTTCTACTGGATGTGGGACGACAAGCCCTACAGACCGACACTATCCGACCATCGCGGCGATTTCACCGAGGCATTCGCGGTCGATCACCTGTCGCGCGTGTTCGGTCCGGCCCGGGTGCACCGCGGCGTGAACATCGACCGCGCGAAGGGCGACCGCGTCGGCGAGATTGACGTGCTCGTGCTGTTCGCCGACCGGGCGATCGTGCTGCAGGCCAAGTCGAAGCGCCTCACCCTCGCCGCGCGCAAGGGCAACGACCTCCAGTTGCGCGGCGACTTCAAGGGCGCGGTCCAGGATGCCTACGACCAAGCCATGGACTGCTCCGCCGCGCTGTCCGACCGCTCGCTCAGCTTCAGCACCGCCGACGGCACAACGGTCGAGATCCCACCCGAGATCTCGCAGGTATTCCCGGTCTGCCTGGTGTCGGACCATTACCCGGCGCTAGCCTTCCAGACAGACCAGTTCCTGGTGCGGCGGGAGGAGCCCAAGGCCCTAGCCCCGCTCGTCATCGACGTCTTCACGCTGGACGTGATGGCCGAGATGCTCGAGCGGCCGATCCGCTTCCTGAGCTATCTCGAGCTGCGCGCGATCCACGGACCGAAGGTCCTCATCCATCACGAGATCACGCTGCTGTCCTACCACCTGAAATACAATCTGTGGCTGGAGAAGGAGCACGACATGGTCGTGTTCGAGGACGACTTTGCGGCCGACATAGAGATCGCAATGGGCGTGCGGAGGATGGGGCAGCCCGGCGCGCGGACGCCTAGGGGCGTACTCACCGTCATCGCCGGATCGAGGCTGGACCAGCTCATCCGTGCGATCGAGGCGAACCCGACCGGCACGCTGACCGACACGGTCATGCTCGCCTATCAACTCGCTGAAGAGGGCATGACGGCCTTGCGCGACAACCTGAACGCGGTGATCGAGAAGGCCGGGTGGCGGGGATCGTCGGACTTCGTGCTCGGCTTCGGCGGGACTGGCATCGCCATCCACTGCAACGCTGACACCGACGCCAAAAGTCTAGCCAAGATCGACGACCACATGCGCGCGCGGAAGTATCGCGGTCGTGCGGACAGCTGGTATGGCATCGTCATCGCACCCAGCGGAACGCTGCGCTTCGGGCATAAGGTCGTGTTTCCTTGGAAGCACGACAGCAGGGCCGAGCGAGCCGCCGATAGGCTCATCAAGCGCCCGGTCCCGACGCTCGCCCCACCGCTGCCCGCGCTGGCCGGGCGGAACGACCCCTGTCATTGCGGCAGCGGCCTGAAATATAAGAAATGTCACCTGAATATTGATCGATTCGGGTGAAAGCCGGCAGTCGGCTCAGGGTTCAGTCATTCGAGCACAGCATCCGTGCGAGGCGAAGCGTCTGCTCTCGCCGAAAACCGCAGTTTGCGTCGCGAAGCGGGAACGACGGCTGCGTCCCAGATCTGGTCGCTAAAGTCGATTGGCAACATCGTCCGCCTTCAGGCTGTCGGCTGGCGGCCCACAATGACCGACATTAGTCCGCAAAGCTGCCATCGGTATTCGCACCTTCAGCGAGCTACGAACTTAGCCCAGTCAGTCATCAGCGGTTTGCGTTTGTCGAGGTAGTCGGTGCGCCGATAGGCTGCTTCGACCTTGTTCGCGATCGTATGAGCCAACGCGGCTTCTGCGACCTCGCCGGGATAGCTCGTCTTTTCGGCAACCCAATCGCGAAACGACGAGCGGAAGCCGTGAACGGTGTATTCGTCTCCCTTGTCGCGCAGGACCTTGAGCAAGGTCATATCTGATAATTGGCGACGCGGGTTCTGTCCTGGGAAGACAAGATCGCTGACGGGAGAGCGGAATGTCTTTGCCCGCTTAAGCACGTCCAAAGCCGCTTCCGACAGCGGGACAACATGGGCAGTCCCTGCCTTCATACGTTCGGCCGGGATCGTCCAAAGCTTCTTCTTGACGTCTATCTCGCCCCAGCATGCGCCGCGAACTTCCCCGGAGCGAGACGCATTCAAGATCAGGAATTCCAATGCGAGACGGCCAACCGAGGAGCGCCCACGCAACCATGTCACGAATGCGGGGAGGTCGGCGTACGGCATCGCCGCGAAATGGCCTTGCTTCTTTGGCTGGCGCGGAAGGCCACGAACAACAGATCGCATCGGGGCTTCAGTCTCACGATAGCCCTTTGCGCAGGCCCAATCCAGCACCGATCCGATTCGTTGCCGTACCCGCCGCGCGGTTTCTGGCTTTGTCAGCCAGATCGGAGAAAGCGCATCGCGGATTGCAGGTCCCTCTATCTCCGAAACGAGTTTGTCGCCTAAAGTCGGAAAAGCGTAGGTTTCGAGCGTGTTGATCCACTGTGCTTGATGCTTTCCGTTCTTCCAGGCTGCCTTGTGCTCTTCATGGACAAGCTTGGCGGCATCGCGAAACGAAGGGATTACCAACGCTTCTTTTTCACGCTCTGCCAGAACGTCGACGCCCGCCTTCATTTCCTTGCGAAGCGCCCTCGCGGCCTCTCGAGCATCCCCAAGTGGCAAGTCAGTGAGGGTGCCCAAACCGATGTCTCGGCGCTTTCCATTGGCCTGAATCCGGACAATCCAACTGCCTTTGCCTTTTGCGGCAAGTTTGAGGATCAGACCTTCTCCGTCGGAATAGCGGCCTGGTTCAGTCAGGTTCTTGACCCCCATCGCCGTTAATTTTCCCATCGCTCGCTCCTTCCAGACCCACACTCAGACCCACACTCGACGTCGGATGCATAGGAACATATAGAGAACTATACGGACGGCGAAAAGCGAAAAAACGCCGCATTTCTGCGGGTTTGAGGACTATAAGGGATTGTCTGGGAAAAGCGAGGTGGCGGAGACGGAGGGATTCGAACCCTCGATACCCCGATAGAGGTATGGCTCCTTAGCAGGGAGCTGGTTTCAGCCACTCACCCACGTCTCCGCACACGCGCCGCTGGCTAACTGCGGCCCGAGAGCGGCGCGCTATAGCCAGCGTCGTGGTGTGGCACAAGGGGCGCGTGGCCTCGAACTGTCGGCCTGTGCATTCGCCGGTCGGTTCCCGCCTGCCGACTCGTCTCACCGCGTTTTCGATTCGGTTCGACGCCTTGCATCTTGATGCGCGAGGTTCATGCGATTCAGGCTACGCCGCGAACGTAACTGGAATTTCTTTCGCGATGTAAGAGGAGCGCCGGCCATGGCCCGCACTATCAGCACCCGACGCCTTGTCGCCCTGTTCGCCGCGATGGCCGCGATGATCGCGACGCCGCTCGCCGCCCAGCCGATCGAGCAGGTCGACCCCAACGAGGCGATCGACGGAGATCTGGTCGAAAATCCCGGCGAACCTTCGGTCTACGCCACTCCGGCACCGCAACCGCAGTCCCCGGCGCAACCGGCCCCGGACACCGGCGTTTCGGCCTGGACCGACCTTTCGCCCGAAACCGACGCGCCCGTGGCCCAGCAGCCGCAACCCTATGACGCGCCGCCCGCGGTTCCCGCAGCCAGCGCCGAAACCTGGCAGGACGACGACCTGATCGGCGCGGCGCAGAACTTCTTCGGCGAGAATGCAGAGGACATTGCCCGGCTGATCGAGCGTGTGCTGGCCGATCAGGGCACGCCAAACGGATACATCATCGGCCGCGAGGCGAGCGGGGCGTTCATCGTCGGCGCGCGCTATGGATCGGGCACGCTGTATCACAAGGTCGAAGGGCAACGCCCGGTTTACTGGACCGGCCCTTCCATCGGCTTCGATGTGGGCGCGAATGGCGGCAAGACCTTCGTGCTGGTCTACAACCTGTTCGATACAGAGGAGCTTTTCGCACGTTACCCGGCGGGCGAGGGGCAGGCCTACCTCGTCGGCGGGGTGACCGCGAGCTATCTGCGCAAGGGCGACAAGGTGCTGATCCCGATCCGCATGGGGGCAGGCCTGCGTCTCGGCATCAATGCGGGCTACATGAAGTTTTCCAAGAAGCATCGCTGGTTGCCTTTCTAGGGCAGGGCGCCGCGATAAAATCGGTTGCGGTCGCGCCCCGGCGATAGCATGGGGCGCGCATGCTCGATCGCCTGCAAGACAC
>Ga0208450_1000606_pt1 | contig 18798 bp, 18 predicted proteins | sample MalvireepMed_908_FD_184249 | JGI IMG/M metagenome (GOLD analysis project Ga0208450, IMG submission 184249) | Marine viral communities from the Global Malaspina Expedition - Malaspina viral metaG DeepMed_908 (SPAdes) (version 2) | ecosystem: Environmental > Aquatic > Marine > Oceanic | place... | reverse complement strand
CAAAATGTTGAGTATTTTGCCCATGGCTCCTGTCCCGCATCCCAGTGGCCCATGCATGCATCGACTAATTCAGCGGAGCAGCCGACTTCTTTAAGATGGGTATGTAAGTAATGACGGTTGATATTCAGCGGAGGTGAACCAGGCCAGTCCAAATGTTCCTGAAGTCTCTTAGGTGTGACCTGTTTTGGATGGCCGTATGTATCCAAAAATAGAAAAGGGCTGTCCCATTGCTGCTGCAGATATAGCTTTAGACGACCCACGATTGCTTCACGATGGCGAAGGTAGTGTTGGAGCTGATCCATCATTATCGTTGGTAGCGGCAAGAAGCGAGCGTGGCTCTGTGCATCATCGGTTTTATCAGCGATGACCATCATGCGGCGTGACAACGACAGTTGATCCCATTTAGGTAAGGGATCGCGAATGCTGCGATAACCGGTGCAGAACATCAGCATTGCCACGGTATAGGCTGTATAGCGGTTATGAACGTTTACCGTGCGCTGAAACAGTGAGCCGCTTTGATCGGCTGACGTTATTTGCTGTTGCATGTGCACTACTAGTTTTTCAACATACGATGCTTTGGGGACTAGCTGAGAGCCTACGTAGTGAGCTGTTTGTTGTTGTGAATCTGAAGCCACTGCTGTGTGCTCTGAGTCAGCGGTTGTTTGCCCCTTTTCGGTTTTAGGTTTTGGCCACTGCTGCTGGATGATCCGCATGGCATCCAGGTAACGCTTTTTCAGGTAGTGATTGTTGGGGGCGAAATAATACAATGATGCCTGCTGGCCAAAAGAGGGTACCCGGGCGGTGATCAAGCAGGCCGCCGTTAGATCTGCATCACCGCTGTTCAGCGTATTAAAGAGATGCATGCCCAGGCGGTGTACCGTCAGCCGGGAGCCTGTTTGCTTATTAGTGTTGGCAAGCAGTTTTTTAAGCTCGATCGTGGATTCCTGTCTTTCCTTATCGGTAAATAAGGCAGCTGAGCGTTTTTTTATCCGAAGCGCTTTGTGCCTTATAGCTGGCCTAAGTAGGGAGCGCAAAAAATGTGGAATTGGTAAAACGATACGCGTCTGGGTGGGACGCATATCGTGACGCCAGTGACTACTTAATTGGCGGCTATCCGGAGGCCTAATGACGCCGGTGACCCAGCTGCTTGTTTCTAATAAGAGGTAGATTGACTGTTCATGCAGTGCTGATTTAGGCACCTGTTCAACGCTATTGGCAATATGCACATCGAGTACATTTTCTAAACTCCGGCCGGTCATCAGCATTAAACCAAGGATGCATGTTAAGAAGGTGCGGTTTCGTTCTGTGCGATTTAGCTGAACCTGTAGATGATTTAAATCGTATGCAGAGAGCTGCTCCCATCGACCAGGTAAAAGCTGTGCTGATTTATCAAGATGCAGTTGCTGGGATCGTGCACGAAAAACAGATTGAAGCGACGAATCACCCTTTGCTAACGTTAATGGCTTGTCGCTCTGTATCAGTTCAATCGATGAGCGCTCTTCAATCGCGGAGAGGCCCGCTTGACGTACGGAGCTATAGTCGGCTGTTTGAGACGGGGAAGTGATTACTGAACTCGATAGGGCTAACCATGGCTCATCAGTGTCTACGTCAATAGGTCGAGTACGCTGGGGAAATAAATAATTATCGTTATCCGCTTGCTTAGAGTGGTTTCTTTTTCGTGGCTGCCTGTCATTGAGAGCGTAGGCAAAAAAACGTTCTAGCTGCTGTATATAAGTTTCACTGCCTTCTACCTTTTTTCCAGCAATCGATTGGCAAAATTTTAATAATGTATGGGTGGATTGATCCCATGGAGCAAGCTGTGCCAACCCATCAGTATCCATACGTCGAGCAACTTTACAGGCTGCTTCAAGGTTTTTTTGATAGGTGGCTATGTTGAGGCGTTTTATATCATGATCTGATAGCGATTGATGTTCGGATAACGCCTCTATCTCTTTTCGCCATTGAAAAGCCACGTTGATAATATGACCGAGAAGCTTCAACCGATCTTCAGTGTCGATATGCTTAGATATTTTATAGAGCGCGCCATGGATCGGGTTAGTGCCGTAAATGCCTTTTTCGCCCTTACCTGACTTTATTTGAAACTCAATTTCTTGATTCTCAATGCCTGTGATCAAATTTTTGATCGCTGATACATCCCAGCAGTCATCTCCAACGATAATAAGGTGCTGAAGTGTGACAATCAGTGCGGGGTAGAGCTGTGAAAACGAAAAATAGTCAGCGCGTGGCTGTATCGCCTCTTCAAGAAGCAATGTTAGAGATACGTTTCGTGTCACCTTAAATACCCTTATTTAGATCAGTGTTTTCTTCGGTTGAGGCCAATTGCTTCTAAAAAAGATTTTTTAAATCGACATTTAGGTGAGATTAACGCCAACGCTTCTGGATAGTCGTTTATTGCATGAACTCGTAGCTCTGAAAAATATGCGCCTGCTTTGCCTGGGTCTAAAGCTAAAGCTAAGTCACTACTCATGTTTAACATGAGAACAACTCTATTTAATTCACTTAGTAGCGGTGGCTCAATCAGATTGACTCTGATTTTTAAAGAAGCAGGAAAACGCCTGGCAAGTTCGAGTGATCGAAAATTCCCCACGCATACATATATTTTACTTCCACTGCCATTTTTCTTTTCATAGATAATAGGTGGTGAGAGAAGAATGGCTGCTTTAATGGCTTCCTCCGTCAGATCTCGCGCGTCTTTTAATAAAGGGGGGCGTAGCATAAGTGTTTTTAAAATATCGTGAGTGATATGCTCAGAGATTTCTATCTGAGACGCGGGCACAAGTTTTGAGCCTAGAAGATTTATCATCAAATTTTAAGGTATTTTGGCTTCATTTTTTATTAAATCTAACTGTGTTTTTGGTAAAAATCAAGGCTATTTTTACATGCAAAATGTACCGGATAAATTTGGGTTTTAAAAGAGTCAGTATAATTTTTATACATGCAGAAGTTGGGCAGGTTAATGAGCAGGTGTAATATCCGTATTACTGATATTACACTTAAAATAAGTGCTTAAGCCGGTTGTTAGGGAAACGCTGCATAAATACGGCCGCCGCTGTCTTAGTACCCTCGGCAGGGTATAATTTGGTTAGCTATTGTTCGACAGAGTTTTCGATGAAGTAGGTCTCGTTTGCTCAGGCTGAGCATCAGAACAAGAAGAAGGCCACTCGTCGGGAGCGGCTCCTGGCACAGATGGATACCCTAATACCATGGCAGCGTCTGATCGAGGCGTTGTCGCCGTCTTACTTTCCTAAATCGGTGGGCAAGCGCGGTCGGCCACCAATCGGTCTAGAGCGAATGGTGCGGGCCTATTTCCCTGCAGCAATGGTACGGACTGGCCGACGAAGCGCTCGAAGATGCCATCTATGACAGCCAGGCCATGCGTGACTTCATCGGTTCGACCTTGCCATCGAAAGTGTTCCCGACGTGACCACATTGCTTCGCTTTCGCCATCCGCTGGAGAAGCATGCCCTGACCCATCGGGTCTTTGAAGAGATCAACGCCAGCTTAGCAGAACAGGGCCTGTTCATGCGCAAGGGTACTATCGTTGACGCCACTATTGTGATGACGGCACCTTTCACCAAGAACAAAGCGAAGCAACGTGATCCGGAGATGAAGCAAACCCGGAAGGGAAATCAATAGTTCTTCGGAATGAAGGTCCATATCGGCGTCGATGCTGTGACAGGGCTGGCCCACAGTGTGTTCGCCACCTCGGCGAATGTCGCCGATGTCACCATGGTGAGGCATCTGGTCAGAGAGGATGGTAAACGGATAGATGGCGACACAGGGTGTTTCGGCATGGGGAAATATCTAGTTGAAGAAAAGCAGAGTTCGGAGACGCGGTGCTTTGCCGCTGTCAGACGCAGCGCAATTAAGAAAATGGAAGACAGCTGGAAGAAAACGTTGATGCTGGCCTTCGAAAAGACCAAAACCAATATCTATGCCAAGGTCGAGCATCCGTTTCATGTCATTAAGAACCTGTTTGGCTATCGCAAGGTTTGCTATAAGGGGCTGACTAAGAACCAAGCTCAGCTGTTCAGCCTATTTGCGTTGGCCAACCTGGTGTTGGCCGGACGATGCCAGAAACACGTTCATGGGGGTAGTGTGTCTTGAATCTGGCCAGGCAGCCGGAAAACACGGCTGCCCGGAAAAAATGCCACCGACAGTGGCTCAATAGTGATCGCGGGGACAACACTCAGGCGAACATTGTTCGCTGCAGTTGCCCGGGGATGAATTGATCAGCGTCCTCTCAGGTGATTCACCCAGGTATACGCTCAAAGAGCTGCTTCATCAGTGTGATCCTTCAGCGCCTGAGACTGCTGATAATATTGCCCGGTAGAATCTTAAAAAGTCGGTCGAGAAGAATGAGCTACTGTTGCAGACATTGTCGGTGCAAACAGGAGAAGCTCGAGAGGCTGCATATTGGGATAAGCGGGTCGTGATTGTGCGGATTCTTGAAGAGATACTCATTTGGCATATGTCTCCCACTCGTGAATTTTCTGCTAATATCTATATGAACGACATTATTAGAGGTGAAGACATGAATGATGCGTCTCAGTTCTGGATAGGTATATCGCCGATTTTATTTATCATGATCGCTACATTAATTGCTGGCGGTTATGCAGTGTATAATAATATTAAGCGTTTTAAGGATAAATGAAATAATTTATAGCTATTTAGTTAATACGTCAGTCGCGAGAGGTGTTCGCCTAATATGCCTGCTTGTTAATTGAGTATTTCATAACATTTACCTGGCGCGCATTATGCGTGAGACCATTTGCGAGCTTGAAGCCGCTGACTTGGCGGCACCTCTGGTGGGGTTCTACCAGTTAAGAAGTCTTATATTCCCCTCAACTTCGATACCTTCCAGACGCATGGGTGCTTTATCGGTTTGGCCGCGGTGATCGTACTTTCTGATCAGACAATCTGCGCGGGGTGGCTACCAACCTATTAGCTTTCTTTGCTGATGAATCCTGCGGCTAATATACTCCCTATCGGGTGGGAGTAGAAAAATGTTCACGCTGCTTAAGCGCAGCGAATCAGATGCCATGCTTCTGACACAGGTTTTTATATGCCTGAAGAGTGTGATTTTGTAAAAATTTTCCCCCTGATCGTTTTTTGTCCCAATAGTATAGTCTTATTTAAGGATTTGTTTAGGATAAAAAATGCCAACTACTTGGATAGTAACACGACATGCAGGTGCAATCGATTGGCTTAAAACCCGTGGTATTGAAGGTCAGCAGCGTGACCATTTAGACACCAGTTTAGTATCGCAAGGTGATACGGTGATTGGCACGTTACCGGTGAATCTGGCGGCAGAGATTTGTGCTAAACAAGCTACCTATTTGCATTTGAGCCTGACCGTGCCCTTTGCATGGCGCGGTAAAGAGCTGACGTCAGAGCAAATGGATAGGTATGGTGCAGCATTGACGGCTTACCACGTTCAAATCATGTCTAATGCTATTTTTTAGCTCAATCAGACATCACGTCTTGATAATAGGCCTGAGATTGAGTCTTATAATGCTTAGAATTATTAATTATTAATTTTTGATTCTGGTGATTTAGCGACTGCTCAACAGGGAGGTTGTAAATGACTCACATTTTAATTACCCACCTTGGTAAGCCTCGCCTACCGCCGGGCGTGAAGGATGGCCACGAGCAGGTACGTGATTATGAGGAGGCTATTTATTCTCTAAATGGCAATACTTTTGAGACTCCTATGAAACGTTCCACCAGCAGAACGAGAAAGGACGTATTATCGTCAATTGGAGGAGTCGGGTGAAGCTGCCTGACTCAAACAAACCGGTCTCCGGAATAACCGGGGCGGTTCAATAACCGGGGCGGTTCAATGCTGTCTATAGACTTCATATCACCCTGAACCCTACTACGCCGAAGGCGAGGAATCATCGGGGCAGGTTTAACGTATTAATGTCTGAGTACGGCATCCCCAGAGATAATGCTCTCGTGGATAAGCTGTATAAAGCTCGGAATGAGCTCTTCCATGAAGCGATGTGGACAGGATCGACAATTGGATTTGGCTCTGCGAACCAGGACGCATTCTATTTACCTCATCATCATTCGCGTCTCAATTCACGCCTGATATGCGGAATAGTGGGCTATCATAATGACTATTTGGAATCAGGCTGGTGGAAAATGGGCACATTTTCGTTTGGATTGCGGCATGAAAGCTAACAAATCGCTGCACCTGACTTCTGACCCGGCGTCGATTTTTTCTCCCGCAATAACCGGCGTCGCCTCAAACGCAGGTGAGCTCAGGCGTTATGCAGCTTGAGTAAGGGCTGTGAATACAGCCCAAGAGTTTGCAATTAGTTCTTACAACCGTTTTTGTTGCAAGTGATAGCGCTATGGGTGTTGGTCCAGTGAGATGGGTGTTCAGTGGTGTTAATTCCGCAACCAGTTTTTCCACCTTTCTGCCCTTGGTGGACGATGCTCTCACCGCTCGGGGGGGAATGTCTTACAGCCATAGTCTTGTTCCTTTTGTTGGCTTAATTTAACCATTGGCCAATGAGACCAGAATTAGCAATAGCAAGGTAATCTACCTATGTCAAAGAAATTGCTGGTTAAACCATCTGGAAGGGAGAAATCGCAGAACAATGTAATTATGTACGCCACAGCAATCTGCGGCCGAATCTTCATTACGGCGCTTTGCGCCTCCACTCCAACCGCATATTGCGGCCGTTATGACACTAAAGACCGCTTTTTGCCGTGAATGACCAGAGTTGGAGCACCAAACGAGGTGGCTGCAAATTTGACATGTAGGCATCTCCGATGCAATTCAACCAGTAACTAGGGCGTGGTCATGGTTACTTTGGAATATGCATCAGCCCTCCGAGTATTCATTCCCGATACGTAAGATCGGTTTCCCAGCTTTTAGAACTTTGTTCAATCGCAAGTTTCAACATGTCGACATCCCCTGCCTGAAAGGCGGCATAAATCGCCTTGTGATCGTTGAGAGCTGTTTTCGGTAAATTCTGCATCGATGTCTCAAGGGCAGCCTCAATCAGCTCCAGCAGCGTCTTACCGACTCGAATCGTCATTGGATTATGGGTGGCATGCAGGATGGCTCGATGAAAGCTGACATCGTGATGGGATGTCTGTTCGGCGTTGGCAATAGCTGCTTCCATATCGTCAATTGCCTTTTGAATTCGCCGATGGTCCTCTTCGGTAGCGTTAGCCATCGCTTGTAGCGTGTAGGCGGGTTCAAACATCTTCCGGAATTCGAGCACATCACGGGTCATGCCCCGAGCCAGAATCATGCCGAAGGCCATGGGATCGACCAGTGGCTCGCCGGGTTCGCGTCGTATGATCGTGCCCTGGCCACGGCGTACCTCTACGATACCGATTGCCTGAAGCATTTTGATGGCCTCGCGCACGCTCGACTTACCGATGCCCAGGCTCTGTGTTAATTCGGTTTCGGACGGTAGATAGTCTCCAGGCTTAAGGTCGCCGCGTATGAGGGCGGATTTGATACGTTCCAGTATCTGAAATGCTATTGAGCTGCGTTGGATAGAACCACCGAAGTGTTCCGCTCGTTCTGCCGTTTCGGCCGGGTTTGAAAGGGGTTTCATGCCTGGGTCTCTTGCTGTCGTTGGCAAAATAGAGCATGGGTCGCTGGCGTGCTGAGCCCGGTCGTTTGTTGCATGCCATCACCTTCGAAATTGAGGTGTTTGGCATTCGACACTTGCATCTATGCGTAATCTAAGTCTAGCATGACCTAAGACAGCAGACATCTGATGTCCTATCTCTAAGCAGTATACAGGCTAAAGCAAAGTACTCTAGATGGCCTGTGTTAACGCTTTTATGGCGTGAAGACTAAATCGGGGTATCCATGACGAAACAGCGCGTCATTGTGTTAACTACTGGTGGCACAATCGCAAGTACACCCAGCAAAAATGGCCTCAATGTATCTGGAGCCATGTCAGGCGAGTCGCTGCTGGATCGTGTGCCTTTGTCGGCAAGACGAGACTTTCACGTCGAGGTTCGCTCGGTACTCCAAAAGCCCAGCAATGCCATCAGCTTGGATGACCTGATCCAGTTCAGCCGCCATTGCCAGGCTTTGGAACAGGATCCGGACGTGATCGGTATCGTTATTACGCATGGTACAGACACACTCGAAGAGACGGCTCACTTCCTAGATATCACCTTGTCGCTTCAGTCTTGTGCCCTAGTCATGACCGGCTCGCAACGTGCCCCACATGAGGAGGGTACCGACGCTTTTCGAAACCTCGCCAATGCCATCACCGTTGCGGCAGAGCCTTGTGTAAGAGGTATTGGTGTCTCGGTCGTTTTTAACGAATCACTGTACGCCGCACGAAGTGTCCGAAAGCTAAATACCTACAAGGTTAATGGCTTCGGCGCGCCGGGCTCTGGTGCGCTGGGGTATGTCGATGGCCAGCGGGTTCACCTGGCTCAGGTTCCACGACGCGCAGCGCCACTTCCCCTTGGTGATAGTCTGCCACGTATCGACATCATTCCCAGCTATCTAGATGCCAGTCCTCGGCTCATCGAGGCTGCTGTGGCCAGCGGCGCACAGGGGCTAGTAGTGGAAGGTCTTGGCAGGGGGCATGTGCCGCCGATGTGGATCGATTCCATCACCGAGGCGACCCGTGGGGGGATTCCGGTTGCTGTGGTATCAGGCTGCCAAGAAGGGCCGGTCAACACGAGTTACGAGTTCCAGGGTAGCCTGGCCAGTCTCCAGGCCCATGGTGTTGTATCTGTGCGTGATCTGAGTGCCCGCAAGGCACGGTTGACCCTAGCCGTCTTACTCTCGACCGATAGCGCGGAGGGCATTGCCTTTCGATTCGAACAAGCGATGTCATGACCCTGTCGAGACAAGTAGACGGGGCACTAAATGCCAAGCCAGCGCTTGGCTCCACAACGAAAGATAGGTGCAACCAATGAACAATAAGTTGACTAAGGTATCACTGGTGGCTGCGATCGCAGCGGTGTCATTCGGGATTAGCCAGGCGCAGGCGGCGGACTTTAATTTCACCTTCGCCCATGTACTGATCGAGGACACCCCTAACGGGCAGGCGGCGCTGCGCTTCAAGGAGGAGGTCGAAGAAAAGTCGGATGGCCGTATCAGTATTGAGGTTCTTCCAGCCGCGCAGGTTGGTGGCGATGTCGAAATCATCGAGCAGATCCAGATGGGGCTGGTCGATATCGGCATCCCGCCCACAGCTACCCTAGGTAATTTTGAGCCGCGTATGCAGATCCTGGACCTACCGTTCCTGTTGCCGGACTACGACACCATGGTCGAGGTGCTTGATGGTGACGTGGGGCGTGAGATCCTAGATACCCTCGATGACGATAACATGTACGGCGTGAACTTCTGGGGAGCTGGTTTCCGACATATCACCAACAATGTTCGACCGATCGAAACCCCGGAAGATTTGGATGAGATTCGCATGCGGACAATGCAGGCGCCGATCATCATCTCGACCTATGAAAACTTAGGTGCCAATGCGACTGCCATGGCCTTCACCGAGGTGTACAACGGGCTGCAGCAAGGTGTCGTCGAGGGGCAGGAAAACCCGCTGGCTAACATCTACACCATGCGCTTCTACGAGGTTCAGGATTACTTGTCTCTCACTAACCACGCCTATCACGCCTATGCGGCAGTTATGAATAGCGACTCTTGGAACTCGCTCCCTGATGATCTGAAGGAGGTGATGATTGAGGCTTTCGATAATGGCCGTGAGGCGTCGCGAGAGCTCACACTTCAAGATGAGGAGCGAATTCTTCAAGAAATTGAAAGCGAGATTGCGATCAACGAGATCACTGACGAAGCCCGGGAAGACTTCATTGAGGCGAGCATGCCGGTGCATGAAGAGTACGAGGAGATCGTGACAAAGGATCTTCTGCATAAAGTCTACGACGTCGTGGGCATCGAGTACTAATCTATGTTCGAAGCGCTCAATAAACTCATTGATCGCTTGGAAAAGGTGGCGATGGTCGCTTTCATGTCAATTGCGACCATCATCACCACGTTCCAAGTCGTCTACCGCTACGGCTTCAACAGTTCACTCTCCTGGGCAGAAGAAGTCGTAATCTATTCCATCGTCTGCATGAGCTTCGTTGGTGCCAGCATGGGGGTCCGTCATGGTGTCCACATTTCGGTAGACGTGCTGAATGCCTTTGCGCCACCTGCCGTGAATCGATGGCTTCACATCCTCACGGCCGTTCTGGGCATCGCATTCGCCATTGCCCTGGCCTACCTGGGGTTCCGACTTTTCTTCAGCACACTTGATCGTGGGATGTTGTCCCCCGCGATGCGCATGCCTATGGCCTGGGTGTACTTTCCTATCGGCTTGTCAGGTGTACTGCTGATTATCCGCTATTGCTGGGTCATCCACGAAGTCTGGCACAAGCCACCTGTCACGATGGCCGAAGAGCTCGCTGCCGAAAAAGACAAGCTAGTGTGATGGTTTACTCCCCATCGCGACTACCTGAGGAAAGCTTATGATTACGGCATTGTTGCCCATTTTCTTTGCTGTATTGCTGCTGGGGCTGCCCATCTTCGCGGCACTAGCCTTTTCGGTAATACTCGCCATCCAATTCTTTGGCAATACCGATCCCGTGATTGTGCCGATGCGCATGTTCTCGGGGATGAATAACTTTTCGCTAATGGCGATTCCTTTTTTCATCTTAGCCGCAGAATTAATGCGTATTGGCGGCCTGTCAGAGCGCCTAATCGATCTCGCAAAGGCCTTAGTCGGCTGGGTGCCAGGAGGGTTGGCGGCGGCGACTGTTCTGTCCTGTCTTTTCTTCGGATCTATCTCAGGATCGAGTCCGGCCACGGTGGTGGCCATCGGGAGTATCATGTTTCCGGCATTAGTGGCAGCGGGATACGACAAGCGCTTTGCCATTGGGGTAATCGCCACGGCGGGAACGCTAGGGCCTATTGTACCGCCGAGCATTGCTTTGATCATCTATGGATCGGTCACCGGGACATCGGTGGGGCGCCTCTTCGCTGCTGGACTATTGCCCGCTATCCTGATTGCTTCTCTCCTCATTGCGTATTGCATCGTTTACGCCTCTTTTAAGGGCTACGGTCGCAGTACCTTCCCGTCACTGCGTGAGATCGGGTCTGCTTTAAAGGCGGCGGCTTGGGGGCTGGGATTACCGTTCATACTGCTCGGCGGGATTTACAGTGGTGTCTTCACACCTACAGAGTCTGCGGCCGTAGCCTGCATGTACGGTTTGTTCGTCGGAATGGTGGTCTATCGGAAGATTGACCTGAAGAATCTGCTGTCGACCCTGAGTAGTGCGGGGCTGATGTCGGCGTCTTTATTGCTGATCACCGCGGGGGCATCGGCCTTCTCTTGGTTGCTGGCGATTACCGGGGCACCGACACAGCTAGCGGGTGAGGTGCTCTCATGGACGGACGATCCCATCCAAGTCATGGCACTGTTCAACGTCGTCATGATTGTTGCTGGTTTCTTCCTCGATAGTGCTTCGGCGATCATCGTGTTGTCGCCATTATTGCAACCTATCGCCGCACAGGTGGGGGTCGACTCCACCCACTTCGGCGTGATCACGCTGATCAATTTCTCGGTTGGTATGATAACGCCGCCGGTTGGCCTCAATCTCTTCGTGGCGATGGCCATCTCGCGGATGACATTACCCGAGGTATTTAAGGCGTGTCTGCCGTTGATCGGCTTGATGTTGTTGTCCTTGGTAATCATTACTTACGTACCTTGGTTCAGTACCTACCTACCAGAGTTGATCTACCGCTAAGGTGACCACATGACCGAGATAGCGCAGTTATATGACACGCTGGACGGCGAACACCTCTGGGATGACATCTTGGCACTGTCAACCATCGGGGCGCTTGAGCCCAAAGGTATTCGACGCTTGGCGCTTGATGACCAGGATAACCATGCTCGCCTGTGGCTTGCCAAGCAGGGTTGGGCGTTGGGCTGCCAGGTGAGCTTCGATGCTCTGGGCAATCTGTTTCTACGTCGCGAAGGTCAGGATGACTCCCTGGCGCCGCTGTTGATCGGAAGCCACATGGACAGTCAGCCGCTGGCCGGCGCGCATGACGGAGCGCTTGGTGTGTTGGCGGGCTTGGCCGTGCTCAGGACCTTGCAGGATCAGGGTATTGAGCACCGGCGTCCGATTGAGATCGTGTCCTGGACGAACGAGGAGGGGGCGCGCTTTGCCCCAGGCGCTTCGGGGTCATCATGGTTTGCCGGACAGCGTACATATGAGGATATCGTTGCGGCCGTGGATAGTGAGGGCGTGCGATTCGGTGAGGCTCTTCAGGCGTGCCTGACCCTGCTGGAGGACAACGGACTCATGTATCGCCCGGCCCCCTTTGTCCCCCACGCTTTCATCGAACTTCACATCGAGCAAGGGCCGGTGCTGGAACAGCTGGGTAAACCCGTGGGGGTCGTCAGCGGGATTCAAGGGGTCAACTGGTATCGCATCGATGTCGAGGGTGTGGCCAATCATGCCGGTACCACGCCGCAACATGCCCGTCGTGATGCCTTCGATGGTGCCCATGAGCTGGTGTCTGCACTTAAGGTGGCGACACGGGAACAGGATGATGACCTGCGCTTCACTATCGGCAAGTTTGCTGTATGGCCCGATGCCGTCAACACCATCGCCCAACGTGCCACTTTCAGCATCGATTTGCGTCATCCCGATCAACAGGTATTGGATGCGCTCGATGATGAGTTCCATGCCTTGGCCGAGCGGCATTGGAGTGGCTGTGAGGTCAAGCTCAAGGTGACCTCCCGGGTGGCACCAGTGGCTTTTCCCGACCATCTTTTGGCCCTGCTTCGCGAAAGCGCCGGCAGTGTATGTGCTGAGGCTCCCGAATTTGTCTCCGGCGCTTTCCATGATGCCATCCATCTGGCACATGTCTGCCCGACAGCCATGCTATTTACACCCTGTCGAGCGGGTATCAGTCATCATCCCGATGAGCATATCGAGCGTCAGGATGCCGAGGTTGCTGTGCGTGCCCTGGCCCATGCTGCCGCACAACTACTTTAATAAGGAATGCTTCTTATGACCCAGACCGTAGAAGCGGCTGTGGCCGCCCAAGGTCTAATCCTCCCAGCCATCCCGCGTCCTCGTGGCACCTTCCTGCCCTGGTCTCGAATGGGCAATCAGTTGTTTCTGGCTGGCCAGATATGCGAGCGAGACGGAGAGGTCCTCTATCCAGGAAAGGTGGGAGCAGAGTTCGATCTGGAGAGCGGAAAGCTGGCCGCTCAGGCTTGCGCGCTCAATCTGCTGGCCTCGCTCAGTGAGGCAGTTGATGGGGACATGAGCCGGATCGTGCGCTGTGTGCGCATGAACGGATTCGTCAATGTTGCGCCCGACTTCCATGATGTCCCGCTAGTGATCAACGGGGCTTCGGAACTCTTCATCGCTCTATTTGGAAATAACGGGAAGCACGCTCGCACGGCGATCGGTGTCGCCACGCTGCCCGGAAATGCTGCCGTCGAAGTCGAATCGATCTTCGAGGTTCGCGACTAATCCAAGGAGGCACACCATGACCGATTCACCTCTGAACCGTCCACTGCGCGAGCAGCACGCTGGGCTTCGTAGCGGCAAGCTCACGGCCACCGCCCTAGTTGAGGCCTCGCTGGATGCCTATCGAGCCCGCGGCCAGCAGGATCATGCCTATCTGACATGGAACGGTGAGTCCGCTAGAGAGACGGCCCGAGCCACTGATGCCGTACTTGCTAGTGGCGGCGACACCGGGCCCCTGATGGGCGTCCTAGTGTCGATCAAGGACATCTATGCGGTACCGGGGCTTCCGACTTATGCCGGTTCCGCCCGACGACTGCCACGGCACTGGGAATCGCCTGGCCCTGTGATTTCAGCGCTCTTGAGCCAACTACCAAGCGTGATGGGCAAGACCCACACCGTAGAGTTTGCATTCGGTGGTCTTGGCACGAATGCCCATTGGGGAGCACCTCGCAATCCCTGGGATCAGGTACACCACCGAACTCCAGGCGGGTCCAGTGCCGGTGCAGGAGTATCGCTGATTGGCGGGACGGCCAGTCTGGCGTTGGGTACGGACACGGCAGGCTCGGTTCGTGTCCCAGCCTCAATGACTGGTGTGGCGGGACTCAAGACAACGGTCGGTCGCTGGTCGACATCCCAGATCGTACCGCTGTCCGCCACATTAGATACGCCGGGTCTGCTAGCCAACTGTGTTGACGATTTGGCCTTTGCCTTCGATGCGTTGGATGGTTCCCTGACGACACGGCCCAGTAGTGTACCCGCGTCCCCCGAACTTGCTGATCTGACCTTCGGTGTACCAGAGGCCTATTTCTGGGAGGACTGCAGCCCTGGGATCGCCGAGTCTGTTCAGGCTGCCATTCGTCAGCTGGAAGCGGCGGGGGCCCGGATCGTGACCCTAGATTTGCCTCGCACGGATGAGGTGTTCACGTTGTTCCAGCAGGGCGGGCTAGCAGCGGTCGAATTGGCTGCTTTCCTCAAGACTCAGCTACCGGAGGCTATCGAGAGCCTAGACCCCAACGTGGCGGCGCGGGTCAAGGCGGCAGACGACATCCCCGGCTGGGAGTATGTCCGGCGCTGTGATGTGCTTAGGTCACTGTCTGCAAGCGCTGCGGATTGCTTGACGCGCGTCGACGCCTTGTTGACCCCAACCGTTACGCTGACGCCACCGACCCTGGAGAGTCTCGATCCGGACGGAGCCTATCCCCGGGCAAACATGCAGGCCCTGCGCAATACAGTAGTGGGGAACTTCATGGGGCTTTGTGGGCTGACATTGCCGGTGGGGAAGGATGCTGCCGGTATGCCAGTGGGTTTGCAGGTACTAGCTGGTCCCTGGCAGGACGCGCGGCTGTTGGCCATTGGTCAGGCTATCGAGGATCGGTTGGGTAATGGCCGGGCCATTCTCGGTACCCCTCCGCTCCAGTGAGCTCGTAGAGATACGGTTTGGCCCGCTAACTCCCCATTGAATAGAGAGAACATGCATGATCGAGCGCGGCGAGGATACGATTGACAGCTTCCAGGCCCGGGTTGCCCGAGGTGAATGTGATGAGCTTAGCTGGTGGCATACTTGCCAAGCAGAGATTCAGGCGCGCGATACGGATATCCGAGCCTGGGAATGTCTTATGCCGTCGACGTCGGCTGAGGTCATGTCGGGCCCTGGACAGTTATTGCGCGGCGTACCGGTAGGCATCAAAGACATCATCGATACTGCAGAGATGCCAACCACATGGGGAACGGAGGGCTATCTCGTCTCGCCGGGCGCCGTCATGGATGCGGCTGTGGTCACCTTGCTTAGGCACCAGGGGGCTCTGCCGCTCGGCAAGACCGTATCCACGGAGTTTGCTTACTTCACACCTGGCAAAACGAGAAATCCCTTGGATATCTCCCGTACACCGGGAGGCTCCTCCAGTGGCTCGGCCGCTGCAGTGGCGGCCGGCATGGTGCCCCTTGCCTTGGGGACACAGACGGCCGGAAGCATTATTCGGCCAGCGAGTTACTGCGGTGTATTCGGCTTCAAGCCTACTCTCAACACGGTGTCCTTTTCGGGGATCAAGGCCTTTGCTCCCTCGATGGATACGCTGGGCTGGTTTGCTCGACATATGGACGATATTTGTACTGCTTTCACGGCCTTGACACGTTCTGACCCCATCAAGGCACTGCCTGATCTTAGGGGCATCCGCGTCGGGCTCCGCAACTTGCCGGGTGAGGGGCCGCTTGATTACGATGTCGTACGGGCCCTGTCCCTTACCGTAAAACAACTGGAGCAGGCCGGTGCCAGCGTTTTCACACTGCCCTTAGATGCTCGTTACGATGAGCTGATTGAGCATCACAAGGTTGTTTTAGCTTATGAAGCGGCGCAGACGTTGGCCAGTGAATTTCACCATCATGGCGAAGAGATGGGAGTTAAGCTGGTTGAGTTGATCGAGCAAGGAACAGCGACATCCTATATTGACTATCGTGCATCCTTACTGGCAGCCGAGCAGTGTAGACAGGCGCTGTCTAGGGTGTTTGCGGATAAGGCCGACGTAATCCTGGCGGCGAGTGCCCCAGGTGTAGCGCCAGAAGGGCTGCATGCTACCGGCGACCCAATCTATTGTCGAGCCTGGACGCTGCTCGGGGTGCCGTGTCTCAACTTACCGCTGCACACGGGACAAGCGGGGTTGCCGGTTGGCGTGCAGTTAATCGCCGACCGCTGGCAGGATCAGCGTCTGTTATCGATCGCGAAAACGCTCTTGGCGACAGTGATGTAAGGGTTAAAAGCTACTCTGGTCATATATTTGGGGTTTGTGGGGATTGACTGAGCGGTCAATTTGAGTGTTTGTATAAGGTTTCATCTAAAAATGCGTTATTATATCAGATGAACCTAATTGACTGCTTTTGGCCGAGGCTGTGTGAAAACCTAAAAATCAGTTAACGGTGACAGTGTTCAGTCGTATTAGCACGACTAGCGGCCAGCAGTGCGCTTCAGAATGCCTTCATTTACTATTTCTGCATCTCAAGCTGTTCGAGATAATGTCTAAGAAACACCTGCTAAAGAGCGTTAACGGCTTCTATATGCTTGGTCGACCAGGATCAGCTACCCTATGCTCGCATCGCCTGGATAAAACCCTTGGAACCGAGGATATTCATGACGCGTTTCATGTTGTAGGCAAGCACATGAAGACTCATTTCCGTTCCGACGTTCTTAAGCCCTTTGGTTAAAAAGTGTGTCGCACCCATCCACGCTTTCAACGTGCCAAAGGGATGTTCAACCGTTTGACGACGGGTGCGCATTATATCCGGCGTCTGATCCAGACGTGATGTTACCGCCTCCAGTACCTCTTCGTGTTCCCAGCGTCTGATGCGCCGATAGATACCCGTGGTGCACTGCGACTTCATTAAGCAACTCGGACAGGCCGAACTCCAATAGCAATGTAGCGTCTGGCCTTTTTCGACGTTCTTGAAGCGCCAAATCAGGCGCTCCCTTGCAGGACAGCGATATTCGTTACGCTCCTTCACGTATTGGAACGCTTCCCTGGGAAACATGCCTTTGGCCTGATTCGGCGAGGTTTTGGGTTTAGGGAGATACGTCGTAATACCGGCCTCATGACACGCAAGAATTTCATTACCTGTAAAATAACCGCGATCAGCTACAACGTGGAGATCACTGACGCCGCTAGCATCGCGTGCTTGCTTGGCCATCCGATAAAGCTGACGCCGGTCACTGCCGACATTAGTGACTTCATGGGCAACAATCAGATGATGCTGGCTATCGACAGCCGTCTGAACGTTGTAGCCCACGATTCCCGTTCCTCGCGTCGTCATGGAGCGAGCATCTGAGTCCGTCAACGAGATTTGCTGATCAGAGGCCTCGGTCCTTTGAGTTTCAATGGATTGCAGTTGCTGAACTTCTTCTGTGAGGGAGGCGATCTTTTCCTTCAATACTGTCGTCTGCGCTTCTGTGACAACGGTGGAGCCTTGATCCATTGCGTCGAGTTGGCGTAAATAGCGCTCAATACTCTTATCTATTTCTTCTGCGCGGCGTTTCATTTTGGCCAAGGTAAAGTTGCGGTCTCGATTGTTAACTGCCTTAAATTTACTGCCATCGATTGCCATGACCGACTGTGAAAAAAGCCCTAGACGCCGGCATATAACGACAAAGTCTCGACAGGTGGCTTGGATCGCTTTGCCATTGTGCTTGCGGAAATCGGCAATCGTTTTGAAGTCCGGCGCGAGGCGCTCCGTTAGCCACATGAGTTCAACATTACGCTGCGCCTCACGTTCCAACCGTCGGCTGGATTGCACGCGATTGAGGTAACCGTAAAGATAGATTTTTACAGGCACATCTCATTTGGCACTGCGTGGCAGGTCATTTGAATGCACCGCTGGTTGCCGACTATCGGCGATGGCACCTAGCTTGTGATCATGAGGTCAATGCATTGTTACTGGAACTCGGCATTTCTTTTCCAGATGATGCTCTTCTATTTCCTGTATGCGTAGGACGCAGCGCCATGGATGTCTATCGTTGGCTGGCAGGCCATCCTAATATTTCTGTAGAGGTGTGTATAGATATACACCCAGCCGCTCTATGGCATGATTTGCCTAACACCTCTATCGAGCAAAGAACCATTAATTTGTGGCGGCAGCGTGCAAATCTTTTAGCTAAAGATCCAGGTACATTACCAGCCAGGGTTGCGAAATTTTGTGAGGCGCGCTGAATTCAAAATTTTAATAGAGAGCGCTAATTTTGGCGTGTCCATGCCTGAGCGCAGCGACACTTTGCGTTATTTCATGGGTAGAAAATACTATGGGCGTAGAGTCAATCAAGGTAAAGCCGTGGTGATAGAGTAATCTAGGTGTGCGGGCGTGACAGGCATGATCACCCAGAATAGCCTGAGACTGATATATACCAACGATGACGACGTGCTTCGAGATTACGCTCAGGCAATGCGTTTTTATCGCTCGATGTCCGAATAGAGCAGTGCAGATGCCTGCTATACATTGTCCCGGTGCAGGTACAGGAAACGAAGCATTAAGAGACAAGCTTAAGATGCGTCTATTGACGTTTTGTTAACAGGCTGACCCTTGTGCCCAGTTTTTTCGTCGAGCTTAAGTAGTGGACGATGATAAGCAGCAGCGTACTACAGCGTCTCCACGTCAAACGCTACGATTTGCCGTTGAACGCTGGAAAACTCTACGCCTACTAAGTGAATAGGCTTGCCGCTAGCACGATACTTGTCGGCATAGCCCTTGGTTTTTATCTGCTCAATCGCTTTGCCTTTAGGCAGTTGTTCAACCACCTTGAAC
>Ga0208450_1000605_pt1 | contig 18816 bp, 27 predicted proteins | sample MalvireepMed_908_FD_184249 | JGI IMG/M metagenome (GOLD analysis project Ga0208450, IMG submission 184249) | Marine viral communities from the Global Malaspina Expedition - Malaspina viral metaG DeepMed_908 (SPAdes) (version 2) | ecosystem: Environmental > Aquatic > Marine > Oceanic | place... | reverse complement strand
GCGGCGCGTACGGCTGGCGGTCGAGAATCTCTGATGTACGCAAGCGGGGACTCACGATCGTCAACAGGCAACGATCGCTGGCGTCGGGCCGCGTCGTCTCTGAATATTGGTATCTGCCGCCCGAACCGGAAACCCCCAGAACACTCTTTTAGGAAGGAGAACAATGGCGAATTGCCAGTGGTGCAACAGACACATGCTCAAATCCGAAGGGTGCGTGAAGCGCGATATTGAGTTTCCCGATGGGCTGCATCTGCCGCAACTCCTGGACACGGATCAGTCCGATGGCGGTCGCTGCCACGATTGCGGGGCGCGTCACGGGTTCTACCATCACCTTGGCTGTGATGTGGAGCGCTGCCCTCGATGCACAGGACAGTTGATCAGTTGCGGATGCCTTGACCCTGAGTCCAGCGAGGAAGGCGCTGCAGACGACTGCCCGAGCCGCGTGGAGCCAGAGGTATGAGTAAGACAAAAACCATAATAGACCTTGATGAACAACGGAGGACAAGCGTGACCACACCCAAGGCAGACGACTCAATCGTGCAAGCAGACACTATCGACGTGGAGGGTACTCCCGCGTCTGTCTTCACCTTCCGGTCGGAAGAAGACCGGCAGGGATTCATTGACGACATGCTGATCGTCGATCCAGACGTGGCGTATGCGACGAACATAGACCCAGCAGAGGGACAACCCGATCGGTATCTCGTGGCGATCAGAACGGAGGACAAGTGACAAAAACTAGCAGTACAACGATGTTAAGTGTACGAGTGCCTCGACGCCTCATTCGTGAACTTAATCGGTTTGTGGAGGGGCAGAAAGTCGTTTCCCCCATGGGGAAATTCACGCTAACCAGCGTGGTGAACGGCATTCTCGAAGAGTTTCTGTCCGATGATCCGAGGGCCAGTCGCACCCGCAGTAAGGACAGCTCGTCATGATCAGGGACGGCGTCATGGACGGTGCCATCCTCCGCACGGGCGGCGACACACAGGTCGTGCAGCTTGACAGCGGCGGAACGCTGAACCTGCGGGGCGACCGGCGGCTCGATCAGGCAGCGGTCGGTCAGCGTATCGTGTTGGAGTATCTCGACGGGGAGTGGACTGCCGAAGGAAGCCCCATCGCCAGAACGCTGCGAGGGGACAGCGAGAGTCTGATCGAGGCTAGGACGTCAATGCGGGAGATTATCGGATACATGCGAAAGCAAGGATTGCCGTCTCAGATGGAGCGTCCGGTCGTTCTCTACATTTTATATCGCGTCAAGCCCGGTCACTTTTTGATGGCCCTGCTCCAAAACGATCTGCTTGGGGTCATTAACCGCGCAGACGACCAGAACATCGCCCTCCTGAAATTATGGATCAGACTGCTTTATAACTGTGAGGCTATCCCCGGCGGCTGTTGGGGTTCCCCAGATCGGGTCAAGGACTGGCTAGGCGGGGAACCTACATTCCCGCGACATACGTGGAGGGAGTTGGAGGCAGACGATGTGTGACCATGCCGACTACTATGACGATGACCTTGAGGATGATCCCTTCGATGTTGCGTTATTCAAAAACATACATCCTAAGAGAAACCCAGACGGTACGTATCGCTGGCATTCGCAGTGGCGGCAATGGGCCTCCAACGACGCACTCGCGGCGGAAGTAGGAAAGCAGCAGAGAAAGTTGCAAGGACTCAAGGATCGGCTGGAGGAGGTCGTCCAGTATCGAGGCTATGCCGAGGAACATATCTTGGAACTGGAGGAGGAGATCAGCCGGCGGGAGGGAGAGAATGGAGTATCCTCCTGACTTTGTGTCCGACCGTGGCTTGGTCGATCCCCCGCCTGAAGAACCGTGGGATGAGGCGATCGATGAGGAACCGCCAGATGAGTACAATCGCCAACCGGAGGTGGATGAGAATGATCTTATGGAATGAACTGAAAACGCTCGTGGTCACGCTAGCTCCGTACCTGCTGTTAGCATGGCTGGGCTACACCGTGCTAGAACAGCAGAATACGCTCATGGAGAACCGCCTGACAGCCCTTGCAGACGCGATCGATGATCAGGATGCTCTGCTCCATGCGGTCAGCCGTCAACTCGCAACTGGGGGCTTTGTGGTGCCTCCGCGTAACTTTCCTGGGCAGAATTGAGAGGCAAATACCGGTGGGAATAAAATTTGAAGGTCTACGCGAAGTCCTGACACTGACCGAGATCGACGATACCTTGATCTCAGTCTTGAAGCTTGCGGCAATCTGGTCGAATCGCCCACATGTTGGGCGTCAGCCCCTCGATGTGCGCGTATCAAGTTTCAACGACCACGAGCATCAACGTGCTGACCCGGAGACGGGCAAGCGCGAGAGTTACCATTACTCTAACCGCGCCATGGATCTGATCGTCGTCAATCAGGACGGCTCTCCGAACTGGCGCGGCATCGCAAGCCTGACAAAATGGCTAAAAACGCACTGCTTTACAGACCCGAGCATTGATATCATCAATGAAAAATCCCACGTTCATGTCGAGGTCGATCGGCGAGAGCGGGATCGCAAATGAAAAAACCAGAGAAACCCGCGAAGATCGTCACGCTCCCATCGCACGGGGCCAGCGAAAAAGACGTGCGGAAAGCCGCCAAAGCGTTGGGCATCCCTTCCGAAAAACTCGGTCGGTTACTCGACTTCATCGGCACGGTTGAGGAAACCGCGCACAAGCTGGATCTCAATGGCCCCGAACTCGTGAATGCCTGTATCACCATCTGCGCGAGTACCATCAAGGACTTCTGCCCGAAAGAGCAGCAGGGCGAAGTGGTCAGCGGCATCTTCCAGGTGCTATGGTCATATATGGGACTCCCCAGTGATTTCAAGCCAGATGACTAAGCCTTCAGATATCCAGACCTTTCATTTCCGGGTGGAAACGAAACGCCGCACGGAATACCACATGGTCTTTGCGAGCAGTATCGAGAAAGCGAAGAAAATTCTTGAGAGCCGCTACCTGAATGAGAACCCTCTAATTAGCCCTATAATTAAGGAGAAACAGGATGCCTGACAACAACCCCACTCGTCCGTTTTGGAAAAGCCGCACCGTCTGGCTCAATCTGGCGGCAGCAGCCCTAGTTGTCTTCTCTGATTACGACAACCCTGCTCACATTGCTCAAGGGCTGGCCCTCGCCAACTTGGTGCTGCGGTTTTTCACGTCGAACGGAATTACGCTCTCACCTCGCTAGGCTATGCTAAACTAGGGTCACGACGTTAAGTCGTGGCCCTATCATTTCAAAGGAGGAAATCGTGGCAGATACCCCAGCCCCGCCCAACGGCAAGAAGACCCGAGTCGCAAAACAGTCACTGGTATCGAAACTCGCCGATGTGCAAGCTGCCATTGGCGTCATCGCCAAGACCGGACGCAACACCTTTCAGAACTATTCTTACGCAGAGGAAGCTGCGATCGTCGAAGCCGTGCGCGGGGAACTCGCCAAGCGGTCAATCATGGTGCTGCCCTCCATCCTGAGCGTCACCCGCGAGGACACGCTCACGACCATCAAGATCAGTTACACCATCACCGATGGCGACAGCGGGGAATCCCTGACCTGCGAGTGGGCTGGAACTGGCTCCGACAAGCAGGATAAGGGGCTCTATAAGGCAATCACAGGCTCTTTGAAGTATTTCCTGCTCAAGACCTTCCTCATGCCGACAGGCGACAATGGGATTGCTGATGACCCCGAGCATCCCGCGAGAGAGGTCGAGGACGAACCCACACTGCCCCCGCCTCCACCCCAAGGTCAGATGCAGGAAGGCAAGACCTACGTGACGAAGTATAAAGTGGTGAAGGGCGAGAAAAACGGGCGTCCGTGGATACGCTACGACCTCGAATTCTCCACGGGAGAAAAGACCAGCACGTTTGAGGATGCTCTGGGGGATACTGCGGAACACGCAAAGAAGAACAATCTGGCTGTCGCGCCGATTCTCGCGGTCAACCAAAAGAACCCCCAGTACACCGACCTTGTGGAGTTGAAACTTGACGCCTCGGCATAAGCGCGAGTGGCGCACGGACTGGAGCGTGACGGCCCTCCTGAATCAGCATTTCCCACGGCCAGCGTATATCACGCGGGAGATTTTAGAGCGCGGTCGCGCAGTCCATGAGTTATGCTACCTGTCTGACGAGCAGCAGCCATACAACCCGCTTAATTGGACTATGCTGGACATCCCCGAGCCGTTGACGGGATACCTCCGAGCCTGGAGCGCATTTACCACGGCGATGAATCCCTGCTGGTCGCACCGGGAGTTTTGCTTTGAAACCGACACGTTCCACGGATTTTTAGACAGAGCAGGAACCATAACAGGAAGAATATCTGTAGTGGAAATCAAATGCGGGACACCGCCCAATGGCGTCACACCGGAGCGGACAGGGGTGCAGCTTGCGCTCTATACGATGGGGATCTTTCCCCAGACCGCCGAGAAGATCCAACGCCTCGCGGTTCACGTCATGAAGGATGGCAAGTACCGCGTGAAAACCTACGATCACCCCGCTGACTTTGTGTTGGCGCGGACACTGCTTCAGGAGGCATCTCATGGCAATTCCCCTACTCCCCACGACGGTCACGCAGTCGATCTCGACGCTGGACGCACGGTGGAAGAACACCGGTCTGATTCGGAGCCAGCAGACCTACCTCGCGGCATGTGAGGCACTCAGCGGCTGTCAGCAACTCCGGCGCGAAGTCACCAAGCATTTTGCCGAGGTGAAGCGCACGGCCCAAGACCATCTGAATGCGATCCGAGCGATGGAGAAATCCCGGCTGTCCGATATCAGTCCGACCGAGGATCGTCTGCAAGACCTGATTGTCTCGTATGAGGACTATCGCGCCGATCAAGCACGCGAGGCAGCGGCGAACGCGCTGAAAGGCCCAGCAGACGCCGAGATTGCCGTTCTCACGCCCGATCTCCAGACGCCGAAGGGTCAATACCGGCGCGTCACCCGTCGTCCCGTGGTGGAGGACTTCCGGCTCCTGCTGAAAGCCGTGGTCGATGGGCTTGTCCCAATGGAAGCCTTGGGTGCCAATCTGCCCGTCCTGCGCCAGATGATCAAGGAACAGGGGAGTCTCTTTGCAGTCCCGGGCGTGCGCGTCGAAACGGACGTGACGGTGGTCACCCGTGCAGAGTGACATCGGGCCGCTCGCAGTCATCCCGCTCTGGATTCTGCAACACAAGGATATTTCATCCTCTGCCGTCCGGTTCTGGGGACTGTGCAAGATTATTTATGCGGATCAGCCCCATCTGCCGCCGTCCCGCGCTGAACTCGCCGGGGATTTGGGAACCTCGGTGTTTAACCTCGACCGCTGGTTCCGCGAACTGAAAAAGGCTGGCGCACTCCGGTCAGTCGCCGCCTCCCCGAGCGACGACATCGACCATATGTATATTCTCTCGGAGGTGAATCCTGACCACGCCCCCGTACAGTTAAAAGTAACAGCATCTGCCCGAGCCATTGCACTGGTGGAAGACGAAAAACAGACGCTTATTCGACGAGAAGGTACTGTAAGAGTACCTTTACGTACTATTAAGTACGTACGCTTTAGTCAGTTCTGGAAATCCTACCCGCGCAAGCGCAACAAAACAGTCGCCAAAGCCTGGTGGCTCAAACATGATGTGGAAAACGACAACGTGCTGTTTGGAACCATCATGGAGGGGTTGAAACGCTACAAGAAAGCATGGATCGAGGAACAGACCAAGGCGAAGATGATCCCCTATCCCTCCACTTTTCTCCAAAGGGAACAGTACCGCGATGAAGTGGAGAGTGAGGCAACCAACCATCTCTCGCCGCAGACGCAGAATATCGTGTCGGCCTCGCATCGGTTTCTCTCGAAGCACGCCAAGTAGGAGCAATGTCAATGGCAACATGGATTCTCACGCGGGATCAGCCGAAACAGTTCAGCCAAGCCTTTAATCGACTGGCGAGTACGAAAGGCGGATCGGTGGATGAAATCAAGATGGAGGGCTACTTTGAAACCCTCGGGGATTTACCGATTGACAGCGTCTGCACGGCAGCAGGTGAGTTCCAGAAGGAAGCCACGCCCTTTCTGCCGGACGCTGGCACATGGTATCGTCGCGCCGACGACCTTGCGGCCCGTCAGCTTGAACAGCACGCCGAGAGAGAGGTCAAGCGCGTCACTGGCCCCAACACGGTGGAGTATGTCTGTGCGCTCTGCCATGATTCGGGGTGGAAAGCCGTCCCTCCCTCAAAGAAGGAGTTCGAGTGCTATGGAGCCGCTGGCGGACAGGGAACGGTGGAACGCTGCGTCTGTTTCGCGACGAACCCCGTCCTGAAAGCGCAACGGGCGCGATCGGGTGCGCTGATCGCCCGAGGGAAGCGTGCGTAGGATGAAGTGGAAGGGTCAGGGGGCGGCGTGTCCCCAAAAAACATGCCCGAGGTCGCCATGCCTCGTCTCCCCTCTTGGCCCTTCCTCTTGATCCGATGCTGCTACCCAAGCCAACACGCACGAGGCGGCAGGAGCGACGGGCTGAGAAAGACCACCAGCACGCCGTCATCTGGGCTGTAAGGCGCGAACTCATTAAACGTGACCCTCGGTGCCGGGTCTGCGGAGAACTGCTCTCTAAGGACGCCCAGATGCACGAGATGGTGTTTCGGTCGCAGCTGCGAGGACGGCCCCCCGAGGAGATTTTCAATACCAAAAACTGTCTCCTCCTGTGTCTCGCGTGCCACGCGGAGGTACATGCCAGGACAATAGACTTAGTGCCAGTTTCAGACCTGGGAGCCAATGGTGAGGTCGAGGTGCAGCGGAGGCTGACGTGAGAGTAATTAGCTATGGCTAGACACTACAGATGTCTCAGTTACGGAGGAGGCGTGCAGTCGAGTGCGATGCTGGTTGCCGCCTGTCACGGGGACCTTCCAGAACGAAAGAGTGCCATCACGACGTTAGGTCGAAAGGCTACGAAATCAGGTGCCAAAACGAGTTGATCGAAACAACTACGTCGAACTAATCGGATGTTCCGTCACCGATGCCGAGGGCCACAAGGAAATCGTAGTGCTTTTCAACACGACTAAAGGGGATGTAGCTCTTATTTTTCAAGCCCCCCTGAGCTTTACCCTGCGTGACATTACACGGTTATCGGTTTTTGACGACGCCGAGGCAATGATCGTCTCACGGTCGAAACTGCGCCCCTCTCCACGCCCACAATGTACAAGTTGCGGGGGGGAGGTGCGGAGTGTTCGTGCTGACGCGAAACACTGTTCAGAGGCTTGTCGATCCCGCGAGTATCGCAAGCGGAAGAAATCTAAGGGGGAAGCGAAACAAAAGAACTAACCCCCCTTTAAGTGGCTTGGGACACATAATGGCCCTTAGGCTCTTGTTGTGTCCCAAATAGGGTCACGGCGTTAGATCAGGGTGTTAATTAATTAGATGCCAAAACGAGTTCTCCTTCTTCAGCTTGATGGAAAAATTCCAAACCTGGCGGTGATGCGGATCGCTGACCATCACCGACAGGCACAACACGAGGTCGAGGTTCGTCTCGCTGGAAACAGCACCGCCGTGCAACCGAAGTTAGGCGATCCTCTCTTTGATTACGTATACGCCTCGCTGATTTTCGAGCGAACAAAACCCGTCGCACAGAGCGTGCTGAAGGCATATCCCCATGCCAAGATAGGGGGAACCGGCTGGGATGTCACCACTACACTCGCCAGTGTCGGAATCGATCCACTGGGAGACATCGACTACAGTGACTATCCGAGATGGCGCAGTTCACTTGGGTTTACGCAGCGAGGGTGTCGGCTGAAGTGTTCCTTTTGTGTGGTTCCACGCAAGGAAGGCGCGATTCAGGAAGTCAAGGCGATTGCCGATATCTGGCGTGGAGAGGGGTGGCCCAAGCATATTCTTCTTCTTGATAACGACTTCTTCGGGCAACCCCATTGGCGTGACCGCATTCAGGAACTTCAACAGGGTCAGTTCAAAGTGTCATTCAACCAGGGCATTAACGCACGAATGCTGACCGACGAAACCGCCGAAGCGATTGCCTCTGTTGATTACCGCGACGACTCCATGAAGGTAAAGCGTCTCTATACAGCTTGGGATAACAAAAAGGACCAAGCGCGACTGTTCCAAGGTCTTGAGGCGTTAGTGAGGCATGGCGTGAAACCTGACCACATTATGGTCTATATGCTCTGCGGATACTGGAAGGGTGAAACGCAAGCGGATCGAGAATATCGCAGACAAAAACTTCGGGACTTTGGATGTATTCCGTATCCGATGCCCTACGTCAGAACCAAAGAGATTGTGGGGTTTCAACGATGGATTATCGGGGCGTATGATAAGTCCTTTTCGTGGGAAGAATGGGTGCAAGCCAAGTATAGGCCAACAAATCTCAACCCTCACCTTAATCAGAAGCAGTTGTTCTCCTATGCCAAAACGAGTTGACCAGAATCATCGGGAAATCGTGAGGGCGCTGCGGCAGGTTCACGCGTCAGTCTGGAGCCTCGCGGACCTTGGGAAAGGTTGCCCGGATCTGCTCGTGGGCTACCGGGGACTGACCGTCCTCGTCGAAGTGAAGGGAGCCAAGGGCAAGCTCAACGCGATGCAGGAAGACTGGCACCGACGCTGGACGGGATCGCCGGTCATCATCATCCGTTCGGTGGATGATGTCGAGACACTCATCACCGCCATGAACGCCGAGGTTCACGCTATGGCACAGGCGACCGCCGCGTCAGTGGAGTCACGGACGTGGCAGTCTGGGATGCACCAAGACTATCTCAACGATCTTCCCAAGGAGGACCATGACTGACGCTCTCGTTCCGCACCATCGTGAAATTACCCTTGGCCCCGGCGTGATCCTGACCCCGACCGGAGCCGTCATCAGCGAGGACGTGTCGCTGAAGGACTGGGGAACCGCTCTCGTGGAGTGCCAGTCGATGGCGAACGCGACGATGTGGTCGCTGGGCGACCTGCTCCTCTATGCCCAGAACCATGACGAGTGGGGAGAACGCTACACCCAGTTTCTGGACATGACCAACAAAAGCTATTCCTCCCTGACGAAAGCCGCGTATATCGCTCGACAGTTTCCCAAAGCGGAACGAGTCGAGGGTGTCTCGTGGACGCATCATCGGGAAGTGGTGTCCATGAAGGACAAGCAGGACCGATCGGATCTCCTGCACCGGGCCAAAGAGGAAGAGTGGACGCGGGAGCAACTGCGCGACCACATCACGGGAGACGATGAGCAGGTCGACGTTCTCCCGGCGCATACCTGTCCCAAGTGCGGACACCAGTGGTAACGATGCGGGGCAACACGGGGAAACACGGGGAAACACGGGAAAAACACAGTGGAAACACGGGGAAACACGGGGGAATATGCAATGTATATCACGCCTGGGACTGACGACAATCTAGAGGACTGTGAACTCCAATGCAAAATGTGCGGGACTTGGAATAGCCCGAGTGAGGAAGATGGAGCCCTGGTGTGGCGATGCTCCTGCTCCGAACACGAGGCACAACTGGTGATCGACGAGCGATTCACCCTTGACGTCTCACGAGTTCACTGACGACCTTCTAAGGGGGTAGTGAAACACAAGCACGAACACCCCGTTACCAGAGGGGGTGTTCATTCGCTGATTTAACCCCCTGTTACCCTGAAAGGATATGTGTTATGGGCTGGCTAACACTCGGACTCAAATTTGTCCCCATGATTGTCGGAGCCATCACCAAGACCGAAAACGAATCCAAGAAGAAGGGACGAGAGAAGCAGGAAGAAGCCCTTCATCTCATCCAAACCATTGCTAGCATCACCGCGTTAGGCTCGGAGGATCAGAAAATTCTCGACAAGACCCAACCGGAAACACGCGCCCTGATCGACGCGCTCGTGGGCTTTCTTAACGCGGCGACTTCCGCAGAAACTCCAGAAGCGCAACCGTAAGGGTGGTGCCAGCCAGGGTGCCAGCTTCACCGTCCAGCGCAATGTCATAGTTGCTGGCGGTCAGCACTTGGAGTGTCAGGAGGGCGAGACAGACAACGACCACCCTTGCCAAAGACCAGATGGGGTGGTGAGGATCGCTCATCGTCATAATGAATACGCCAATATAGCATAGGGAGGGAGCATGGCTAACCGACCACCCTTGCCAAAGACCAGATGGGGTGGTGAGGATCGCTCATCGTCATAATGAATACGCCAATATAGCATAGGGAGGGAGCATGGCTAACAACCACCAGAAATTTACCGGGATTCACTTGGACGGCCCCGGCACATGGAAATCGGTCTGCGGAACCGAGTCGGCAGACATTGAGGCCGTCTGGCAAGACGTTGTGGGAACTCGTCCCACAGAAGAAGAGATTGGCGAGGCCAAGTGGCTGCTGGGAGGATCGACCTTCTACGGCGGGGAGATTAAGTGCGATTCTATGGAGTCCTATCGCGCATGGCTCCAGAACAAGTATGCCGGAGGACCAGAACCCGCTCCGCCTCCACCGAAAGGCAACGGATTACGCCACGACTGGCGGAAAGCCAGAGGGACATGGCTCTACCCCGGCGACCGCACCTACTGGCTAGCCTCACACCGCATGATGACGTGGAATGAAGCGAAGCTCGACGCCTACCTCGCGCTGCCTGAGATTGCCACGCACTCAGATCATGTGGTCATCTGCTGTAATACCGGGAGCCGCGCAGCCATTGGAGAACGCCCCTTTGATGCGCTGAAGAATGAGCAGTTCGTTCGCGCCGTGTTTCAGCGGGTGATCGATGCGGACAAAGCGCCCGTGGCGTTCCTGTTTTCGCATGAGTTCTATACTCAGGAACTTCGGAAAGATTTTACAAAACTTTTGGAATATGTGGAGAACACCATGGGGCTGGTGGCTGACCTGTGCAGCTTTGCGGTTCCCACCCACGAGCTTGGCGAGGTGTTTAGTGGGCGCTTCATGCGGGAACGCAACCAACTGTTCCGGGCGATGCGAAAAGCCGCACCACAACTTCCGCTGGCGGAACATGAGCGTCCCCTTGTGGAGATTCCCGTCGCTGACTTCCACAATGTCGGCGGGGATGTTATCTCCCTCCTCCAGACGGGGTTCAAGACGCCCGTGGGGGGGCGATCCAGACCGCAAGATATCGTTACCTCTCCAAGCGGCGAGCATAGCTACGACGGAGCCTGTGGATTTATTGCCGCGAACAAACGCCGGATGGATCGATACGTCGGCACGCAAATCGAGCGTCACACCAATGCCGTGGGAGAACACTCGATTCCACTGGTCTATGCCACGCAGCCGTGGAAACCCCCACGCACACTGGCCGAAGCCAAGGTTCGAGGACGGATGCTGCTCCACAATGGGGCCGCGTTTGACCTGAGTGCTGGCGCGATTATTGAGTAAAGAGTCGGGTTCCAAAAAGGCTCGTGAGGTAGACAAGAAAACCGCCGAGTGCGCCCCATGTTACGGCTCTGGAGCGTAGCACTTCCACGGCCACGCGCATCTCGGCAAGTTCTTTCCGGGTGGACTGGACGCTGATATCCAGCCGTTTGAGTTCGGCTAACACCAGTCGTTGATACTCAGCCCAGCCGTTGTCGGGAGACATGACGATTCATCGGGTATTCTGGAAGGGCAATCGTCGCAAGCCCGGATTCTGTTGTTGCAACTCTCGAAGGAGCCGGTTTGGTGTTTGTGTCGTGGGGAGCAACGATTGGGGATAGACACCTCCGAAGAACGGTTGCGTCAGATTGAAATTTGTCATCGGAGGAGACGGCCCACGCAACGAGCCTTTGAACTGCTGGCTCGTCGGACCCGAGGTTACTGCCTCAACGCCCCGCGTGATATTCATGGGAAGACGGGACGCCAAACCTACACCGGAACGATATAACGCCCCGCCCGTCAGGGATCGCATGAGTGGACTCAACTGTGATGCCGCCGCGAGGCCCACCGCGCCGCCAGCAACAGCGCCTGGAAATCCTCCAAGAATCCCTCCAACTGTCGAAGGCGCACCAAGAGCCAACCACCCACTCTGAAGACCTGATGCTCGCTGACGCGATTGCTCGTCTGCGAGCTTTTTTGCATTACCCCACTGTTGAACTTCTCCAAGCTGCCGCTTAAATCGTTGTGCGAAACGACCACGCTTCATAAAACCGGCGATCGTGGAAGCCGGGCGAGGAACACTTGCCAACGCTCGTTTCTCGGCCACTTCCATCGACTCAGCCATCGCATCTCTGAATGCTGATCCAATCGCAGCATGAACATGAGCAGACGGGTTTGAAACACCCCCCTTTGTTCCCTCATAGAACACCGCTCCCAGTTCATTGGAATCCTTCCGTAGTTTGTTTGCCTTTCTAAGATCCAACATCATGGGATCAAAGCCCAGCGCCGTGGGACGAGCCTCGACAATCTCCTTCGCAATCTTGTCAAACTCTCTCTGAAGTTGTGGTGCGCCAGCTTCGGCAAAGCCGCCCATTTTCTTGAGTCTATCTCCAGCCCTTCTAAAGACATCATCAAGGCGAACAGTCAACATTGAGCCATCTGGATCTAGAAGGCTGTTGTTGGCAGCATCAAGAATTGCATCAGTCGCTTGATCTCCAAGCTGCATGGCTTCGTTGGCTTTTTTCACACCCCTCCGCGTTGGATTTATTCCCCCTTCGGCCAACTTGGTCCCGACATTGACCCCCGTCGCAGCTTCCATCCCAGTGCGTAGAGGTTTAGAATACCCGGTCTTTTTCCACGCTCTTCCAACCTGAGCTATTCCTTTTCCGATTGCCCCAAACGCTCCTTCTCCGACAGCCTCCTGCAATCCAGCGATGAATGCCGCATACTGCGCTTCTTCTGGCGTGTCCGGCGCACCTTCATAGTGCATCCCGTATCGACTCCGGGGCCAACTCACGATACCAAACCGTCCGACTTCATCGGGAACTTGGCTCTGCCTCCAGAGTTCTCCGCCATAGCCAGCAAGTCCTGTCGCCGCTGTCAAACCCCAGCCCACCCCAGGAATGAAACGTCCGGCCCCAATCGCTGTTTTAGCAGCTTGTTTTGTCCACGGCAGAATCCGTTTGACGAGATTTGCGATGGCCCCAGAAGAAGACGTGGCTCCAGCCGCCAGTGATGCGGCATCTTCCCGTGTAAGAAATCCTTCTGGATCAATGACCCGAAACACTTCCTTCAACTCCGCAGGTGATGGTCCTCTTCCTTGGTAACTGAGAAGAATCCCCTGTCGTGCCGGATCGTTGCTGGCGAGAGGCATCCCATCGTTCCCCACCATCGCATCTGAAGCCAAATCCTTGTTGGGGTAAAACCATTTTTCCTGTCGCTGGCGAGGTGGTCCTGTTTGTCCTGATATTTTTAGCTCCACTACTGGTCCTTGTGCCATTGACGGGTCCTGTTCTTGGCTAAGCGATTGTTCGAGGGACGACACGTTATAGACATAGGTCTGTGTCTCATTATATGGAGGAATCCCTTTATGCTTATTGACCGCTTTCTCTCCCGCGTTATAAGCCGCAATCGCATGCGTGCGATCTGGATATGTATCGAGCAAATGCTTGAGAAAACTCACACCTCCTCGAATACTCTGATCAATATCAAAGGGGTCCTCGACGTTGTATTCCCGCTGCATATGGGGCATTAACTGCATCAACCCCTGTGCGCCAAGAGATGACTCAGCCCTCGGGTTATAGCTGGATTCTGTCTCAATGATCGCAAGCACCAGATTGACTGGCACCTTGAACTGCGCGGCATATTTCCGAGCCGTCTGCTCAATAAGAGCGCGTGTATTATCAGCCATTCTCAAATCTTTTATTAGTCAGGTTCCCGCGAAGGTGCCTCTCCACTAGGAGTCAACTCTTCTAATCGAAGAACACCTAGGCGACCCGCGCCGCTGCCTCCGGCTCCTATGATATTCTTTCCGGCTTCCATCATTTTAGGATGCAACACCGCAGCAGGTGAGGTCATCAACATGACATATGACCCAACAAGATGCTCGTAAAGAAGATCCAACTGAAACTCCGTCATACCTTTTGTTTCGCCCGGTCCTGGCGACATCTGAAGCGCTCTCTTTACGTCATCCTCGGTCTTTCGTCCACGCTCACCACCGAGTTCCGCAAATAGTCCCGCCGCAGAGAGCCGAAGTCTGTTCAGAGCGCGAATCGTATCCGTTGCCCGTAACCCATACCTATCAATCATCTCAGCGTCAAACTGCTGGGCCATTTCATCGGCATATCTATCGTAATTGTCCGTGATTAACCGATCCCTGTCCTCTTGACTGCCCTTGGTCCATCCCTCTTGAAAGGTAGTTCCCATCCACTGATTGATTCTCTCAAATGTACTCTTCACTCCGGCATACATTTTTACCTCTTCAGTATTGAGATGCCGTGCCAGCACTGCCATCCGATCGACGAGCGAGGTGAGTGGACCGAGTTGGGCCAGATGTTGTTCGTTTGCCGCACTCATTGTCTTGAAATTCAAGTCACCCATCGGGCCAACCCATGTGCCAGTAATGGGTATCTCCTCCATTAGACGTGAGAGAGTGCCACCTTCAGAGGGCGGTCGATCTCGTGCTTCAGAGATGATCTGCGAGGGAGATAGCCCAAGACCCTGATTCTGGGACATCTCCTGAACATTTCTGGTGTTTGGATCAACCTGAGTGTCGCGCAAGTCATTTGAAAGGGCCGGATCATTCCCAATAAGAGCGGCCAACTGTGGATCAACCTGTGCCATGCTTCTCAGGAATCCCGCATTATACAACTGCACTATCGGAATCAACGCCCGATGCTGACCATGTTCCATCGTCCACCGATCAACTCCTACGGGATCGGCGGTGGCAACAGCAACGGCCCTTTTAACAGCAGCTTCCATGAAATGTTGATGGGTTGTAAATTCTGGGCGTTCTTCCAGAGGACCCCATCGGAGGTCAGCTTGGGCCTTGGTCATTCCCGCACCGGCACCCCATCCACGCTTTCTGATCATCTCTGGATCGTACTGATCGGGATATTCAAAGCGTCTCGGTGCAAACTCTGTGACCCCACCAGTGAACACAGGCTCTCCTGGAGTCTTGATTCGAGGCGCAAACCACGGCACCTGTCCTTCCTTCGAGGGTCCCATCGCAAATTGACGGGCGCGAAGAGAAGGCTCCTCCGTCGCAATTCTCTCCAGCACAGAAGGAGGTGTCACAGGTGCAGCCGTCTCCCTCTGCCCAAGCGGTTGAGCCTGAGAGGGAACGGGTGTCTGCGCTTGAAGCTCTGTTGGCGCTGGAGTCGGAGGTGGAGTCCCTGGTGGCGACCTAAACGACGCTTGCTGCACTCGCGGTTTATCCGTCATCTGAAACGGATATCGAAATGGTCGCGTCAGTTCCGGTCTAGCCTGTTGAGGAATCGGACGAGTCTGAAGCGGACGCTGGAGTCCCGTTGGAGGTGTGCCACGCGGGGGAATTGGCCGACTGGGAAGATGTCCCCTTGGTGTAAGGCCGTCACGAGGAGCCACGCCAACTGGTCTTTGAAAACGCCGCTGCTCATCCGAAGATTCACGTAATTGACGATCTGGTGAGTCTTGCCATTGGTCAATCAGTTCCTTTCCAGTTGTTGGATGAAAAGGCAGTGGCTCTCTCAGACCTTGCTGAAGATGCGACAGATTCCGACTAGCCGATAGCAACTCTTTCGCCGCCTCTTGTCTCACCTCGGGAGGTTGCTGTTCATCCTCTAGGATCATCTGCCAAAATTCATTCTGTCGGCGCAACTGTGCCGTTTCCTGTTCCAGTTTTGCTATCTGAGCTTGGTTGAACTCTCGCAGCGCCTTTTCAGACGGATCTAGATACTTGGAAACAGGACCTGCAACGCCCCGCGCAAAACCGCCCCAATCCCAATTTAATCCCATAGGAATGTCCTGCTATTTTCCGACACTCATAATCAGCTTGATGAGTTCTTCAAGATCCATCGATTTCATGTTCCCAAGATTGCCAGCATTCGCCACATCCAGAGCAGGATTTTCAGACGCTACCAACCCCTTCCGCTGCATACTCGGCCCTCCAAACATTCCGCCAAGACCTTTGTCGATATTCCGACGAAAGACCCGGCCCCCTGGAGGCGTCCCCGTGGTTGCGTCTTCATCCGGTGTACCTTTCCCAATAAGCGCGAGCAATCTGTTAAGCTTCTCTTCCTCGGAAAGATCGTCGTCTCCACTTCTCTTGAGCTTCTCTTCTTCGGCGAGATAGTCTCCTGCCCCCGTGAAGAAGCCTGAAGCAAAATCTTTCAAAAATGCCATCGCTTACCCCCACCCCATATAGGGCGATCCGGGACGCTTGACACCGGCCATTCCACGAGCCGATCCGCGCTGTCCTACCCCTGGGACCGCCAATCCCTGCATCTGGTTGCCGAGACTTGCGGCAAAGCCAGTCGGATCAGCGCCTTCTTGGAGCATGGCGGGACCGACCTGTGCTGGTTGTTGTGATGCGTGCATGGGAGGCGCAACCCCCATCGGGCCACGTCCACGTCCCTGTGATCGTCGCTGGACACCGCCGACACGACGACCGGGTGCGCTCCGTCGAGCGGGAGGTCGCTGCTGTGGAGGCCGACCCATCGGGGACTGCGGGATTCCACGCTGCATCGGTGGACCTGCGGAAAACTGTGGGCCTCCAGTGTAGGGATTAAATGCCATCGTCGTCCTCTTGAGAAGTCGTCATGTTCCAATCTAGTAGTTCTTTTCGCGTTCATACGCCGCCGTGGTTCCTGCACCCGGATCTGTCTCACCCGCCGCATACCCTTGCGCTGCAAGCCCCGCCATTTCCATATAATTCTGAAGCAGCGGCAGAATCGCATCAAACCGTCCCTGCTGAATCGTTTCCAACGCCTGATCCCGCGTAATCCCGTACTCAGCCAGAAACTTATTCCATTCCATGTTCTGACCCAAAGACGCTAGAGCGATTTCAGACAGCATCTGCTGTCGCTCACCCACCGTCTGGGCTGTGGCGAGGACGTTTCGACTCTGCTCCTGCGACATCCCGGTGGCGAGAGACATGGCGTTCGAGAGGCGGTTCTCCTGCAACACGTCCGCCTGTTGTGCAAACTGCCCGCCCTGCTGTAAGGCTTGCTGATACCGTTGGTCGGCTGCGGCTCGTTCTGCAAGTGCAATCTGTTGTCCGGCCTGGGCATACATCGGGGCCAATCCCTGCTCCAGACGCTGCATGTAGTCGAGTTCCGGTCCCTGTCCCAGCAGGTTCCGTGAGGCCAGTGCCGCTTGCCCCTGTTCCATCTGGGCCTGACGCATCATATCGAGAGGCGAGCGTGCGGCCTCGATTTCCATCGCTCGACGCTGCTGATCCTCGGGCATCGCTCCGCCTCTGGCAATCAGTTCTTGCAGCGTGGACTGCACATCCTCACCCAGTGGGGTCGTTTCAAGCGCCCCGGCTCCCTCACGTCCTAGCACATTTTCTAGCGTGTACTGGATTTCACCAGCGAGAGGCGTCGGTGCGGTGCCTCCATACCGAAGCATCTCTTCGAGACTTAAATTGGTCAAGGCCGACAGCGGGTCTTCACCAACGGGAATCGTGGAGAGGTCCTCCCACTCAGGACTTACCATCTTCGAGAGTCCTGTAACCGGTGGAATAATGCCTGTGTCAGCAATTGGTGGCACACCCGGAAACTTATTATCTAGTGGTGGTGGCGGAGGATCTTCTCCGTTTGGGGGAGGGGGAGGTGGATCGTCTATTTCTACTTCTGGCATGTCGCATCCCATGAAGCGACCATTCTCGTCAACAATGGGTGTCCCTCCTGCGGAGATACAACTTAACGACCGAGATCGCTCTGCTTCTTGCGCCTGTCTATATCGCGCAACATTCTGGTTATAGCCAGACTGCCAGTCACCGATTGTTGATCCTCGTTCAGCATAGGGAGTTTCGCCATATTCCTCGATTGCTGTTTCAACATCGGCAACACGGTCCGCTGTTTGTGGGGAAAACAGGGTGCGTGGACCTTCATAGGGTCCGGCTCCCTCTGCCATCTTCGCTAGCTGCCATTCAGTGGGAATCGTGGACCCTGTAGGCGCGGGATCTCCCCCCCACTTCCACAAATTTCCCATGCCTGTCGGGGCATCCCACGGCTTCCATCGCTCCTCCCACGGACCCGTAGGCTGATAGCCCAACGATCCTTTCTCATATCGGGAGGGATCCATCCCTGGAAGAAATTCTCTCGCACCAGTTGGTGCGCCAAGTCCGAGCCACGGGCGAAATCCAGCATCGAAATCGACACCACCGAACATATCTGGTGGTGGAGGGAGCGGCCAAGGCTCTGGCATCGTAACCAGAGGGGGACTCTGCCGAAACCCAGAACCAAAGGGATTCTCGTACTGTGAGGCCGGGGGTATTTGTTGAGGTGCTAGACCAGCTTGTGCTGGAGGTGGAGGAAATTCATCAGGCATCGTAGGAGTGACAACGGACGCATCATACCCCTTCGCAGTAAGCGGAGAAGACCCTCCCTGTTGCGAGGGTTGGTCGAAAACATTGCCTCCCACATCAAGGGGTGTTTGGTCTATCTGAGACGGAACAAGATTGGGGTCCGTCGCGGTGCCATCCCAGTCAAAGTCTGGGATATCAGTGTCCGTGAACCCACCGAAGGGGAGTGGTCGTCGCGGCATCGTCGTCTCTCGCTATCCTGGAGCGCCCTCTGGAATCGGAGGATTCCAGTCTTTGTATTGTTGCGTAATCTGTTCCAGATTGGGAGGCGGCTCAATTGTCCTCTTTCTTCTTGGCACTCCCTGAAACAAGGGATAGTCTCGTCCCATCGTGAGATTGCCAAGGGGATCAGAACTCACACCCATCAGCGTGAGCGCCCCCTGAAGCTCAGGAATCCCTCCCCCCACTTGTGGCATCGTCATATCAGGCTGACGCAATCCTTCGTAGCGTGGATTGGTCGCCCC
>Ga0208450_1000579_pt1 | contig 19373 bp, 13 predicted proteins | sample MalvireepMed_908_FD_184249 | JGI IMG/M metagenome (GOLD analysis project Ga0208450, IMG submission 184249) | Marine viral communities from the Global Malaspina Expedition - Malaspina viral metaG DeepMed_908 (SPAdes) (version 2) | ecosystem: Environmental > Aquatic > Marine > Oceanic | place... | reverse complement strand
TAAAGGAGCGCGACCGCCAGCGCGTCCGCCCGCCGCTGCACCAGCCCCGCGAACAGGCACCACGCGACGCCGGCAAGGCCCAGCAGCATGGTCAGCGGATTGCCGATCAGCATCACGCCGCGCTGCGCGCCATCGGTCACCTCGTACAGATACCAGATCGCGCGGGTGTTCAGCACCCACTGGCCCCACGTGGACTGGTAGGGGTGGGCCTGCTTCACGCTCTGCTGCAGTTCCAGCATGTGCAGGTGCGCGCCGATCAGGTCCATGCCTTCGAACGGGCCGCCCGCGACCTGAAAGGCGGGCCAGAAGGTGACCGCGTAGACGACCAGCGGCAGCACGCCGAGCCACCCCGCCGCCTCGATCAGCGAGACGCCGCGCACCGGCGCGGCCTCGCGCGCGGTAAGCAGGCGCGCGGGCCCCACCGCATGGAGCCGCGCTGCGAAGAAGATCAGGCCCAGCGCCGGGGCGAGCGGCGCGGCGTTCCACTTGGCGGCGATCGCACAGCCCAGCGCCACGCCCGCCAGCGCAAGGTCGATCCGCGCACGCCCGGTGCCAGGCGCCCGGCATGCAGCGGCGAAGAACCACAGTGCGGCGAGGAAGAAGGCGACCATGAAGATGTCGAGCATCGCGATCTGCGCATGGACGAACAGCAGGAAACCCGTCGCCAGCAGCACGCCATAGGCCAGCACCGCGTCGCGCCTGTGGCTCGCATGCCACAACGCGCGCATCCCCGCGAACAGCGCCAGCGCGCCTGCCAGCGCGGAAAAGATCCGCCAGCCCCACGCATTGTCGCCCAGCAGCGCGATGCCCGCCGCGATGATCTCCTTGCCCAGCGGCGGATGCTCGGCGTTCAGGTATTGGGCCCCGCTCAGCAGGGCGCGCGCGGCGGGAAGGTAATGGATTTCATCGAAATAGGTGCCGCTCGGCAGCCAGAGCCGCCACAGGCAGAGCAGCAAAAAGGCGAACGTCAGGCCGAGGCTGGCCAGCAGGGGGTCGCTTTTCTGGTCGCGCGCAGCGGTCATCCTGGATCGGAGGGTTAAGCGGGCTTGGCCCGGCCATCAAGCGGCGCATTTACCCATGGTGGTGCCGATGCATCCCACGCGTTGCCGATCGGCCACGCCATGCCCGGCGCGCCGGAGGCCAGGCGCCGCTTGCGGGCGCCCCGCCGCCGCCCTAAGCGCTGGGCCATGAAGAAGACCACCGGAATGGATCGCTCCGTCACCTCGAAATGGCGTGCCGCCACGCAGGCCGTGCGCGGCGGCACCTGGCGATCCGAACATGGCGAGACGAGCGAGGCGCTGTTCCTCACCTCGGGCTATACCTACGACAATGCCGCCGAGGTCGCGGCGCGCTTCGCGGGCGAGGCCGAAGGGATGACCTATTCGCGCCTCCAGAACCCGACCGTCGCGATGCTCGAGGAACGCATCGCGCTGATGGAAGGAGCAGAGGCGTGCCGCGTGCAGGCGAGCGGAATGGCCGCGATGACGGCCGCGCTGCTGTGCCAGCTTTCCGCCGGAGACCACTGCGTCGCCGCGCGCGCCGCGTTCGGTTCGTGCCGCTGGCTGGTCGACCACCTGCTGCCGCGCTTCGGCGTCGAAACCAGCGTGATCGACAGCGCCGACAACGACGCGTGGGAAGCCGCGATCCGGCCCAACACCAAGGTCTTCTTCTTCGAGACGCCGGCCAATCCCACGCTCGACATCGTGGACCTGAAGCATGTGTGCGATCTGGCGAAGGCGCACGGCATCACCACCGTGGTCGACAATGCCTTCGCGTCTCCCGCGCTCCAGCGCCCGATGGAATTCGGTGCGGACGTGGTGGCGTATAGCGCGACCAAGCTGATGGACGGGCAGGGCCGCGTGCTTGCGGGCGCGGTGTGCGGCACGAAGGAATGGATCGACGAGGTGCTGCTGCCCTTCCAGCGCAATACCGGGCCCAACCTGTCGCCCTTCAACGCCTGGGTCGTGATGAAGGGGCTGGAAACGCTGGACCTGCGCGCCCATCGGCAGAGCCAGAACGCGGTCGCACTGGGCGCGATGATGGAGCCGCGCGTGCCGCGCATGCTGCATCCGGGGCTCGACAGCCACCCGCGCCACGCGCTCGCCCTCAAACAGATGCGTGCCACCGGCCCGATTTTCGCCTTCGACCTCGAAAGCCGCGAGAAGGCGCACGCGCTGCTCGACGCGCTGCAACTGATCGACCTGTCGAACAATATCGGCGATTCGCGCAGCCTCGCCTGTCACCCCGCCAGCACCACGCACGCGGGCCTGAGCGAGGAAGACCGCGCCGAGATGGGCGTGACCGAAGGGCTGGTGCGGATCAATGTCGGGCTGGAAGATATCGAGGATATCCGCGAGGACATGGACCAGGCGCTGGCGGCGGCGGGGTTCTAGCCGGTCCCGCAGCAGGGGGCTCGATCACGAATCACGGTTGCAGGGACTGGACCTTTACCCCGTTCCTGCGTCATCCTGACTGGGGTCAGGATATTCGAGGAAGCTTGGGGGCTCATGATGGACGAGGCTGCGCGTGAACCGGTTTATCGCGGAGTGATGTTGTCCAGCACGTTTCGCGATCTGGAAAAGCACCGCATCCGGGCGCGGGAGATCATCGATCGCGTGGGCTACAAAGCAGTAGCCATGGAGAATGACGGCGCGCTCACCAGCGACGTGCTGAAGAGCTCGCTGACCATGGTGCAAAGTGCCAGCATCTACGTCTGTGTGATCGGCCTGCGCTATGGGCAGGTGCTTGAGAACGATGAGGTGAACCCCGACCACCGGTCGCTCACCGAACTGGAATTCGAGTTGGCCGAGCAGCGGGGCATGCCAATCCTGCTCTACGTCATGGACTACAACGTGCACCCCTATACGCGGGCAGACCATGGCGACGATGCCGAATGGGCCGCGCGCGACGCCTTCGCCGAGCGTGCCGCTCGTATCGAGGGACAAGAGCCGAAGCGCGTCTATTACACTTTCACCAGCGAGGACGACTTCGCGCAGCGCCTGGGCGAGGATTTGGGTCGGCTGTCGCGCACGCTCCCCCCGCGTGCCGATGCGCCTGGGGATGAGCCGAAGGGAGCTGCCGCGCCGCCGCACGCCAACCACTATCCCGACCCGCCCGCACGGGCCGCATGCCCCGGCTATGGGGGATCGCACAGCTTCGTGGGCCGTCGCGGGGAACTCGACGCTCTCGACGAATGGGCCGATCCGGCCGGCCAGCACCCTCTCTACGTGCTCAACGCCATAGGCGGCTCGGGCAAGAGCTTCCTAACCTGGCACTGGATGGAGACGCGCGCGGTCCCTGCGGCCGAGGCAGCGGACAAGCCCTGGGCCGGACGGTTCTGGTACTCGTTTTACGAGGCCGGCGCGACCATGACCGACATGTGCCGCCAAGCGCTGGCTTACATTGAGCGCCGCCCGCGCGACGCCTTCGACCGCGTGACAGCGCCGCAGGTCGAGGCGCGCCTTTTGGGTCACCTCGCAGCCGCCCGCTGGCTGCTGGTGCTCGATGGGCTCGAGCGCGTGCTCGTAGAGTATAATCGCCCCGGCGCTTCGCGTGCTGAAAGTGTGGAGGCGCCGGAACCCGAAGCGGGGCGTGGTGCGCGGGAGACGATCCGCCCTGCCGACGGCGCGTTCCTCCGGCAGCTGGCACAGGCCGCGCCCTCGCGAGTGCTGGCGACCACGCGTCTGGTGCCGGCGGATCTGCTCAACCCATCGGGCCAGCCTCTGGCAGGCGTGCGTGTCGATGCTATCCAGGGCCTGCGCCGCGAAGATGCCGAAGCGATGATGCGCGCCGCCGGTGTACGGGGCGATGGCCGGGCCCTGCGCGACTATGTGCAGCGTCACTGCGACAACCACCCCCTCACCATGGGCGTGTTGGCAGGCTTGATTGTGAATTATCCGCGCGCGCCCGGCGACTTCGACGCCTGGGTCGAGGATCCTGACCACGGCCGCGCGCTGCGCTTGGGCGACCTCGATCTCAAGCAGCGCCAGAACCACATCCTGCTAGCGGGTCTCGATGCGCTCGATGGGGATGTTCGCGCACTGCTCGGTACGCTGTCGTTCCTGCACGCTGGTGCTGACTACGAGACGCTGGAGGCGATAAACCCCAAGCGCCCCTTGCCGCCGGAAAGGGTGGCAGACCCGGGGCCGATCCCCGAAGGTCTTTCGGATTTTGTGCGACGCAGGCATGAAAAAAGGCGCAATGCGTTCCGTGCATACGAGGCCGAACTGGCGGAGTGGAAGCGCGACCCCGCCGTGGGCGAGGCGCGCCGTTGGCTCGACGATGCGATCGTTTCCTTGCGCGACCGTGGTCTGCTGCAGCACGAGGGCGGAACGGCCCGCTACGACCTCCATCCGGTTGTCCGCAGCGTCGTGGCCGACGGCCTCACCGACCAGGCGCAAGAGGCTGCGGGCCAACGTGTCGTCGATCATTTCACCGCTGCTCCACATGTCCCTTACCGGGAGGCCGAAACGCTGGCCGACCTGACTGTCGGCCTTGAACTCATGCGAGCGCTCACCCGTCTTGGCCGCTTTGACGCAGCGATGGACGTCTACATGGGGGAGCTAGCAGGGGCCCTAATATTCAACATTCATGCCCTCGACGAGATGCGCGCCCTACTAAGTCCCTTTTTCCCCGATGGATGGAAGGGGGAAACCGTCGTATTGCCGCCGCTCGCGCGCGGCTACCTTCTGAACAACGCCGCAATCGCGCTCGACGATGCCGGGACTGTCGAATCGCTCCGTGTCAGGTCGCTGCGCGTCAACCTCGCTGAAGAGAATGTCAGCAACACCGTGAACTCGATTAGGGGTTTAGTGGGCTCCGCTATGAGCGCGGGCCGTTTGGCCGAAAGCGAGCGGTTGCTGGCCACAGCATTGCGCCTCTGCGAGGACGAACACGATCGCAGGCCGACGCGGCTTCGGGAATTTGCCCTTGCCGTCGAAATGCAGCGCCCCGATGCCATGTCGCTGGGCGAGGCCGTCGCCGCTTTCGAACAGACCGAGGACAGAAACCGCTTTAGAAAGTCAGTAGCTGCCGTCTGGTACGCCGAGGGGCTGCGCAGGGCGAGCCGGCTGACTGACACCGAAATTTCCGAGGCCGAACGCTGGGCCGTGAAACTCAAGGATCGCGCAATGCGCGAGGCAGTACACGTCTTGCGGGCTCGATACACACTCGACTCCGAGGGCGCCGCCGCTGCGCTGCCACATTTCGAAGAGGCCCTGGCCATGGTTCGCGAGCGCGGTGAGTTGGACCACGGCCTGGAAGCTGCGTACCTGCGCGCCCGCTGCCTTGCTGGGCGCACTGTCACGCCTGAGGATGCCGCCCGCCTGCATGATGCGCCGGACAAAGCCGCCCTCGCTCTCGCTGAACTCTGGGAAACCCTCGGTCGCGCCGAAACTGCGACCGCTTGGGCGCACCGCGCGCATAACTATGCAGTAGCGGACGGCGAACCCTACGTACGGCGCAGGCATCTCGACCGCACCCGCGCCCTTCTGACCCGGCTGGACCGCCCCCTCCCCGAGGTGCCGGACTACGATCCCGCTCGCCACCCGCCCCAAGACTGGGAGGCCGAGGTCGAGGCTTTTGCGGATCGTCTCGAAGCGCGCCGCGCTGATGAGGAGTCACTGCGCCAGGCGGTCCGCGACCGCGACGTAGACCGCGTCCGGGCGTTGGCGCGCGAGGGTGTCTCAATCTTTGCCAATGGAGACGACGGCCAGAACGCCTTTGACCTCGTCCGCGCCTTGGGAGCGGCAGACGAGCCCCTCGCGCAGACCATGCGCGATGCTCTTCATAGCCGCCCGGACGATGCCCCCGATTGAGCAACCGTCACTGGTCATTGCCAATAGAGAAATGCAGATCGACATAGCCCTTTCGGCCCCTCCCGGAACGCGCCCGCGCCCACACGTTCTCTCCTGTGACGACAAGAAACAGGAGACGGACGACATGGGCGAACTACTGGCAGCGGCGCAGCAGCGGTTGGATCGGGCGGCGGAGCTTGGCGGGTTCGATGCCGAGGTCGTCTCGCACCTCAAGAACCCGATCGAAACGCTCTCCGCTTCGGTCAGCATCCGGCGCGACGATGGCTCCTCGCTCGTCCTCAAGTCCTGGCGCTGTCGCTACAACTCCGCGCTCGGCCCGACCAAGGGCGGCATCCGCTTTCACCCGAGCGTCCATCTCGACGAGGTCGAGACGCTGGCCTTCCTGATGACCATGAAATGCGCGCTGATGGGCCTGCCCTTCGGCGGCGGCAAGGGCGGCGTGGAGGTCGACGCGCATGACCTCTCGACCATGGAGAAGGAACGCGTGGCGCGCGGATATGTGCGCGCGATGGCGAAGATCCTCGGCCCCGATCGCGATGTGCCCGCGCCCGATGTCGCCACCGGAGAGCGCGAGATGGCGTGGATGGTCAGCGAATATTCGGAGATCGCAGGTTCGATCCAGCCGCACGCCTTCACCGGCAAACCGGTCGCGCTGGGCGGCATGGCCGGGCGCACACCTGCGACCGGGCGCGGCGCGCATATCGCGCTGGAGGAGATGCGCGATCTGGTGGGCCTGGGCGAGGAAGGCTCGCTCTCCATCGCGCTGCAGGGCTTCGGCAATGCCGCGCGCTGGTTCGCGCAGGCCGCCGAGGAGGCGGGGCACAAAATCGTCGCGGTCGCCGATTCCTCGGGCACGATCAGCGATGCCGACGGGCTCGACATCGACGCGCTGAGCAAGGCGAAGGACGAGGCGGGCAAGGTCACGGCCTATGCCGGCACCGGCGATGGCGAGAGTGATAGCGCGCAAACCTCGGACGATGCCGAGGCGGTGCTTACCACCGAATGCGACGTCCTCGTGCTCGCTGCACTGGGCGGCGTGATCGCGGATGAAGACGATGCGAAGGCGCTCAGGTGCAAGGCCATCGTCGAACTCGCCAACCGCCCGGTCCTGCCCGCCGCCGACAAGGCGCTGGCAGATCGCGGGATCGAGGTGGTGCCCGATATCCTCGCCAATGGGGGCGGGGTGACGATCAGCCATGCCGAGTGGGTCCAGGGCCGCCAGGGCATCGACTGGAGCGCGGACGACGTCGACGACTATCTCGAAGATGCCATGGCCGACGCCGCCGATAATGTGCGCGAAGTGATGCAGGAGTACGACACCGACATGCGCACCGCCGCCTATGCCGTTGCCTTGCGCCGCTTGTGCGCCGCGATCTCCGCCCACGGCACCCGCGCGGATTTCGGCCAGAGTTGAACGAAGCGCGCGCCTCGCGTGAGGCTTTGGCGCAACAGATGTGGGCAAGGTGGAGCACGCCGCCTTGCCCTGCGCCCGAATCCCATTACGCTCCCGAATCACGATGAAGAACCTGTTCGATCATGCCGCCACGACCGACGAGATCACCGTTCGCGTCTCGGTCAATTTTCTGCCCGAGCAGAGCGATCCTGCGAACGGCAAGTGGTTCTGGATCTACCATATCCGGATCGAGAACGCTTCGAACGAGCGGGTGCAGCTGATGACCCGCCACTGGCGCATCACCGATGCGCAGGGCCTCGTGCGCCATGTCGATGGTGAAGGCGTGGTCGGCGAACAGCCGGTGCTGACGCCCGGCCGCAGCCACGACTACGTCTCGGGCTGCCCGCTGACGACGCCGTTCGGTTCGATGGAAGGCTTCTACACCTTCCACCGCGAAGACGGATCGCCGATCGAGGTACGCATCCCCTTCTTCCCGCTGGCGGCGCCTGCCACGGCGCATTGAGGGCGTTTGCGCGCTTGCGCGAAGGCGGGGCCATGCGTCGCGAGCGGAAAATCCGGAGCAATCGATGAATGTCCGGTTCCGGTGCTGGCCGTGCAGCACGCGCGTATTGCAAGGCGGGGGTGGAGAGCGGACTGTATTTATCTGGTCCAACAGCTAGTAGACGGCGTGGATCATGAGGGGTGGATAGACAGAGATGCTTCAATGGTAGCGCCCTTTGCAGTTCAAGACTGCAAGCCGATCAAGCACTTACCGGCGTTAGATGGTCTTCGCGGATTCGCGGCATTGATGGTGGTTGTATCTCACTCTGCCAACGCTGGCTTTTTGCCCGAGGTGCTCGGCACCGGTCTCGGGCAGATGGGCGTCGTTCTGTTTTTCGGACTCAGCGGCTTTTTTATGGCATATCTTTATTGCCATCGGCCGTTAAACCGATCGAGCCTTGTCGACTACGCGATTAGCCGCGGTACGCGAGTTCTGCCACTGTACTACGCCGTCGTATTCGTTACAGCCATGTCTTTTATATTGGTCGACCTGGAGTTTCTCGGCAATTCCAGCCTTGAGCAGGTGGCTTACAATGCCCTTCTTTTGAAAGGGTCGTCCGTATTATGGACCATACCTGTCGAAGTGCATTTTTATGTTCTGTTCCTCATAATCTGGCGTGCTTCAGCGCATGGAAATTTCACAAGATCCATAATTTATCTGGCCTGTTTTCAGGCCCTCATTGCGAGCATTTTCCTGCTGATCGGTTTCGAATTTTTCGATCTGCCGTTCTGGCTGCACGTATTTCTATTTGGTACCCTCCTTGGCGGTCATTACGATAAGCTGAGATCTTTCGTTGATAGGTCGCGGCACAAGGTTCAATTTTCGACCCTCGCTTGGATCGTAGTTCTTTTTTCTGTCGTAGCCCCGCCCCAGTTGCGCAGAGACTTGGGGATTCCGGTACTTCCCAACTACATTGATCCAATCAGTGTGGGTTACCCGTTGGCTTTGTTAACCTGCACGGTACTCGCACTCGGGCCCTGCATATATTTCAGGCAATCAATATTGCGCTGGTATGGAAATATCTCTTATTCTCTATATCTTCTGCATATGTTCACGATCGTGGCGGTCGCCAAATTCGTAGCACTCGGATTCTTGCCTAATTTCCTTGCTTTTCCTGCGGTGATTGGTCTTGCGACCTTGCTGGCTGCGGCAAGCTTCTACTGCTTCGAGCGCCCTGCCCAAAAAGGCCTGCGCAAATGGCTCAGTCGAACTCGATCGAACACGTCCGTCAGAGCTGCATAGGCTCCGTTGATCTGAAGCACCGACCGCATATGTGGATGTCGGTTATGTGAGCCGTGGGGGCGTTGACTATAGGTCGGCTTCCGTCGATCGAGGGGCCCGTTCGGGGCGCACCTGCCGCCGCCTTGAGCGCGGTCTTTCAAGATACACCCGCCTGTGGTCCGAAGCAGCCGAAGGGCGTCGGACGCTTTGCGCTGGCCTAACGCACCTTGCCCCGCGCCCGCCCGCTGGCTAGCGCTGCGCGGATCATGAAGCGCACGCTCCTGCCCCTGAACGCCCTGCGCGTCTACGATGCCGCCGCGCGCCATCTCTCCTTCACCAAGGCGGCGGACGAGCTGGCGGTGACTCCCGCTGCGGTCGGCCAGCAGATCCGCGCGCTCGAGGATCACCTCGGCACCGTGCTGTTCCGGCGCACCAGCAAGGGGCTGGAACTGACCGAGGAAGGCGCGGCCGGGCTCGACGGCCTGCGCGACGGGTTCCTGCGGTTCGAGGAAAGCGTGGCCGCGATGCAGGCGGGCCAGTCGGTCGATCGCTATGCCATCGCCGCGCCGCGCGGGATGCTCGAACACTGGCTCGCCCCGCGCCTGGCCGCGTTTCAGGCGGAGCATCCCGGTGTGCGCTTCCAGCTGCGCGAGCGGGAGAAGGCGGATTTCTCCGAAGCCAATCTCGACCTCGCGATCTGGCTGGCGGAGGGGCCGGGCGACTGCCCCGGTGAACAGCTGACGCAGGCCGAGTGGGTGACCGTTGCGCCCATTGATTCGCCGCATAGCCGCGGCCGCACGATCGGCTGGCCCGGCGATGGGCGCGAAGAAGCCGAAGAACCTGCGGGCGAGCCGTGCATCGCGGTCGGCAGCGCGGGGCAGGCGCTCGCCTGCGTGGTCGCGGGAATGGGCGCGGCGCGGTTGCCCCATGCGCTCGCCGCAGAGGCGATCGCGGCGGGAACGGTCGCTCTCGACCAGGGGCCGGACGCAGGCCGCCGGTCCTACTGGCTGCTCGCCCCGCCGCCGCAGTGGCGCCAGAAGAAGGTCCGCGTGCTGGTCGACTATCTCAAGACCACGCTCTGAGGGGCGCTCGCCTGCCGGGGACGCGCGCGCTCCCCGCAATCCCTACCGCGCCGTTAAGCATGGTCGGATATCCCATCTTAGGGATGATCCCCCTACCTCCCGCAGTGCAGCAACAATCGGGGCCTTGCGCGAGAATGTCGAAGCCGGTCAACATCGCCGATCTCCAGCGCCCGGATGCACCCGCAGCGCCTCCGCCCGCCGCCGACCGGCGCGTGAACGAGCGCCAGATCGCGACTTTCCGCACCTGCTGCGTCATGCTGAACGGCGTCGCGCGCCCCGCCATCCTGCGCAACATGAGCGACGGCGGCGCGATGTTCGAGGCGCTGCTGCCGGTCGAGCGTGACACGCGCATCATCTACTGGTGGGACGGGATCGACCCGGTCGACGCGCGGGTCGCGTGGGTCGACGGCAACCGCATCGGTGTCGCCAACCTGTCCGGCCCGGCGCACAGGATCGAGGTGCCGCGCCCGCGCGCCACTCGCGTGCCCGCGCGCCTGCCGGTGCGCATCTGGTCGGGCAGCCGGAGCCGCCGGGGCGAGATGCACGACATCTCCATGTCCGGCATCGCGGTGCTGGGGCTGGACGACATCGCGCCCGGCACGCTGTGCACGATCGAGCTGGGCGGCCAGGCGCTGCACAATGCCAGCGTCGTGCGGACCGACGACGGGGTGACCGGCATCCGCTTCGAACGCCCGCTGTCCCCGGCCCGGCTGATCGCCTTGCTCGACGCGGTCGCCCCGGCCACGCGCATGCCGACCGAGCCCGCGCCGCAGCACGACGCACCGCCTGCCGAAGACCGCCCCGCCACCGCGGCGATCCCGCTGCGCCGCTTCCTCTAGTCGGGCGCCGACCCATCCTCGCGCGCCGCCACCAGCCGCGCGCGGATCCGCTCTATCTTCGCATCCAGCGCGGCATAGACCGCCGCCTCCTGCATCGCCCCCTCGCGCCGCTGCGCCTCCAGCACATCGCGCCGGATCGCCTCGTAGACCGGGTGCCCGGGGCCGGGCGTCTGGCTGCCGTAGCGCTGGGGCAGGCGATGCTGGAGGAGGAAGCGCAGCAGGGCGTTGTCCGGCTTGTCCCACGTGCCCAGCAGCTTGCCCGCGGAGACGATCGGCGTGGGCGTGCCCTTGAGCGCCCGTTCGAGCGCGCAATCCTCCAGCCGCTGCACCCCGCGCTCCAGCGCCGCATCCCACGCGGCGGCAAACCCTTCCGCCCCCGGTCTCGCCCGCAAGCGGTAGAGCGACTCCATGCTCTTGCCGATAGAGCGCGCCGCCTGCGTGACGATGCCTGTCGCGGCGAGCGTTGCGATAAACCGCCGCTGCCGATCGGGCGTGATCGAGTTGGAGCGCGGGTGCGGGTGCAGGTAGGGCGCGAAAGAGAGCAGCGGGTCGTCGTCCTCGGGCAGATCGCCGGTATAGGCGACGGCGGAGGTCGCCTGGCGGCCCGTCCGTCGGTGGCAAACGGCCTGCCCCGAAGCGGAGCCTGCATCGCGTGGAGCCGGGGAGGGCGTGTTCAAGCGACGGTCCTCGGCGGACCCATTGAAAGGCTTCTTGCGCTTGCTGATGCGATCCTCCCCGGAACGGGGAGGGGGATCATGCCTGTCCTGAGCTCCGCCGAAGGGCGCAGCATGGTGGAGGGGCACCCGAAAAGCCCCCTCTTCGGCGGAGGAGGGCGGCACCTCTAAAGTCCCCTCCCCTCGCGGGAGGGGGTTGGGGGAGGGGGCTCCACCCTCGCGGTTGTTCTCCATGCCCAACGCAGGGCCGGGTTTCTCGCAGAGACGCGGAGAGGAAGAGAGACGCAGAGGAGAGGGCGAGTTCGAGGGATGGTCCTCCCCCCGCCGGTGGCAGACCGCGGGCCCCGAAGCGGTGCCTTGATCGCGTGGAGCCGGGGAGGGAGGATTCGGGCGACGGTCCTCGGCGGACCCATCCCTCCGCCGGTGGCAGACCGCAGGCCCCGAAGCGGAGCCTTGATCGCGTGGGGCCGGGGATGGCGTGTTCGGGCGACGGTCCTCGGCGGACCGATCAAAAGACTCATCGGAGGGCATAGCCGCAGGCACATTGCAGAATGCCAAGGAGTAGGACAGCGCAAACGCAGTTGGCGCTCGATGCAAAGTTGCCCGATGACGAACTGCGGGAGCGACGAAATTTAGCACTTCCGCCGTTTGCCGGTTTCAGATAGCGACGTACGAATGCGATTGATCATTGCGCGTCAATGAAAATGGGGGTGGAAGTTGGCAACGCTATCAGAAAATATCCTTAATCGTGTCGACAAGCTTCCGAAGCCAAGTACTTACGGGCAGGCTTTGCAACCATTATTCGAGGCCATAAGTAATGCTAAATTCGCCATTTTTGACCGCTTTGAGAAGGATGCAGTAAAGCGTGGCAAAATTGAGATCGATGTCGAGGACTTGGGTAAATCACGCAAGATGCTCTTGCGAGTGAGGGATAACGGCGTCGGATTGGACGAAACCAGATTCAATGCCTTCTGTGTAGTTGATACAGACTACAAGAAAGATAAGGGCGGAAAAGGGGTTGGCCGACTTTTCTGGCTCGATGCTTTTAAAACTATTATCGTTGAAAGTCGTTATGGTGACGGAGACGGTGACATACGGGACTTTGAATTTGTTCTAAGAGATGAGGAGCAGATAGCGGACTATGAGGAGCCATCTATCCGTTTTGAAGGACTGGGAACTCAGGTTGAGTTTCAAGGTATTCGCGAAAAATCGTACATAGACTATTTTCCTAAAAAGTCAGACACGTTTCTACGCTATTTTACTTCCCATTTCATATCTGACTTCCTGCTTGGGGTAAGCCCCCAAATTACCGTTGATATAGATGGGGTGAAGCACGTCTATCCGGCTAAGGTTCGGGAGCTGGTTAAGAAGCAATTTGAGAGCATTGCTTGGAGCAGTGCGAAGTTTGGTGAATTGTCAGTTACCGGTTTTATCTGTGATTCGAAGGCCAGCTCGGGTTTGGAGGGCATGAATCAGGTGCATTTGCTGGCAGATGGACGAACCGTTGAAACGCGCAAAGTGGATCGTCTTCTCGGGATAACTTCCGTGGAATACGGCGATTCAGATGATCTCTGTATCCATGCTTGTGTGGATGCGCCTTACCTTGATGCTAGAGTGAATGAAGGGCGAACCGCATTCAATATTCCGGAGGCGCAGCTAAAGAAGCTTACCCGGGAAGTCACCGATAAGATTAAAGAAACTCTTTTGAAAGAGCAAATTTCTGAATATAAGATTGAAAGAGCCGAGAATTATAAGAAATTTATCGAGCGCTACCCGATTTACGATTTTGATGATCCTGAGAGTCAGCTGGATCGCATGCCGTTCGGGGCCAATGACCCTGAGGAATTTGCCGCCGGTCTTGTGAAAATTCAAGTCCGACGGGAGGAGCAGCGCTATCAGCAATTTCAAGAGATACTCGAGGAAATTGATACCGCTGAATTCGAGGATGCCTCATTTGCCGATACTGTCATTGAGGTTGCGAGGGCTGTGCAGCGCTCGGAAGAGCTGAGTCTGGCTCAGCACGTTGTACGACGAAAGCTCATTCTTGAACTCCTAGACGTCCTTTTGCAGCGGTATCGTAAAGTAGGTGACCGTGATGATCATTACCTAGAAAATACTGTGCACTCGATACTTTGTCCAACGCAGGTTAGCTCGACAGATCAAGCTCAGCTAGAGGGCCGCCTCCATGACCTTTGGGTTGTCGATGAGCGCTTGACCTTCAGTAGGGCCTTTTCCTCCGATAAGCGTTTGGATGCAGTTTTGGTTGAGAATGATAGCGCTCTAAGGCCTGATTTGATTGTTTGGGATTTGGCGTATGGTTTGGCCAGTGTGGCCGATGATCTTGATGGTGAGCCGGATATCAGCAAGCCGATCAACGAGATGCTGGTTGTTGAATTAAAAAAGCCGATGCGCAAAAATTATAATAAATTCGAAGATAATATAGAGCAGCAGATCTTAAAGTATATCGGGCAGCTCAAAGAAGGAAAAATTGAGGGATTCGGGCGCGATAGAGTTCGGGTTAAAGGTGACTGCGTCTTCCACTGTTTTGTTGTGGCCGACATAGTGGGTGACCTTGTTCAGCAAGTAAGTGGATGGACTAAGACACCTGATGGTGAGGGTCGTTATCGGTTATTGGACGGGGATCATCGAGGGTCGATTAACATCATTCAATGGAAGGACCTGATTAACGATGCTTGGTTGCGCAACCAGGCCACTTTGAATGCTGCCGGCTTACGGCGATCCCCTCGGCTAATCGCGGAGATGCAGAAGAAGCTCAAAGAGTCGGTCGGTGCGCAATCCGACTGACTACCTCCCTCCCTTGACCTCCCCCCCAAATCCAACTAAGCGCACCACCAACCGAGGCGAGGGCTAGCTCTCTGCCAAGGCTTATAGAGCTGAACATTGCCGGTTATGTCCCGGGGCTGTCGCGACTCGCGGCGGCCTTTTCGTTTTTCGAAAGTCCCACCAGGGCAGGGCAGCCGTCAAAGTAATCCGGGTGGTCCCTTGCGGGCGTGTTCGGGTGGAGCGTTTCAGGCTCGTGCGAGATTTCGCCAGGCGGTGCCGCTCATGCGCATTCGCCATGCTGGCATGCACGACCCCGATACACTCCATCCGAATGCAAGCGCGAAGCCATCCATGGAAATGGGGGTTTGCTCTCGTTCCGCTTGCCCTAAGCTTGCTTCGACCCCCGCCTTCGCGGGGGGCAGGCAAGCTCAGGATGAGCGGGTGAGGGCAGGTCTTTCGAAACCAACAGGCAGAAGAGAGAATTTAATGCCGACGATCAACCAGCTGGTCCGCAAGGGCCGCACGCCGCAGAAGGCCAAGTCGAAGGTCCCTGCGATGGAGCAGAACCCGCAGAAGCGTGGCGTCTGCACCCGCGTCTATACGACGACCCCGAAGAAGCCGAACTCGGCTCTGCGCAAGGTGGCCAAGGTTCGCCTGACCAACCAGCGCGAAGTCATCAGCTACATCCCGGGCGAAGGCCACAACCTGCAGGAGCACAGCGTCGTGCTGATCCGCGGCGGCCGTGTGCGCGACCTTCCCGGCGTGCGCTACCACGTGCTGCGCGGCGTGCTCGACACGCAGGGCGTCAAGGACCGCAAGCAGTCGCGCTCCAAGTATGGTGCGAAGCGGCCGAAGTAATTGGCTATCCGTCGTCCCGTACTCGATGCGGGACAGGGCTTTGCTGCCTTCACGCGCTTTGCATGAAGAAAGAAGCCTGGGCCCGGATCAAGTCCGGGCTGACGAATTGAGATTTTGGAGACACTGAAATGAGTCGTCGTCGTCGCCCGGAGAAGCGGGAAATCCTGCCCGATCCCAAGTTCAAGGATCTGGTGCTTTCGAAATTCATGAACAACCTGATGTATGACGGGAAGAAGGCTGTCGCCGAGAAGATCGTCTACACCGCGCTCGACACGGTCGAAGCGAAGGCCAAGGCGAACCCGGTCGAACTGTTCCACGCAGCGCTCGACAACATCAAGCCGCAGGTCGAAGTCCGCAGCCGCCGCGTCGGTGGTGCGACCTATCAGGTGCCGGTCGAAGTGCGGCCCGAACGTGCGCAGGCGCTGGCGATCCGCTGGCTGATCTCCGCCTCGCGCGGTCGTCCGGAAACCACGATGTCGGCGCGCCTCTCGGGCGAGCTGATGGATGCGGCCAACAATCGCGGCAACGCGGTGAAGAAGCGCGAAGACACGCACCGCATGGCGGACGCGAACCGCGCCTTCTCGCACTACCGCTGGTAGGATCGCGCATGAGCGACCGCCTGCGCCAGCTGCGTTTCGGCCTCGTCGCCGGTCTGCGCTCGCCCGGCTCTTCGGAGCAGGGGCGGGCGGCACGGATCGGCGCTGTGGCCGGGATCGCGGCGGCGCTGGTGGCGCCGGCGGCCCTGCTCGTCGATGGCCGTCTTTAACCGGTCACATAAAATCCCATATGGGGGCGGCTTACCCTGCTCCCCCTCACTCTGACCTTTCGAGGAATTGACAATGGCCCGCGACTATCCGCTGGAGCGCTATCGCAATATCGGCATCATGGCGCACATCGATGCCGGCAAGACCACCACGACCGAGCGTATCCTCTATTACACCGGCAAATCCTACAAGATCGGCGAAGTGCACGATGGTGCCGCGACGATGGACTGGATGGAGCAGGAGCAGGAGCGCGGGATCACCATCACCTCGGCCGCGACCACCACGTTCTGGACCGCCGAAGACCCCGCGATGGACCCGATGTCTGATCCCGACGCGCTGCGCGCCGACATGCCCAAGCACCGGATCAACATCATCGACACCCCCGGCCACGTCGACTTCACGATCGAAGTCGAACGTTCGCTGCGCGTGCTCGACGGTGCGGTCGCGGTGTTCGACGGTGTCGCGGGCGTTGAACCGCAGTCCGAAACCGTATGGCGCCAGGCCGACAAATACGGCGTTCCGCGTATGTGCTTCATCAACAAGCTCGACCGCACCGGCGCCGATTTCTACTACTGCGTCGACAGCATCGTCGAACGCCTCGGCGCAACGCCGCTGGTGCTCTACCTGCCGATCGGTGCGGAGAGCAATCTGCAGGGCGTCGTCGACCTGGTCGGCAACCGTGCGATCATCTGGGAATCGGAAGGCCTGGGCGCGAGCTACAAGCATGTCGCGATCCCCGAAGACATGGCCGACAAGGCCGCCGAATACCGCGAGAAGCTGATCGAGACCGCCGTCGAACAGGACGACGACGTGATGGAGAAGTATCTCGAAGGCGAAGAGCCCGATGCGGCGACGCTCAAGAAGCTGATCCGCAAGGGCACCATGGCCCGCGCCTTCGTGCCCGTGCTGTGCGGCTCGGCGTTCAAGAACAAGGGCGTGCAGCCCCTGCTCGACGCCGTCGTCGACTACATGCCGAGCCCGCTCGACGTGCCTGCCATCAAGGGCGTCCTGCCCGATAGCGATGTCGAAGAAACGCGCCCGTCGTCCGACGACGAGCCGTTCGCCGCACTCGCCTTCAAGATCATGAACGACCCGTTCGTCGGCTCGCTCACCTTCACCCGCATCTATTCGGGCAAGCTCAGCAAGGGCTCGGTTCTGAACTCGGTGAAGGAGAAGAAGGAAAAGATCGGCCGCATGCTGCTGATGCACTCCAACAACCGTGAGGACATCGAGGAAGCATTCGCGGGCGACATCGTCGCTCTGGCGGGGATGAAGGATACGACCACCGGCGATACGCTGTGCGATCCGGCCAAGCCGATCATTCTCGAACGGATGGAATTCCCCGATCCCGTCATCGAGCTGAGCGTGGAGCCCAAGACCAAGGCCGACCAGGAAAAGATGGGCGTTGCGCTCAATCGTCTGGCTGCCGAGGATCCCAGCTTCCGCGTCAGCACCGATCACGAATCGGGCCAGACGATCATCAAGGGCATGGGCGAGCTTCACCTCGACATTCTCGTCGATCGCATGAAGCGCGAATTCAAGGTCGAAGCCAACGTCGGTGCGCCGCAGGTGGCATATCGCGAATATCTCGGCCGCGAAGTTGAAGTGACCTACACCCACAAGAAACAGTCGGGTGGTTCGGGTCAGTTCGGCGAGGTCAAGGTCGTCGTCACCCCCGGTGAACGCGGCGCGGGCATCGAATTCGTCGACGAGATCAAGGGCGGTAACATTCCGCGCGAATACATCCCGGCGATCGAAAAGGGCTTCCGCGAGCAGGCCGAGAGCGGCCATCTCGTGGGCTTCCCGATCATCGACTTCGCGATCCGCCTAGTCGACGGTAAGTACCATGACGTCGACTCGAGCGCGATCGCGTTCGAAATCGCGGGCCGTGGTGCGATGCGCGAAGTGGCCCAGAAGGCCGGCATCAAGCTGCTCGAGCCGGTGATGAAGGTGGAAGTCATCACCCCGGAAGACTATCTGGGTGACGTCATCGGCGACCTCAACAGCCGTCGTGGCCAGATCCAGGGCACCGACACGCGCGGCAACGCGCAGGCAGTCGAGGCATTCGTGCCGCTGGCCAACATGTTCGGCTACGTGAACGAATTGCGTTCGTTCACGCAGGGCCGCGCACAGTACTCGATGCAGTTCTCGCACTACGACGAAGTGCCTGCGAACGTGGCTGCCGAGGTCAAGGAGAAGCTTGCCTAAGGCGAGCGATAGGTCTAGGGGCGGCGCCTGATTTTGCGCGGGCGCCGCATTTTCCCCGCAGAAATCCCCATTTAAGACAGAGGTATTGAGAGAAATGGCGAAGGAAAAGTTTGAGCGGAACAAGCCGCACTGCAACATCGGCACCATCGGTCACGTCGACCATGGCAAGACCACGCTGACTGCGGCGATCACCAAGGTCATGGCGGAAACCTACGGCGGCGCGGCCGTCGATTTCGCCAACATCGACAAGGCTCCCGAAGAGCGTGAGCGCGGCATCACGATCTCGACCGCGCACGTCGAGTACGAAACCGAAGCGCGCCACTACGCGCACGTCGACTGCCCCGGCCACGCCGACTATGTGAAGAACATGATCACCGGTGCGGCGCAGATGGACGGCGCCATCCTGGTGGTGAACGCTGCCGACGGCCCCATGCCGCAGACCCGTGAGCACATCCTGCTCTCGCGTCAGGTCGGTGTGCCCGCGCTGGTCGTGTACCTGAACAAGGTCGACCAGGTCGACGACGAGGAAATCCTCGAGCTGGTCGAACTGGAAGTTCGCGAACTGCTGAGCGATTACGACTTCGACGGCGACAACATTCCGATCATCAAGGGTTCGGCTCTGGCCGCTCTCGAAGGTCGCGACGACAACATCGGCAAGGACTCGATCATCGAGCTGATGAAGGCCGTTGACGAGCACATCCCGCAGCCCGAACGCCCGGTCGACCAGGCCTTCCTGATGCCGATCGAAGACGTGTTCTCGATTTCGGGTCGCGGTACGGTTGTGACCGGCCGTGTTGAAACCGGCGTTGTCAACGTGGGTGACGAAGTCGAAATCGTCGGTATCAAGGATACTTCGAAGACGACCGTGACCGGCGTGGAAATGTTCCGCAAGCTGCTTGATCGCGGCGAAGCCGGCGACAACATCGGTGCGCTTATCCGTGGTGTCGCTCGCGAAGACGTTGAGCGTGGCCAGGTGCTCGCGAAGCCGGGTTCGGTTACGCCGCACACCGAATTCAGCGCCGAAGTCTACGTGCTGTCGAAGGACGAAGGTGGCCGTCACACGCCGTTCTTCGCCAACTACCGCCCGCAGTTCTACTTCCGCACCACCGACGTGACCGGCGAAGTGATCCTTCCCGAAGGCACCGAAATGGTGATGCCGGGCGACAACGTGA
>Ga0208450_1000578_pt1 | contig 19375 bp, 17 predicted proteins | sample MalvireepMed_908_FD_184249 | JGI IMG/M metagenome (GOLD analysis project Ga0208450, IMG submission 184249) | Marine viral communities from the Global Malaspina Expedition - Malaspina viral metaG DeepMed_908 (SPAdes) (version 2) | ecosystem: Environmental > Aquatic > Marine > Oceanic | place... | reverse complement strand
CAATCCGGGCGGCTAATCGCCGCCCCCCCCCCCGCGGGTGCCTCATTTGCTCGTCCCTCGCAAGATTCGTTACGCCGCGCTACGGGTGTCACGTACTTGAGGTGGACTAATTTGTAGCGCGGCGTAAGCGGAGCGCACCCGCGAAGCACCCCGCCAGGGGTGCCGATGGCGTCACCAAGATTTGATGGTTCACGGTGGCTCCATCCGGGCGGCTCACCGCCGCCTTCGCGGGTGCCTCATTTGCTCGTCCCTCGCAAGATTCGTTTACGCCGCGCTACGGGTGTCACGTACTTGAAGTGGGCACCTTGTAGCGCGTGGTAAGCGAAGCGCACCCGCGAAGCACCCCGTGAGGGGTGCCGAAGGCGGCTCAGAGATTTGATGATTCACTTTAGCCCAATCCGGGCGGCTAATCGCCGCCCCCCCGCGGGTGCCTCATTTGCTCGTTACCTCGCAAGATTCGTTACGCCGCGCTACGGGGGGCCATGTACTTGAGGTGGGCTAATTTGTAGCGCGGCGTAAGCGGAGCGCACCCGCGAAGCACCCCTCTAGGGGTGCCGATGGTGGCATTAGGTTGGATGAATTACGGTGGTGATATCGAGGCGGCTGTCGCCATCTCACGAAATGCGTGACACTTACCTTAATCCCGCAGGCTCATGATCCGCCAATGGCGCTCTTCTGCCACTTTACGCAGGGTGTCGTCTGGGTCGACGGCAACCGGGTGATCAACTTTCTCAAGTAGCGGTAGATCGTTGTGAGAATCGCTATAGAACCACGCGCCGTCCATGGTGATATCTTGGGCTTCTAGCCACGCTTGTAGGCGGATGACTTTACCCTCGCGGTAACTGGGCACGCCGTCAACACGGCCAGTATAGCGGCCATCGACCATTTCCGGCTCTACAGCGATTAAATCATCAACACCTAAGCGCTCGGCAATGGGGCCGGTAATAAAACGGTTGGTGGCAGTGATAATCAGCAGCGTATCGCCTTTGGTGCGGTGGCGGGCCAGCAGCTCCTCGGCTTTGGGCAGAATATGCGGCTCGATTTTGCTGGCCATGAATTGCTGGTGCCACGCCGCCAGCTGCTCCGGCGTGTTTTCAGCCAGCGGTTTCAGCGCCATTTCCAAAAATGCCGCCATATCCAGAGTGCCCGCGTTGTAATCGGCGAGAAAGCGCTCGTTGGCCTCGCGGTAGGCCACCGGGTCCACTGCGCCTTGCTCCACCAGAAACTCACCCCAGGCATGGTCGCTGTCGATGGATAGCAGCGTATTGTCCAAATCGAAAATGGCCAGACTCACGGCGCTCCCCTTATGGTTAATGTTGGACGTTGGTCGTCGGATACAAAGCGCCGGATTATCGCAGAGTCACCTAGGTTTCACCACTTAGCGTGATATTGTATTGATACGCTTGTCTCCCTTGTGGAAAAATGGGCATAACTGAAAATTTATGAAGGTGATGTCCGTGATCGACGCTGACGGCTTTCGCCCCAATGTTGGCATTATCATTGCCAATAGCCAGGGGCAGCTGCTTTGGGCGCGTCGTGTAGGGCAAAATGCGTGGCAATTTCCCCAGGGAGGCATTAAGGCAAGCGAGACGCCACAACAAGCGCTTTTTCGTGAACTCCACGAAGAGATCGGCTTAACCGCCGACGATGTTGATATTGTCGCCTGCACCCGGGGCTGGCTGCGCTACCGTCTGCCACGACGCATGATTCGTACCCACTCAAGGCCAGTGTGTATTGGCCAAAAACAGAAGTGGTTTTTACTCAAAATTCGTTGCCAAGAAAACCGTATTTGTATGACGGCCACGCCCAAGCCGGAATTCGACGGTTGGCGATGGGTTAGCTACTGGTACCCGTTAGGGCAAGTGGTGCCGTTTAAACGAGAGGTCTATCGGCGTGCGCTAAGAGAGCTTTCTCCTCGCGTGCAGCGCTTGGCACAAGATAACGAAGGATAACGCGCGCATCATTGCAGGATAAAAGCAGTGTTAGCCCAGCCGGACAATCCCTCAGCGAGGCAAATAATAGTGAATAGGAAAACGTCCATGCTTGAGGTGCTGCGACGCGTTATTCAAGAAGTGAATGGCGCACGGAACCTCGACGCCGCGCTGTCGACCATGGTGCGCCGCATACGCAAAGCCATGCAGACCGACGTGTGCTCCTTTTATCTTTACGATAAAGAACTGGAGTCGTTGGTTCTGATGGAAACCATTGGTCTGCGTACCCAAGCCGTGGGTCGTGTCGTGTTGCCGCTGGGGGAAGGCCTAGTGGGGCTGGTGGCCAAACGCAGCGAGCCGCTCAACTTGGAAGATGCCCAGTCGCACTCCCATTTCCGCTACTTTGAAGCGACCGGTGAAGAGCGTTATTCAAGCTTTCTTGGGGTGCCGATTATCCACCAGCGCCACATGTTGGGGGTGCTGGTGGTGCAGCAGGCGGAAAAGCGCCGCTACGATGACGAAGATGAAGCCTTCCTGGTCACCATGGCGGCACAGCTTTCGGGCGTGCTGGCTCATGCCTTAGCCACCGGTAATCTCACTCGCCCCGCGCTACCCGGTGGCCAGGCGATGTTCAAAGGGGTCGCGGCCTCACCCGGCATGGCCATGGGCGAAGCCGTGGTGATTACCCCGCCGGCCGATCTCAACAGCGTTCCAGATCTGATTCCCAGCGACCAAGAGTACGAAATTGCCCGGCTAAAAGAGGCCATCGGCAAAACCCGCGATGAAATTCGTGCCGCTGCAGAGCGTTTGGTTAACCGGATCTCTTCCCAGGAGCTAGCGCTGTTTGATGTTTATCAACAGATGCTGGGAGAGGCCGCGCTCTCTGAAGAGGTGGAAAAGCGCATTCGCGAAGGCCAGTGGGCGCCGGGGGCGCTCGCCGATGTCGTTCGCCGCCACGTGCAATACCTAGAGCGTGTCGATGATGACTACCTGCGCGAGCGGGCAGCAGATATTCGCGACCTGGGCCGTCGCGTGTTGGCGCACCTGCAAGAAGATACGCCTTCCACGCCGGAAACCTATCCAGACAGCGCCATTTTAGTTGGCGATGAAATCAGTGTGGCCATGCTGGGCGAAGTGCCGCGCGACAAGCTAAAAGGATTGGTGTCGGTACGTGGTTCCAGTACGTCTCACGTGGCGATTGTCGCCCGTGCCATGGGCATTCCCACGGTATTAGGAATGGTAGACCTGCCGCTGCCACGCCTGAACGGTGCGCCCGTGGTGCTAGATGGCCACCGGGGGCGGCTATTTGTGCGTCCTGCCGCCGAGCTGCAAACCCGCTACGCTAGCCTGATTGCCGAAGAGAAAGTGCTCAGCGAAGTGCTGGAGCATGAACAGGATCTGCCCAGTAGAACCCCCGACGGCCATGAAATGCCGCTGATGGTGAATACTGGCTTGGCGGTGGATGCCTCTGCACTGCTGAAAAGCCGCATTGGCGGGGTGGGGCTCTATCGCACCGAAGTGCCATTTATGATTACCGAGCGCTTCCCAGGTGAAAAAGAGCAGATGCGCATGTACCGCGAGCAGTTGAAAGGCTTTGCGCCGCTGCCGGTGGTGATGCGTACTCTAGATATCGGTGGCGACAAAGATTTGCCCTATTTCCCGATTGAGGAAGCCAACCCGTTCCTGGGCTGGCGGGGTATGCGCGTTACCCTGGATCATCCTGAAGTTCTGATGGTACAGCTGCGCGCCATGCTTAAAGCCTCCCACGATTTAGGCAATCTCTACGTGCTGCTCCCCATGATCACCAATGTGGAGGAGGTCGATGAGGCAATACGGCTGCTTGATCGCGCCATCTTAGAGTTGGGCGAAGAGGGTATTAAGGTTGAGCGGCCAAAAGTGGGGGTCATGATTGAAGTGCCCGCGACTATTTATCAAATGGACGCGCTGGCTAAGCGTGTCGATTTTTTCTCGGTAGGCAGTAATGACCTTACCCAGTACCTGCTAGCGGTGGATCGTAACAATCCGCGGGTGTCTAGCCTGTACGATGCGCTGCATCCCGCGCTACTTGGCGCTTTACAAGAGCTGGCTCAGGATGCGAAGCGGCTGAATAAGCCTATTTCGCTGTGTGGTGAGCTGGCGGGTGACCCAGCAGGCGCGCTGCTGTTGATGGCGATGGGCTTTACCAGTCTTTCCATGAACGCCCCCAGCTTGCCAAAAGTGCGTGCCGCGATTCGTCGGGTCACGCTGGCTGATGCGCAAACGCTGCTCAAAGAGATCATGCGGCTGGATACGCCCGCACTGGTCCATGAGCATCTTAATAAACGGCTGGATGAGTGGCAGTTGTCGCACCTACTGCCCCCTCGTGATTAATAAGCTACTATCGTTGGCATAGCGCCGTAAGTGTCGTTTCGCCAGTAAAGCGCCCGAGCGGCCCAAAGCGCTGCTCAGTGATAGCCACATCGCCCCGGTGGCTAAGCGTCAGCCAAGTAGTCGCGCGGGTGCCGTACTGCTCGCCGACGATAAAAGCCGCTGAGAGCTGACGCTCAAGAGTAACGCCAACCCCCGTATCGGGTAGCAAGTGATCGGCGGCTTGCCCTGGGTTTTGTAGCGCCTGTCGCGTGGCGGGCCGCCATAGGTGATTATTACTACCCTGCATAGCGCAACGTACAGCCTGTAGTTTAGGCCAAGGTGTATTCAAACTGGCATTGGAAAGCCCATGAACCCCGGGCGGCACATTAACAAGGGATATGCCATCGCTTCCCCGGTGCAGATGCCAGCATTGGTGGGTGGTAGCGACTAATAAATTAAAGCCAGCGTAGCGCTCGGCTTGGTGGCTCGCCATGGTGTCTAGCCATGCGGCGGGGTTGTCACTGGTAAGTACCCCCGCCACCAGTTCGCCTCGGCTGGGCGCGTTAGGGGGCGTGGGTAAGGTGGTATCGCGTACGTTGGTAAGTGCCGCCACAATGCCGTATCGATTTGCTGCCAGCCATGTACCACCTGCTTCCAAGTCTCTGCCACCCAGCAGTGCTTTGTCGCTCCACGCACTCAGTGGGGCAGTAGGGCGTGTATGGAACTCATCACGATTACCCGCTAAGCGTAGAGGAGTGTGGCTATCGGGTGACCAACGAAACGTAATTAAACACATAAATGACTCATAATAGGCATTATTCGGGGCATACTTAAGTGGCGCGACATGACACACTTCCGGTGGAGACGTACACTGACTTTCGCGCCGTGATTAATGATGCGGGCTATCTCTACTAGCCTAACGCCCTGCCAACTGGGACATCGCGAATGACACAACGCTATCAGCGAGAGCACTTCTGGAATGCCATTATCTGGCCAGTTCTATGGCCATTATTACTGGTTCAGGCCGCGCTTGTCCTGCTATGTGTGTTGGTAGGAGCCGTTATCTGGCTAATGTCACCCAGCCAAGCGTCATGGGCAACCACGGTGTGGCTAATGCTTGCCCTTCTGTTGGGCAGCTGCATGAATGTAGGCGTTTTTTTAATGTTAATCAAAGCGCGGAGCAAGTATAAGGACACACTCTTCACGCAGGGGCTTAGCGAGCTTGAGCAGCGTATTGACGAGCTGCGCAGGAGGGTGGCCCTTAACTCTTTACCGGCGCTTGTTGAGCCGAAGGCCGATGAACAGCCCTGCCAGCGGCTTACCCTGGCGAACGACCAGCTAGAAGGGGTTATTCGAACGCTTGATAAAGCGAGTCATGTGGTCACACAGGATGGTCATGCTAGGAGTGACCAAGCGTTGTTGGATGACTTGCATCACCAGCAGAAGCAACTCAAACATTTAATGGCAGGCAGGGAGCGGGCAAGAGAGGAGTCTCGGCTTAAATCAGGCTACCTAACGTTGATGCAACGAGAAGCCGATAGCCTGTTTGAGCACCTTGGCAGCATGCTAACGGAGGATGCGTCTGAGACCAGCCGCCAGAACGTTACCCACCTGCGTGAACGCCTTGCTGATATCCGCTCACTATTAGCTAATTTCGTGCAGCAGAGTGTGAATGAGACAAGCAGTGACGATTTATCAGGGGGCGGTGAGCACCGGCCTCGCGTATTGGTCGTTGACGATGGGCCGGTAAACTTAATGCTGGCGCGGCAAATGTTAGAGTCCCAGGGCCTTAAGGTGGAAGGTGTCAGTAGCGGTGAGCAAGCCCTAGAACGCCAGCAGTCCACTTTTTATGATTTAGTCTTTATGGATATTTTTATGCCCACTCTCGATGGGCTTGAGACGACTCGCCGTTGGCGTAAGTTTGAGCAATCAAATCAAAAGCAGCGCAGTGTGATGATTGCGTTGACCGCCAATGTCGATAACGCGGGCAGAGATACCTACGAAGCCGCTGGAATGGATGACCTTCTAGCCAAACCCTATCAACCGGATACCTTGCATAGCATGATTAATAAATGGTTGCCTCACGCCCTGGAGAGGCCGAGCCAATGACCTTTGCAGCCATTTTAGCCAGTTACTTGGCGCTAGGGGCAGTCGCTGGCACGATGGCCGGGCTATTTGGGGTTGGTGGCGGGATCATTATTGTTCCTGTGCTGGTGTTTGCCTTCGGGCTACAGGGCATTTCCCCTGAGATCACTATGCATCTTGCTGTTGGCACCTCGCTTGCTACTATCGTCATTACCGGCGCTTCTTCAGCCCTTGGGCATTTTCGTAAAGGTAGCGTGCATCGTGCTTGGTTTATGGCCTTGCTGCCCGGCTTAATGCTAGGCGCGATTGCTGGGGTGTTTATTGCTGATAACTTGTCGGGCACCGTGCTGGGTACGCTTTTTGGCGTCTTCGTACTTCTATTAGCTACCAAAATGGTCATCGGGCTTACGCCGAAACCCGGCACTATTGCCCCTGGAAAAGTAGCAATGGCCATTGCGGGTGGCGTAGTTGGAGCGATTTCTGCGCTGTTCGGTATAGGCGGTGGTGCCATGACAGTGCCTTGGCTCTCTCGCTGCGGTGCCACTATGACACAAGCGGTGGGAACCTCTGCGGCCTGTGGCTTACCAATAGCAGTGGTAGGGGCGGTGACCTTTATCGTGGTGGGGTGGGGGAACCCGCACTTGCCTCATTGGGCAACCGGATTTGTTATGTGGCCAGCATTTATCGGTATCGTAGCCACCAGCGTACCGTTTGCCCGTATTGGCGTGCGTTTGGCCCATGTGCTGCCTGCCGATGTACTGCGTTTCTGTTTTGCTGCTCTGCTCGCTGTGGTGGGATTACGCTTCATACTGGCGTAATGGCGCTTTGGCACACTGTAGCGTTTCTTTTATTTGATTAGAGAAAGTGAATGATCAACTACCCAACGATAGACCCTGTTGCGATTTCCCTCGGCCCGTTGCAAGTGCATTGGTACGGCCTCATGTACGTGGTCGGCTTCGTGGCGGCGTGGTGGCTAGGCTGCAAACGTGCCCCGCGTCTAGGAATGAACAAAGACGACATTGGCGATTTGCTTTTCTACTGTGCCATTGGCGTAGTCGCCGGTGGTCGCTTGGGCTACGCGCTGTTTTACGGATTAGAACAGTGGATGGCCGACCCGCTCTGGATCTTCCGCGTGTGGGATGGCGGCATGAGCTTCCATGGTGGCTTGATGGGCGTATTGCTGGCCGCCTGGCTATTTGCCCGCCGCAAGCAGTTGGCCTTCTTCACCCTCACCGACTTCATCGCCCCGCTCGTGCCGATTGGCCTGGGGGCTGGGCGCATCGGCAACTTCATCAACCACGAGCTGCCCGGCCGCGTGACCTCGCTTCCCTGGGGCATGCCCTTTCCCGGCATGGGCCCAGAGCCGCGTCACCCCTCGGCACTCTACGAAGCCGTATTGGAAGGCGCCGTGCTGTTCGTCATCCTCTGGTGGGTCTCGGCCAAACCTCGTGCGCGCGGGTTCATCTCCGGCCTGTTTCTGCTGGGCTACGGCGTCTTCCGCTTCATGGTCGAATTCGTCCGCATGCCCGACGCCCACATCGGCTACCTCGCCTTTGGCTGGTTCACCATGGGCATGCTCCTCACCCTACCCATGATTATTCTCGGACTCCTCCTGATGCTCTGGTCAAAAGGCAAGCCCATCGACGCCAAGGTATGATCTGGATGTGGCGCTCAGAGTATCCACCTAAACCTGTCTGTGGGAGGCCAATTTTATTGGGCGACTGTTTGGGCAGGCACTTGTGCCTGCATCATCGCGAGCTAAAGCTCCCTCCCACAAGAAGCCCCTTCCTGCAGCAGCAAAGTGGCTGGGTAGAGCCGTGGATTCAGGCTAGCCCAAGCTTGCCTGTGGGAGGCCAATTTCATTGGGCGACTGTTTGGGCAGGCACTTGTGCTTGCATCATCGCGAGCTAAAGCTCCCTCCCACAAGAAGCCCCTTCCTGCAGCAGCAAAGTGGCTGGGTAGAGCCAGTGGATTCAGGCTAGCCTGAGTAGCCGCCCAAGCTTGCCTGTGGGAGGCCAATTTCATTGGGCGACTGTCTGGGCAGGCACTTGTGCCTGCATCATCGCGAGCTAAAGCTCCCTCCCACCACCCTTAACATAGACGTTGCCTTTAGGGCGGCCTAGAATACAGCCTCATACTCGCTGTTAATCTGGAAATCTTGTGACTGCTACAACGCCTTCGCTTACCACGTCGAACGAATTGCCTGCGCTTGAACAGCCTTACCTGGACCTGATGCGCACTGTGCTCGAACAGGGCGTTGATCGCGGTGACCGTACCGGTACGGGTACGCGCTCGGTGTTTGGCCACCAGATGCGCTTCGATCTTTCCCGTGGGTTTCCGCTGCTGACCACCAAGAAGCTGCACCTGCGCTCCATCATCCACGAGCTGCTGTGGTTTCTGAAGGGCGATACCAACATCGGTTACCTGAAAGAGCACGGCGTGCGTATCTGGGACGAGTGGGCTGATGAAGAGGGCAACCTGGGCCCCGTATATGGCTACCAGTGGCGTAGCTGGCCGCACCCCAAGGGCGGCAGCGTGGATCAAATTGCCAATGTGCTAGAGCAAATTCGCACCAACCCGCAGTCGCGGCGGTTAATTGTCTCGGCCTGGAACCCAGGCCAAGTGGATGAAATGAAGCTGCCGCCTTGTCACTGTCTGTTTCAGTTCTACGTCGCCAACGGGCGACTCTCCTGCCAGCTTTACCAGCGCAGTGCCGATATTTTCCTCGGCGTGCCGTTCAATATCGCCAGTTACGCGTTGCTGCTGAGCATGGTGGCCCAGGTCACGGGCTTACAGCCGGGGGAATTCGTTCACACGCTTGGAGATGCCCACCTGTATAGCAACCATCTAGAGCAGGCGCAGGAGCAGCTAACCCGCACGCCCATGCCACCGCCTAGGCTCGTGCTCAATCCAGAGGTCACGAACCTATTCGACTTCACCTTCGATGATATTCAGATCGAAAATTACGCGTCCCATCCGCATATCAAAGCAAAGGTAGCCGTATGAGTCAGCAAGCCACCGCCTATGAACCGCTGGTGCCCGTTGCGATGATCGTCGCCATGGCCAAGAATCGCGTCATTGGCGTCGATGGCAAGCTACCCTGGTACTTGCCTGAAGATTTGAAATTCTTCAAACGTATGACCCAGGCCAAGCCGCTGGTCATGGGACGTAAAACCTTCGCCTCCATTGGCAAGCCGCTGCCCAATCGTCTCAATATCGTCGTGACTCGGGATGCCCAGTTTAGTGCAGAAGGCACGCGCGTATGCCATGAGCTACCGGCTGCGTTAGCGCTTGCCGATCAGCAGGCGACAATCGAAGCGGCAGAAGAAATCATGGTCATGGGCGGCGGCGAGATTTACCGTCAAGCCTTACCGTTTGCCCAACGTCTCTACATCACGGAAGTCGATATAGAAGTGGAAGGCGATGCGTACTTCCCCGCGTTCTCGACGGAAGAGTGGCAAGAAGTTCAGCGAGTCGCCGGGCAGCCCGCAGAAGGGCAGTCAAATTATGACTTCGTCGTGTATGAGCGTGTCAACGACTGACCAAGGGCAAAGGAGGGGGTTATGGCCGCCAGCGTACTGCATCTGTTAGAAACGTTAGAAACTCGGCTTGAGCAAAAAAATGCCGAAATCACAGCGCTGCGCGAAGAGAACGAGCGTTTAAAGCAGCAGTTGGCAGCTGTGGCAGCGCTAAGCGCCTCGTCTACAGCAGGTGTAGAAGCGCCTCAAGAAGCGCCTGCTGAGATATCCGCTCAGATACCTTCTCAGAAGACATCTACTCAGCCACCCTCGCCGCAGGCGCTGCTAAAGCAGTGGTATCAACGCTATCCCAATGCGTTTTTTAAAGGACACACCAAACCGCTGAAGGTGGGGATTCACCAGGATTTAGCTGAACGTGAACCCTGGTCGGGTAAGTTAATTCGGCGGGCACTGGCGAATTACGTCAATTTGCCTCGCTACGTAAAATCAATGCGCGAAGGGGCTGAACGGATCGATTTGGATGGTAATCCGGCAGGCAGGGTAGATAAAGAAGCCGCGCAGCATGCGAGCGAGCGACGTAATGAAAAGCCGGAAAAAAAGGTGGCTGATAGCGCCCCGCCTTCTGCCCCAAAAAACGCTGCTCAAGCGGTAGAGCCAGCAAAAAAAGCGCCACAGAAGATAAGTGAGCAGTACCCAAAAACCGCAGTGTCAGAAAAAACAGAACAGAAAAAGCCGCTTAGCCTTGAAGAGAAGCTAAAGGGCTTGCAGCAGAAATTCGAAGGCCACTGAGACCAAAAACAGTTGTCTGGGTTCCATAAAAAAGCACAAAACGTAAAAAAACACTGTTTTTTTTCTATTGCGTTCCCTGGAATCCCGGTATAGAGTTTGACCTGCGAGCATTGGACTATAACAAGGCTTTGTTGAGGACATGTCGCATACCACCGGGAAAAACCGGCGGATGAGAAAAAGAGCATGGCCCGCAAGCCACATACTGGCTTCTTAGAAGGCCGGTAATAACGATCGAAACAGTAAGCTAGTTGCAGTACGGTACTTTCCAAGCTGGTAACTTTGATAGCTTCTACAACCAGTTTGTATCTCTGCCGTTCGACGTTTACATCGATCGTGGCCTAGAGTTCGCTAGTCATCGTAAGCAGTCTCGCGGCGATTCTATCGGTTACTATACACCCGACTTGAGCGGCTTCACCGCTTTCCTGCAGGCTAAGCATTATACTGCACGTGGTGCAGCTGATCCTTCTGCTGATTCTGAAGTGGCAGCTCAAGGTGGTGTTCGCTATGCACAAGGTCCAGTTACTATCGGTCTTGGTTTTGTTGATGACGTAGCGCGCATTGATGAGAATAACGCAGGCAATGGCGGTGGTAACGATGAAATGTTGTACGGCCTGATTGGTTCGTACGATGTAACTGATCAGTTCTCGCTGCGTTTGGGTTACGAAACCCGTGATGACAACGAAGTGCGGGGCGGTGGCTTCGACACCGTTGGCCTTGGTGGTACTTACACCACTGGCCCGTGGGCATTTGCTGCTGACATCTACGAAGTAGATCCGGATGGCGAAGAAAGCCGCACTTCTTGGGCACTGGGTACTTACTACAAAGTTTCCAGCAACTTCGACGTATTCGTAGAGCTGCAGCAGCCGGATCAGCAGTCCATCAACGTTACTCTTGATGGCTCTGACTCTGAAATCAATGCTGATGGCGACGACATGTACTGGCTGACAGGCGCTCGTTACCACTTCTAAGCTTGGTTTAAACCACGCTTACGGGTGTAACCCCTGTAGACAGAATAGAACCGGCCCCTTTTAGGGGCCGGTTTTTTTGTGATGCTTTCTAATGCTCACTGCTGATTCCTGCTATTCCTGCTCGCATTTCGCATCCCTATGTCAGTAAACTGCCAATAACAGGCAGGGCAGCAAACTAATCGAGTTAGAAGGAGAAGTTGGGATGGATGCCATTGTTCATACTTTTTTTGAACAAACACCGGATGCTAATGTTGCCAAAGAGCGAGTCGCCTTTGGTACTTCTGGCCACCGTGGCCGTGCTACCGAGCGCACGTTTAACGCCGCACACATCATCGCGATTACCCAAGCGGTCGTGGATTTTCGCAATGAGGAGGGGTATAAAGGTCCATTGTTTCTTGGGTTGGATACCCATGCGCTTTCACGCCCCGCTTGGGAGTGCGCGCTGCGAGTGCTGGCAGCCAATAAAGTACCAGTATTGGTTGAGAAAGATCATGGCTACACGGCAACTCCCTTGGTGAGCCACGCGATATTGCAGCATAATGCCCAGCAACATCAGGCTGCCAAGGCTGATGGCTTGATTATTACTCCCTCCCATAACCCGCCGGAGGATGGCGGTATTAAATATAATCCTCATCACGGCGGCCCAGCCGATACTGACGTTACCAAGTGGATTGAGCTGCGTGCAAACGCTTACTTACTCCGCCATTTAAGTGATGTTTCGCTGGTACCTTTAGATGAGGCGTTAGCCCACGCTCAGGAGTATGACTTCACTGCTCACTATGTAGCGCAGCTGGGCAAAGTAGTGGATATGGTGGCCATCCAAAACGCCAATTTAACTCTCGGCGCCGACCCTATGGGGGGGGCGGCGCTACCGGTATGGCAGGCGGTGGCTGAGCACTATGGCTTGAATCTTGAAGTCGTGAATAACACCGTAGATGACAGCTTTAGCTTTATGCCACTAGATCACGACGGCAAAATCCGTATGGACTGCTCCAGCGCGGATGCTATGGCTAATTTATTAAAGGTTAAAGACCGTTTTGATATCGCCTTTGGCAACGACCCAGATGCTGACCGACATGGCATTGTGGATGCCAATGGCTTGATGAATCCTAATCACTTCTTGGCAGTGTGTGTAGATTACTTGATTAGCCATCGCCCAGAGTGGAGTGAGTCGTTAAAGATCGGTAAAACGTTGGTCTCCTCGTCGATGATTGATCGCGTAGTCGCTTCCCATAAGCGCGAGCTATATGAGGTGCCCGTAGGTTTTAAATGGTTTGTGGATGGCTTGCATGAGGGGTGGCTGGCCTTTGGCGGTGAAGAGAGCGCTGGTGCTAGTCTATTAACCCGCGATGGTAAGGCGTGGTCTACTGATAAAGATGGTATTGCGCTGTGCCTTTTGGCAGCTGAAATCATGGCTGTTACGGGTAAAACACCCAGTGAATATTATCAGACCCTGACCGAGCGCTTCGGTAAACCGTTCTACAAGCGTGTGGATACTGCCTGTACGGCTGAAGAGAAAGCCGCATTTAAAAATCTCACTGCTGAAAGCGTGACCGATACAGTTCTGGCTGGAGACCCTATTTCTGCTGTGTTGGTAAAGGCTCCGGGTAATCATGCGGCGATTGGTGGGTTGAAAGTAACCACCGAGAACGGCTGGTTTGCTGCTCGCCCTAGCGGGACAGAGTCGCTCTATAAAGTGTATGCAGAAAGCTTCAAAGGCTCGCACCATTTAGATGAGTTGATTGAAAGTGCCACAGTGTTGCTTTCAGGCATATTGAAAAATTAGTAAACACAGTTGTTATACGTTAAGGCTTGCTGCCCTGCGGTTCGGCATAGCAATTGCATAAAGTTTAGCGTGAATTCGCCCTGTATTTTTCCTTATTCTGGAACGCAACGCTCAGTAAAAGGACGTTAACGATGACCCAAGTACGCAAAGCAATTATCCCTGTTGCTGGTTTTGGCACCCGTCTACTGCCGATTAGCAAAGCAATTCCGAAAGAGATGGTGCCTGTTGTTGACCGGCCCCTCATTCAGCATGTCGTGGAAGAAGCGCTGGCGGCAGGTATCAATGAGATCATTTTGGTCACGCGAGCGGGGAAGTCGGCTATTGAGGATCACTTTGATGCACATTTTGAGTTAGAGCACTCGCTAGCCAGTAAGGGGAAAAATGCGCTGCTGGAAACCCTTTCTGCTATTTCACCTAAAAAGCTAAAAGTCACCAGCGTCCGACAGCCTAATGCGAAAGGCCTAGGGCATGCGATTTACTGTGCTTCGCATCTGCTCGATAAAGAGGAGCCGTTTGCGGTGATTTTGCCGGATGTATTGGTGAAGCCGCAAGTAGGCAACAGCGCGTGTGATTTAGGCAGTATGGTTGAGCGCTGGGAAAAGACCGAAGCAGCGCAAATTATGGTAGAAGCAGTGCCCCAGGAGGATGTATATCGTTACGGCATTGTGGATTGTGACGAACCTGCTGCTGGTGAAAGCGCCGATATGCGTGGTGTGGTCGAAAAGCCAAAGCCAGAAGAGGCCCCGTCACGCCTATCAGTGATTGGGCGCTATGTGTTGCCGTATCGCATTATGGAGCTGTTGCGTGACCAACCCCCCGGCGCGGGTAATGAAATCCAACTGACGGATGCAATTGACCGCCTTATGCAAGAGGGTAAAACCGTCCAGGCATTTAGGATGCATGGTCGTACCTTTGACTGCGGACATATTGAAGGTTGGTTGCAAGCCAATACGACGCTGGCTAGAGAAGCAGGTTACGACGTTTGAGCGTTATATCATGCTGCCACTCTGCATAGAGTGGCTATTTAGCTGGCCGTTTTTGCGGCCTCATTGCTTGCTCTGGAGATGGTTGCATGGGGGAGTTATTGGAACAGTTATTGGAACAGGTGTTAACCATTGCTTATGATGCGGGTGATGCCATCATGGCAATTTATGGCAACGAATATAGTGTTGAAATCAAGGAAGATCATAGCCCAGTCACCGAAGCTGATAAGGCTGCACATCATGTTATTGTTGCAGGGCTACAAGCATTAAAAGAGAAGTTGCCTGTACTTTCCGAGGAAGATACTAGCCATTTTGCAGGGGCAGGGGATGATAAGCGGTATTGGCTAGTAGACCCTTTAGATGGAACAAAAGAATTTATTAAGAAAAACAATGAGTTCACCGTCAATATTGCACTCGTAGAGAATGATTCCCCCGTATTGGGTGTCGTCACGGCACCTGCTTTGGGCATTGCTTATGTAGCAGCCAAAGGTAAAGGGTCTTACAAAATTGATCGTCATGGGCATCGTGAGCAATTAAACGTTGCTAATGCTCCTCACCCGCCAGGAGTTTGGCGAGTGGTAAGTAGCCGCTCACATAAAAGTCCCGAATTATGCGGCTGGCTGAAACAGCTGGGCGACCATGAACTTAACCCAGTCGGCAGTTCATTGAAATTTTGTTTGATCGCAGAAGGTGCGGCTGATGTGTATCCCCGCTTTGGGCCTACGTGTCTGTGGGATACCGCCGCCGCTCAAGTGATCATTGAAGAGGCGGGAGGCGTCGTTCAGGCCATGAGTGGCGAGCCACTCCACTATGGAAACCCTGCTGAGATTATTAATCCGTCCTTTGTAGTCTGGGGAAGTGCTCAAAAATGTATATCCGTTTCATGTGATCAAGAACCTCTTCGGCTACCGGAAGGTGCGCTACAAGGGGCTGGCCAATCTGGTGCTGGAGGCACGATGCGAAGGACGCATTGACAGGGCCAGTACGTCTTGAATCTGCCCTGCCAGCCGGATAATCCGGCTGGCAAGGGAAACAGACCACCTTCGCTGGTCAGAAAGCGACCGCTGATGCAGTGAAAGTGCTCTTATGAGCGTTTCAGCCGCTTAGAGACGAATTGATCAGCGGTTCCTTAGGACAGTTACGCAAAGAAACGGTTTAGAAAAAAATAGCTAATTTGATTTGTCTCAACGCGCACATTTCAGTTGTTTTTGATAAGTTATTTCTTTCGAGCCATGATAGCGTCTGAACTCGCGAGCCTCACTCAAGGAAATTAACGAAATAGGGATTTCTGGTGCGCCTAGCCCCCCCGATCCATCGACTGATTACGTTTCGTTCGCTAAAAAGCCGGCTGCTGCTGGGGCTTTCCTGTGCGCTGGCCATTTTGGCGGGGGCCGTGCTGGGCATGGCGTGGCAGGTCGGCAAAATCATGGTGCACGAGACCAATATCGCCCACCTGCGCTATGAAGCCGATTTGCTGGCCGATGAGATTACCCAACATATCAACCAGCGCATCAACGCACTACAGCGGTTGAACGGGGTCATTGGGCTGTCAGACGATCCCACCTGGTTGAATTACGAGCTGCAGAAGAACGACTCCCTGCTGACTTGGTTCGAAGGTTTGATGGTCAGCGATGAGAACGGCGTGATTTTGAGCGACTGGCCGAGCGTGGTGGGGCGAGTGGGCCTCGAGACCAAAGACCTCGAGTATTTCAAAATGGTGCGCGGTATTCGCCGCCCCTACGTGAGCGAACCCTTCGTGGGCCGGGCTAGCGGTATGCCGCTGGTGCTCATTAGCATTCCCCGCTTGGATGAAAACGGGCGTTTTGCGGGCTTTGTCGGTGGCATCGTCAGTCTCAAGAGCAGTGGACTCTTCGATCGTTTGAGCAGCATTCGTTTGGGTGACAATGGCTATGCGGCCGTTTCGACCGCCTCTGGCAAAATTCTTTACCATCCTGATCACGAGTTGGTGAACGCCGAGATCAGCAACGTCCAATTGAACCCGATGTTAGAGCTTGCGCTGGCGGGTTGGAGAGGGGAAGGGGTTGCCGAACTGTCGAGTGGTCGCGTAGCGCTGCAAGCGTATGCCCAAGTGTGGCCAGCCGATTGGATAGTGGGCCTGTTTTTGCCCACCACTCAAGCACAGTTACCGCTCGCGGGGTTCATTTACAAGCTGCTGGGCATTTGGTTCGTCCTGGCGCTACTCATGATGCCGCTCTTATGGTGGCTGCTGGCTCGCATTCTCAAGCCATTGGACTATCTTGAATCGCAAATTGGTGAAGTGGGTAAGGGCGAGCGCGCGAGTCTCGATCTCGCCACCAGCATGCAGGAGTTGCAGCAAGTCGCGATGACTTTCAACCGCGTAGAGCATGAGCGCCAGCAGTTGGTCGGCCATTTGCAAGAGCGCCAGGCGTTTTTGGATTCCGTATTGAGCGCTACACCCCAGGGCATGTTCGTTGCCAATTTTGGCGGTAAGATCACTTATATGAACCCGGCACTGCTGGAGATGCTGGATATCCCTCCCGATATGCCCATGGAGGTGTGGATGGAGCAGGTGCACCCTGACGACCGAGAAGGGGCGAGGGACATGTGGGTTCACAGCTTGAAAACTGGTAGCGATTTCGTGCGCCAACTACGGTTCGTGCGCAGCGACCATGAAACGCTGTGGCTGGACATTCATGCACGGGTGGTCATGTTGTCTCAAGGGGGGCACTCGCTGGGCTTGGTCGGGGTCGTGAAGGACATCACTGAGCGTCGCCAGCAAGAGGCGTTGCAGCGCTGGGAGGCAGAGCACGACCCGTTGACGGGGTTGCTCAATCGACGTGGATTCGAGCGCCGGTTGGAAGAGGCATTCGCCGACTTCCAGAAGACCAGCACGCCCTCTGCGCTGCTTCTCTTCGATCTGGACCATTTCAAGCCTATCAACGATGAGGGCGGCCACGCGCTGGGAGACGAGATGCTCCGCCGTATCGCTCAAATCGTGGCCTGGGAAGTGCGTGGCAGTGACCATGTGGCGCGCCAAGGGGGAGATGAGTTTGCCGTGCTGCTGCCCAGCTGTACGCTGGGACAGGCCGAACGTATCGCAGAGTCGTTGCGTCAATCGGTGAGTGAGGTGACCGTGACCCATGAGGGCAAAGAGTACAGCGTGACGCTCAGCATCGGCGTGACGACCTTCGATGAATGCGACGAAACGGTGGATGTGGCGATTTCCCGGGCAGATGCGGCCAGTTATGAAGCCAAAGGGGAGGGGCGAGATGCCGTGGTGGTCAAATTGCCCGAACAGTTCGACCCCCTAGAGCTATTCGGTTAAGACGCGTCTGGGAAACCTTCCCGCTGCCAAGTGATCAGCCACTGGGGGAGCGCTTCGGCGGGCACGGGGCGCGCGAACTTCTTGGCCAAGAAGACGATACTCTCTACGATCGCACGATCATCTTCGCTCGCCAGCATATCGCGAACGAAGGCTCTATCGACTTTGATCAACTGCACCGGCAGGCGGCGAAAGTACGCCAGCGACGAGTAGCTGGTGCCGAAATCGTCCAGCGCCACGTCGATCCCCAGCCGTTGACAGACTGTCTAGCGAGTCGACAAATCTCAGTCAACGGTAGAGTATAAGAGGATGCTGATTCGACTGAGAGCGCCTTCGTGGACTTACTTGAACTCTTTACACGCACCCTAGACGTTACCCTGCCTGTTTTTGCCATGGTGTTCATCGGGATTGCCTTGAAGCGCCTGGGCTGGATCGATAGTGCCTTCATTTCGACCGCCTCGTCTCTCGTGTTCAAAGCCACACTGCCCACGCTGATCTTTCTCAGCCTAGTCAAAGCTGACTTGAGCGTTGCTCTAGATGTGCCGTTGCTGCTCTTTTTTGCCCTCGCCACGTTGGGCCAGTTTTTGCTGAGTTGGGGTTGGGCGCACCTGCGCGTGCCAAGAGCCGACCGTGGCATTTATGTTCAAGGAGCGTTTCGCGGAAATTGTGGGGTCGTAGGCTTGGCCTTGGCGGCGGGCATGTACGGCAATTATGGGTTATCCGCCGGTAGTTTGCTGCTGGGGGTGGTGATCGTGATGTATAACGCGCTCTCCGTTGTTGCTTTGGCAGCCTATCAGCCCGGCCAAGCGACCGATTGGCGGAGTTTGCTGGGTCATATTATTAAAAATCCGCTGATTCTTTCGGTGTTCGCTGCGCTCCCTTTTACCGCTTTCTCGGTGTCACTGCCCAGCTGGGTGATGACCTCGGGTAATTACTTTGCCTCGCTCACGCTACCGCTCGCGTTGATATGCATCGGCGCAACGCTATCGGTATCCAGCATGCGAGAGGGAAGCCAAGTGGCGCTCAGCGCCAGCAGTATGAAAATGGTGATTTTACCCGTGCTTTCCACATTGGCTGCGTGGCTGATGGGGTTTTCAGGGAATCAGCTCGGCCTACTGTTTCTTTTCTTTGCCAGCCCCACTGCTGCCGCCAGCTTCGTGATGGTCAAAGCGATCAATGGGAACGTGGCCTTGGCCGCTAATATCATCGCCATGACCACGCTCATGGCCAGCGTGACCGTGACACTGGGTATCTTCGCTCTTCGCCTGCTCGGTTGGATATGACCTCTGCCGATGCAAAACCGCGGTTGGCCGGGGCGGATCAAACCGCTATACTATGCGCCCCGTAAGTCCCTGTAGCTCAGTAGGATAGAGCAGCCGCCTCCTAAGCGGCAGGTCGCAGGTTCGACTCCTGCCAGGGACGCCAAACGCCTCCATGTCTTCTTCATTTCTAACCACTAGCGCGGCGCGCCTAGTGTTTGCACCCAGTAGTGCGTAAATCGCGAGTCACTATCTTCTGCATGCGCCATGCCCATATCGGTAAAGGCATCGTTCATGAGGTTGTGGCAGTGGCCTGGGCTTTCGATCCAGCTTTTGATGGCTGCGTCGGCGGAGGAGGCGGGCGCATGCGTTATCCAGAGCGTTGTCATCCACGCGATCGAACAAAGCGCCCGGGCAGCCGGGCGCTTCATGAACGGCTTAT
>Ga0208450_1000574_pt1 | contig 19470 bp, 10 predicted proteins | sample MalvireepMed_908_FD_184249 | JGI IMG/M metagenome (GOLD analysis project Ga0208450, IMG submission 184249) | Marine viral communities from the Global Malaspina Expedition - Malaspina viral metaG DeepMed_908 (SPAdes) (version 2) | ecosystem: Environmental > Aquatic > Marine > Oceanic | place... | reverse complement strand
TGCGGCGACTGGCGCGGAACTTTATGTTGGGCATGGCACTGTCTGGGTGAATGGCGATAATGGCTATATTGCCATGCAGGTCAGTGGGTTAGAAGTGCTTCCGGGGGCCAGTCTCACGGATTCAGGATATAATTTCCTTAAAATCCTGATGTATTTCTGATGAAAACATATTATCAACAACATCATACTTACTTATTTTATACTTTACCACAAGGCAATCCTTTCCCTCAGTCAAGAGTGATTTTGACGAGAAATCTTGTAAACCAGGTAAAATTTCAGTTGTCGTAAATGCACTCAAGTCAATGCCAAATGCCCTTGCATCTTCAATTACAAATTTTTCCTCTACTTTGGCTGCTCTAGCAATAGCACTTGAGGATAGTAAATAGGTTTCAATATAACGATACCTCCAAGTTCTCGCTGCCAGGCCATCTTTATCGCAACCTTTATTACTCTTATCTACAAGCCTTTGGGTTACAGTATTAAAATCTTGATTATCTCTATCCCTAAGACTTAATCCTTTCAAACCACTAATTTCTCTTTTTAATTGGTTAAACAAATGCTGTCTTTCCGTGTGCTTACCAGGCCATAGCCAAAAAACTATATCCTCTGAAATAGGAGTCCCTAATATATTTGCGATCCTTTTCAACGAATCTGAGTCAGAACTATTTTCTACAAAAACAACCTTTTTTGTACGCTGAAGCCGATGCAGCTGTGGAGAAAACTCAGAACCAAGCCCCGTTATTAGAGCGATCTTTTGGAAATTTTGCTTAAGCAAATTAACTTTGCCATTCTCAAAGTGGAGAATTCTCTCTGGGGGCTGCGAAGCAATTAGTTCCGTGGAGTGAGTGGCAAACAAAATTTGCTTATCATATTTGCTTGCAAGAATATTTAGCTCTTTTAAAAGATCAAACTGTAATGAAGGGTGCAAATGCGCGTCAGGTTCATCTAGGGAAATAACATGGTACAAAGGATCAAGGGCAAGTGATAAAACATTCAGCAGCTGCAAAAACCCACTACCTTCAACCATTATGTCTCGACGATTAAACCCAGTGTGCTTTGTGAATTTAGTTTTATTTTTGTTGTAGCTACCCTTCCAATATTCAGCTTTTATAGAGCTGTGATAATCTTCATTAAAATCATGAACTACAAGTTCAACCTGAAACAACTCTCTCATTACTTCAAGAAGATGCTCCCATCTATCATTCTTTCTCAAATCTTCCAGATCTTGCTTAGGAATTCGATCTAAGTCTCCTTTTAGGCGCTCTCTTTCTTTTTGATTTTCTTTGTATAGTTCGAGCAACGTATTTCTCATCACCGAGCCACTTAGCCCTTGGCCAATCAACCTAGCTCTCATAGCTTTAGTGTGATATGGCTCACGGTTAAGAATGCCAGCAAAGGGTGGGATGTAAGCGACTTTCGGCAGTAGCTCTGATTGTGTAATGTTAGACCTTGTAGTCTTAATAAATAGCCTTTCATTAGCCAATGACAAAGAAAATCTTAAGTAGCGGTCGCTATTCAGCGTTTCATTTTTCCACTTAACTTCTAACCAAAGTGTATACCCATCAGGTTCTTTATTTCCGCTACTATCAGCTTCGGGAGCAATTCGCAAATTTGTCCACAGGTGTTTCAAGGACGGTATATTAAGAGGGAGAAAATCCTCACCATTAACTCCGACACCTTGTTTCTTTCCAATATGTTCATTTAGCAAGCCGTCTAAACCTTGCTCTAGCTGAATTATTGATTTACAAAACTCCCATAAAGCGAAGGCTTGCATAAATGTTGACTTACCCGAATTATTCGAGCCTGCCAAAAGGCAGAAACCGTCAGGAGCTTCTATTGTTTTTTCTCTATAGCGTTTGAATCTATGTAATTCAATTTCTTTAATAGATATTTTTTCCAAAACTCACCTTACTCCTAGATGTTAATGCCTGACAGAGGAATGTAACAGTGATTATTCCCCCTTTCATTTACGACTTATCCCATCAAAATCAAAAGAAAAAAATATAAATAAGCAGCATAACATCGATTATCGTGCTGACTGCTTAATACGATTGCATCAGCATGCCGCTTTCGCCGAGAGAGCCGCTCAGGGTCGAAATCTGCCTTAAGCAGCCCTCTGTAGCCAGTCCAAAAGCGAAGCAAAACCACTTATCAAGATTTATGATCACCAAAATAGTCATCCGTCGCCACTAGCCCCAGGCGGTCATCTGTATTGAAGGCCTGATCTCTGTCGCTATCTTCGCTGAACAAATTTTGCACGCGGCGTTCTTGTTTGAAGTAAGCCAACGTGCTGAAAAAACAGCTTTCGCACAGGTGAACTTCATAGCGCTCACCGTCGTGCTGAGAGCCATAGCCCCAATGTGCTTTGAGGGTGGCGTACTCAAGATTTTCATCTGCTACCCGTGTTGTGGTTAGGCAGACATCGCACACCACATCGGTGACGGCTTCGACTTCTACTTTTTCAGTCACTTTCATTGCTATACTCCTCGCCTACCGACCATGTGCTCACTAACATGGCATGTGCAATACGTGCCTATCTCGGCGGATGCTCATCACCTGTGCGGGTGGCTGGAATAGGCTCTTCCATCTGCATAGCCTCCCAGTCCTCAATGCCTACAGGCTCAAATGGCTTCTCATATTTGCCAACCGAGCCCTTAAGCCGCTGCAGAGGGCCGCCGTTTGCTTCTACATCACTGAGCTCATTAGATTTTTCCATCTAAGTGCCTCCTGTAATGCGTGCGAGGGCATGAATACATCATCGCAATAGACTCATTAACCTTAATCCACCCCAAGCGCTTTGACCACTGCATCAATCGGTTCGGCATAGAAGCTGGTTTGGAACTTGGTGAACAGCTCTCCGGGGATGGTGGGAATATCCATGGCGCTGCTCATGGGTAGGGTGACGCGCTTGCCACCGGCATCAAAAGCAACCTGCAGGCATTCCGCTAGGCTTTCGACAGGCTTTAGGCTGCCCCCTAGGCTCATATCGCCCAGCACCACCATTTGGCTTTGGGTAGGTTTACCTACCAGGCCAGAGGAGAACGCGACCAAGCTGGCGAGAGAGAGGTCACGCAAAACACCGCTATTTTGCAGATCGACCACATGCAGGTGGAAATCATGCTCCAACACCTTACGGGCACCGCTGATGCGGCTGGCGTTGGCCTTGAAGTAATCAAAGGCCATTTTGACCTGCTCTTTGGCGGCGGTGGAGTTCCAGAGCCCTGACATGGCCAGCTTGCCGCTGCCTGCGGTTACCTGCATTTCGATGCGATAAACCCCCGGCATGCCTTTATCGCTGAGACCAATGGTATGCACCACGCCAGGCTTGCCCTGGCCTTCTGGAATCAGGCCGCCACCGCCCTGCTCTTTCACCGACACAAAGTGCTCTTCCAGCGTTTCTTTGTCGATATAGCTGAAATGAACATCGTAAAACTCCATGCCACCAATCTTTTTCAGCTGTTCTTTCACGCGGCGGCGTACCTGCATGGCGTATTCCAGGCAATCTCGTACATCGTCCTTCATATACTCCCCATGGGGGAACATCAGCTTCAGCAGGCCCGACACGGTTTTACGCACCGCAATCACGTCACGCTGGTTGAGGTTGTCACCCAACGAGAAGTAGCGATCAATGGCATCGGCGAAGCTGCGTTTTCGCATCTCACGGAAGAATTCAGCGAGGTAATCAACAATAAACCCATAGCGCTGAGTAAAGAACGAGGGCCGCATCTTGGGGATTTCCCAGCCGGGAATATAAGCATGGAAGCGATCAAAGAAGGCAGCATCAATCATGGCATCGGGAAATGGCGTCAACAGGTGGCTGGTTTTTACCAGCGACTCCACGCTTTGGTTGATGTTGCCCACAAACACCATCGAGGCTGAGGCCTCCATCTGCTCACGCCCACGGGCAAAGGAGCCAGAGGCCATGTAATCCTTCATGATCTGCACCCCATCCTTATCCTTGAACGAGATACCGGCCACTTCATCGAAGGCCACCAAATCCCACATGCCCACCAGGCCAATACGCCGCGAGCTCATATTGTAGAACAGGTTAGCCACCGTGGTTTGCCCACCAGAGACCAAAATGCTGTTGGGTGAGCACTCTTTGTAGATATGGCTTTTGCCGGTGCCCCGTGGCCCTAGCTCGCAGACGTTGTAGTTGTTCTCGACAAACGGAATCATCCTGGCCAGTAAGTGCCATTGAACGCTTTCGTCTAGCTCGGCAGGTTCCATACCAATCGAGCGAATCAGCACTTCACGCCATTGAGCATTGGTAAAGCCACGCCGCCCTTCAAACAGCTCGTCCATATTCATGTGGGGCATCTGAATTGGCTTGAGCAGGCTGACGCCAAACGGTGACGATGACTGACCCTCTTCATGAAAATAGCTGAGCGTGGCAATCACCCAAATACCGCCTACCAGCAGTTTCTCGTGCTCTTTGACAATGCCTGCGGAGATCTCGGCATCTTTGATGCCTAGGTTACTGAACGCCGCTTCATAGCGGTCTTTTTTCTCGTTCAGGCGCACCGTGACCCGATCAATCACCTTGAAACTGCCGCGCTCGCGCACGATGGATTTCACTTTCTCCGCTTCATCCGGGCGAACGTAGTTATCCGTCAGAATCGCTTTAACGTTTTCCAGCCCCTTAGCAATCACCTCCGCATCGTCTGAGGCGCAGTACATACCCAACAGGTACTCCAGCACGTACACGGGCACGTTTGCGCCCTCTTTCACGCGCTGTGTGAGATCCTTACGCACCACGCGGCCCGCAAATTGCGTGTTGAGCAGCGTATCCAGATCGGCATCCTGGAGGGCGTCAGTCACTTGCGTGGCGGAAGTTGAGTCAAAATCCATGTGGGCGGTCACTCCTGAACGACAATAAAAGCACAATGCACAAACATAAAAGCGTTCCCGCTGATGACTGGCCTAGAAAAAATCATCCGTAAACGCGAGATCAATCACCACCCGGTAGCGCTCCCGTTCGGTGCCCAAGTCTTTATCCCGCAGCACCAGGAAGTAGTCATTTTTGCGGTCGAATGACGTGCCCGATAGCGAGAGGCGCACCGACTTCATGCGCTCGTTCATATTGTCGCTTGCGCTATCGAAGGTCACGACCTCTTCACTGGAAACCACCTCGCTGCCCGCGTAAATCGCCACCGACAGCGTGACCGGGCGGAGGCGCTCGCTGACTGCTTCGGTTTGCAGCAGCTCAAAACGCTGAATGTTATTGACCATCTTCAGCGATGCCTTGGGTGAAATGACTTCCACCTTGCGACTGGTGCGCTTTTCCACCTTCTCACCCCGCAGCTGCTGCACGGTGAGCACCGGCACCACAATTTCCTGGGGCATAATGCCCCCATGTACAAAACGCGCCCCGCCCACAAAATGAAAACGGTGCGCGCCTTTGGGTATCCAGAACTGGGTGTCACAGGTGGTGCCTGCGGTATCGCGGGTATGGCCGTGCCACACACTGAGGTTATCGGGCAGCGATTCACCCAGCACATAGCGCTTTTTGCTTTTGAAGGCCGACGCTGGCTTTTCTGACAGCGCCGTGCGGTCGGTAGCATTCAAGGCGCTTCGCTGAAACAGGAAACCGTGGTCAGCGGTGACCAACACCGTGCTGGTATTCAGGTGCATGAGGATTTTACGGGTCAGCTGATCCAGCTCATCAATGGCATCCTCCACCGCCGCGAACGTCTCGCTTTCGGTGTTGGCGGCATCTCCACGGGCATCTACCACGTTGTGGTACACGTACATCAGCTGCACGCCTTTGATCTTTTCGCGCCCCTCTTCACGGCTCCAGCCTTTTACGTCCTCGGCGGTGACGGCTAACGCCTCCCCGCCGAGGGCGGCTTTGAGTAACTTGCTGCGGTTCGCCGTACCCTGAGTGGATTGGCCGTTCACCAACACCGTATCGCTGCCCGGCTGATAGCTGAGCTCTCGGTGCGGCAACAGCGAGGCCATCCCCAGGGTGGTGTAGCTGGGCACCACACCCAACTGGCTTTTTAACGTCGCTTCGCTGTAGCGCTTGGCATTAATGCGCTCGCGCAGCTCTTCCGCCGCTTCATAGCGGAAGGCATCGCTAATCACCACTACCACACGCTTTTGACGGCTAGCGCCTAGCTGGGGCTGCACCCAGTCCCGGTAGAAGTGTTGCTGGCTGGAAATGTTAGGTAGCTTCCAGTGGGTGAGCCGCTGTTCGGCTTCTACGCGCTCGCTCCAGTTACGGGTGAGCTGGCCCAGGAACCACTCGTCGTAACAGCGCTCAACGGCGGTATCCAGGTTTTTAAGCAGCTCAACGCCGGTGGTATCAGAGGCCACCGCGTAATGGCGATAGGCGGTATCAAAACGGTAGAGGTCTGTTTGGTAAGCGTGGTAGAGCGCCTCAACACTCTCGTAATGGAAGCCTTTGGCATGCTGATGACGCAGACTAAACAGCGCAATCGCCGCGGTAAGCGCGGCGTACAGCTGCCGGTAGCGCTCGCGGCGGACGTCGTTTTTATGCCGCGATGCCCAATAACCGTCCAGGCGCGCCACAATGATGCTGTCGAACAGCTTCAGGTCGCGGGCATCCGCCGTGGGAATCGCCTGGCAGAGATCGACAATGATCTGCTTCTCCACCACCTCAAACGTCGCCACATGGCTTAGCTGCTCTAACGGCACATCCTGCAGCTTGTCATCAATGCGCTGAGCATCCGCCACCCACCCGGAGATCACATCGAACGCGGGGTAAAAGCGCGAGCTATCTCGCCAACGGGTTAATAGCGCCCGAGAGGATGCACGCGCATTGACAGAGGGAATGGCCACCTGACGCGCCCAGTCAGGAATATCAGAAATGCTCTCGCAGTAGCCGGTAATCAGTAGCCGTAGCATCAGCTGGCCGAAGTTCAGCGACGCTTCACCGCTGAGCTCTGCTTGGGTGGCGGGATAGCCCACCTCGGCCTGTAAAGCACGCACAAGCGCAGGCACCAAGGCGTACTTCTCGGCCTCAACCAACGCCACTGGGTTGGCCTCTAACCCCAACTCGTGGGTTACCGCTTCTTCAGCCAGGTGGAACAGCAGCGTGGCCACGTCAAGAGACGTGGCCCCCACCACCACGGCCAGCATCGCTAGATCCAGTTCATCTTCACTGAGGGAAGGCGTGACCAAACGCTTCAACGCTTCGATTCGTTTACGACTGGCTAAGAACGCCTGCCGCTGCGCCAAGTGCTCGCGCAGTACATGGCGGGTTAGGCCCAGCTCGTTGAAAATCATCGAAACGCGGTCGGCGTAGAAGCGGCCAGAGTACAGCTTGATATCCAGCAGCCAGTCCTCTTCTGGGGCTGGCTCGGCAGAGGGAAAGTAGAGCAGCGTGGGCATTTCCGGCTCTTCCAGCTCCAGGCGAAGCTTGACACCCAGGGTAGACTCCCCCGCCATGTTGATCACTTGAACGCCTTCTAACGCAAGATCACTGAGCGAATCCACAAAATGGCCAGGGGCGTCGTACCAGAACACAATCCGATGGCGGTCGGTGAAGAAGGCGTGTTGTAAGCCCTGCTGGAGTTGTTCGAGCTGCACAGAGAATCCTATCTATACTGAATAAAATTATAGCAAAATTACATTGCTAGGCTTAATAACTGTTAACTACTTGTCGGATTCTTTCTATTAATAGCGCCTTTCTCTGCAAGTAGAACTCATCAAAATTTGCGATGTCGTCTGGTAGCAGGTCAATCCCTTGGGAATGAAGATGACGCAAACGCGCGTCAGGATCCGGCCAAACAGCCTCATACCATTTAAGAGGCATTTTTTGGCGCTTCTCGTTATTGATGGTTCCTTCCAGTAGTTGCAGATTAGGAAGCTGATTGCTCCATGCCTTGAAAGACTCAACTCTCTCCTCAGGCACACCAGCCTTTCTCAGTTTGCTTGTGCTGAAAAGACCTTTCGGGTAGATGTGGTCTACATGAAAATGTCGAGAAAAATCGAATCCCGGGAACAACAGAGAAAGCAGCGCGAAGGTTCTTTTACCACCGTACTCCAACTCGGCCAGCTCTTCGACTTCCTCGTCCACAAAGTGGAGTGCCTTACCGCGGGCCGCCATCACCGAACTCAGTTTCTCCGCTGGAAAGCCTGCCTCACTATCCTCCTTAAGCACTCGGCGCAAGCTGGTTAGCAAAGTATCAAGACCACTACCCCAAATGCCAGACGCCTTTAACAACGATTTAATAAACCACTTGCGCAGAAATTCGCGATCCTTCGCATATTCAGAACGGGACAAATAACCATCATCCAGCTTTCGAATATATAGGTAATAGGCAATCGGCAAAATTGCGCTATCTGCACGCAGGTTCTGCGAGTTGAATCCAAAAGTAGCCAAGAGTTTGGTCGTAAGTAGAAGAGCAGTTCGTATCTCAAGCCAGTTCTTCTCAAGGATAGCCATGTTAGCTTTATTGAAGTTATCGACTTTGAAGCCAACACTGCCAATATCTGACAGCATCAATCCTGCCTTCAGGACTAGATCTTTACTGAAGGAAAAACCATCCCCTGTTTCATTCATTTCGTCAACGAGAGCATGAATTTGCTCTCGTGCATCCAGGTCGTTCCACTGTGCAACAGCTATGGACAGCAACAAGTCCGAATATGATAGGACAGTCCCCCCACTGTTCATACGGATGAAGATATTCAAGACATGTTCAAGGTCTTGCTCTTTTTCTTCATAGTAAGCAATTTTATCTTTATCTAATATCGTGGTGATCAGATGTCTAAGGACACTTCTAGCGGACTTGAGGGACTCTCTATCACCTTCCCACCCATCATTCAGTTCATCGTGCAAATCGTCTCTGTCTTCTTCTAGAATCCGCCCAACACGGAACCAGTAATCCCTCTCAGATATGTCACCAGCTTGCTTGTCTGTTAAGAATTCGAACTGATAGCGGCTACCTGTTTCGTCCTCAGGCTGTCCCAGTAGGTTGATATAAAGTCGCTTGAGAGGAAACGCATCGGGACTCGTCCACCACTTGCCATGGATTTTTTGGCTGTAAGACCCTCGTAGACCAATATTCAGAGCTGTAATACGCTGCTGACCGTCCAGTACGGCAACTAACTCGCGAGCAGGAAGATCTTTCAGCGGCGGGCAATGAGGATTGTCTCGCTGATGATAATGCGTCACAAAATCGTAAAACTGATACTTCCCACGATTATCAGGCTGTATGCGCCAAAAAAGGAATGTGCCAAACGGGTAGCCCTGAAGTAGACTATCGAACAGGTTGCAGATCTGATCAGGTCTCCATACAAACTCCCTCTGAATCGCTGGGAGTATTAATTCATTATTCCTCACCTGGTCAATTAATGAAGAGATGGTGCCACCTGTCTGATACATAGTATCTCCACTATATTGATTTTGCTTACGATGGTTTAGCTACCAGATTAATCTTTGACCATTTTGGACTGGCCAGCCCATCATCCCGTTTTAGCTCTGGCTACTCTCACCATTATCGTTTCGTTCCTGCCAGTCCCTTGAGATCGAATCCCAATCCACTGGTCGCTGGATATCTTGATAGCTACCGTCCTCAAGCTCTTCAGACCCAGACCAAACATTCCAAAAATCTGGATCATCGGAGGTTGGCCGCTCGGATTCTGCAAGGGCTCTCATTTGCACAAGCACAGGCAACTCCGAAGCCCAGCCCATCAAAATTGCATGCCGCGAAGGTAGTGACGGTAGATCTCTCAAAAGACCTCGAAGATTGTCTGGTACCAAGCGATGAACCAGTTCTTGGTCCCTGTCGTTGCTTATGCGGTGGAGGAGGAAACTATTGCACTGAGACAAGACTGTCGGTGAAAGCTCACTGGGGCGTTGCGATGAAAGAACCAGCCCGAGGCCAAACTTCCTGCCCTCCCTGGCAATCTTCTCGAAGACTTGGCAGCAAATGGCAGCAGAACTCTGGTTTTCGGTATCGGCGTTGTAACGTTTTATGAAGGTATGAGCCTCCTCCATAACCAAGGCTGTGGGTAAGATTTTTCCCTGGTTAATTTTTCGGTACCTTTGCAAAGCCTCCAGCGTCATCCTTGCAATAACGGCCGTCGCCAAATGCACCACTTCAACTGGGAGCAGAGACAGATCTATCACTGTAATTGAACCATTGGCTGCATCACTCGCCCCAATGTAGTCGTTCAACCAATCAGCCAGAGATAGTCCGTCTGTCTCTCCGGATACCGACTTCATCCGACTATCACCTAGAAGTGTTCTCACTCGCATCAGCATCGTTTCCACGTAATCGGAAACGTTAAGTTGCTCAGCGTTTACCTCAAGGCTTCTCAGAAAGTCCGATCCGGTGAACTCGCGTGGGACATCTGCATCTATTGGAAGAACATCGGTATCGCTGCCACCAAATGCTGAATGGGCGGCTTTTGTTTGACCTAGTAAGTCGTCTATTTCAGCTTTGGTAAAAGGCCCTGGCCAGTCAGCACGCCGTGTTCCGCGATACGTGCTTATCAAGCCATATAAACCTCTAATGCACTCATTCTCATCGTCCGAGTAGTCTTCGGATGTTCTGAGAGCGTCCTGCCAAGTTGTAAGCCTCTCCACAAAGCCCTTAACCGGACCCGGACCTGACCATGGCCGCCCCGAAGATTTCTCTTGCTGAATGATTCCAACAAGTGTTCGTAGATATCTCCGCATTTCATTACTTGGGGTCACATCGTCCTCAAAGGACCCATCTCTTACTGAGCGGAGTGCTTGAACCAAAGTTGGCCTTTGCGCTCTTGGACTGGCCTGGGTAAACGCGCTCCATTCCTCGCTATTCCAAAACCACATGGGAACCTTAAGCGCCTGAATCTCTTGGTCTTCATCGCCCTCCACAGAAAAAACACGAACGTTGCCTAGATCTTTGAAGGTGTTTGCATACTCACCGTTTGGGTCGAGGACAATGAACCTTGCGTTCGGGTCACCTCCGTCTCGGGCCTTTCTTGCAGCTTGGAGCGACCACCGGATGAGCCCTGCTACGGAACATGACTTACCGCTGCCCGTATTACCAAGAACGGCAAGGTGCCTCCCAAACAAACGATCGGGATCAACGCATACCGAGGCGTTTGCGGCCAACGGGCTCACTCCGATCTTCACATGCTTGTTTGTTCCTGACTCGACAATTGATCTGAGTTGATTTTGTGTGGGAAGCAGTACAGGGCTTCCAACTGAGGGGTAGGCCTCGACACCACGTCGAAATGAAAACTTGTCTTCGTCTTCCTGGAGTAACGAGCCAATCGGATTCAGGCTCATTTTCCGGAGCGGGTACGGGAGATCGATCAAACCAAAATCTTGCATGCCCCGGCGTTTGGGAAATTGAGATCTCTCGACTGTTATCCATTCGACTTGGGCAACGAGGTAACCCTCATCGCTGGGAATCAAAACGTATCCATTTATTCTCGGGAAAGGCCGAGGCGTGCCCGTGTTCAGGGCAACGTTGTCCGGAGCCTCGATATTGAGCAAGACCTTAATCTCATCGGGAGCTACAAAATCGATGGTTCCGATTATGAGAGAGTCTGCATAGGCCATAGGGCTCATACTCATGGTTGCTCACTCCCTGAATTACCGCCCTCTTCATCACGCTCTGATGTTTGCTGCTCTGAGTTGAAACGTTGACGCAACAACTCTGACATTCTGGATGTCGTCTTATCGATGGCCGCTTTTGGTAGAAAATATTTTGTGAGCTTCTGTATATCGGCCAGGCCCGGACCAACCATCAGACTAATCTGAGATGACCGACCGAGGTCGTCATAGGTCTTGGTGATACGGCCTAGGTTGTCATCACGGGAAATGATGACAAGATGCGTTGATGGTATAGATAGCATATCGCGAATCACGCGGTTGATATGCTCATCGCCGAAGCTGTATCCGTAAGTCACAAGTGTGCTGTTTGGCCGGCAGATTGCAGCCGCAAAATCGCGAAATAACTCAACGTAGGGATAGTCAGCCGTTTCTCTATCTTTCGCTGAGTTGGGATAAATCATCAATTTGTTCGCATCTACACCCCGCAAACCAGGCGCATCCAGGTACGGCTTAATCTGTTCAGCACCAAATGGTAACCCGATACGCCGGATATCCTGTTCGGCTTGAATCCAATCCACGGAGCCATGGAGTTTTGTAAAACGTGCCACACCTTCCAGATATCTTGGTTCACCTCGAATGCCGGGAGGGTTGTAGTGCATGTCCAGATCAAGCCGAGAGGACCTAAAAACGGGCATCAGGTTTCCAAGGAATCTGTCGAGCAAATGGAGACCAGCGACCTCTGCACCTGCCTCAATCAGCCGATCGTAATTGGTAGTAAAAATATTTAATCGATCACGAACGCCAGTCCGGCTGGCAAAGCTCATCAAAAAAGTGATGAGAGTATTCCATGCCTCTTGTCTTTCACTCTCCCCAGCCTCAGCAATATTCCGCTCACTTTGAAGGATTGAAATCCCAAAATCACCAATTATTGTTTCCAAATCAGCCGACACGGCTTCGGCATTCTTGGTTTGCCCCAAAATCTCTAAGCCCCGGAGGAGTTCATTTGCTACACGTAGTTGGTCTTCGATATTCGCCTGATCTCGCCCAGATCGTTCAGCAGACTCCTGCGCAGCTTTCTTGATCTCTTTATCGGAGAAAATGAAGTCAACACTGTCCATGCCAGCAGCTGGCTTTTCAGCAGCAATGAAATGAATTGCATGGGTCAAGCCAGAGCCAGCAAGTAGAGAAAGGTGTTCCGTTTGAAACAACGATGTCAGCCATGGCTCAATACGAGACCGAAGCTCCTTGTAACCAAAATCTCTGGAGTTCAGCCAAGATGTCTCAGAATAGTTTTCACACTGAAATTTTCCGACGGAGAGATCACCTTCAAATTTGATAGGAGATGCATCATCCCTGACTTTTAATATGTGTTTTTCACTACTCATTCCATGACTCTCCTTATACTTTAACCACTGGTCTTAAGCCAAAACCTACTGAGGTTTTTCTCCCGTCACGGCCTTCACTTCCGCCAACAAATCCCCAAACTTGCCGTAATTCACCTTCACCCCATCATCCAGATCCAGCGAGATGCGTTGGTCGGCATAGTGACGCAGCTTCTCGTCGAAGGTATTAAGTTCGGCTTGTTGTTTGTAGAGCTTGCTTAGCTCTTTCTCAATCGCTTTCGCTTCGGCGGCGGAGGTGCTGGCGTCTTTGTCTTGCTCTAGCTTTTCCACGTAGCTGGCGAGCTTGGTGGTGAGCGGGATGACGTAGTCGGTGCGCATCTCGGCCAGGGTACTTTCGTTGTAGCGGTGCAGGTAGACCAGGCACTCGAAGGCTTTTTGCTTGCCGGAGGAAAACAGCCAGTAGATGGGGCGTTTTTTGTAGGTGCGCAGGTGGTCTTTGAAGAACTGGGTGCTGAGGTAGCGGCGGATAGTCTCCAGCGCGGCTTCGCCTTTCTTAACCTTGATGGCGTGCAAACAAAGGCTTTCGGCGACGAAATCGAGATTTTCCTGAAGGTTCTCTTCGCCCCAGACGGTGCGCACGAAATCGCGGAAGCGGTTGGTGGCGTCGTCGGGAAACCACTCCTGATCGGTGAGCGGGATGATGGCGTTGTCATCCGGCGCAAAGCTGGGTTCGGGGACCTGGGCGAGGTAGTCGCGGACGGTGTCGCCTTGGCTGGCGAGCATCAGGCCTAGCTTGTCTAGCGAGTAGCGGCCCATCATGCAGCCGATGGCGTAGCTCACCAGCTCCTTCAAGGTGTCGCACTGGAGCAGAGTTTCCAGCTCTTCTTCGGAGCGATTGCCGCCATAGCGATAATGGGGGTTGCAGTTCAGTGTAATTCCTTTCAGAGGAGCTTTCGGACTCATCTCTTCTTGTAAACCATAAGCATCTATAAAAAGGCGGTTGTTTTCTATCTCAAGCTGCTCCAGCTCTCCAACCATTTTAAGCCAGTCATCTCGCAACTTATTTAATGATTCATTAACTAGTGACTGCCCTTCATTTATTCCCGCTAACTTTAATCCTAAAAAGTCCCAAGATATTTCATGCGAATCCCAGTCATCTTTTTCTAGCTCGATAGATCGACTGGCTATAGAAACCACCTTCTCGCTGACCTCGACGACTGGGATCGACGCAATTTGCCCAGCTTCAAGATTTAAAGTTGGAGATAATATTTCAAAAAATCTTAACGATAGATTAGAGTTGAGCAGTGCCAGTAGCTTGTATGTATCATTCTGTTCTGGGAATATAGACATCCCGGCAACATCAAAAATAGCTCCTTTAGGCTGATACCTAAAAGAAGGGATCCCACTTCCTATTTTTGACCAGGTAACACTGGGTTCAAAGTAATACCTTTCATTTACTACGCGCTTTGATGCACTGCCGTAACGATTAATTGCAACGTGCTTTATCTCTTCTCCGCCCCCTTTCCAGTTCACCAACATCTCTTGGTTACCGTACCATTTTCTAAAATCGCCACCTTTATTATAAGGGAACCACTTTACGTCGCTGCCTTTCTCGGCTTTCATCGGGGTTTTGTCTAATGAAACCTCGAACCACATCCTTGTGAATCTGTCATTATCCATCGTTGCCAAACCTTGCCTTGGCAAGGAAATATCACCGAGAAGGACTCCTTTCTCATAGGCCTCGATAAGCTTGGAGGACGCCCAATACGCTACCGGGCTTCCCGGGATTTTCTTAAAATCATCCGGGGCAACCATTTTAAGCCGTCCGTTTTTTACAGGGAATTCAAATGGCTTCCCGTCATCAGCAATATCATTAACATCAGTATATGAAAATGAACCTTTCACTCCTGAGATATGCTGATTTCGAAAAATGGTTGCATTGGTTCCGAACGCGATTTTCATCACACCATTGCCCATGTGCACCATGGTTTCGATGGTGTGATCATCTAGCAGCGACTGCCGCATCTTTTCGTAGCTGGATAGGAACATCCAACTTTGCATGGTCACCATCGCGTTGAAGGCGTATTCCTTAAGCAGTGTGAACCCATGCTCAATAAAGACCGCAAATAGGTCCGACTTGCTATTGGGGTAGGCCTTCTTAGCGTAATCCTTCAGCGACTTGTTCATCCCCTTACTGCCCATATAGGGCGGATTGGCAACCACCGCATCGTAGCGCTGCGCCAGTACCCACGCCTGCTTCACAACCGGCATCAGCTGCTTAGCAGCAGTCTTCTGCATGGTATCGCCGCTATCGATGAGCTCGGTGAGTACTTCCAGCAGGGACTTGAGCGGGGCTTCGAAGCTGTTAGGCACTTCGATCAGCGAGCCGAAGGTCTTGGCGTCCTGGAAACGCTCGATCAGGTCGAAGATGGCCTTGTAGGTGTTGTCGTTGCTGGAGAGCTCCTTCTGCTCGCCCTCGAACAGGCTCTGGGACTGGCCCTGGTGCCAGTCGCCGGTAAGGTTGAGGTCGCGCCACAGGGCGCTGGCATCCAGGTGCTGGGTGCTCTGCAGGGCCATCACGTTGAGGCGCACTTTGTTTACACCCATACGGCTGAAGATCCGTCGGTCGTCTTCCCGGGCCTTCATCAGCAGCGCGAAGCCAGCGAGCTGGGCGGCGCGGTCGTCGATATCCAGGCCGAACAGGTTGTTCTCCAGGATCAACTTGGGGATGTCCCGGGAGCGATAGCCGCGCTCTTCATAGATGGCCTTCAGCACGTTGTAGGCCTCGACCAGAATATGGCCGGAGCCACAGGCGGGGTCGAGCACCTTGATGCTCTCGGGATCGATGCTGGCCGGGGTGATGGCGTCCAGCTGGGCCTGCACCTCGGGCTCCTGCTCGGCGGGCTCGATGTAGTACGGCATCTCGGCTTTGAGCGTTGATGCGGGGTAGGTTTGCAGCCACTGGCGGCCTACCGAGTTCTGCACCAGGTATTGCACAATCCAGTTGGGGGTGAACAGCTGAGTGGCGGCGGGGATGTCTTCGCTTTTCACCACCTTACCGATCACTTGGTCTTTCTTCTCACTGATGTAGAACTGGTAAAGCCAGCCGATCACTTCTACATCCTGCCAGTCGGCTTCGGGAATCGCTTCGACCAGCTCACGGATGAGCGAGTCGGTTTTGGTCAGGTTGTTGGGCAGCAGCAGCTCGCTGGCGTCGTCCAGCGGCTCGAACAGGAACGGCATGGCCTCATGCAGGGCGTGGCATTGGGCCAGCAGCAGCTCGCGGTAGAGGGTTTCATCCTGGGTGCCGTCGAGCTTGAGTTCGCGCACGCGGGCGGTGTCTAGCCCTGGTAAATCTACCTCTAAGCACTCCTCCAGAATCTGGAGCTGCCCGGCTTCGCCCCCTGCCCCACTTAAAACGCGGCGGCCGTGGTCTAGGTAGCCGTGAATCTCCATATAGCGAATGGCGCACAGGCGGTTGAACCAGCTATAGGCGGCCTGCTCTATCGCTTGGGTAAAGCCATCGCGCTGCACCCACGCGGCCAGCGCTTCCCGTGCGCCTTTCAGGTGGGCGGGCACGGTGTGGGTTTGGCCATCCTGGGCGGTCATCACCAACACATCGCCCTTTTGCTCCAGGGGGGCAATCACAGCGCCACCTTTGCCATCCGGGCTAATGCCCACACGGGCCGCCTGGCGCGTCATGGTGTCGATAAAGCGGGCGCGGGCTTTGGGGGCGTATTTTTTGATGTTGGCGGTGTACATGGTGAATTCCTTATCGGGCCGCCTGCGTGGCTTGGCCGAGGTGTTCTGGTTTTTCTGTGCGTGACTGTTCTAGGCTTGCTAGCCATCTACTGGACTGACGCTAGCTGTGCTGCTTACTGGGTCGGTGACTAGGTCACTGACCCATTGCTTTTAATGGAAAACGGTATTGCCAGCCAGTTATTCATCCATTCCCTCTTGTAGCTGCCGTAAATCTTGTTCAATTTCCTCTACGGTGGGCAGCGAGCCTTTGAGGTTGTCTGGCAAGGTCTCAACCAGGTTGTACTCACTGACACCCATGGGCTTATTCAGGTCGCGTAGAGCAAACTCGACTTCGATGTTATTTTTATCCCGACACAACAACAGGCCAATGGTGGGTTGGTCATCGTCGCGCTTGAGTAGGCTGTCCACCGCCGACAGGTAAAAGTTCAGTTTACCTGCGTATTCCGGGATAAAACGTCGGTTCTTGAGTTCGATGACCACGTAGCACTTGAGGGTGACGTGATAGAACAGCAGGTCGAGATAGTAGTCGTTACCAGCTACTTCGAGGGCGTACTGGCGACCGATAAACGCAAAGCCCTTACCCAATTCCAGTAGAAATTGGGTGATATGCTGAGTGAGCTGACGCTCTACGTCACGCTCGTTATAAGGCGCGGTCAGAGACATAAAGTCGAAGGTATAGGGGTCTTTGAGCGTTTGCTGAGCAAGATCCGACTGGGGGGCTGGCAACGTGCGGGAAAAGTTACTCACCGCCTTGCCGGTACGCTCATGCAGCCGCGACTTGAGTTGCAGGGCCAGCACGTCACGGCTCCAGCCATGTTCCAGGGTTTGGGTGAGGTAGAAGTCGGCTTCGTTTAGGTCAGCACATTTGCTGAAAATCTGGATATTATGCCCCCAGGGCGTTTGGACCAGTAAACCAGCACGATCGGCATCTATACCGGCCCAGGGCGTGTCGGCCAATTTGGCAACAGCCTGTTGCCAAATTGCAGGATCACAGTAAAACCGGAAGAAAGCTCGGCAGTAGCGCAGATTTTTGGGAGAAAACCCACCGACCTCTGGAAACGCGTGGCGTAGGTCGTTGCTGAAAGCGTTAATAAAGCCACTGCCCCACTGTGCCTGGGTTTCCCTTTCGACAATCTGAGCGCCCAGTTCGTAGTAGAGTGCGATCAGTTCGCCATTCGCCGCTAGTGCTGCCCGCATACGAGCAGACTGCACACGCTGCTTAATGCTGCTCAGCCAGGCCTGATAGTCGGCGCGGGTAGAAAGGCTATGTGTCATGCGGCACTCCTTTTAGCAACGCTGCTGTTTTTGCCAACCAACCTATCCAGGCGCTACCGCACCTGTACCCGTTTGCCCGCTGAAAGTGCCCCTTCCAGCTCTTTTCTCAGCTCGTCCATAAAGGCATCCACTTCCGCTTGGCTTTCCAGGTACACACCGCTATGCACGCGGCTGAGTACGTCGCTCACACGCACCCTTGCCACGGGTTTGGGGGCATTCACCGCTGCCGGGGCTGTTGCGGTGTGCGGGCCGTAGGTTGTATCCCGTGGTGCCGTCTGTGTGGCTGGTTTGGGGCTCTCTGATCTGGGCGCTGGTGTTGTGGCCTCTCCCGCAGGCGCAGGCGGCTGCCGCTTGGCGGCTTCAGTCTGGGCGTTGTGCAGTGCCTCCAGGCTGGCTTCTTCTTCCTCGACGGCGGTTTCGGTTTGCAGCTGGTAGATCTGCGCGATGCTGACCGACTGATTCACGGAGGCTTTAAGCTGCTGCAGCGGGTGCAGCAATCGGTTGCTGAGTTCGGCGGTGCCAATGCCGCTTTTGGCTATTTCAGCGCTTACTTTGGCAATGCGCGTGTCGATACGGGCAATGGCGTGCTGGCGTTTTTCCTCCACCAGGCCGCTGTTAATCTCATCCAGCGCGCGTACCAGGCCATCCACTTTATTGAGCATGGCGTAGGGGGCGTCGGCGCGGTAAATACGCTCACACTCGGCCAGCGCTTGCTGGGCCTGGGTGTTTTTCTCAAGCTCTAGGCGGTTCACCGCAAACCGGTTAAGCGCCTGCTCTAGCTGTTGCCAGGTCGTCAGCTGCTTGGTGAAGAAGTCACTGAGATCGCGGTAGTCCTCTTCCACATCGAGCAGCGTATCTTGCTGGCTGGCAATGGTTTTGAAGAAATCAAAGCTATCGTCCAGGCGCAGCAGGCGCTCCACTTCGCGCAGTGAGCTATCAATGGCGTTGCGTCCAGGGAAGTTGCCCACGTCGGTTTTGCTTTTATACGCCTCTAGCTCGCGCCGCCAGTGGGATAAGCGGTCTACGTAATAGGTGAACAGTTCTTTTTCGCTGGTGGGGCCTAGCTGGCCGAATAGCTCTTTGGTGAGGTTGCGGGCTTTGTTGAGCACCGCGTCTTCGGTTTGGCGCTTTTTCTGGAGGCGCACTTCACTGCGGCGGCGGGCGTTGTTGAGTAGCTCAAACGCCTCTTTACCGCTCAGCGCGGGGCCAGCGGTATGGAAGGTTAAGCGCCCAGCGGCATGTAGGCGGCCTAGAATCAGCAGCGTTTCGCCTTCCGGCCAGCCGAAGGGTCGGTTGCTAAAGCGCTCAATCAGCGGGTTCAAAGGCACCGGCTCGCCACCGTGTAGCGAAATATACTGCTCTACCTCTTTCACCGCTTGGGCGTTGCCCTCCTCGCCGTCTAGGTTCAGGTTCTGGGTGCCCAGGTCATCGGCGGTTAATACGGCCTGCAGCTCGCGCATTGGCTCCGGGCTGAGCACCGTGAGCTGGCTTAGCTTGTTGTAGGTGTTTTCCAGCAGGTAGCGGCAGGCGTCGTCTAAACGGCTGTTGAGCTGGCCTCGGCTGAGATCGAGC
>Ga0208450_1000569_pt1 | contig 19539 bp, 43 predicted proteins | sample MalvireepMed_908_FD_184249 | JGI IMG/M metagenome (GOLD analysis project Ga0208450, IMG submission 184249) | Marine viral communities from the Global Malaspina Expedition - Malaspina viral metaG DeepMed_908 (SPAdes) (version 2) | ecosystem: Environmental > Aquatic > Marine > Oceanic | place... | reverse complement strand
ATTTAAAACCGTGCCTTATGCGCACCAAATTACGGCCTTGCAAAAGTCATGGTCACAAGAAAACTATGCTTATTTCATGGAAATGGGCACAGGAAAATCGAAAGTTCTTATCGATAATATGTCCATGTTATATGATAGGGGAAAAATTAACGGCGCCTTGATCATCGCTCCAAAGGGAGTATACCGTAACTGGCAGCGCCAGGAGATCCCCATTCATTTACCCAATCACATTGAAGACTTCACGGTTGCCTGGACGCCTACCCCCAACAAACTGGAAAAAGAACTGTTGGAAAGCATTATTAAGGATCCAAAGGACCTGACGCTTGACATTTTTTTAATGAACGTGGAAGCGTTGCATACGACCAAGGGCGCGCGGATCGCTGAACGGTTTCTTAACGGGCACAGAGCTCTGCTCGCCATCGATGAAAGCACTACCATTAAAAATCCTAAAGCCATTAGAACAAAGAATGCCCTGAAGTTAAGCACGCTTGCAAAGTACAGAAGAATACTAACGGGCTCGCCCGTTACCAAAGATCCTATTGATTTGTTTTCACAGTGTGAGTTTCTTGATCCTGCGATCTTGGGCCACTCCTCTTATTATAGTTTCAAGAACAGGTATGCCATCCAAGTAAAAACAAACGTGGGTACGCATATTTTTAATAAAGTTGTGGGATATAAAAATCTTGAGGAGTTATCAGGACTGCTTAAGCCCCATTCGTACCGTGTCCTAAAGACTGAGTGTTTAGATTTGCCGGAAAAGATTTATACAAAAAGACAGGTTGATCTAACGGACGAACAAAAAAAAGCATACGCTGAAATGAAGGCCTATGCCCTGACCATGTTTGATAACGGGGAAGTGCTTACCGCCTCCACTGTCATGACGCAGTTATTAAGGCTGCACCAGATAAGCTGTGGTCATTTGATTATGGAAAGCGGTGAAACGAAAATATTTAAAAACAACCGGATCACTGAGTTGATGGATATTTTGGAAGAAGCGGTGGGCGGTACGGGATTCATATCCGGCAAGGTTATTATCTGGGCCAACTACCGCCAGGACATACGCACAATCTATGATACAATTAAAACAAAGTACGGCAGTGAAACAGTGGCCACCTACTACGGTGATACACCCGATAGCGAGCGCCAGGACATTGTCCTTAAGTTTCAGGATCCCAAGTCATCCTTGCGTTTCTTTGTAGGCAACCAACAAACGGCGGGCTATGGGCTCACACTGACGGCTGCCAGTACCGTTGTTTATTACTCCAATAACTATGATCTGGAAAAGCGCATACAATCCGAGGACCGCGCGCACCGGATCGGCCAAAAGAACAACGTTACATACATTGATTTGATTGCCGAGAAGACTGTCGATGAGAGAATTGTCAAGGCTTTGCGCAATAAAATTAACATAGCAAGTACGGTATTGGGAGAAGACTTTAAACAGTGGTTGACATAATCTTTTATATGCTTATATAATAACTTAAAAGAAAGGAATAAAAATGGAAAGAACTGAAATAGGTATTGGAAAAATGAGGATTGATGTAGTTGCAGAAGATGTTGTCTACATAAATCTTAATGGTTTCACATATTACATTGATGATTCAACTAATGAAAAAATAATGCAATTAACAAAGGACGATAATGGACACAAGTAAATACAAATCCGTCACGATAGGTATCGGGACATGGAAAAAATTAAATCAACTGGCTCACAAAGAGATGCGTTCGGTCAGCCGAACGATTGAATATCTGGTGCATGAGCACAAATATTTTGAGAAAAAATATGTGGACGGGGAACTCTCCCTTACCCCTGAAGAATATTTTAAATCTGTTAGACTGGAGGAGAAAGCCAATGGGTAAAGTCAAGGCATGGATGATGAGCATGGAAGAGGACGCCGAAGTCCTTACCGCTCAGGAATTTATAGAGAAGCACGGTCCACGGCACATCGAGGTTTGGTCGATGGTTCAATGGAGACTGGGGAAAGATAATATTGATGAGCAATACTTAGCTTTCTGTAAAACAGAGGGGGACGCATGATGTTTCATTTTTGGCATTTGATCGCCATTATATGCGTGGCTGTCCTAAGCGGGACCGCCGGGTATATATACGCCCGAGAAAAATTTGGCAAAATGTTTGCCGAACAAACGGAGAACATGAAAGAATGGTACAGGGATCCTGAGAACAGGGCGCGGGATGAATGAAGAAACTGTCTTTAGAGGACCGGTTGCGGAAGGCCAAGGACAAGGCGGCCCTGTCCGCGCTTCGTGAACCCCGGACTAAACAGGATATTATTAACCGTCACAAGTGGGACAGGTTAAATAATATCATATGGAGGAGATATGACATCAATGTTTGATGAGGATAGAATACAACCGTGCGAGGATTGTGAAAGGGAATACCTCAGGGAGAACCTTAAAGAGGAAAGATCGAGGGAGGCAAACCATAAGGTGTTTTGCATCCGATGCTACAACAGGAGGAAGAATGAAAAGAGCGCTTTATACCACCCAACCGACCCAAATATGTCCCGACTGTCACGGTAACGGGTACATTAAACTTAAATTTGAGGCGGAAGAAGTAATAGAACAATGCGGAACCTGTGAATCACAGGGAGAAGTAGTTGAAGAGACGGGATAGAGATCATAGATCGATGGTTGCACAGTCATGTTTAGTTGTGAAATGAAAACGATGGTGGTTCGGGGTCTCAATTCCCTTTACACGGTATATACCCGTTAAACCACTGTGTGCAGAAAGGGCCGGTTTTTAGCCTCTCCGGCCCTTTTTTATTTACTTTTCCTGTAAAATAACTTAAAATCCCACACGAACTTAACAAAGGAGACCTATGAGCATTCGATTGCCCGATAGTCCTGTTCGAAAAATTCACGAGTGTCTTAAATGTGGCATGATTTCTGTAAAATTTTGGAATGACAAGCATGATCGTAGCTTTACACGGGAAGAATGGAACACGGTTCGCGCCCAGGGGGTTGATGTTTTGCGTAAAATTATGCAACCACTGACGGAAGATCCAAAGTTTTTTTTAGAATAGTAAGATGTTTTAAAAGTTTTTAGTTAATTATTTTTTATAAAAACTTTTCAATTTGAAGTAACCAAGTAACCGAAACACTTAACTCAATGAAATATAACAATAATATAGGTTACTTATACAGTTACTTACGGTTACCTGCCTTGTCATTAAGTAACCGCAAAAACTATTTGTATTTAACTTTTTAAACAACTATATAAAATAAATAAAGCAAGCTAAACTGCACTAAACTAAATGTATGAATAAAAGATTAACTATAAAACAAATTAAGTTTGTCAATGAATTGGTAAGGGAAGATGGTGCTATCACTCCCACAGAAGCGGCAAGACGGGCTGGATATGCTGTTAATAGAGCAAGAACAACTGCCTCTGAATTACTAAATGTCCACAAACACCCTGAAATTGTTAGATATGTAGACGAATTAAAAAAAGAAATGGTACGCAAAACTGAAGTTACTTTTAATCGCCATGTAAAAAGATTAGATGATTTATCTAGGGCTGCCCAAGAAGACAAGGCTTGGTCTGCCTCTGTTCAGGCAGAAAAGAATAGGGGTCAGGCTGCGGGATACTATAACCATACACAAAATATCCACACGATAAACTCCATAGACACCATGAGTTTGGATCAGGTTCAATCAAGATTAAAAGATATACGCAAATTATATGGGGATATTATAGACGCTGACTTTGTTGAAGTTCCTGAAATTGAGCAAAAAAAAGAGGGCTATTAACCCTCTCCATATTTCTTTATTTCTTCATCGGTGGCAAAATAATAATAGGTACTTTCACATTTAGGGCAAACCACTTGTGATTCATCATCTGCAATTCCATCACTATCATAATTTGGATTATCTGGTTCTCGTTCGCCATACAAATAAGATACATTATGGCAGTCCATACAATAGTTTTGCACTTTCTCATCACCAAAAATACTATCTCTATTATCCATTATTCTATCAATCATTGTGCAACCTCCTCATCTTTTCCATGTGTCCTCCCCCTTAATTAAATGTTTGCGTGTTCTTCCCGTGCCAATCACTCCTCTGTATTGGTTATTCATTATGTGAAGCCACACTAAACTTGGCTTTCTTTTTTTCTTAAATAATCTTAATAGTTTTTTAATCATACTTCCTCCACTTCTGTTTCAGTATCTTCACTATTTTGCTCATCAACGGGCAACTCACCTATCTTGAGTATTGCTTTCTCTTTGGATTCAGCTTCAACTTCATACCAAATGTCTTGTGCAGTATATGTCTGTGTAACTCTGTACTTTTTCATACTTCCTCCTCAAGTTCAATATGATCTGGGTTAATGCAACGACCAAAGTCATCATCATATGATGTCGCAAAACCCCTTAGACAGTCATTGCCTTGATAATCTTTTTGAACCATTCCTATGTGAAATATTTCACTCTGGGTTATGGTTCCATTTTCTCGGACAAATTCCTTCGTTAGTAGTTCCTTCTTGTAGTGAACCTTTCTTCCAATAAATTTTGCTAATTTTAAATTAGAGGTTGCCACTCTCATTTTAAATGCATTGGACAAGCCACTATCAGTAATGTCTTTGTTTAATTTCATTTTATTCATTGTTTACCTCCGTAATACTTAATTATCATTTTATTGACCACAAGTTCTATTCTTGTAAGTTCCTTGAACTCTTTGGTTTCGTTCCCATCTTCATCTTGATATTCGCTTTTGTTTGTGTACCATTCTTCCTCAAACATTTCAGCTAATTTCTGTACGACCTTATCTTTGCTAATTTCTGTCATTCTTAGTCCTTTCTCACTAAACTAAACTTCCAAGCTAAACTAAACTTCCAAGCTAAACTAAACTTCCAAGCTAAACTAAAATTCATCAACTCCTTCCATAAATAATTCTATTTTTTCTTTTAGATCAGCACTATCTTGTGCCAACATTTCTTGAAATTCTGGATAGTCCTCAAAGTTGTTTTTATCAATATTACTATTTAGCCAACCAATAATATGACTTATTAATTTATCTTTATCTATTACTGGATTTGATTGTGTACTGCACTCCCAATCTTCAATTATTTTTTCGTCTGGGTTATCTCTCATAACTCCTCCTTTAGATATAAAAAAAGGGGGAATTAATTTTCCCCCTTTATCTTTTTGGCTACTCCGAACATTGTAATCAACACGAGCTTTTTAAACTGGCTCAGACCAATCGGATATCTCAGACTACTATCGCCAAACAGTTACCCCCTAACTTTTAATTAATAATCGTTAGGGTTATCTAAATCATACCAATAATTTTCTTCTTCATATGCGTTCATTTCATAATCAGGCAAATGATTGGTAGTAAGAACGGGATTAATAAAAGAAGTTTGTTCTGCTTTAGGATATTTTTTTCGTGCTTCTTCCAAAGTTTCAAACTCCTCCAACATTACCTTGCGTTGCTGTCCAGCTAATACAGAGGTTGGGGAATATACCCCCCAACCATAGACGATATATTCATCATCACAATATCTGCTCGGCTCAATCGTAAAGTAATCAAAAGCATTTTGATTTTTCATAAATCCTCCTAGTTAGCCAATGCTTCTTCTTTGTTATATTTCATCACAGCTAGGATTTTTTCTTCTCTAGTTTGTTGTATACCCTTAATGTTATCAAGCATAGACTTGATACTATCAGGATTAGATATAACTAAATCAGTTCCTTTTTGTAATAACATATGCTCATTAACAGACCACCCCAATGTGTCTGCTAATTCCTTGACAGACGATAAATGTTTATAAGACTGAATAGCAGTTTTAACAACTTCTGTCTGTCTTAATACACTTTCAATCCATTTCTCGTGGCATTGTACAACAGCTTGTTTGGAGTGTAACATAGTTTGTACTGAATCAAATTCTGATCTAGTACATTTGATTGCTCTACTCCTACAACCCCCTGAACCAATAATCCATAAGGCATATTTATCTGTCCACGCAGCTTCAATATGGTTTTGTTTAAGATACTTGTCCAAGTTTTCTCTAGCTATGGACAAGTGAGGATTACTATTATTATCCTTATGCTCTATTTCAATATCAGGATTTAAACCCTGACCTAATAGATCATCTCGGTAATAAGCATAAGCAAACTTATTACCCTCATTGTTCCGATAATAATTACCCTCCCTTTGATAGTTTCCAAACAATTCAAAACTAAAATGTTTTTCAGGGAAACGAGTATCTTCATCATCATCATTACTATTGTAACCATAACGATCTCTCCTTTCATCAGTTTCCAACCAATTAGTGCTTCCATGTTCATCAACTACTTTTAAATAAAAGCAACTGTCTTTGGCAACACTATCAACTGTTGAATACTTGTCTTGGAGTTGTCTTAACTGTACCACATCTTCAGGGGGAAATGCTCTCTCTATAACTTGCGTTACAGTTCCAAAAGCATTAGCAACTGCTGTATCATAATCAGATATAGATTGCTTGTACTCCTCTTTTTGTGGAGTATCCTCTTGTTCTGCGTGTTTCCGAAAGTCTTTGGTTAATCCCTTTCGGTAGTCATTATTTAATCGCATTTCAGTAGCCATAATTTTCCTTTCACGATTAAAGTTATATAAAGGCGAAATCATTTCGCCTTTACTTCTCTATAATATTAGGCAAATTGCTTATGAGATCGTAATGAACTCCTAAAAAAACATTTAAACAATTAAGTCTGCAAAATAAATCTGTACCACGCTCTCGCTGATAGTTATTGGTAGATAAGTTACTGACTTCATATTCAATAACATTACCCTGACTATAAGGATTTGTAATAGTACAGTTTTGTTCAATAGCTTTAGTCCAGCTATCTCTACTGCTCTTGCCTACTCTTTGTTCAAAATGATTATAGTAATTATTACCATAGCCATAAGACATATTTCTGCCACAAGTTTTACATTTCATAGTTACTCCTCGATTCAGATTAAATTATATATGTTCTGGAATAATCCCTCTCACGCAACCGACCCTATAAGGTATCTCATTATGCTCTCCACACACCACCTGAACGACCAACTTTCAGGTAACACTCCATAATCAGAATACTTTCACTTTAGTATCGGTCAACAGACATTATGAAGTCCTGCCAATATAAAATCTACGAATACATATTAAGATAGCTCATAAAGGAATTTAAAAGATTATACAAGCCATTAAGTTATAATTTTTTACCCTTTAAAATGCTACTATTTAAAGGATTAAATGATACGCAGACCTGAAAGTAAATTGTGGCAATTAATAAAGAAAAATACCCCTGATATATTGTGGAATAGGATTGAAACTACTACAATTATGGGTTTTCCTGATCTTATCGGCTGTCATAAAGATTGTGGCTTATTTAGTGTGGAATTAAAGGTATCTAAAAGTGGCAAAATTAAACTCTCCCCCTATCAGATTGCGTGGAACTACAGCCACGCATTAAAAGGTGGTAGATGTTTTATCATAGCCACCCCCCTCGAACAGACCACCCTGAATATCTATGGGGGGATACAAGCTAGGGATATGGCACTAAATGTCCAAGAGCCGTCACTAAATGTCCAAGAGCCGTTGATCTCGTTCCATAAGCCTTTCGATTGGAAAGGTGTTACAAATTTTTTGGTTCAAGAGGGGTGGGTAGGGCAACACTAAACATTCGCAAAGGCACACTAAACATACGCAAGTATTCCCTCCCCTCCCCCACTAAACATACGCAACGATCCACGATCCACGCCACGCGATTCCTTGTTCACGCAAATTTCAGCTTCCGACACTAAACGTACACAAGGGCCCCCTTCGGGGGCCAAAAAAATAATTAAAAAAAAATAAAAAAAAACGACGGCTACTCGGACCGTCGCTCTCGGGCTCTATTGATCAGCCAATAAATGGGTTTGATTATTAAGTGATAAAATAAAAATATTAGAATGCATTCAAACAAAAAAATCTTAATGTTTTTCATAGGATATATTTCTTATATCAGAATTCCAGCAGGATCTACAAGCCAGGCACCGCCCGCCTTGCTTCGACGCGTTGCAAGCTTCACCAATTGGCGCCGCGTCTTTAGTGTGTACAGTGCTGCTGTGTTCATGACTCTTGCCCGGGGCCCCGTTTACCATGGTTGCGCTGAGTCTTACAACCAGGTTTGAAGGGATGGCCCCGCCCGCTTCTTTAAATTCTTTTAGCAGGCCGGTCTCACGTGTTGGCAACCAATGCTTAATTGATGGCGTCCCTTCAGCAACGGCGCATATTTTGGCCAGGTGATCAACGGTTTGTATGTCGCCGCTATCGTGCCACCTAAAATAATCTTTTTCATAATGATTTATTAACATGATCATTGCGGGGACCCAGGTTTTATTATTAATGGATCTTAAGCGGCGCCGGTGGCCCAGCTTTACGGATGGCCAAAAATAATTAGCCTTCAGTGCATAGCACCCGCTGCAGGTGCTGCCTGGAATTTTAACAAGCTTGGCGCCGGTCCTGCACCGATGCGCGCTCAAGCCGTAAGTGTAACCGGGCATCTTTTTATTAAGGTTTGATATACCGCCGCCCGTCAAACGTTTAGCTTTCTTTAAAGTTAACATTTTTATATCTTTCTGTTGACTTATTATATATCTTATATAATCTGTTATTTAAATTAATCAACAGAGAAAGAAGGATAACATGATTAATAAAGAAAAGTTAAAGAAAGACAAATTTTATATAATAGATAACGGGCTTGGGGCCCCGGTGAAGGCGCAGCTGCTGGAATCACCTAAGCAAGGCCGCGGATGGAAGACGGCGGTCCTAATGTATGTTTACGGCTCATCAATTGGTTTTTACGATGAGGCAGGCAGCGTCTACGCTAAAGACATTTTATATGAAGCTTAAGCATCACGTTGCAATCATGAATGAGGGGTCACTGGTTCACTTTAAATTACATACCGGTGACGCCGTTAATTGGTGGAATGATAATGTTGAACCAGGACTAGGTTATACAGAATCGGGAACCAATATAAAATATGTTGAGCATCGATACGCCCAGGATATATATGAAGGAATGCTAAAACATTTTGGAAAGTGAGCAGCGCAAGCGGGCCCGGGGATCCTGGCCCGCTAAACAAAAACACAAAACTTACACAAAACAAACACAGAAAGTACACTAAACATATGCAAATAAAAAAATTATTAGAAATAGAAAGTATAATAGGCGACCGCAAAATTCCCTGCGATATGGATACACTAAACTTACACAAGTCACAATCAACGGGGAAAGAAATAAAATTAGTTGATATGCACTTGCCCCACTTGCTGAGGGCTTATAGCAGGTTAATTGATACATGGGATGAACGGGAAGGCTATAATGATGGCTGGAATGACGCTTTAGAAAGTCTGAAGAAATAAGGGGCTAAGCCCCTTAATCTATATAATCATCATGGAATCTTAAAAGAGTCTTACGGGATTCTTCCGAAAGATCGTGTTTTTCTTTTTCTTCTTTCTTATATTCTTTGTCACGCCATTTAGAATATTCCCCATCAATTAATGTTCCGCTTCTATAATGACATTTAACTTGTTTTAAAAAATCTCTTCGAGGAAAATTTTTATCAAGTTCAGTTACTAACATAAGAAGTGTTTCAACAAATTCAGACTTGTCAGTTCCATAGCCGTTACCCGTCGTAGTTCTGGTAAACTCCCATTCAAAATCTTTCTCTGGTTTATGAGAGTTGCATAACTCTATTAAAAATTTGTATTCATCTTTCATTTTTATATCTTTCTGTTGGTTGAATTATAAAGGGGGCAGGATGCCCCCTTATTATTATTTTTTTACTTTCCTTGCTCTTATCGAGCAACCTAAAGGATTGTCAGTATCAATATTAACAACAACTTTTTCATCAGCTTTAAGACCTCTACTTTCAATCTCAATAATTTTCCTTGTTGCTTTTACAATTTGCTGCAAAAAGTCTTTATCTTTTATTGATTTATAAAGATCGACTATATCTTTCCTGGTTTGGTTCATATAGATATCTCTTCATGCTTAAAATCGTAGCCAAGCTGTCTAATTAAAACGATAGACGATTTGTCTAAAGTTTTTTGACCACACAACCTAGCAAATATAATTGATCTTTCACATATAGGGTAAATTCTTTCTGTACCCCAAACAGTTTTTTTCTTGACAATTAATCTTTTATCAATCGTCAATGCTTTACTTTCTTCGGACATATTTTCTCCTATTGTTGGTTAAAGTTAAGGGGCGATAAATCGCCCCTTATTTCTCAACCCAACATTAAGAAACTATTTTTCTAATTTGTTGGGTAAGTTTTTTCGTAGTCTTTCTATTTCTATGCCTTGTAGATAGATATCGCCCTTGAGTGATCCTATCTCCCGAAATAGTTCTTCGAGTTTTTGCGACATAGTTCGTATAGTCTTTTCGGTTGCTTTAGCAAATCCCACAACTGTGGTGTCTTTATCAATTTGCATTTAAACCCCCAATAACGGGATCATTTTGCTTCAACTTTAATAGTCTTAGCTCGTCCTTAACTTCAATGACTTTAGCAAAAAATCTTGATACTTCAAATCTAGGAATATCAGCCTCAAAAATTTTAGCCATATCAAACAGTAAAGTTTCACTAGCTCCATGCTGTGCCAATTCATCAAAGAGCAGCAATACTGTCGCTATTTCAATATAATGCTTTCTTGACATCATAAGGCTTCCTTTCTCAGAGAAAGACTAAAAAAGGGGCGATAAAATCGCCCCATTGAATGAAACAGTTAAGCAGAGATATCCACGTTTACCTCTGCGTTATTGATAGCCTCAATCGCTTCGTCTGCCGCAATCTCTTTGACCCTATCTTCCGTGATAATTTCAATATTATCATCGTTGATAGTATCTTCAAGATCAGTAACACGGCTAACAAGATCGCCTCTCTTATCTAGTTCGCTTACTAGATAATCAGTGATCCTCTTAAGCAGGCTTTCAAGTTGTTGCTCGTCCATAGTCTTTCTCCTATGTTGGATTATATATCTTTCTTGGTATACTTTCTATCTCGTCCCCTACTGTTGTTTCGGAGTGTCGAGGTTTTCGGTCATTTGCCAAACCAAGCTTGATATAATTATAACATAAGCATTATGAAAGATAATACAAGATAATAATTTAATTTATTTTAATTAATCATGTATAACTTTTTACCCCTATTATTTCTTTATTTTCTTTTCATGTGAAAAGAATAGGGCGTAGTGGTCAATGTCTTTCTCTCTCTCTCTCTCTCTCCTCTCTCTCCTCTCTCTCCTCTCTCCTCTCTCCTCTCTCAATAGTTTTCATTTGAGTCCCTGCCCTAATCCAAAAAACGAAACATCATTCACGACACCCCCTCCCCCCGTATTGACGCCCCAGCCTTTTTGAGGCAGCTCTTATAAGTCTGTTTTACATAAACACACAGTATGATAAAGATACGGTATGAATAAACCGACGGCTGAAGAATTAAAGCTGCTATTACGAGAACAAGAATTGAAATTAAAAATAGCCGCGCAAGATAACTTCTTAAATTTTGTTAGAATAATGTGGCCTGATTTTATCAAAGGCCCCCACCACCTTAAGACTGCATCCAAGCTTCAGGATATAGCAGACGGGAAAATAAAAAGATTAATTGTAAACATGCCCCCACGACACACCAAATCAGAATTTGCTTCTTTTTTATTTCCGGCTTACATGATGGGGTGTAATCCAAAATTAAAAATAATTCAAACTACGCATACAGCGGAACTTGCATACCGGTTCGGACGTAAGGTTAGAAACTTAATGGGAACGGGAGAGTATCAAAATATTTTTGATAGTGTGCAGTTAAGAGCAGACAGTAAAGCTGCAGGAAGGTGGGAAACAAATCATGGTGGAGAATATTTTGCGGCTGGTGTTGGTGGTGCTATTACTGGCAGGGGTGCTGATTTACTTATTATTGATGATCCCCATTCAGAGCAAGATGCGCTTTCTGAGACAGCTTTGGATAACGCATATGAATGGTACACTTCTGGTCCACGACAACGTTTACAACCTGGTGGTCGTATTCTCATTGTTATGACCCGTTGGTCAACAAAAGATTTGACAGGGCAGTTAATGAAAGCGCAAACAGAACCTAAAGCGGATCAGTGGGAGGTTGTAGAATTTCCTGCTATCCTACCAAATAATAAACCAATTTGGCCGGAGTACTGGAAACTAGAAGAACTGGAATCCGTTAAAGCATCATTATCACAACAAAAATGGCAAGCGCAATGGCAACAGAACCCGATATCGGAAGAAGGTTCCATTATCAAACGTGAGTGGTGGAAAGTTTGGGAGAAAGAAAAATTACCCGATTTAATCCATGTCATACAAAGTTATGATACGGCATATAGTAGAAAAGAGACTGCCGACTATAGCGCCATTAGCACATGGGGTATTTTTTTTCTTGAAGAAGGGGGTAAGCCCCATGCCATGTTAGTCGACTGTAAAAAAGGAAGATGGGATTTTCCGGAGTTAAAAAGGATTGCGATGGAGGAATACAAGTACTGGGAACCGGAAACAATTATTGTTGAAGCAAAAGCAAGTGGTATGCCTCTTACACAGGAATTACGAACATTGGGAATTCCAGTTGTTAACTTTACACCGAGCCGAGGAAATGATAAGCATGTACGTGTAAATTCTGTTTCACCTTTATTTGAAGCCGGCATGGTATGGCGGCCTGATGAAAGATGGACAGAAGATATGGTGGAAGAGTGTGCGGCTTTTCCATATGGCGAACATGATGATTTAGTGGACAGTATGACCCAAGCTATGTTAAGGTTTCGTCAAGGTAATTTTGTTGTGCATCCGGAAGATTATGAAGATCCACCATTGATGTTGGGAATGCAACGAAACTATTATTAGGAGGCGTATGACTGAGAGCAGAAAAAAACAATTAGATGATCTTTTAGCCGATGCTATAGAAATGGGCGATGAGGATCAAATAGAAATTATTAAACAAGAGCTGTTTATGCTTAATCCATACTACGTTACAGAATACAATCAAGGTGGACATGTTAAAAGTTCAGCGGAAACTTCGGTTATTCCTGGTGCAGCAACTAAAGGCAGCGCACAGGGATCCACGATTCGCGGCCCACGGGCCAAGGGTTCAGCGGAAGGTTCCACGATATCAATGAAACCCATGAAAATGAGATCAGGTGGTCTGGCCAAGCGCGGGTACGGGAAGGCAAGGAGATAGATATGACAAAGTCACCCCATGAATTTGAAACTGAAGAAAATATTGAAAAGGCTTTAGAGGTCGGCAAGCTTAAAAAGAAGGTTAAAAAAATACCAAAAAAAATAAAAAAGCTGGCTAAAAGTGCATATACCGACCCTATTCAAACAACAGCGAAAAAGCTAAAGAAGGAGGTCACGGAAGGCACCCCAAAAAGATATAAAAAGGGGTTTAAAAAGTTGGTCAAAAAAAGCCCTGAGGAGATCGTAAAGGAATCTTTCAAAGACCTAAAGACCGCTGCTAACGCAATAGAATCCCTGATACCCGGAAGAAAAGAAGCTTACCTAAAAAGAAGTAAAGGCGGCTCTGTTAGAAAATATAGTTCAGGAGGCGCAGCCAAACGTGGTTACGGGAAGGCAAGGAGATAATGCATAACAATAAAAAAGGAAAAGGAAGCATGCTCAGCATCACCATTGAGCAAAAACCCATTAACAAGAAAACCATGGACATGATCAAGAACGCGGAAAAGACAGGCAATGTCGTGAAAATGAGAGCCGGCGGCGCAGCCAAGCGCGGTTACGGTAAGGCAAGAAGATAATGGCGGTTGATAAAAAAATTACCGGCGTTAAGGAAAATGTTTCCGTTATTGAAGACGATGTAAGCCTGAACGTTGAAGAGGGTGATGTTGTTAAAAGATTAAATGCGGAAGAGGAGATTGAAGTAGAGGAAACAGATGATGGCGGAGCCGTTGTTGACTTTGATCCGTCAGCGCCGGACCTTGAAGCGGGTTTCGCTGACAATTTAGCGGAAGTCCTCGATGATTCAGCGCTGGGCAGGATAGCATCCGACATAGTTCAGGAGTTTGACTCGGATCACGAATCACGGCACGAGTGGGAATTTGCCTATACAAAGGGATTGGACCTATTGGGCTTTAAGTATGATGAAAGAACGGAGCCTTTTCAGGGCGCAAGCGGTGTAACGCATCCACTGTTGGCGGAATCAGTGACAGCTTTCCAGGCGCAGGCCTTTAAGGAGCTTTTACCACCGGCGGGACCGGTGAAAACAGAGGTACTCGGAGTCGAAACACCGGAAATTATAGCGCAGGCGGACAGGGTTCAGGACTTTATGAACTATCAGATCACTGATAAGATGGAAGAATACACGCCTGACATGGATCAGTTGCTGTTTCACTTGCCTCTTGCGGGGTCCGCTTTCAAAAAAGTCTATTATGACGCTACAAGACAGGCGGCGGTGTCAAAATTTATACCAAGTGAGGATTTAGTAGTAAATTATTTAGCAACGGACTTGCAGTCGGCGGAACGGGTGACGCATATTGTAAAAATATCAGAGAATGACCTGTTAAAACAGCAGGTTGCGGGGTTTTACAGGGATATTGACGTCAAAGTCAGCGATGACGAGACATCCATACAGAAAAAGTACAATCAGTTAGAGGGAATTAACAAAGTTGCCTATGCGGATGAGATATATACTTTATATGAAGTACATTGCGATTTAGACATACCGGGATTCGAAGATAAAGACGGGGAAACCGGGGAGCCAACCGGTATTAAAATACCTTATGTTGTTACTGTTGACAAAGGATCCAACAAAGTTTTATCCATCTACCGAAATTATAAAGAAGACGATCCACTTAGAAAAAAAATTGAATATTTTGTTCATTATAAGTTTCTTCCAGGTTTGGGTTTTTATGGTTTTGGTCTTATCCATATGCTCGGGGGTTTATCAAGAACGGCTACCTCCACGCTTCGTCAACTTATTGATGCCGGAACGTTATCAAACTTACCAGCAGGTTTTAAGGCCAGGGGAATTAGAATTGCCGATGATGATGCACCATTACAACCAGGAGAATTTAGAGACATAGACGCACCAAGCGGGGACTTGCGGGCTGGCTTAATGCCGCTTCCATATAAAGGCCCTGATCAAGTGTTATTTCAGTTATTAGGTTTTTGTGTAGACGCTGGACAAAAATTTGCAGCGATTGCTGATATGAAAATATCAGAAACAAACACAAATGCACCTGTCGGAACCACCCTAGCCATGATGGAACAAGGCGCTAAAGTAATGAGCGCAATCCATAAACGTTTGCATTATTCGCAAAAACATGAATTTAAACTACTGGCAAGTGTTTTTGGTACTTTCCTTCCTCCGGAATATCCATACATGGTGGTGGGTGGAAATCAAATGGTCAAGCAAACGGATTTTGATGACAGAGTTGATGTTATCCCTGTTTCGGACCCTAACATGTTTTCAATGTCACAACGTGTGGCACTGGCGCAAATGCAGTTACAACTAGCGCAAGCCGCGCCTGAACAGCATAATTTACAAGAAGCGTATCGTAGAATGTATCAAGCTTTAAATGTTCAAAACATTGAAGCGCTTTTACCTCCTCCTCCTCAACCCCAACCCGTTGATCCGGGAATCGAGAATGCTATGGCATTGGGTTTAAAAACTCTTCGCGCTTTTGAAGGACAAAATCATCAAGCGCACATTGACGCACACCGTGCTTTTATGTCGAGTTCATTGGTTAAATCAAACTTACAGGTCCTGGCTTTATTGCAAGGACATATTTCAGAACACGTTGCATTAATGGCACGTGAAGAAATTATGCAACAGGCAGGACCGCAGTTACAGCAAATGCAAATGCAAATGCAGCAAGATCCAGGGGCTGCGCAAAACCCTATGATGCAGCAACAAATGCAGCAAGCGCAAGCGCAAATTGAATCTCGCATCGCTGAACGCATCGCTGAGCTAACTAATAATATGGTAGCGGAAGAGCAAGATATGCTTGAGGCACAGGGTGCGGATCAATTAGTAGAGCTTCGTGAAAAAGAATTAGATATACAAGCAGCCGATGTTCAACGCAAAGTAAATGAAGGCAAAGAAAAAATTGCTTTAGATCAAATGAAGTTTAAACAAAAAGAAGAGCTGCAAACAGAGAAGATAGATTCTATAGAAGATATCGCTGAACTTAGAGCTCGTGTTACTTTAAAAAAAATGCAGGATCAGGAAAAACAAAAAAAGATGAAATATGATAGAAAATCCCGATAAATTAATTAATGAGGTTTATACAAAGGCTCGAGAAATCATAGAGACAGAAAAACTTAATCCTATTGATTTTTCAGGCGCTTTAATCAGTGTAGCCAAGCTTATCCTTGTGGAAACTGTGGGAGCCAAAGATGCAGAAATCTTATTTGATTTTGCTGATAAAAGTTTTATAATAAAGTCTAAACAAATAACATATCACTAAAGGATAAATTATGGCATTAAATAACCCTAAACCAAAATATATTAATGGTTCATTATATCCTAATGCAAAGATGACTGTGAGTAAGGACATGAATCCTTATGCAGGAAAATTTGTTAATCAGGAAAAAATTGTTGATACATACACTGCCAGTGCGGAAGGTCCTAAAGTTAAACAAAATTTAGGTAGTGGACCAAAAGGCCAACGCAGTAAAATGCAAATTAAAAAGGTACCTTTTAAAGGTCTTTTTTAATGGAGTGCACAAACTGTGGGCATGGTTGTCATTGCAGTGATGGTAGTACATGTCAAGCATGTGGTTGCAACAACTGTGAACATAAGGTAGACTAACTTTTTTTAAAGGAGGTTTTATGAAACTTTTAAAAGATATATGGCAACACTTGAAAGAGTGGAGCGAGTGGGGCATGAAGGACTGGATTAAGGCCGGGATTGTTGCCATTGTTGTTATTATAGTTCTAGGAAAAATTTCAGGGGCTGTATAATGTTAAACCTCATCAGTGGATTGTTAGGCGGTAAGAATGGAGCCTTAAAACAGATCGCTGGTGTAATTGATGATTTGCATACCTCAGATGAGGAAGTGCTAGACAAAAAGATTTTAATGCAACGCATCCAGCAAAAACTTGCTGAAAAGCAATTGGATGTAAACGCTAAAGAAGCTGGTCACCGGTCCGTATTTGTTTCGGGCTGGCGGCCCTTCATCGGCTGGTGCGGAGGGCTTGCATTATTCTTTGAATTTATTTTATCTCCATGTATAGAATGGTACGCTAAATTTGCAGGATTAGATTTAACTGCTCCTGAAATTCAAACTGGCCCCTTGCTAGCAATTGTCACTTCAATGCTCGGCGTCGCCGGACTCCGCAGTTTTGAGAAGAGCAAAGGCTTAACCAAATAAGGAGAAATTATGGCTAAGAAAAAGAAACAAACACCACTACAAAAAATACAAAAGGAATTAGACAAGCTTGCAGCTCTTCATGCAAAAGAAGAAGCGATAGTTGAGAGGATTGAAGAGATCATTGACGAAGAGGAGGATTTCGACGACACCAACGAAAATTGGGAAGGAACCGATTGAAATGGCAAGACTATCGGCAAAGGATTTAACCGTTCCACAAATGAAAGCTAATGCAGCAGGTATGAAAGCTGTTATTGCTACTAAACCTAAAGGTGATCCAACAGGTATGGGCTTAAGGGGTCAAGATCTAACAGGAGCTGCAGTTAATAAAAAAAAGGGGGGAGCGGTAAAAAAGAAAAAACTAGATATTAAAAAAGCTATTAAAAAACCCGGTTCGTTGCGTAAGTCTCTGGGCATAAAAAAAGGAAAAAAAATTCCTTTAAAGAAATTAAATAAGGCTGCAAAAGCAAAAGGTAAATTAGGGCAGCGTGCTAGATTTGCAAAAACATTAGCTAAATTAAGAAAGAAAAAATGAACTGCTGGCATTGCAACGTCGAGTTAATATGGGGCGGTGACCACGACATAGAGGATGATGAGGATAAGATGGTAACCAATTTATCGTGCCCCAACTGTAAGTGCCGTGTATATGTATATCAACCAAAGGAGGAAGACGCCGATGCCGTTTAAATCAGAAAAACAAAAAAAGTTTTTATTTGCTAATGAACCAGAAATAGCTAAGAGATGGGCAAAGGATTATAAGCATGGTGGTTTTGTGATTGTTAAACCGAGAGGCTTTGGTCGTATGCTACCAAATAAAAGACCCCAAACAAAAATATATACATGACATTAGAGGAAAGAATTATGGAACATGAAGGATTTGTTCCAAAAATTTATAAAGATACCAGAGGATTTTCTACGATTGGGTATGGCCATTTAGTAAAACCTACCGATATATTTGAAGAAGAAGTCGAATACCCTGAAGAAGAACTTTATGAATTATTTTTAAAAGATTTACAAGAAGCTAAAGAAGGAGCCCACACATTGGTGGGACATATTACAGATCTTCATCCTAATGCTTGGGAATGTATTGTAGAGATGGTATATCAACTTGGAACTGCAGGCGTAATGAAATTTTCAAAAATGCTTTTGGCATTGGAAGAAAAAGACTATTTCGAGGCCCACGTACAGATGCTTGACTCGCGCTGGAGTAAACAGACACCAAGAAGATGTGTTGAACTTTCCGAAATAATGAAAAAGTGTTCTTAGATGGATATAGTAACAATTGTAGATTATCTTAAAAAAATAATAAAAACTAGACAAGATCAAGTAAATCAAGTTATAACATCGGATGTAAAAACCTTGGAAGAATATAAGTATCTTTTAGGGAAGTTACATGCTTATAATGAAGTAGTACAGGAACTCACGGACCTGCTAAAAAAACAGGAGCGCTATGAAGATGAAGCCCAAGATTTTGATACCAGAAACTAATATCATTGATATTAACGAAAAACCCTACAAAACAAAAAAAGAAATAGGAAAGGTTCCAGAACCCACAGGTTTTAGGATTGTTTTATTTCCTTTATTACTAGAGAAAAAAACGAAAGCAGGTTTACATCTTACTGACGAAACTGTGGCCGAAGCACAGATAGCTACAAATGTTTGCCGTGTATTAAAGGTTGGACCTGATGCTTACAAAGATAAAGAACGCTTTCCAAATGGAGCTTGGTGTAAAGTAACTGATTGGGTACTCATTACTAAATATGCTGGATCCAGAATTCGCATTGAAGGCGGAGAACTGAGAATAGTGAATGACGATGAAATACTGGCAGTCATTGATCATCCAAAAGATATACTGCCAGCAAGTTTATTTTAGGAGAATATTATGGTTGAAGAAAAAATGGTTCCATTAGATACAAGCGGTAATGATGTCGAAGTAACTTTAAAAGAAGAAGTAAATGAATCAGAGGTTACAACAGAGGAAAGTAATATTAGAGAAATTCCACCTGAACCAAAAGAAGAAGTTAAAGAAGAAGTTAAAGAAGAAGTTAAAGAAACCACCGAAAACAAAGATGAACTAGAGGAATACAGCGCAGGTGTTAAAAAACGTATTGACAAACTTACTCGAAAAATGCGTGAGTCTGAACGACGTGAACAAGCCGCTGTTGAATAC
>Ga0208450_1000561_pt1 | contig 19680 bp, 17 predicted proteins | sample MalvireepMed_908_FD_184249 | JGI IMG/M metagenome (GOLD analysis project Ga0208450, IMG submission 184249) | Marine viral communities from the Global Malaspina Expedition - Malaspina viral metaG DeepMed_908 (SPAdes) (version 2) | ecosystem: Environmental > Aquatic > Marine > Oceanic | place... | reverse complement strand
GAGGGGAGGGGGTGTGGTAGGCCCGGGGGATTGGTTGCAACCGTGCAACCGGGGTCTGTTGTATTTTGGGGATTCTGGGTACGCTTGCAGCGTTTGGGGGTGTGTGCATGGCACGGGATTACAAGAAAGAATACCGGACGTACCACGGGAAGCCGTCGCAGCGGAGGAAGCGCAGCACGCGCAACAAGGCGCGGCGGGTGTTGAAGTTGAAGCCGGGCAATCCCAAAGAGGTGGATCATCGTAAGCCGTTGAGCAAGGGCGGGACCAACGCACGGAAGAATCTCCGGGCGGTGTCACGCAAGACGAATCGCAAGAAGGGGGCGCGCTAATGCCACAAGTGGGACGACGGAAGTTTGCCTATACCAAACGCGGCAAGAAGGCCGCGAAAGCCTATGCGAAGAAGCGGAAGGGCATGCAGCAGAAAAAAAAGAAACGGAAGCGCCAATAGAACTTCAGGGATGATTCAAGTAGGCTCAACCTACGTCCTGCGGGGAAAGGGGCGGCGATGACTCGTGTGGGAACATCCGAGTCGGCGACCGGCCGCTGGCATGCCGCGCATCCCCGAGGGACCACGCGACGGTTTCGCGGATCACGATCGGCGCGGCGTTACGCCTACGCACGGAAGAATGGGTGGCGCGCCCTCAATAACACCGTGCGGGAGGTCGTCATGGCCGCAGGCATTTCTGAAGACCGCGCTCCCGATCGGTTGCCCGACCCCGATCCGGCCTACCCCATCATTCTGCCCAATGGCGATCACTTTGATCAGGCCACGATGCACAAAGCGATGCAGTCACGCCTGCCGCAAGTCTTGCGTGCCGTCGATGAAGGGTTGAAGGGCGACCCCATCTACGAATGGCAGACGGACGCCGACGGGAAGAAGATTCGCCAACTCGTCGGCCGCAAACCCAACGCCAAGATCGTCGAACTCGCCCTCCAGCACGGCTACGGCAAACCGAAGGAAACCCACGAGGTCGAAATCGGCAGTCGACTCGAATCCGTCATGGAGGCCCTCAAAGGACAGGTCAGCGTCCCCGTCCTCGAAACGGGCACCGTGATCGAGGCGGCTGTGGTCGACGATGTCTGACTTCAGCGGTCCCGCGATCTGGTACGCGCTGGACTACCCTCAAGCCCAATGGCGACACGACATCGCCGACGGCCTGCGCGACACCCACCCCGAACTCGCCACCCTGATCGATCAAGGCCAGGTCTACATCCCGGTCGATATCTTCCTCGACATGCACCAACTGCAACACGACCCCGTGGTGCGCTTCGTCACCAAACGGGTGGGCCGTCAGGCCGGGAAGACCACCGCGCAAGAAGCAGGCCTGTGGGACGACGTCTGGCTGCCCGACGACGAACACGGCAGCCCCCTGATCTGGGTCGGGGCCGATGAGAAAACCAACGCCGACAAAATCTGGGGCCGCTTCATCGCCCACGTCGACCAACTCGATGACACCCTCAAACAGCACTTTCACGAGAATAAAAACGACGGCGTGATCACGATCGACGCCGGGACGTTCCAGAACAAGTGGCCGATTCGCATCCTGCGGAAGACCGGCGAAAACGCCGGGACCTGGGTCGGCGACCCCCTCTCCCGCGCCCGCCTGGATGAGGCGCAGCAGATCCCCGACACGGCGATCACCAACATGCTGCCCGCCCTCCAAACCCGCCAAGGCAAGATGTTCGCGACCGGCGTGGCGGAGAACGATCACCACGGGACGACGTGGTGGTATCTCTTCAACAAGCGCGGGGTGGACCCCACCGATGTGGAGTTCTACGCCTCCGCCGCCCCCTCCTGGGCAGTCCCCTGGCAAGACCGGGTCCAGATCGAACGCGACCGCGAGGTGCTGGGCGACGAACTCTGGAGCGCGCGCTACGCCGCCGAGTTCCCCACCCTCTCCGGCGCGGTCTTCCCGGCTGAGTACCGCGAACGGTTCTTCGACCACGGCCTCGCCTTCAAGGAGCCGGATGAGGGATCAGGGATCTACGGCGCAGGGTTGGACGTCGCCTCCGGCGGGGATGACTTCACCGTGCTCACGATCGGGGACGAACGTAACCGCCAGATCGTGTTCGCCCGCGCCTATCCCCGCATCGAACCCCACTTGCAGCAAAAGCTCGTCGCGGAAGACTTGCATCGCTACGGCAACGCACATGGCTTGCTCGATGGCACCGTGGCAGGCATCTACTGGGCGACGGACCTCGCCAACTTGCAGTGTCGCCTCGCCCCGTATGAGATGAGTGGGCGCGGCAAAGCCACGTTGATCGAAGAGTTTCGCCGGGCCTTGGAACGCGAACTGATCAGCGCCCCCGCCATCCCCCAACTCAACGATGAGATGGAAGTCTACCAACGCACGGAGCATCGTAATCAATACGGGGCCTATGGCTATGATGCCCCACGCGGGTATCATGATGACTGGGTGGTGTCGGCTGCATTGCTCAGCAAACAACTCGGGGCCGGGTCTGCCGTGCGTGCGCGCCGGGAAGGCACCCGGAAGGTGATGGCCTATGTCTGATCTGACCCTGGATGAGATTCGCGATATCGCGCAGACGCTCCGCAACGATACCTATGCGAGTCGCTTCAGTGAGTTTGCGCGCGATCAACTGTGGTACGACCAGGCGATCGAGCTGTCTGATCTGTTCCCCAACTTTGAGCAGACCGACAAACTCGATCCCGTGGTCTTGCCGTTCGCGGAAACGTACATCAACTCGTTCACCGACCACATGGTCAACTCGTCACGGCGGGTGGTGCCCTACGTCAATCCCCGGCAGGTGGAAAAGTCCGGGGAAGACAAGGCGGTCCAGTTCGCCACCTTACGCGGCGAACTCTTGGGCTTTTTCCACGAGCGCACCAACCGCAACACCGAAGGGATTCGGCCGGACCGCGACACGGCGAAGTTCCTCGGCTTGCGCGGCATGGCGATCAAGGAACTGACCTTCGATCGGGAACAACACGAACGCACCGGCTTTGGCTTTGACATCGTCGCGCACGATCCCTGGACGGTGCTGCCCGACCCCCGGGCGCGCGACAAACAGTTCATCATCCGCGAGTTCGACACCACCCTGGCTGAAGTCTGGGAAACGTGGGGACACGAGTCGGACCTGCACGAACCCCTGCAACTGGCCGAGTTTTCCGGGGAGTCCCCCACCCGGCTGGTGGGGGTGACGCAGTACATCGACAAGGACGCCTTCATCTTTGTCGTCGGCAACGAGATGGTGCAGATCCCCAACGACTTCGGGTTCCTGCCCTACGTCTTCGGCTTCAACGGTTTGGGCCTCAGCGCCCAGAAGGACGAGCAGAGCGACGACATGGGGATGGGGCTGCCGGGGATTCACGACCGCTTCGCCCTGGAGTCGCGCTCCCTGCTCAAGCCGATCCACAACGTGATGAGCCACGCCGTGCGGATGGACACCTCGCTCTGGGAAGCGATCAAGCAATCGATCTTCCCCTTCGGCCTCGCCATCAACATGGAAGAGGAAGAGTTCACCGTCGAGGCGGGCACGCTCACCCCGGTGACGCAGGACGGGCAGACCAACGAAGACATTCAGTGGCGACCGCGCCCGCCGATCGATCCCAATGTCTGGAGCGGCATCGCGCGGCACCAGAGCTGGATGGATCGCTTCGCCGGGTCCCAGGTCTTGCAAGGCCAGTCCGAACGTACGATCTCCTCGGGGATGGAGTTCGAGAGCCGCCTCCAACAAGCGCGCCTCACGTTTGGCGAGGCGTCCGAAGCCTTCATCGGCATGGACATCGGCCTCGGCTGGATGCTGCAACGCTATATCGAGAAGCACCACCTCACGACCACGGTGGCCTTCCAGACGCCGACGCTCGTGCAGGAGCGGGGCAGCCGCACCGTCAAGGGGGCCGACCTCGACGGCTTCTACGACCACAACATTACGCTGCTCGCCCCCGGCCAAGAGCAGATTGACTTCCAGCGCCTCGTCACCCGCATCCAGCTGTCGCAAGCCCCCGGTCCGGGTCCCACGATGGAGTGGGCGCTGGCCGATCAGCCCGGTATCGATCCGAAGGACATGTTGCGGCGCAAACAGTTGGAAGCGGCGAAATTCTCCCCAGCGGTCATGCAGGTGCTAGCCCAGCACGCGGCGAACGAGTTGAACATCGCCTTGCAAGAGATGCAGGCTGAGGCCGAAATGAACACGATGGAAGACCGGATGCTCGACTCCGTCACCCAGGGCGTGCAGGCGGGCGAGGATCAGGCCTTCAACGAGACGAACATCCAGCGCCAGCTCCAGAGCACGATGGCGCAAGCCGTGCCGGGGCAAGGCAATGCCGGGCGGCCCATTGTGGGACCGACCACGGGAGCGAACGTGAATGCCTGAGCTGGACTCTCTCTGGGATGACATGATTCTCGACATCCGTGAGGTTGCGGCCGAGATGGTGTCGGATATGCGACCGCTATTCGATGTACGCTTGCGGAAGCAACGAATGGCGACGTTTTTGAAGAAGCTGGACGGCGAGGGCTTAGACAAGTACCTACGTCGTTGCGGGCACAAGCATGATGGTGTGTGTGACTGCCCCGCCTGTAGCAGTTTTGCGACGATGATTTTTGGAGGTAACTGATGGCGCTGACTTCTGCGGACGTGGACAGGATGCTCAGGGAAGGGCAGGCGCAAGCGGGGAAGAATCCGTGGCGGCCCAGCCGCCCCTATGACATCGGGCTCAAGGCTGAGAATCTGCACAATGCTGGTTTTCCTGGCATGGGGATACCGGAGCAGAAGCTGGGAAATTGGTGGTGGACCGACCGGAATAAAACACAATTTGCGTACTGGGGCCAGACGAAGGACGGTGACTGGACACAGCACCATGACACGACTGAGCCGCTCTACGGACCGTCCTGGCAGGCCAGTGCCGCGCTGCAAGCGCCGCGACTGCAAGAGCAGATCGAACGCGAAGCAGCAGCGCCGCCAGGCACACCGCCGGTGGTGGACGCAGAAGTACCTGACCCAGAAAGAACACCATCTGACGTTGGCGTAGTCAGTGATCCACAAGATATCGGTCGGGGACTCACCTACGCCGATGCCCAGCGGATGCAGGATGTAAAAGCGGAACAAGCCAAGATCAAGTATCGGGAGATCCCCGAGGGGTTTGTGCGGCCTGGCGCGAGAAACGGCGGTTCCGGCCCAGGTGCGGTTAACGGCGGAGCGCCTAACGGCGGAGCGGGTGGCAACGGAGTAACGACTACAGTAAGTCCAGCGGAGCAGAGTGCTCTGGATTGGGCGGCCGGGCTAGACCCAACGAATGCTCCCGGGGGAACGCGAAGTGCAGCGGAGCTGAGTGCCCTGGATTGGGCGAGGGGGTTAGGAACGACCCCCGGGGGAAGGTCAACCCTTCTGTCCCCTGGGTTTGACATTGGTGGTGGGGGGTATCCAGGTGGGATACAGCGCGTCCCCCCATCCGGCGGTCAGGTAGTTAGAACGGCTCCTGTGCTTGGTGGCGGAGGATACCCAGGTGGGATGCAGCGCACCCCTCCCACCGGCGGTCAGGTAGTTAGAACGGGCTTGCCTGTGTTTCGCGGTGGTGGGGGGTATCCAGGTGGGATACAGCGCACCCCTCCCACTGGCGGTCAGGTGACCGGCTTACGCTCAGCAGCTGCGCTCGGTGGGGGGTACCCAGGCGGAATCTTGCGCGGGCCCCCGTATCAAGGCCGGGCAGTCCAACTGTCTCAGGCGATTGGCGGCGGGGGATACCCAGGTGGGATGCTTCGCAACCCCCCGTATCAAGGCCAACCAGTCGGGCTGCCTACTGCGGCTGACATGCCGTACACCGTTCAGCAGGCGTTAAACAATGCCATCTCGCGCGATCCGTATGGCATACGGGCAGCGATGAGCGCGGGCCCCACGGTGCCGTGGGGCGCGAGTGGTGGGGGCTACCCCGGGCAGAATCCCTGGCAGCAATCAGGTGGAAGACCAGTTGGCGTCAACCAGTACGCCGCCCTCAACACCCCGTACACCGTTCAGGGCGCGTTAAACAACGCCTATTCGCGTGATCCGTATGGCATACGGGCAGCATGGACCGGCCAACAGGCGGGAGGCCCGGTTCGGGGCTACACCACTCCGCAGTTCTCTCCAAGCGGACCCCAGTGGCAGTGGTAGCTAGCGATAAGCCCGTACTGGATTAGAACGGGAAACCGATGGTGAACGGCTACGTGGGCGATAGCCCTGGCTCTTTCATACGTTCCTTTAGGGAGCTTGGTCCACCCTGGGACCCCACCATCAGGGACATCGGCCAAAATCGGGCGATTATCGCGCAAGAGGAAAGTGCGGCTCTGGAGGAGGAGGCGCGCCTAGAAGAGTTCTACGACCTGCTGCCACCCCAGTTGCAGCGCGCAGTCGATTACAACCAGTTGGAGATCTACATCAACCCCGAAACAGGGGGGTATGACCTTCAGCAACCTATCGGCGGCGCTGGGGAGTGGGCCACCCCCGGGATCAAAGAGGACATCTGGGCAGGCCCTCAGGAAGATCCTGACCTTCAAGCCGTTATTGATCAGTACGCGTTGGGCCTCTCGGATGAAATGCGCTTGCGTCTTGAGCAAGGCGTTGTCGCTATCCGCCTGGATCAGTACGGCCTTCCGTACCTAGATCAGGGGCCAATCGCCCCGTCGGATCTTGAGGAAGACCCTGACTATCGAGCCGTTATTGATCAGTACGTGTTGGGCCTCCCGGATGAAATACGCGGTTACATTGAGCAAGGCGTTGCCACCGTCCGCCTGGATCAGTACGGGCAGCCGTTTCTGGATCGGGGGCCAATCGCTGAGGGTGGGGTTGATTTTCCAGCAGTTGTCGATCAGTTCACGGCGAACCTCCCGGCTCAAATGCGCGGTTACATTGAGGCAGGCATTGTCACTGTCCGCGTGGACAACAACGGCCTTCCGTATCTAGCCAAGGGGCCACTCGCCGGGCTGCTCCCGGATCGGGCGCTCGATGCGCTGCTGGGTGTAGCCCCGGCCCCTCCGCCGTCGATGACGCCGTATCAAGCCGCCCAGACCGCGTTGCAGCAGGCGCAGATTGCGGGGTATTTGGGTGACACCCCGACGCTGGCTCGCGAGACGATGCAGCAACAGAACGCGTTGGAGCTTGCGGGTTTGCTGGGCTATTTCCCGGGGTTAGATGGGGGTGACCCGACCGCGACCCTGGCGCGCCAGTTGGGTTTCGGCGGGCTCGGCATCCAGCAGCAAGACGTGGATCTACGGCGGATGCTCGGCCTGGGCGGCCTAGGCATCCAGCAGCAAGGCTTGGATTTGCAGCGGATGCTGGGCGTGGGTGGGCTGGGCATTCAGCAACAAGAGGTGGATGTGCGGCGAATGCTCGGGTTGGGCGGTCTGGATATTGAGCGGCAACAGCTGGGCCTCAACCGTGGGGAGTTGATGGGGTTCTATGGCGGGGCCCCCACGCTGGAAGCCGCCCAAACGCTGGGCTCCTTGTGGGGTCAGCCCACGCTCCAAGCGGAGCTGGGGCGTCGGGAATTGGCGATTGCAGAGGCAGCGCAGCAAACCGAGTGGCTTCGCAACCCGTCAAACTTCATTGCCGCGCAACTCTTACGTGGGGGGCCGGGGGCCACCGTCGGTGGCGTGACCATTCCCGGCCGGGTCGCGGAAACGATCTATGGGGGCGCGCTCCCCAACCCCTCGCAGGTGGGGTACGGCATGTTTGGTCCCGGGCAGGTCGCGGTGCCGTCGCTCCAAACAATCAATCAGCTCAACCCGGATGAACTCCAGGCGGTCGCTTCCGCCGTACCCTACCTGACGGGTGGCGCAGTGACTCCCAACCAGTTCTTTGGTGACGTGGCATATCAGGGATTACGCGGGTACTAAGCCATGGTGACTGCCGACGGGCGCAAGCTTGGGCTTGAACGCTATCGCTGGAATCGCGATCAGGTACGGGCAGCGGCACGCCGTCGGCAAAGCCCGATCCTGGGAACATCTGCGCTGGTGGGACCTGATGCGGTACGGGATCTTGCGCCGGATGAGGCGCAACAGGGCGGGGGGCTGTTTGGGAAGGTAGGCCGTGCGATCGGCGACGCCGTCGGGTTTGCGTTCCATGATGTTCCCGCGCTGGGGCTCCAGGCGGGGTTGTCACTTTATCAAATTCATGTTGATCCACTACGTGGGGCCGAAACGACGATAGAGAACTTCGCCCGCGCGGCAGGCATCAATCTTGATCTGCCGGATATGCCGTCGACGGGCGAGGTTGTTCCCGGTGTGCTTCCGCAAGGTGAAGACTATGAACTTGATCCCGGCAGGCGGGCAGACCTGGCTCGCGCGCAGCAAGACCGGGAACTGGGGCAGGAACTCTTCACCGCTCCACTTCTGGGCAAGGTGACGCCAGCCGGGATTGGGCGCGTCGCCTTGGACCCCTGGAATGTGGTGCGGTTGCCGATCGGGATTGTGGGGAAGGTCGCGCTCAAGACCCCTGCGGGGCGCGCGCTTGCGCGCAACACGCTACTTGGGCAGGCGGCGGCTGGGGTGCGTGGGTTGCCGGAGTTGGTGAAGGTGCCTTTCGACGCTGCTTCGGCGGTTGGCCGCAGCGTGCCGATTGTGCGGAAGGGCGGGCGCTTTGGTCGCCGACCGCCTTCTGAGCCGGGGCAGATGGTGGTGATGGATCGAAGTTCCGTTCCTGAAGCGACTCTCCGAGAAAAACCAGACCTCATCATCCTTGAATACGAAGAGGTTCTCGCTGAAACGGCTGCCCGTAATGCGGAAAGGCTGAGTTTAGCCGGGCGCACCCCTGTGATCGGCGAAACCGTCCAGTCTGGGTTCAACCAGTTGCGCGGGCGCATCCCCCGCACCACCCCTCCGGATGAGATCAGTGCGCTAGCGAGCGAGTGGGATCGGATGATCGAGAAAGTCAATAATATTTCGGAACGCGCGCAAACAGTGGTTGAACACGCGTTTAAGGCCGCTGCGTTCCCGCTGGCGCGAAACGGCAGCATCACGATGACCATGCGGAACACGGGGGCGGCGCGCACGTTCCTGCGACAGCAGCAGGACCAACAATTTAAACAGCACAAGAAGGCGGTGCGCCTGTGGGAGCAGGCCAAGCTGCTCAAGGGTGAGGCTGCGGCGGGGCCACGGCCGGTGGCCCCTATCGCCCGGTCGGTTTATGGGACGCAGACACATACGTTTCAGACGTTCGGTGATCTCATGGAGCACTCGGATCTGGTGTGGATGACTGGGGCGCAGCGTGAGATGTTCCAGATTACCAATGCGTATATTGCAGTGGCAAACGACGCCTTGCATGCGATAGACCCCCTTGCGCGTATCGATGAGGAAATCCCGCTTGGTTGGTTTTTCCCACGCAAGGTGATTGGCAGAGACGGGGTGGAGTTCTGGCAAATGGGCTCGGGCGCGCGCGCGCAACTGATGAGTAAAAGTGGGGCGCTTGGGAGCAAATCAACCTCGTCCTATAACCGGGTATTTGAGGAGATGTCGGAGGGGGCCAGCCGGGGGTTCGATTACTCAACAGACATCCCCAGGATTGTTGGCACGTACCTGCGTGGCACCTACCGCGAGGCGCTCGATCGCAATATGGGGAAAATGGTCGCGCATCTCCCGGAGGCAACGAGCGAGGCGGCTGAAGGGTTTGCGGCGGCGGGGCAACGACGGCTGTCCATCATGGGGCCAGCGACGTATATGCCAGAAGAATCGGCGGCCAGAATAAGTAAATTCATGGGGGACCCCACCCCGCTTACGGGGCCGATTGGGCTCGCGGTCAGTGCGTTGGAAAATTTTAACGTGGTCGCGGTTCCAGCGATGACCACCTTGGACATCAGCGGATCGATGATCCAGGGCGGCATCACGCTGTTCTCGCACCCGGTAGCGTGGTCGCGGGCGGTTGGGATTGCGACCGCATCATTGGTCGACGACACGTTTTATCAGCGTTTTTTGCTGAGCAAAGCCGATGTGGCGGCAAGGCATCAAAGCCTGGCGTTCGTTGGGGAAAGCAACGCCGCTGAGTTCATGTTTCAGGCTCCCGCATTCCTGCGCCGCATCGCCGGTCGTGAGGATACCTTTGGGCAAGCGATGAAGTACGCCGGGTTCTTCCCTAAAATGGCAAACCTGCACTTCTCGCGATTTGGCAATGTGCTGCGGTTGGAACTCGCCCAGGGTGTGGACGATACGGCAGCGGCGGTGGGGCGCACAATGACGCGCAACGAGATTGACGCTGTTGACAAGGTTCTCAACAACATCACCGGGACGGGAACAAAGGGGTTTGGGCAAGGGGATCGGGCGGGGATTTTCGCACCCAAGTTTTTCCGCTCCCAACTTGATCTTATTAGCACGGCGGTTGCGGATGGGACCATCGCTGGCGATCTCGCGCGTCAGAACCTGACCCGATTTTTCGTGCTGGGTTCGATGACCACGAAGTTCATCAACGATGCAAACGGCGAGGAAACGATCTGGGACCCCACGGACCCGAACTTTCAGCGGATTCGGGCGTTTGGGCTCGACATCTCCCTGTTCGGCACCTGGGACACCCTGGTCAGGGCGGTGGCGGTCGTGCCTGAGAAGGGGTTCCACGGGGCGGCGGCGCAACTGGCTGAGGGGAAGGCGTCGCCCGCCGTTCACCGCATGCTGGACATCTATCGCGGGTACAACTGGGACGGGAAGTCGATCAAGTTCGACAGCTTGGACAACATCGCCAACAGCTTCGCGCTAATGGCAGCGGAGCAAGCTCCGATTTCGGTAGCCAACATCGTCGAGGGGACTAAGGCAGCGATTGATCAGGGGTCGAGTCCCGGGGCGATTCTTGGCATGGCATTACTGGAATTTGTGGGCACGAAGAGTTCCCCGCTCTCGGTGGGCGATCGATTCGCGATCGAAAAGGATGCGGCGGCTGTGGCGTGGGGGAGGTTGAACGGCGAGCGCATCGTTGATTACGACGCGCTCGTGGCGGCCAAGGGCAGCTACGCGGCGAACAACAATATTCAGGCGGTGGCGGATGAGGCGGGCGAGCTGTCCCCACTCCAAATACTTCGGACGGAATCTACGATCGAGCAGGCGGCTCGCATGCGGAGTGGGGCTCTTTCCGTCGAGGGGCAGTTTTTCTTCTTGCAAAACGAGATTCGCGACGAGGCGTTGGCGCGCGAACGGGAGATGAATAAACTGGTGGAGGCCGGGAAGTGGACGCCGACGGAGTTCCGTTCGTATATGACACAGGCTGATCACGACAAATCCGTCAAGCTGGCACAGCTGGTTAAAGATCCGCGCTACGCCAAGGTGGTGGATAAATTCAAGCAGTCGTCGCACCCAGTCGATGTAGCGATATCCCGCTATTTCGATCTGTATGAAGAGGCGTCTGACGCTGGGTTCGTCAACTACGGGCGGCTGGATGGGTTGCGCGAGAATCTCCGCCTAGAAGTTGGCGAAGATGTATGGCGGCGGGTCGAGGGGGCGCTCTTGAACCGTAAGCGCGACACCGAGTGGGGGGAGAAGTTGCGTCTTGCGAGACAGCTACTCGCGCCACTCTTCGCCAAGCGCGAGGCCCTCTTCCGGGAGATGCAAGCGCACGATCCGGCCCTGCAAGCGTTTGACTCGTTGGCACACATGGAGGCCGATATTCGTGCGCAGGCATTTGGGATCGACCCCACTGGGCGACGTGTAGATGCCATCGCGAGGCAGATCAGCGGTCGGAGCCGTTCCTTACGCCGGATCAATGCCTTCAATTCACGCTACCGCGCCCGGATGCGGCGGAACCCTGAGGTATTGCGGGCGATGAACACCTTCTACGCGTAACGTGCGTCGACAGGTGATCAGTTCTGCGATACGCTGCCACGGAAGTCCTCTATACCCAGCCGACGCGTATCTAGCGTCCGCTTATCAATGGAGATGGTGATGGTTAGCGACCCGTCCGCAGTCCCCGATAATGGTGGTGAATCCCCGACGTTCGCGCCCGGGGTTCCTGATACCGAACCGGTAGCCGACGCCCCCGCGCCAGAACCCACGATCGCCGATGTCTTGTCCGCGTTGAAGGTCGCACAGGGTCAAGCCCGTGTGGCCGAACAAGCGACTCGGGACCTTGGTGCTCGGATCGATGCGTCGGAGCGCATGCGTGAACATAGCTTCGCGTCACTCGTCAACGTGCTTGATGAGCCGGATGTGGAGGAGGCCCCTCCTGCGGCAGACTCGGCCGGGGGCGCGACCCGAAGCGAACGCTTTAACGAAGCACTCCAGCAGAGCCAACAGGCCGACCAAGCCGCCGCTGCCGCGCCATCGTATGACATGGCGATCGCGCAAGAGCAGGCGATGGCCCGCCTTCAAGGCCAGATTGAAGGGCACATCAATGCGGCGGGCCTGGATGTCCAGGCGGTGTTGCAGATGCAGCAAGCGGCGGCGGCAATGGGGGACAATTCACTCCAGCCGGTGGCCGCTGATCCCGCTGCGCTCATTACAGAGTGGCGCGAGCGGCTGATTCCCTCGATCCAGCAACGCCAAGCGCAAGCAGGCGTCGACCCATCGAACTCGAATCTCGCAAATGGTGCGCCCCAAGGGACACCAGCGACCCCAGGAACCAGCGCCGCCGCCGGGTTCAAAACCTTCGGCGACGTTGAAGATGCGTTTAATGACAGCAAGATCGATCAGGTTCGCCTGGTCGAGCTGGCAAAAACCTTCCCTGAGGGTCGACGGTTCTTGGAGCGTTTGGAAAAAAACAGATAGGCAACCCAGATGGCGATTACACGCACAACTGAGCTAGATCAGCTCGTGCGACGTGCCGTCACCGCTGCCAGGCTCACCCTGCAAGGGGAAGCGGTTGTCCGTGGAACGCTGACTGATTCGCAGACGCTTCCACGGCACACTGACACCTCTCTCAAGGTCCCGAAGCTGACCCAGATTTCCGCCTTTGGTTTGACCGAGGGCGTCGATATGGTGCAAGCGCAGGCGGTGACTGATTCTGTCGTAACGATCACACCTTCCGAAGTCGGCTGTCAGGTGGTCCTGACCCGCAAGCAGGTGCAGACCTCGTCAGAGGATTCCCGCACCAAGATCGGGCAGATCCAGGGCAAGGCGATGAGCAAGAAGACTGAGCAGGACACGATGGCCCTGTTCAGTGGTTTTGATACGGACCTCGGGTCCGCCGGTGCGGCCCTCGATCACGATGACATTGGACGCGGTCGTTCAAACATTCGTGGCGACCAGACCGAGCCGAACGATGCGCGAACGGTGTTCGTGGGCCAGCCCCACCACTTCTTCGACATCTTCCAAGACCTGACTCAAGACCCTGCTTCAAACGTCGGGAACATCCCCACCGGTATGTCGGAAGACATCTACCGGGAGCACTTCCTTGGACGTCTGCATGGGACTGACCTGTTTGAGAGTTCACTGATGGTGGTGGATTCCAGCGATGACGCTGTTGCTGCGGTCTATACGCCCGCCGCGATCATCACGGTCGACTTCATGAAACCAACCATGGACCCCGAGTACGACGCCTCGCTTCGCGCGTGGGAGTTGAACTTGGTGGCCGACTACGGACAGGCCGAATACCAAGGCCTGTGGGGTTACGCGATTACCGCCGACGCCTCACCGCAGACGTAGGGGAGGGAATAACATGAGTTTTCCCACAGACATTTATGGGGCCGAAGGCGAGCAATGGGAGACGTATAGCGACCAACGCCACGTCCTCGGCACCCGGCTGGTTTTGCAGGACGGCCGCACGTTCCGCTTTGTCGAGAACGGTGGCACGCTGCTGGTGGCCGGAAACGTCATCCAGGCGGAAGCCCCGGGGGCCAACTTTGACGAGTTGGCTGTAGCCTCAGCCGCAGCGGCTGGTGCTGAAACCGTCACTGTGACCTTGGGGTCCACGGCGGCGACGGTGGACCTCTTTGCGGAGGGCTACCTCTTCGTCGAGGACGACGCGGGGGAATCGTTCCTCTACCCGGTGCGGTCGCACCCGGCGGCAGGCACGTCCTCTTCACTGGTGGTCACGATCTGGAATTCGATCCAGGTCGCGCTGACGACATCGTCCACGGTGCTCCTGCTGAAGTCACTCTATAAAGACGTGATTCAGATGCCGACCACGGGAACAGGTGACATCGTTGGTGTCGCCGTCAGCCCGATTGCGGCCGACGAGTACGGCTGGATTCAAACGCACGGGCCGTGTGGTGTCCTCACGGACGGCACGCTGGTCATCGGGCAGCACATTCGTGCCTCCGACGGCGTGGCTGGTGCGGTTGAGCCGTTGGACCGAGATGGAACGCATGAGAACGAGGCCGAACTCGGTCGCGTGATCTCCGTCTCGGCGACGACGGAACAGTCGCTCTGCTACCTCACCATCGAGTAGCTGGAACTGGCAGGGGGAGGGGTTTCGGCCCCTCCCCTTTTCCAGGGGGTACCTATGGTTGAGCAGGATGGGCTGCGTCAGGATCGTAACCCGCATCAGACGGGATGCCGCTGTGAGGACCCGCGTTGTACGGCGCGGGTCCGTGATCCGCGCCAACCCCGGGTGATGCGGATGTCCGTTGATGTCAGCCAACTGCGTCAAATGCAGTCCTTTGATCCGGCCGATGCGGCGGCACTGGGTGCGGCGGCGTACCGTGTGGCGTCCCAGGGCCACGTCCGCATCCGCGATCCAGAACAAGAACGTCAGCAAATGCCGGAGTTCTTGGAGATCGATGCGCCGGGCCGCACGCTGTTTGTCAGCACACAAGGGATGCGGGACGTCTGGGAACTGACCGCTGAACTGGGCGAACTGATGGCCGAACAAGATCGGCCGGAAAATCGCAGGCGCTGGCAGGCCTACCGCGACTCGAAGCATCGCGACATCGTGACCGAGCACCGTCAATACAATGAAGCCTTGCTGCGCTACGGGCGCAGCCACGCCCGAACGGGGCGGTTTAAGGAATCGAGAATCTAATGGCAACGAAAGCACCGAAGCCCCCCACGATCGCAGCAGACAGCCCCAACCCGGGCATGACCCGCGCTGAGGCGGAAGTCCTACTGCGCGACATGGCGCGCTCGTTTGATGTGGATCTGAGTGACGCCGCGAACATTGACCACTTTGAGCATGTGGACCCTGACACCGGGCGCGGCCTCAAGGTGCATGGCGGCACGATCTTCATTCGTGCGTACCGTGAGAACGGGCAAGCCTGCTGGCTGCCCAAGGATCAATGGAAAGAGAACTACCAGGATAAGAAGGTCATTGAGAATCCGCGCCAGCGCCACAAGCGCGTGCTGACGGGGCGACCCCTCTTCACCCCAGAACCGCCGCCAGGGCGCTTGCAGGCGATCATGGAAAACCAAGCGCCGTGCCCGGTGTGCGACAAGCTGATGGATGCCAAGTCGCGGCGCTATCGCTTCGCGGGGACGACCACCTCACTCCTCACGGCCCTGAACCACCACACCTTGTCGCGGCACCCGAAGTCGGATGAAGCGATGGAGATCCGCGACGGCCTCGACATCGAAACGGATGCACGACAAGCTCGAATCATGGCGAGCGCCTTGCGTGAGGCGCTCCAACCCGCTGGAGGTGACTGATGGCCGTTCGTGGCCCCTTCACAGCATTTGAACAGATGACGGTGAGTGATTCAGCGCTCACGCTGGATGCGACGAAACAGATTGGCACGACGGGCGCGCTGATCACGGCTGAAACGGCGGATGTGCGGTTCCGGGTTGATGGCACGAGCCCAACGGCATCGGTGGGGCACAAGCTCGCGTCAGGCGATCGGCTCTTGCTGGAATCCCCCCAGGAGGTGGCGAACTTTAGCGTCATTCGGGTGTCGGATGACGCCACCCTGTTTGTGAGCTTCACCAAGAAGAGCCCGTTGTCGTAAATGGCCGTCACGACGCAAACCGTCGTACAGAATGTTGCCCGCCTGCTAGGCGGCTTCCAGGCGGTGACGGCGACCGGTAACGGGACCAGCACGACGGTCGTCGACACCAACCTGAAGAACTACGTGAACGATTCGTTCGCGTCGTGGTGGTTGCGTGCAACCTCTGGGACGAACGACGGCGAAGAGCGACGGGTCAAGTCGCTCGTGCAGTCCACAGGCACCCTGACGGTGGAAACCGCCTTCACGGCGTCGACCGCGACAAACGACACGTTTGAACTGCACAAGGTGCTCTCACCGGCTCGGGTGATCGAGGCACTAGCAACAGCGCGACACCGGACCTTCCCGGCGCTGAGCAAGCTCGTCGAGGACACCTCATTGATGACCAACGCCCTAACTGGGGCGCGGGTCACGGTCCCCAGTGCGATTGAGGGGCGTCCCACGGCGATCTTCCTGGAGACCCCTATGGGGGAGGGCGTGGAGAACTTCCTCAGCAACGCCGATGCGGAGTCGACGGACGACCTGACGGCGACCAACGTGACGCTGTCGCTCCTGACGCGCACCACGGGGTATACCGATGTGCCGAAGTACGGCAGCGGCGCAGTCAAGGTCGTCGCGGGGGCCTCATCAGTCGGGACGGTCGCGGAAGGGAATACGGCCACGGTGGCCGATATGCGGGGCATTGCGCTCTCGTACGCGCGGTGGGTCTACAGCCTGACCGCATCCCGCATCACCGTGCAGATCAACGACGGGATCGGGACCACGTCGTCGAGCACCCATGGGGGCACCGGGTGGGAACTTCTCCATGTGACCCGCGACATCGTGACCAACGCCTCCGCGTTGACGCCAGCGGTATCGAACACGAGTTCGGCCGCGTTCACGTATTTCCTCGACCAGGGGTGGTTCTACCAGGGCACGAAGCCACCCATGCGTTTCAACCATCGCCTGGAGCACTGGCAGTACCACGACCGTGTGACGCGCGAGGTGGAGTTTTCCGACTCCCTTCCCCACAACCGGCAGCTCTACATGCAGGGGCAGGGGTTGATCGAGGAGCCGACGGCGTACAGCACCTCGCTCTCCATCACCGAACAGCAGGCGGAATTGCTGGCGATCGTTGGGGCGATTGAGACGCTCAAGCGTTGGCGCAACCAACTCAGTGGGTTGAGCCGTGATCAGGCGGTTGAGATGCAGGCGGATTTTGAGCGCGACCTGGCGCAGAAGAAGCACAACCTGGGGCGGCGTGCGCGCAACATTCGCGTGGTACGTGCATGACTGGCCCGACCCAACTTACCAGTACGGCGTACGACATTGTCATGCGCCTTGCGGATGGCAGCCACGTCGGCCTGACGCTGGCTGACGACCCCGAGGCGGGAACCCCCGCGTATCAAGCTCCCTCTCTTGTGGATGCCCAGGCCGATCAGCGTCAAGGGCAGAATGACTGGTCGTTCGGGCTGGGCCACCAGGATATGGAAGCGGAGCACCCCGAATCGGCGTTGCAGGTGGCGTCGATGACGAACATGGCGCTTCTTCAGCACCGCCATGCGTACCTTGCGCCGCGTATTGAACCGTTGCAGACCGATGGGGATTTCACCCCTGATTTCTTCCTGGTGACGAGCGGGAGCAAGATCCTGGCTTTTGCGGGAACCGGGGTCTATCGCTGGAACACCAGCTCCACGAAATGGGAGCTGAAAGACACGATGGCGGGCTCGATTTCGGGGCAGCCGGTCGAGTTCAACACCACGGTGTTTGTGCCGCTTGGGAGTTCCACCGCCTACGAGTATTCGACCAACGCCTTCGAGAGCGCGGGAGTCGCATCGAGCTTGACGGACGCGAACGCCTCGGGGTTCACGGTCTACCACAACGATTCCAACGTGCCGCTACTCGTCAAATGGGACGACACGAATGAGGTAAAGACCAACACGGCCGGGATCAACGGTGGGGCACAGTGGGGCAGCGCGACGCTGATCAGTAACACCTCGGCGTCGATTACCTGGCTGTTGCCGATGGGGGGGTCGGCGCGGGAAGACAACCTGATCGTCTTCAAAACGGACGGGCGGTATTCCTTTGACCGGGAAGGGAACATCGCCGACGAAAACCCGGACTTTCGGTCGGCCCCGTTTGCCACGTTGGGCACCGGGGCGATTGTGTGGCGCAACCAAAATGCGCTCTTCCCGATTCGCAATCGGGCGATCCGCTGGGACCCGTTTGGGGAATCCGAACAAGAGACGATCTACCCGCCTGAAAACGCCTTCGGGTCGCGCAAGAATTTCGGGCAACCCCTCTTCATGGCCGGTGACGAGAACTACGTCTACATGGTCATTCAGAACCTGGATGATGACTACCGCATCTTACGGGGGTCCCCCACGGGGTTTCGCGCCCAGGGGGTCGTTTCCCGCGAGCAAATCTGGGCCTGGGATTGGGGGATCGATCTCAGCAGCAACACCTGTGATGCGCTTGCGTATGTCCCCGAAACTGCGACCGGCAGCGCCAACCCCTGGTTGCTGTTCCGGTACGGCAGTGAGGTGCGCCACATCATTCTTCCGCGCAAGGGCCTGGTCGCGATTCAGGACAGCAACACTCGCTATGCCGAAACAGGGGAGCTTATTGGCCCCTGGCTTGACGGTGGGGCGGCGGATCGAGATAAGGCGTACAAGTTCATGCAGATGGACGGCCGCGACCTGAGTGCCAGTTCCACGATTACCCCCGGCTATACAACGGATGTGACGAGCGAGATGGAGGACCTGACCTTCACGGCGCTTCCCCCGTGGGCGGATGCCACGACGGTGTACCAGCAAACCGTCCCGGCCAGCACGGTGGGGCGGAATATCGCGTCGCGCTTCAGTTTCCAGCGCGGGTCGGGGCTGCCCGAGGAGACGCCGGTCATGCGTGGCTACGCCTGGCACGCCTTCTACGCAGGCCAGAAGGTGCAGGAGCGCCGCTTTACGGTCCTGGTGGACGATGGGCTGCTGGCGCAGTCCAACGCGCTGGACAACCAGACGGGGGCGTATATCCGCGATGCCCTCAAGTCCGCCTGGCGGCAGACGCAGCCGGTGCGGATCAAGGTCCCGGAGGGGGATCTGGTCGATTCGCACGTCGTCAGCATCAACCCCCACCCGATCACCGTCACCAGCCTGGGGGCACCGAAGTTCCAGCAGGTGATCGAAGTGGCGATGGTCGATGCGACCGAGTCGGCGGGCAGTGGCGTGATTTATGATACGGGCAGGCGATACGATGAAGGTCACGTATATGGGAGAGCCGACTAATGGCAACCAACGCGTTCTCTAGCAAGACGGCTGGCGTCAGCGAGATCATCGCCACTGACATCAACCAGTTCGTCAACGCCCTGACGGGGGCGGCACAGTACCCCTTCGCCGTCTTTGTCAACGATTCTGTCGACGCCAGCGTGAAGCTCTCTGAGGCGGCGGGCGCACGCAAGTTCAAGGTCTTGGACTCAGCGGCGACTGAGGTTTGGGCGACTGATTCGGATGGTGAGGTGTACTACCGGGGTACCAAGATCACCACCAGCGGGATTCTCAAGCACGAGTTTGGTGGGTTGGAGTTCAACGCCTCGGCGATCACGACCGGCGGGATGATCAAGGGTGATTCCTCTGGGGTGATGGAAATCCTCGCCAAGGGGGCGGCGAACACCGTCCTCACGATGGCGGCTGACGCATCCGATTTCTCGTGGGTCGCGAGCACCGGGGCGATGACGCACGAGGGTTCCCAGCTCACCGAGGCCTCGTCCAATGCGACCAGTGAGACGGACCTGATCTCAGTCACTTCCCTCTCGATCGCCGCTGCGAAACCGATTCTCATTCGGGCTTCGATTCGGAAGACATCCGGCACGAGTGACAATTACAGCTATGGCCTCAAGTTGAATAGCACGGGTGTTGTGCAAG
>Ga0208450_1000559_pt1 | contig 19764 bp, 21 predicted proteins | sample MalvireepMed_908_FD_184249 | JGI IMG/M metagenome (GOLD analysis project Ga0208450, IMG submission 184249) | Marine viral communities from the Global Malaspina Expedition - Malaspina viral metaG DeepMed_908 (SPAdes) (version 2) | ecosystem: Environmental > Aquatic > Marine > Oceanic | place... | reverse complement strand
CACCTATGGCAGACGAAAAACAGAAAACCATCACCATCGACGGCACCGAGTACAACGTGGCCGACCTGTCTGAAAATGCCCGCAACCAAGTAGTGAACCTGCGCGTGACCGATGCGGAAATTGAAAAGCTCAAGCAGCAGCTGGCGATTTATCAAACTGCTCGCACCGCCTATGCCAAAGCGCTGAGTGCTGAGTTACCCACCAAAGAGGTGCACTAAGTGCCGCGCTTACTGCTAATCGCCGCTGCTGGGCTGTTGCTCAGCGGCTGCGTGCCGTTTGTGCCGATCATCTGAATCACCCTGAGCCCGACATGGAGAAGCACACGCATAAGCAGCTTGTGATAGGCTTAGCCCCCTGAACGGCACCTTGCCCTTGGATAGAGGCCTCCACCATGTCGGCTCCCCACCACAAACATCATGATACCGGCTATAAAGAGCTATTCAGCTACCCTGAGTTTGTTCAGCAGCTCATCGAAGGCTTTGCCCCACCCGACATTGCACAGCTGATGGACTTTACCCAACTTAAGCAACACAGCAGTTACTACATCACGCCGATGTTTGAAGAGAAAATTGAAGATGTGGTGTGGTCAGTGGAGGTGACCTGGGAAGGCATCACCCAAGAGGTGTTCTTTATATTCTGCTGGAGTTTCAATCCTCGGTCGATCACACCATGCCCATTCGCATGATGCACTATGTTGCCTGTTTTTACAGCGAGCTACTCAAGCAAAAGGTGATCACCCCCAGCCAAGGGCTTCCCCCCATCTTTCCCGTCGTGCTTTACAACGGTGCCCATCCTTGGACACCTCCGCTGGATATTTTTGATCTGGTACAGCCGACACCGCCTGCTTTTCTTCAGCGGTATCTTTGGCGTTGAAAACGCAGGAGAGAGCTGGGCCACCCTGCAAACAGCGGTGGATCGGATTGTCACGATGATTCAGGCCGATCCACATAAAGAGCGCATCGATAAAGTCATCACCCGCTGGATCAAACGTCACCTATATCGACTTGATGCAGAGATCAACATCGATCAGCTCACGAGCTTGGTAGAGGATAAAGAGATGTTAGCAGAGAATTTAGAAAACTTAGTGCAGAAAGAGCGCCAGACAGGTCGTCTCGAAGGTCGTCAGGAAGGCCGTCAGGAAGCAGAACAGCGTGCGCTAGAGAGCAAACGCAATGCTGCTCGTAAGTTGATTGCACTGACGGAAATGAGTGATCAGTTGATTGCCGACATTGAAGAACTGCCGGTAGAAGAGGTGGAAAAGCTACGCGCCGAAACTCAACATTAAAAACTCGCATCAACAACTGAGTGAGTGATTAAAAAACACTCAGCCTCTGCCGCCAGCAGAGGCTTTTTTCTAGCCAAAATGCCCATTCTCACGAGTCAAAATCAATCGTCAACTCGTCATCATCCCCACCATCAAGCAGGCTATCCAGGTTGCCGGACGCGTGCTGATGACCTAGCAGATCTTGATGCTTAACGCCTACTTAAGGCATTATTGTTTGCTCATAAACTCTTCAATAGCTGCATCAATGCAGTTAATCAATACGCCCTGAGTCTTCCCCGGCTGGTACCAAAACTCACACTTCAATCGTTCCGTGGTTGTAGGGGTGGTTTGGCTTTTAACAAACTCATCGGTACACGGTAGGTGGCAGTGCCCGGTAGACGTATAAATACGGCAGAAAAAACGTTGATTTGTTTTTCGCCACTGCATGGTGAAGATATTTGTACTGCCCACTTTAACGCGCAAATCCCCACCGTCGGTCGCCGTGAAATGTACTTTTATAGTATTACTATCCTTGTAATAAGACTTAATCTGAAAAACACATTCATGGGCTTCAGAAGTGGAGAGCTTAGATATAAATGCGGACTCGCACATAAGCAGGCAGCCTTTTTCGAGTGAACTCGGAAATCATATAAACTTAGCCGAACATTCGCTATACAACTTATATCCCAGTATGCACTGGTGATCCGCTGGTAACCGCTTATCCCACCAGCACATCCTCAGCGTCTTGCTTACCTTTCCCTACCTGTCACAACATTAATTCATCAGTGCAGTGTACTTTTACGTTTCGACACTGTACCTGACGCCGCTGCCAAATATTCGACAGCGGCATTTTTCTGGCCAAAACACGTCGTGTAAGCAATCTCTTACAAATTTCTCAGCCAATGCTTACGCTCAATGCGTCTCTTTCGGCAACTCAGCACCCAACGCCCGTGCATAAGCAGTACGAGCCGTTTGATAAATCGCCAGCTGCAGCTTGAGCTTTTCAATTTCCGCATCGGTGACGCGCAGGTTCACCACTTGGTTGCGGGCATTTTCAGACAGGTCGGCCACATTGTACTCGGTGCCGTCGATGGTGATGGTTTTCTGTTTTTCGTCTGCCATGGGTGTTTTCTCCTTAGCTAAAATCAAACTCTAAATCGTCGTCGCCTTCGCCAAATACCTCGTCGAGGTTGGCGGGGGCATTGCTGCCCTGCTCGGCATACTTTGCCTGGAATTGTACGCGATCTGCCAACGCTTTGTGCTGCGCGGTAGAGAACAAATGGGCATAGGCCATCGCCAACGGGCCACCCCGTAGCTCCGCCAATGCATCAGGCGCCAGGGCATTTAGCGCCTGCTCATCCACACGATAAAGGCCATCTAGCTTCACAGGCGTACCGCCTTCGGCATCCGTACCGATAACCAGTTCCCAGGGCACCAATAGCTTGTGCTTGGCGAGTGCTTCTGCCGCTTGCTGAGTAGCCAAGCGGTTTTTCTCACACTGCGCTAAAAAGTCGTATACCTGCCGTGTGTGTTCAGACAGCTCACCCTGCTCATCGAACAGCGGCTTGCCATCCGGGCCGTTGACCAAGTGCGCGGTATCAATCGCTAGCACCTGTTGCTCGTTATCGGCCTTGGCTAAGGCAAACGGGTAGCCGCGCAGCAACGCCGGGATGTAAGGCGAAAACCAGCGACCATCCGGGGCAAGGTAGGCATTACTTTGCACACCCAACACCGCCACGGAGGCGTAGCTATCACCCTGGCGAATAAAGCCCAGCGCATAGTGGGGCAACAGCTTGCTTAGCTCAGCTAATAACACCGGCACCACGCGCTGTTTGGCGCTGTGGTGGTAGCCGTCACGCGGCAGCACATGCTGGCTTGAATGCTCGGATCGTGAGAGCGCAATCCATTGGGGCATAGTGGCTCCTTAATTGAAAAAACCCCCGGCCCGAAGGCCGAGGGTTCTCTTTACCAAGCGTCAATCGAGGATTGACGGATGGGGATAATGCTTAGGCGATAGCGTAAGCAAAGTCGCTCAGGTCGACTGAGCCAGTCAGCTCAATCAATGCGCCTTCAGTAATATCCGACTCACCAGTGGCTGAAGAGTCGTAAGCGGCTGCAACATCAGTGGCAGCATTGTTGGCTACGATGTAGGTGTTGCCAGCAAACTCAAAGTAACCAACTTCACCAGCTGCCAGATCACCAGCGGTCGTGATATTGGCACCGAATGCTTGCTCAAGATAATCACCGAATTTAGCGGTTTCACCCGGCGCAACAGAAACGGTAATTTCTTCCAGCGCAGTGCTGCCAGCACCCAGTGTTGCAGCAGTGTCAACGACCAGGTCACCAGTACTAACAGAGCCATTAGTATCTGCGTCGTTCAGTACCAGCGTATCGCCAGCTGCAAAATCAGTAACTGTTGCAAAGGTCTGGTTGGTGTTGTTGGCATCGTCTGCGATCAACACGTCATCACCTTCGCCGCTAGTGATTTCAGCACCCGCACCGAAGAAGATAGCGTCAGCTTCTGCAGAGCCAGTCACTGTAGCGTCATCTACGGTGATGGTTGCTGCAAATTCGCCGTTATCACGATCAGAAGCAGCAGTCACACCAGAAGCGTCAACGGCTTTCAGGGTAGTGATGGTAGAACCGTCAAATACAACCGCTTGATCACCTGTAATGTTCACGTTCTCAACGGCAAGATTAGCACCAGTGCCTTGAGCAAGAGCGACATTGGCTACGTTGAAGTCATCTTCCGCAACGCGAACGGTTTCGACATTAACGGTTTCGACGTTGTCGACTTCCACTGTGTAGAAAGCGTTGACAGCAGGATTGCCTGTACCAGCGTCGGCGCGACCGTTCACTTTGAAGCTCAGGCTGTCTTCAGTGTTTGCCGTTGCACCTACAACAACCAGCTCAACAAGGTCGCCGCCATTAGCGGTGGTAGCGTCAGTTGCGTCTGTATCAACCAAGGTGATGTCTGTATCGGCATCGATGTTGTTCAGAATACCGTCCGCAGCGTCAGTCAGTACAATCGATTCGAAGCCAATGTTACCCATAGTGGCAGCACTAACAGTCTGAGTTAGACCTGCCAGATTCAGAACTTCGAAACCGCTGACGTTTGCTACTAGGTCATCTACCAAAGTAGTAGAAGTACCATTAACGATAATGGTATCACGACCTTCGCCGCCCACGAGCTTGCTGTTGGTGATAGTAGCAGTCGCACCGCTAACATCAACAGTATCGTCACCAGCACCCATTGTTACAGTGCGCACAGTCACGCCAGTTGCGAAGTTACCAGCATTAGCGACTGTAGTTACGTTGGCCACAGTGATGGACACGTCACCAGACGCTTCGGAAGCGTCGATGGTACCGGCAGTAATGACGTTGTTGCTGTTGACAGTCAGGTCACCTTCACCAGTGATGGTCAGGTTCTGGACAGCGGCACCAGTTAACAGTTCGGTATTTACAACGCGAAGCGTGTTAGCTGAGCCGGTAGAAGCAATGCTGACGTTACGAACTCCAGTAGCAGCACCAGCTTGGTTGATGTCTACATCAACGTTGGCATCTTCCAGCACGATAGCCTGAGTATCATCAGCTGCAATTGTGCCCGCATCATAGTTAACATCTACGTCGATGTTATCATCGCGCGAAGTGATGTTACGAGCGCCGACAGTCACCTGCTCAGATACGTTGTCGAAGGTCAGGTTTTGCTGAGAACCGTTGCTCCACAGCTGCTCGTAACCTTCAGAGTTCTGAAGATCAAGAGTAGCAGGTGCAGTCACAGCGCGAACAAAAAGATTCTCGACATTTTCCAGAGTGGGCGTAGCAGTACCCTGGGCATCAGTCAGTGTAGCTGTCAGGCTGTCAGTACCTTCACCACCGTCAATGGTGTCAAAGCTGTTCAGCGTCTCAGAACCAGCAACGGTCAGATTGGCAGTGAACGTATCATCGTTAGCAGTACCGGTCAGTGCGTCGACATCTGCAGTGAGACTTCTGCGATTCCTTCACTAAAAAGCTGATAAATATGATGTTTTCGATAGGGCATTTGAGTGCTTCGACTCAACAACGACTCCGTGTCTATGCATTCGATGCGTTTTCCTTGATTTGTTTGATCGCCGTCGCCGCCAAAGTAGTCGTTTCTTACCATAGGAGACGACCCCATGCCTGTACAAAAATTGACCGATGCCGGTGTGTTAACGCTGTGTTGCCCAGAAGGGCGCAGCCATTGCGAGGTATTCGATACCTTAATACGTGGCCTTTACGTGGATGTGATGGCCAACGGCCGTTTGGCTTACCGAGTGCGCTATCGCTGGGAAGGAAAGCAACGCGTGCTCACTCTGGGGGATGCGCGCTTGCTGACTATAGACGAAGCGAGGACGGCAGCACGGGCGGCTTTGCGCAGGGCTATGGCAGGAGAGAATCCCCGTCTGGAACGGTTGCCCGAACATGGCCCCACCATCGCCACTTTTTATCGTGAGCATTATTTGCCTTACGTCAAAAGTTACAAACGCAGTTGGAATACCGATGAAACGATGATTCGCCTTCACGTAGTGCCTGCCTTGGGTGAGCGTGCCATGGGCAGCGTGATACCGCCAGATATCGCACGGTTAATCGAAACGATGCGTGAACGCGGCTACGCGGCCGGTACGTGTAACCGTGCTCTGATATTGCTGAGCTATGGCTACACGTTGGCGCTCCGGTGGGGGGTCGAGGGAGTAGAGCAAAACCCTGCCAAAGCACTGAGAGAGTTGAAGGAAGACAACCGCATTGAGCGTTATCTCACTAACGAACAAACCCAGCGGCTGTTGGTCGCGGTCAATGAAAGCCATAACCCATTGCTGGCATCTATCGTGGCGTTTTTGATTTATACGGGGGCACGCAGGCGTGAGGTGCTAGATGCGCGCTGGGACGATGTGGATATGGTTCGTAAACTGTGGCGCATTCCTAAAACGAAATCAGGAAAGGTGCGTCATGTACCGCTATCGAAAGGGGCATGGCAGTTATTGTCAGCGTTACGGGCGGAAGGCGTGCCATTGAATGGATGTGTGTTTGCCAACCCTCGCACGGGGCTGCCGTTTGTATCGATCTTCCACAGTTGGGATGCCGCCCGCCAGCGGGCCGGGCTGCCTGAGCTGCGCCTGCATGATTTACGCCATAGCTTTGCCAGTTTTTTGGTCAACGCCGGGCGTAGCCTATATGAGGTGCAGGAGCTGCTAGGCCATGCCGATATTCGCACCACGGCCCGCTATGCCCATTTAAGCCGGGAGCGCTTGTTCGAGGCGGTGGAGGCGGTGCCGGTGATGACTATGCAGAGCGAGTAGCGCGTTCAGGTGGTAGGCAGCTGTGGGTGTAAGGGATGATCCGCAGTTGCCATCGGGTAAGGGGGTGTTGCTGGTATGGCATCAGCTCATCTTTTAAAGGTAGCATTGGCTCGCTAGCGCTTACGACTAAATAGTGAGTCTCATCAGTTGGAAAGAGTGGTAGGCGTGCTAATCTCAATGAGAGGTAGCAACTCAGGTGTTCTGCCATATGTCGCTGATTTGGGCAGGTGACGTATGTCTGTCGCTTAGCTAGTGATAACCAAAAAAACAGCAGGGAATGATCGTTATGCCAACTCCACTCTCATTTAATGCCAACTGGTACTTATCGCAGAACCCAGATGTGGCGGCGGCTATTGAAGCCGGGGCACCGTTCAACGCGTTTGAGCATTTTTCGCTTTATGGGAGCGCTGAAAATCGCTCAGCGTCGCCACTGTTTGACCCCGAGCAGTATCTGGCCAACAACCCTGACGTTGCAGAAGCGGTGGCACAAGGTCTCATCACCGCATGGGATCACTTTGAGTTATTTGGGGGCGACGAGGGGCGTTCTCCCACGCCGTTGTTTAATGAGGCATTTTATTTACAGCAGAATCCCGATGTGGCTGCCGCCATTGAGCAGGGTATTATTTCCTCCGCTGCTCAACATTTTGCGCTCTATGGGCAAAGCGAATCGCGGGCCATTAACCCCGCGATCAATCTAGGCCAATACATAAACGCCAACCCGGATGTTGGGCAAGCCGCTAGTAGCGGTCTGATCAACGCGTTCGACCATTTGATGCAGTTCGGTGTCAACGAAGGGCGTAATCTGGGGAACGGCGTCTTGCTTAGCAATTTTAGTAACGACCCAGGGTTTACCACCGCGCTTAGCAACGGCAATGCCGCTGCTGCACTCCTGCGGATGGAATCCGTGGCTCCTTTCATCCCTACCTTTGAGCGCCCTGTGGGATGGACGCCCCCCCGTCAACACTCCTATCCCTGTTGATTTTGTACCGCCTGCCGGTTCCGGCATTCAGTTAATCGTTCCACCAGAAGTGCCTGTGCCGCCCAGTGTCACGTTGACCCCGGTATTTCAGCTACCCCCCACGCCCGCACCTGAGCCCGCACCTGAGCCCACACCTGAGCCCACACCACCTCCTAGCACTGGGGGGGCAACGGAGGTGGCGTCACCAATCGTTCGTTTACCCGAGATGCGTCCGACTTTGAGGAAGATACCCCCGCCACGGTGACAGGTGGCGCAGGCACAGATACATTGACGGTAAATATTCCCGAAAACGGCGCTTATCTGATCAATCAGCTCCATTTTGACAACGTCACTACCATAGAGCGACTGGTGATTCATCGTGATGCGGGCTTTGAGCTTCCAAGCCAGGGTGAAGGTGAGTTCACCCTGTCGGGTACCAGCTTCAACACGTTAGTGATGGATGCTCCGTTTGACTTGGAAGGAACGTTTAGGATCACAGGAGGAAGTAATCTCAAGACGATTATTGTTGAGAAGCCGATTGGGCCTAACGTCGCAGTAGGTGAAACCCCAGGGCCGGTAGGCGGGGGCACTGTTGGTCGCTTAATTTTCGATCAATTTACAAGCGACTCTATCTCAATCGTTGCCAATGCAGAGATTGAGACCAACCTCAGTGTTGTGAATAGTGACAACATCCCCACTGTTACTATCAGCGGTGCAGCTAATGTCAATCTTGGTCAACTGAGCGGTGCTGACGACATTAATGCACAAGCGTTAACAGGTGACTTGGTGCTGATGACGGTATTCGGTGTGGACAGCACTATCCTTGGGGGGGCGGGGGATGACTACCTAACGAGTGCTGCTAATGGGGGTAATGATACCTTTGACGGCGGCGCTGGCGATGACATCATCGACCTGACGGCTGATAACTCTGGTAGGGATACTGTCGCTTACCACATCGGCCAAGATGGCAATGATACGATTCTCGGTTTCCGCGCAGTCAAAAGCGACGATGTAGAGTCTGACATAATGCGTTTTGATGGCGTGGTTGATGCCAACGAATTGGCCGAAGAGATTGCAAATATTACCTTTGTGGAAAACGGAGGGTATGAGGAAAACGCAATTGATGGAAACACCGTTGATTTGACGATTAACTTCCAGAATGGCGGTTCCATTACTTTTGCCGACTTCATGGCTATTGACACTGATGTAGAAATTTTATTTGGTAATGCTGTATTTACAGACGGTCAGGGCCAAGACGCAAGCGACAAAGTGATTAGCGAAGGTGAAACGGTCATTGTTACCGGGGTGACTGACACAGATATGACATCAGCCTTAGATGTTGTCTTCGTCTAACACCTCTCATCCCTCGACGAATGTCCCCTAACCCGCCTCAAAGTAGGCGGGTTTTTCGTCTCTGGAAATGTGCCAAGCGTTCGACTATTTAGTAACAGGAATTTTGGGTCGAAAGGATGCAGAGTGAATCAATCACGGCTCATTCGGCGGGCGTGGTGCTTCAAGCAGCGCTTGGTTTCGTCGATCACGACCATGTTACGTTTGATGTTGACTACTGAGGGTTGCTGAATGAAAGAACATTTTGTCATTGCGTTTGTCGATCACACGAAGCGTACTTTCAACACAACGGCTAGGAAGAAGAACGCTAGGCTGAAGCAAGTCGAACAGCAATGTAGGCGTTTAGGCTACCAGAGCAATATCCTCGCAACTCAGCTTGATAAAAGCACAGCGGATGCGATGAAAGTGTCCATTGACGCGGCTTACGAGGCGGCAGGCTATCGTTATATACCGCGCCCACCCCTACCTTGATGGTGGCCATTGTGGGCCGGGATAAGGTAATAGATACCGAGCAACGGTTTCCTGCGGCGCTTATGCTGTTACCTAAGATTTCCCTGCCTTAGCAGCATAAAGCGGCCCTGCCGCCGCTATGAGCTGCTAAACTCTCCATGACTGACTTCCCCGACGACCCCCAAGGCCCCGATGAGGCCACTATCACCCATGCCCCCCGCACGGCATTATTAGCCGAATTGGAAGCCTAGGAACATCTGCTATTCGAGCCCATGAACCAAGCCGATCTTGACGGTCTCTACGAGCTGTACGCGACGTGGTGTGTACGTCTGGGAGAGTCTGGAAAACAGGTTATCGTGCAAATTTACCAACCTAGTGAGTATGGCGCTGCCAGGGCAGCGGGGTTTGAAACTATTATTTGGACACTGTACCGCTACCCTGGTGAAGAGGCTGATATTTTGCGCGAGCTTGAGGGCATGTCACTGTTTGCGGTCACCATGCCTCGCCACTTGGCGCTGCAAGGGTTAGCGAAGCGTTTACCGGTTAATGTTTATGTACATACCGTAAACACCCAGCGTGAATGGGCGATGTTTCAAGCATTGGGGGTGAGTGGCCTGTATACCGATTGGCTGCCAGACCCTAATATAGAGGTTAGTGATGAGAGCGGTTAAATGTGCCATTAATGGTCGCCACTGAGCGGCTGTTTTTTATGGTGGGCGATACTTTGCGCTTAGGCCCTGCCTGCCCACACCGTGCGGTAAAGGCTCGACAGCGTGCCCAATGCCAGGGATGATGGCGGGCTAATAAGTGGGTACTAAATGCTTCAGCCGGGATGGGCTGGGCGGTTTGCCCTGTGTACCGATGATTTAAGTAGTGGATGTAACGTTAGATGAAGACACATATGCCCTGGCAACAGGCAGGTATCCCCTGGGATGCGATTGAGCAGGCCATGGCGCACTGCGACCACGTAGGGCGAGATGCCTTTCGCCAAGAGGCGCATCAGGGCTTTAAGGCTGCAAAGGGCAAAGGTGTGATGCATCAGCAGCGTGGCCCCTATGAGCCTCGGCCTTTGGTGGCGGCGGCCTATGCGATTTGCTACCCAGATCAGCCGCGCCTTGGCCCTAAAGATTTTACCGGCGATACGGCGCGCCAGTATCTGCTTCGCTCACACGGCTTTACCTTGGGTGGGGAGCCACCCGTCAGCCAAGATGAGCCAGCCCGCGCCGCCGAGCAAACGGTAACACTCAACGGCGTCAGCTACCCGCTTAGCGAACTTTCAGCGGCTGCCAGCCAAACGCTGGCGAAGCTGAATAAAACCGACACCACTATTCAACAGCTGCAACAGCGGCTGGCGATCTACCAAACTGCGCGCAGTGTATATGCCCAGGCGCTGAGTGACGCGCTGCCGAAACAAGCGCCGTAGCGGCTGGAGGTGATACCACGCCGCTGGAGATGAGTGCCGCATGAACCATCGGTTAATAAGCAGGAAAAAAGCTGCTGCCAGCGGTGTGGGTGGGCAATCGCCGTTGTTGGCACGGTTGCTGCCCAACGAGCCCTGTATGGTGAATAACAAGGCGCAGGCGGCGTTAACAGAGCGCTATTTGCTGCCTTGTTTAGCCGAGGTGGCGGCGTTTTTTCTTGCGTTACGCCATCAGGTTGACCCTGCGCTCTATCAGCAGCGGCCGGTGAAGTTGGGCAAGCCTTACCCGCTTGGGCAGTGTTTGGAAATTACCCGGGCAGTGCAGCGTTTGCTGCCGGATGCTGGGGTGGCCACTGCTGGGTTTAGTGGTGCTGCCTTAGCGGGTGCCCATGCCTATCGGGCGTTTCGTAAGGCCGGGGGCAGCACGCGGCAGGTGTGGGGCGACTTGCGGGGCGAGTTTTTCCAGAATGCCTTTCAAGTGGGCACGCTGTATGTGGATGTCGCTAACGATACGGTGACGCCTACCAAGCCCAAGGTGGAAATCTTGCCGTTTGCTGAGTCGGCACTTATCCCCATCGCTGATTTTAAGCATTTCAAACGTATTGCCGAGCGTTACTGGCAGGCGCGTATTTTCCCCAACCATATTCTTCCTGAGCTGGCACCTACGTGCCCGTTTATTCATGTTAGCCCAGGTGGAAAGGTGCAAGTGGCGGAGGCAACGGGCTATATGGTGGCCATGGCGCAGGCCAGTGCTTTCCGTGCAAGCGAGGAAGTATTGTGCGATACGCCAGTGCCAGACGATATTTTTGCGCATGTGCGCCTTCATTTGGCGGGCACGCCGTGGGCTTTGCCGCGCAGTGCTGAAGAGGGCAAGGCGGCGGCGCTGCGTGCTTGCCGCGAGCAGCGGGCGAAACGTTGGCACCTTTCACCGGCGCAGGCGAACGCGCATCTCCAAGCGGTGATTGCGCTGAATCACCGCCTGTTGCATGTGTTGCCTTCACGCAGGCAGCAGATAATCCGCCTGACAACGGTAGATGTGGGCGGTGCTCAGCCGTTTGCTTCGCCAGTGGGCAGCCTATCCTATGGGCAGCGGCTTGATGAAGAGATCGTTAGGTTAAAGCAGCGGTTGGCTATTTGCCAAACCGCTCGTATTGCTTATGCCCAGGCGCTGAGTAATGAGCTGTTAAAGCACTCGTAGCAGTGGGGCGGTGTATGTCATGTTAGGCCTGTGCATAAGGGGCAGGCCTCCGTTGTGGGTGCCACGCTGCCTTTGCAGTACACTGGCTCCTTTTTAAGCGAATGTTGCGATGTCTCCCTCGTTATTTAGTACGCTCAATCTTATTAAAGTGTTTGGTGCTGCGTTAGTCGTGGCTTCTCATTATGCTGGGCAGTACTACAGCACGCCGTTTTATAGTTATGGTACGGGCTGCTTTTTTGTGGTGTCGGGATATTATGCCTTTAACTGGGAGCGCCACCGGGGCTGGTACTATCTTGCTAAACGTTTAACGCGTTTATATCCGGCGTTTTTGGTGGCGTTGCTGGCTTATTTGTTGGCGCGGCAAATACCGTTGGCCGAGTGGCCGCTGCTGACGGCCCATCATCTTACGTTTTTGCTTTCCACGCCGGATAGGGCAACGGTGTTTGCGCTTAACCCGCCGTTTTGGTCGTTGGCGGTGTTTTTTACGTTTTTTGCTTTGGTGGCTTTTTTACCCCGCATAACGCCCCGCTTTTGGCAGGTGGTGGTGCTGATGTTGCTAGCCGCTGGGGCACTGTGGTTAAACGTGACCACTTGGCGAGAGGGGTACATTGAGCTGTGGGTGGCACCGCTACATTTATATGCTTTTTGGTTGGGTGGCTGGCTGGGGGCTAGGGCGCATCGTCGGCCGGTGCCGTTGCACTGGGGTTATACGTGGCTGGCGGTGGGCATTATGCTGCTGATTGTGGTGTGCGGTGCTTACTACCAGTGGCTTACCCGTGTGCTTTTCTTGGGTGAGACGTTTGCTTACCGGGGGGCTATGGTGGTGCTGTATGCGCTGCTATTTTGGGCAATGATTCATAGCCCGCTGGCAGCACGCGGCACTGGTTTGCTCAGCTTCTTGGGCACCATTAGTTTCGGGGTTTATCTGTTTCATAACCTGCCTGTTTATTGGATGAGCGATGCACTGCCCGCTAGTGTGGCGGTGGTGCTTTCTGTGGGGCTTTCCGTGGGTGTGGCGTGGCTTTCGTGGCGCTTTGTGGAATCTCCGTTTCAGCGTTGGAGTAAACCTCGGTTGGCGAAGTGGCACCGCCAGCCTGCGGCGGCGTTGCCGCGCGATGGTAAAAGGGAGTAGTGCGTGAAGTTGCGTTATGGCTGGGGTGTGGTGGGGGGCATCGTTGGGTTGCTGGTGCTGTGTTTGTTGGGGCGGCGTTTGTTTGTATTGCAGGCAATGTCTTACGAGGTGTTGGGCTGCCGGGCTTGTGTGGTGCCCAATGTGTTGGCATCAGATGTGCCGTATTGGGCGGTCGTGGTGGCGCTGTTTGTGGTGTCATTCGGCCGCCGTGGGTGGTTGTGGCGTGGGGTGTGGCGGGGTGTTGCATTACTTGGCGTGGCGCTGTACGCCGCCGATATGTGGGTGATGTCCCAGTTTAGTACGCGTTTAATGTTGGCGGATATTCGGGTGTATACCGCTGATACCGCACAAGCCTTGGCGCTAGTGTTGCAGTGGCCGCTGTTGCACCAGTTGTTGGTAGTTGGGGGTTTAGTGCTGGGGGCTGCGCTGTGGTGGTGGCCGGTAAGCGAGCCAATATCTCGGCGGGGCATTGTTCTGTGCGGTATCGCGCTGGCGGGCCTGGGGGGTGGCGCGTGGGCCTATACACCTCCTGGTTATGTGCATGAGTGGGCATTGAAAAATGTGGTGCAGGCCAATTGGCCGACGGGCTTGGCTGCCCCTTATAGCCATGCGACTCAGGAGCGATTATTGGCCGAGCGCCCGCCAGAGCAGTGTTGGGCGGGGCGTGATCAGCGTGACCATGTGGTGATGTTAGTGCTGGAGTCCTGGTCTACCTACCATAGCCAGGCGTGGCTGGGCGTGAATGATTGGACGCCAAGGTTGGATGCATGGGCAGCTCAGGGCCGTCAATTCGAGACGCTGTATGCCGGTGGCTTTAATACTAACGAGGGTTTGTTTTCTTTATTAACCGGCCGCGATGTGGTGTTGCCGATTCTGCCAGCGCACCAGCAGGGTGCATTTGAGGGGGCTTGGGGTATTGAGAATTCTCTGCCTGCTCAATTAGGAAAGCAGGGGTATCAGACTACGTTTATGACTTCTGGCAATTTGGCATACACCCGCAAGGGGGAGTGGTTGTCCCAGCTGGGGTTTGAGGCGCTGTGGGGGCACGATGCTCCGGCGTTTGATGGTGTTGAACGTGGCCACTTTGGCGCTGTGCCGGATGATGTGTTGTATTCCAGCGCATTGGCGCATATTACTCGCCTGCGGCAAGACCATGCTGCGAGCTTAACAGTGATTGAGAATGTCAGTTCTCACCACCCTTATGTGCACCCTTACTCCGGGGAGCGTAGCGAAGAGGCGGTATTCCGTTATATGGATAAGGCGGCAGGTGAGTTTATTGATCAACTGGCTGCGAGTGGCTTCTTGGAAGAGGGGACGTTGGTAGTGGTCAGCGACCACCGGGCGATGACGTTTGTCACTGCCGAGGAGCAGGCGCGTTTTGGGTTGGGGGCGGTGTCTCGTATTCCGGGGTTTATGCTAGGCCGAGGTGTGGAGCCGGGTAAGGTAACGTTGCCTTTTCATCAGGCCGATATCATGCCTACGCTGCTGCGCCAACAGGGTGAGCGTGTTTGCCTACATGGGCCGCTGCGGGATGGGTTGGATGTGGCTGCGTCCGAACCGCGCTGCATGATGCATGCGCGGGGCGACCAACGCGATAGGGTGAACGTTTACTGTCCTGAAGGTAAGGGTACGATCAAAGTAATGGGTGATGATAGCTACTTCGTTAATAACGAAGGGTTAGAGAGCGGGAGGCGGCAGCAGTTATTGGACGCATTAGCTCGGCAACGCTTGGCGCTGGAGCCTTAACTAAAACAGTGTTGTTTTTACTGATGAGCAAATAGCTTAATGGTATCAGCATCTAGTATTTCATCGCTATGAAGCAGCCTATACCGCATAGGAAGCTTCAGATGGCAATGCTGGGTGATGACGAGGTTGCGGCTAGCCTTTGTCGTGTGTGGCCGGGCAGCGGCTAATGCATGACGGTAAACCGTTTATATCCTAAGCAGAAAATCGTCAGGCCCTCGTTGATCAGGCGCAGTAATTTATGCAGGTGCGGTGACCGCTACTGCAGAGGTTGCAGGCTCTTTACCGGGGTTTTTCTTAAATGGGGTAGTGACTTATCAGGTATTAGCGTTCAAGTGAAATGCTTTGCTGGAGCGCGCTAAAACCTGGCATGCCGCTTTGGTGGGTTTTCTGGTATCGTTGCCGCCACAATTTATTGGCGGTGATATGACTCTATATGGGTGCGTCCTGTATAGCGTTTGGTTCGGATGCTTATCACCGGTGTATGGCTGGGTCCTCTTTTGTTGGAGCTAAGATGAACATCTTGATTACAGGCGGTGCGGGCTTTATCGGCTCGGCGGTGGTGCGTCATTTGATTGAAAATACGCAGCATGCGGTGGTCAACGTAGATGCGCTCACCTATGCCGGTAACCTGGAGTCGTTGGCCGCGGTGGAGGGCAACGAGCGCTATGCGTTTGAGCACGCGGATATTGGCGATGCTGCCCGTATGGCGGCTATTTTTGAGCGCTACCAGCCGGATGCGGTGATGCATCTGGCGGCGGAGTCCCATGTAGACCGTTCCATTGATGGCCCGGCGGCGTTTGTTCAAACCAATATCGTGGGTACTTATACGCTGTTAGAGGCGGCCCGCCAGTATTGGAAGGGCTTGCAGGCCACGGCCCCTGAAAAGGCGGCGGCGTTCCGCTTCCATCATGTGTCTACCGATGAAGTATATGGAGATTTAGAAGGGCCGGAAGATCTGTTCACCGAGGAAACCCCTTACGCGCCCAGCTCGCCTTATTCGGCCAGTAAAGCAAGTTCTGACCATTTGGTGCGGGCTTGGCACCGTACCTTTGGGCTGCCGGTGTTGGTAACCAACTGCTCGAATAACTATGGGCCTTATCACTTCCCTGAAAAACTCATTCCGCTGATGATTTTGAACGCCCTGGCGGGTAAGCCGTTGCCGGTCTATGGCGATGGCCAGCAGGTGCGTGATTGGCTATATGTAGAAGACCACGCCCGTGCGTTGGTTAAGGTCATCACCGAAGGCGTGGTAGGTGAAACCTATAATATCGGCGGGCATAACGAGAAGGCGAATCTTGAAGTAGTGGAAACGCTGTGCGACCTGCTGCAGGATCTGGTGCCTGCCGAGCGTTCCTACCGTGAGTTGATTACCTTTGTACAAGACCGCCCAGGCCACGACCTGCGCTACGCCATTGATGCCAGCAAGATTGAGCGTGAACTTGGCTGGAAGCCAGAAGAAACCTTTGAAACCGGGTTGCGTAAAACCGTGCAGTGGTATTTGGAAAACCGGCAGTGGTGGCAGCGGGTTCAGGATGGCAGCTACCAAGGGGAACGTTTGGGTAGCTTGTAGCTCTGAGTTCGGTGTTGGTGGCCTAACGGTCGCGAGCTGAAGCTGCCTCCCACCGGTGCTGTATTCAGCCAAGTAGCCTTTTTGGAGGCTATTTGATAGGTGGTCCGCGTTGGTAAGGCTTCATGTAGGAGGGCGCTTCAGCGCGCGATGGGTGCTGAAAGCACCCCTTAGTCTACGCAGGCTGTAAGCCCAAACGGTCGCGAGCTAAAGCTGCCTCCCACAGGTGCTGTATTCAGCCGGGTTGCAAGCCTTGCCGTAGGAGGGCGCTTCAGCGCGCGATGGGTGCTGAAAGCACCCCTTGGTTTAAGTAGGCTGTAAGCCCAAACGGTCGCGAGCTAACGCTGCTTACCACTGACGTAGTACTCAGGTTGGTATGATGATGAATTCAAGTGTTTCACAAAGGAATGGGTTATGAAGGTTCTGATCACCGGCGGCAGTGGCCAGGTTGGCTTTGAGCTACGCCGTCAGTTGGCTACGCTTGGTGAGATTGTGGCGCCTAACCGGGCGGCCTTGGATCTGTTGGATGCTGACGCCGTGGATGCGTTTTTGGCACAACACCAACCTGACCTTATCGTAAATGCTGCTGCCTATACGGCGGTCGATAACGCTGAAACAGACCTTGAGGCGGCAACGCGGTTGAACGCGGAGCTGCCCGCGCAGTTGGCGGCGTATTGCCAGCAGCGGGGTGCTTGGTTAGTACATTACTCATCGGATTACGTTTACAACGGTGAGGGTGATACTCCATGGCAGGAAGGCGATGCCACGGGGCCATGCAATGCCTATGGGGCTACCAAGCTAGCAGGCGATGAAGCGGTCGCTAAGAGTGGCTGCCAGCACCTGATTTTCCGCACTAGCTGGGTGTACAGCGCCCATGGTAAGAGTTTTTTATCAACCATGCTGCGTTTAGGAGCTGAGCGTAGCGCCTTAAGCGTTGTAAGTGACCAAATTGGTGCGCCAACGCCTGCGCGGCTGATTGCGTTAGTCACACAGCAAGCGCTTACTAAGCTACACGGTACTCAGCTACAAACAGTCACGGCATCGGGTATCGAGAGCGGCGTGTATCATTTAGCCCCTAAAGGGGCGACAAGCTGGCATGGCTTTGCCTGCGAGATTTTCCAGTTAGCCAGCAACCTTGGGCTACCGTTGGAGATTACTCCTGAGGGTGTTTCAGCCATACCAACAAGCGATTACCCTACGCCAGCGGTTCGCCCGCTTAACTCTCGACTGGGCGTTGATAAAATTGAACAAGCGTTGGGCATCCAGTTGCCCAGCTGGCAAAGTCAGCTGGCGCTTACCGTGGAAGAAATAGCAAGCTCGCGTTAGTTCTGCGGGTAACGAGCAAGGAGCAATACGATGCAACGTAAAGGCATTATCTTGGCAGGTGGCAGCGGTACGCGCCTGCACCCCATCACGCGCGGTGTTTCAAAACAGCTGCTGCCGATTTACGACAAGCCGATGATCTATTATCCGATTTCGGTGTTAATGCTGGCTGGCATCCGCGAGATTTTGATTATCTCTACCCCGGAAGATTTGCCTCAGTATGAAAGCCTGCTGGGTAACGGTGACTCTTTCGGTGTGCGCTTTGAGTACGCAGTGCAGCCTAGCCCAGATGGCTTGGCGCAGGCGTTTATTATTGGTGAAGAGTTTATTGGCGATGCGCCGGTGTGCTTGGTGCTGGGTGATAACATTTTCCACGGTCAACACTTCTCAGACCAGTTAAAGCGGGCGGCGGCACAAACCAGCGGTGCTACGGTGTTTGGTTATTTGGTGAAAGACCCAGAGCGCTTCGGGGTAGTGGAGTTTGATGCTGACGGTAAGGCGGTCTCTATTGAGGAGAAACCCGCCAAGCCGAAGTCGCCTTACGCAGTTACCGGGCTCTATTTTTACGATAACGATGTGGTCGAGATCGCCAAGCAGGTCACGCCTTCCGAACGAGGCGAGTTGGAAATTACTAGCGTGAACAATGCCTACCTTGAGCGTGGCGACCTGCGCGTTGAGCGCTTGGGTCGTGGTTTTGCCTGGTTGGATACCGGTACCCACGATAGCCTGTTAGAGGCGAGCCAGTACGTGCAAACCATTGAGCACCGCCAAGGACTGAAAGTGGCTTGCCTGGAAGAGATTGCCTGGCAGCAGGGCTGGCTAAGCGATGAGTCGCTGCGTGAAAGCGCCACGGCACTGGCAAAAACCGGCTATGGACAGTATTTGTTAAACCGTTTAGATGCTAAAGGTGGCCACTAATGCAGGTTGAAGAAACGTCTCTACCAGGGGTGTTCATTCTTTCCCCTAAGGTATTTGGCGATGCCCGCGGCTTTTTTATGGAAAGCTTTAATCAAAAAGCGTTTGAAGAGGCGACCGGGTGCAAGCGCGAGTTTGTGCAGGATAACCACTCCCGCTCTCGCCAGGGGGTGCTACGTGGCATCCATTACCAGCTTGAGCAGCCGCAAGGTAAGCTGGTGCGCGTTACCCAGGGCAGCGTGTGGGATGTGGCGGTAGACCTGCGCCGCCATTCGGCGCATTTTGGGCAGTGGGTAGGCGTTGAGCTGTCTGCTGACAATAATCGCCAACTGTGGGTGCCGGAAGGCTTTGGTCATGCGTTTGTGGTGCTTTCAGAAACCGCTGATTTCTTGTACAAAACCACCGATTACTACCACCCTGAATCAGAGCGCTGCATCCGTTTCGATGATCCGGAGCTTGCCATTGAGTGGCCCACGCTGCCGGTTGAGATTGCGCTTTCGGAAAAAGATCAGGCGGGTAGTCAGCTGTCTGAAGCTGAGGTATATGAGTAGCGTTTAATTTGCGCTGCTGACAGTCGCTCGATCAGCTGTGAGTAAGGCCCCCGCTGAGTGCGGGGGCAATCATTAAACGGCTAGGTTAGTGCCCGTATACGGCAATACCGCAGCGGCCGCTGTGTTTAATAAAGTACATGCTTTTGTCGGCGGCATTGATGAGCTCGGTGCTGTTGGCAAAGCCGCCGTCGTTGAGGCAGGCAACTCCAATTGAGACCGTCACATAAATGGGCCGGTCTTCGTGCCACGTCATGGGTTGCTCTTGTAATCGATAGGCGATGCGTTGGGCAAACTTTTGGCACCGTTAGCATCTTCCCCAGGTAAGACCACCATTTTGCAGGAAAAGGAAGTATTGCCGCTGTTATAGTTCTCTGTTTCACGTTAGTAAGTTTCACCGACTTGGCTAATAAAAATTGGCATTGTTGTAGCGGATGGTGATACTTTTATCAGTTAGCGTGGAAAACCTCGTACTTTTGGTGCGAGGATGGATAGCGCGGCGTCCGCCAGGACGCCTTGTGTTTTGCATCCTTACAATATTTCGTCTAAAGTGTAAAGCATGAAAGCCGAACGCA
>Ga0208450_1000547_pt1 | contig 19944 bp, 30 predicted proteins | sample MalvireepMed_908_FD_184249 | JGI IMG/M metagenome (GOLD analysis project Ga0208450, IMG submission 184249) | Marine viral communities from the Global Malaspina Expedition - Malaspina viral metaG DeepMed_908 (SPAdes) (version 2) | ecosystem: Environmental > Aquatic > Marine > Oceanic | place... | reverse complement strand
CCTCAGTGGTCACTCCTCTGGGCCGACGAGTTGGCCCTGTGGAACGAATCAAGCTGGCATCAGGCCCAGTTCGGTTTGCGGCTGGGGGAGCATCCACGGGCCATTGCTACCACTACCCCGAAGAATCGACAGTTTGTACGCACCCTCTCAGAACTGGATTCCACAGTCACCGTCAGGGCCACGACCTACGATAACCCCACGCTGTCTGCATCTGTTACGGAGAGGTTAACCACGCAGTATGGAGGCACGAGGATAGGTAGACAGGAGATACTTGCCGAGTGGCTGGATGATGTGCCAGGTGCGTTGTGGCAATGGGAGATGATACGGGTCAAGCCGCAGGAAGAAGTACCAGAGATGGAGCGCATCGTGGTGGCAATAGACCCTGCGGTAACAGCCAAGGAGGACTCAGACGAGACAGGGATCGTGGTGGTGGGACGAGCCGCAGGGGACGAGTATTATGTGCTGGCTGATTACAGTGGCAAGTACACCCCAGATGCTTGGGCTGAGAAGGCCATCACGGTCTACGAGATACACCATGCAGACAGGATCATTGCCGAGGTGAACAACGGTGGGGATATGGTTGGCTATACCCTGCGGACTATTCTCCCGTCAGCACCGTTCACCGCTGTCCATGCCAGCAGGGGAAAACGCATCAGGGCCGAGCCGATAGCTGCCCTGTATGAGCAGGGCAAGGTCTATCATGTGGGGGCGTTACCCTACCTGGAGGAGCAGTTGGTGTCGTGGACACCCGACAACTCTGGAAGCCCAGACAGGCTAGATGCTCTTGTTTGGGGACTAACTGAATTGAGCCAGAGGGGAAAGCCAAATATAAGGTGGATCAACGGATGAAAATGCCGTGGAGGTTGGTAGAACTGCCAAGGACAATATTGCTCGCAGCCGTGGTAGAGGCTGTTGGGCTGCTCCTGATATTGGCTGGCCTGTGGATTATGCACCCCATAGCAGGTATCATCGGCGCAGGGTTATTCTTTATTCTCATCGCCCAGGGTATGCAAAGAGGAGGTGACGCATGACACTCATCAAGAGAGGGATAGATGCGCTGCTCAAACAGAATGTACAACGCCCACCGATGGCTATGGCATCGGGAGGGAACCTGTCGGGACTTGGCGTGGGTGGAGGTGTACCGAACCAACTCTCCCAGATGCAAGCCATGACCCAGACCTCATGGCTCTTTGCTGTGGTGGACAGGATAGCGGCATCAACCGCTGCCGTGTCGTGGAGTCTGTATCGGCGTATGCCGAATAATGAGCAGCAGGAAGTGCTACAGCATCCTATTATAGATTTGTGGGGATCGGTCAACCCGTTCTATACGAGGCATGAGTTTATCGAGACATCTGTGCAGCACTTTGAACTGACGGGCGAGATATGGTGGTTGATAGTTCGCAACGCTGGCGGCAGACCCGTGGAACTGTGGCCTATACGCCCAGACAGGATTCGCCCAGTGCCGCACGTTTCGGAGTTTGTCGCAGGGTACATTTACAGCATCGGAACCATGCAGATACCTCTCCAGAGGAAGGATGTCATCTTCATCAGGCGACCCAGCCCCGTAGACCCTTATCGTGGTATCGGAACTGTGCAATCCTTGTTAATGGACTTGGGTGCGGAACAGATGGCAGCGCAATGGACACGCAACTTCTTCTCCAACGGGGCCATGCCTGGGGGCATCCTCCAGTTCGATGAGGGAATGAGTGATGCGGACTTTGAACGGTTAGTGACCCGATGGGGTGAGCAACACCAGGGGGTTGCTAACGCTCACAGGGTAGCGGTGCTGGAGAGGGGGAAGTGGGTTGATAGGAAATTCAGCCAACGGGATATGCAGATGGAGCAACTACGCAAATTAAACAGAGACATTATCCTTGGGGCATTTGGTATCCCTGCCTCTGTTATGGGAGTGACGGAGAGCGTAAACAGGGCCAACGCCGAGGCAGGGGATGTGATGTTTGGGCGGTGGATATTGAAGCCCCTGTTGGAGCGTATCAAACAGGCGGTCAATGAACGTCTAGTCCACAGCATGGATAGAACCCTGATGCTGGACTATGCCGACCCCAGACCTGAAAACCGTGAACTACATCTAAGGATTGCTGACACGGGTTTCAAGGGTGGGTTCCTAACCCGTAACGAGAGCCGTGCCTTGCTGGGTTACGGCGAAGCTGCCGATGGGGGGGATGAGTTCATGGCCCCATCCGCAGCACCTGTGGCCTTTGCCCTAGAGGATATGATGCAGAAAGCGGCGAGCGATGTGCATCCTCAGGAAGTGAATGAGGAGGAGGATTCTATGGAGGCCCGATGGGTCAGACGGTTCCGCAATGAACGGGATAACCTAGTCGCCTATCTGGAGGAACTGGCATGATTGTCACCAAGTTAGACGTTGCCGATGTGGACGGGTTTGACTGGAACTGGGAAGCCAAGTACCTGGACGAGTTTGTCGAAGAACTGACCAGAGCCTATGCAGCGTCGTTTGTGGCCGAGTTCCCTGCTGGGCCGATGGGCATAGTGCAGCGAGAGGCCGAGGAGTATGCAAGGACACGGGGGGCCGAGCAAATCCTTAACATCACCAATACCACCAGGGACAGGGTGCGTGAGGTGGTGGGCAATGCCCTACGGGATGGGCAGTCAGTCGGGTCAATCGTCAGAGAGATTAAGGTGCTGGATGCCCTGAGTCCTGCAAGGGCTATGGTCATCGCCCGTACCGAAACAGCGACGGCACTGGGGCAGGGGGCGTTTAAGGCAGCGGAGCATCAGGGCAGAGACGAGAAACGATGGGTCACGCAGGGGGATGATGGGGTTTCTGACTTTTGTTCACTCAATGAGGGCAAGGGGTGGATTCCGATAGGCGACCCGTTTCCTTCTGGGGTTGATACGATACCCCAGCACCAGAACTGCCGCTGCAATGTGCGGTACAGGACGAGCGAACTAGGTGCTGATGTGGAGATACCTTTTGCTGGAATACGCCCAGAGGATAGGGCATACAGCCCAGCCATCCTACAGGACTTCCGTTGCTCTGGCTGTAAGCGGTTACTGGGTCGAGATGTCCACACAGGAACCCGTATACACTGTCGGCATTGCAAGGAGGAGAGGACAGCTTGACAGGCTTTTAACGGGGTGCTATCTTGTTTCAAACTGAATAGACCCAGAGGCCCATTTGAGGCCCATTTGAGCGGCAAGACTGCCTAGCTTAGATGGGCTTTTTGTATTATATACGATGCCATTCGCAAACGAACATAGTTGCCGACTTGAGTCACCCGATGGGTATGACAGGATTCGCCGTGAGAATAACTGGAAGCAGCATGACGGGAAAAGGATAGATGCGCTCTGGGGGATCACGGGGGACAGTGCAGAGTTACAGGCTATGCGTTACCCGAAAGACCAGTGGCAGGCAGGCGATGCCAGACGGCATTGAACAGACCACGAAGGGCGGCAGTTTGAGCCAGCCTCGGCCCCAGAGATAAGGAGTGACAGGATGACCCACATCGTAAAGTTTGTGCGCCCCACAGCACTCAAGTTACTGAATGAGCAAGAAGGGTTAATCAGTGCTGTTGTGTCCACAGAGGACGTAGACAGGGATGGGGATATTGTGCGTCAAAACGGTTGGGACTTAACCCACTTCTCCACTCACCCCATCCTCCTATCGAGCCATAATTACCGTGGCCTCACGAACCAGATTGGCGAGTGGACGCAGATGAAGGTCGAGGGGACAGAACTGGTAGGTGAGGCGAAATACTATATCGGAGAGGGCAACGAAGAGGCCGATTGGGGATTCAAACTTGCCTCTAAGGGCAGGGCTGCTTTCTCTGTTGGCTTTGTCCCTGATATGAGCAAAGCCAAACAAATAGAAGATAATGGCAACCTGTCCTATGAGTTCCAAGGTCAGGAACTGCTTGAGGTGTCACAGGTAACCGTGCCATCCAACCCACAGGCATTACAGGCGATGAAGGGCATGAACCTGCATCCAGGGGTAGAGGGGCTAGTGGAGGAGATGCTAGGAGACATGGCAAAAGAATTGGTAGAGGTTCAGCTACCGCCAGAACCTATAGACATAGATGCCATTGCCCTCAAGGTTGTGGCTCTTATCAAGGACGATTTACAGAAGCTGATGCCAACTCGTCAGCACACCAGAACGGTTTCGTTACCTGACGCTGAAAGCATCGTCAGAGAAGCTATGAGACAGGCTATACCAGATTACAGGGAGGGACGTTAACGATGTCCGACAATATACAGACTCAGGCAGAACTGGAAGAACTACTGAACAGCCCAGAGCGATTCCATGACTATGTAGGGAACCGTTCCAAGGAAGTTCTTGGCGAGGCCGTCCGAGAACAGATGGCAAGTGCATTGCAGGAAGGCGCAGTACGCCGACCCCCAATGTCAGAGGAAGCCATTGCAGAGGGCGTGACCATGCAGGGCAAAGAGTTCGGCGGTGGATGGGTAGGCAAAGACGAGGCCAAGATTGACCTCGCTCGTGAAGCCAAGGGGATGGATGGACAGTTCAAATCCTTTGGTGAGTTCTTGACCACAATGGCCCCAGGGACAATCAGCCGTAGCGGATTTGATGCAAGACTCAAGGTATTGGGTGAGGGGCAGGGCGACCAAGGCGGTTTCTTGGTTCCAGAGCAATTCACCACGCAACTGTTGGCCCTAGCCTTGGAGGATTCAGTGGTACGCTCAAGAGCGTTCAGGCTCCCGATGACATCGCTGAGTCTTGCGCTACCGACCATAGTGGACACCACCCATGCGACAAACGTGCATGGTGGGGTAAGAGGATACTGGACTCCTGAGAGCGGAAGCTACACAAGCAGCGAGCCTAGTTTCGGCAGGGTGCAGCTAACAGCCAAGAAGTTGACAGGCTACACCAGTGCAGCCAACGAACTCCTGGCAGATGCAGCAATCTCTCTTGAGGCGTTGCTTCTCAGGTTGTTCCCAAGTGCGCTAAGTTACTTTGAGGACGATGCCTTCATAAACGGCATCGGTGGAGGACAGCCCGTCGGCATACTAAATGCCGATGCTCTGGTGACTGTAGCCAAGGAGACGGGTCAAGCAGCGACAACAATAGTGGCCGAGAATGTAGATAAGATGTACTCAAGGATGCTACCAAGCAGCCGAGCAAGGGCTGTGTGGGTTGCACATCCCGATACCCTGCCCCAGATAGTTAGCATGACCCGTAGCGTTGGCACGGGTGGGTCTGCTGTGATGATGAACAACATGGCAGGGGCAGCACCAGCTTCCATATATGGAAGACCCCTGATTCTGAGCGAGAAATGCCAGACCCTTGGAACCGCTGGTGACATTTATTTCGTCGACTTTGGTTACTACGTCATAGGAGACAGGCAGTCGCTAAGCATGGCGGCAAGCCCCCATGTCAGATTTCAAAATGACGAGACGGTCTGGAGATTCACCCAGCGAGTGGATGGACGCCCTTGGCTGGAGTCAGCGTTGACCCCAAGGAACGGGAGCAACACCCTATCCCCATTCGTGAACCTAGCAACGAGGTCATAAGGAGGCCTAGATGATTAACACTGTAGAAGCCCCTGGAGGGGCTGGACTCAAAGCGGTCTGTCCACATTGTGGTAAGAGCGACTATGACGAGAAAGAATACCCGTCAAGCTGCAAACGCTGCAATGCACCTATGGATATTAAGCAAGCGAAAGAGTGGGCCGAGAGGCCACGAACCTAGTGGTGCAGGGGTAAAACTTAGCCCCTGACACGAGCAATAGGAGGACGATATGTCTCAGAGATTGAGTGAACACGCATCTATAGACCTGATGGATTTGGCAGATATTGGTGGGACAAATGCCCAGAATAACGGGGGCTATTTGAGCATGAAGAATTACGCCAGGGTGATGGCGTACGTCGAACTCGGCACATGGGATTCTGGCGATGACCTCGACGAGTGCCGACTTCAGCAAGCCACCGACAGTTCTGGCACAAGCGTAAAAGATTTGACCACGGACGCAAGCGGTGGAAACTATGACACCGACAATCCGATCGATTCTGACAATGACTTCGTCGTACTCGAAGCCAGAGCAGAAGACATGGATGTGGACAACGGGTTTGACTACATTCGGTTGTATGTCGCAGAGGGTGGTAACAGTGGCACGGACAATATATCTGGAGTGGTTATCCGTTACGGCTACGCCTACCCGAAGAAAGAACTGCAGGGCGCAGCCAGCACAGGCTCCAAGGTCTATGTGGACATAAACACCTAGGATGTCCAGGGTAATGTCTGGCAACAAGAACAATATCCCTCACGGTCTGGAGCCGATGGAATGGGCCAACGAGGTTTGGTCTGTGATGGACGAACAGGGATTGAGCCAGAATGATGCAAAGGCTGTCGTGGCTGCTCGATATGCTACCAAAGCAGAGGAGCAGCCCACGATGGACAAGATGGTTAGGCAATCACGCAACAAGGGAGTGACAAATAATGGCTGATACAAACACGAACCGCCAACGGTTAACTGAGGTCGGGCAGTTAGGATTTCGGGTGGACAAGGCTACGGCCTCTTTGCCGCAGACCACGGACGCTGCACTGTTTACGATAACGGGTGGACGCATCTACCTGACTGCCATTATCGGTGAGGTAACGACTGTCATGCAGACTCAGGCGAATAACACCAAGCTGGTATTTAACCCCACCGAGACGGGCGCAGATCAGGATATGTGCGCCGTCTTGAACACGACAGGAGATGCCGTCGGAACCCTCTACACGATAAGCGGAACCGTGGGGGATGCACTACGGGATGACCTCTGGATTGGCATCTCTATGACCTATCCGATGATACTGTCTGAGGGCGACATCGAGCTAAACTGTGCCGCCTCTAACACGGGGTCGGTTAGCTGGACGATGTTTTACTATCCCATAGACACAGGCGCATCTGTAGCCTCGGCGTAGGAGAATAATGACAACTGCAACACAACCAGAGCCAACAGACGACGAACTAGCTGCAGAAGAAGAAGCTGCGGTAGAGGAAGAAACTGCCGAAGAAGCCGAACCCTCTGAGGATGAGGCGAAGGGGGACTAAATGGCTGGAACGATAACCGAAGCCTTGACGAGCGGAAGACCGCCCGTCAAAATCATCACGCTCACCTGCACAGCGGATTCCTCTGACGGGTCATACCCTGCTACCGCCTTGAGCAATATCCCACATGGTGAGATAGGTGGGCGGCTGCTACAGATTGCCACCGACCCTGGGAGTACGGCTCCTCAAGCGAATTACGATATAACAGTCACTGAGGCTGGTGGTGCAGACCTGTTACTGGGGGTGGGTGCTAATAGACATACATCCAGTTCCGAGGTCGCTATTATCGAGAGCAACGGAGCCTCTGCTGTCTATGCTGGGACGGACACGCTAACCCTAAACATTACGAATAACAATGTGAACTCGGCTGGCATTACCATCAAAATCTATTACACAGAGGGCGTGTAGATAGGGGGGTTGTATGACAACAGGCTCTCGTACTGAGGGACTTAAAGGTATCGGTAGCGAGGGGTTCATTCGCACGGTCAAGAATTTGACCGTTACGGGCGACCTCGTTGTCCACGGTGAAACACGCAGCACAGTCGGCACGGGGCATGATGTCTCAGCGTTTTGGGAAACCGCCGATGCCAACGCCGAGTATTGGGCATTTGAATTACCCACGGGAACCAGCCAACAGGTTCCCGTCCTTGGTGTCGGAGTTGGTCTAGACGGGGTAGATCTAGGCCTATTTAATGGCATCACGCAGCCCACCGTGGTTGTACTGGATGCTGACAGGGATTCGTTCATAGCGATGGATTTCCAAGCCGATGATGTGGCTCGGCTACGCACCAACGCTGCCACGCTACGGTTTGGTCTGGGGGGTACGGATGAAATCATCTATACCACTGGTGCGCTGGCCTTCCAACAGACCTCGACTATCGGTACGTCGACGGGTGACCTACTACTAGACCCTGCATCAGATATAGATGTCATCATTACCAGTGGCAGGGGTCAGGCATTTACAATACAGACGGCTTCGGATACGTATTATACGCTTGATTCCCGTGGCACATCCAATAACGTTGTCGTTCACGCGTTCGACGCCAAGAACGGGACTCCAACATCAGCATCCACGGGCCGCGGACATATTCTAATGAAATTAAATGCGATGGAGGTGGAGTATATAGGCACGACGCAGGTAACAGACCTCCGTCCCACTATGCAGATACTAGCCACGACCATTGCGGGTGATACTGCGACCTTGACGGTGGATAAAGCAACGGGGGTGGAGGTGGTTGCGCCCACAGAGGGCAGTAACGTCACCCTAACCGCAGCGTCTGCAATCCGTATCCTCAACGCTGGTGGCACTCCGACAAACCAGATGGGGCTATTTATTGAGAGTTTAACGTCGGGGGCCACGGCTGACTATGCCATCTACATGGAGGGTACGCCTGTTATCCACGGCTCCCTGCCTGCTGCGTCCGCAGCCACGAATATCTCGTTGGATGGCAGCAACAATTTCCAGCAAGACACATCGAGTACGATTTTCAAGGATGACCAGGCAGATATGGAGGTAGATAGCAATCTACTCTACCAACTGGCTCCCCGTAGCTGGACATGGAATGAGCTAAGTGGGAGCAACGGCCTACGGGATTTCGGGTTTGTGGCCCAGGAGGTTGCTGCCGTGCATCCTCTCCTCGCCAACTGGAAGGGCAGTGAGGTATGGTCAAACAATTGGCAGAGGATAACCACCCTGTTAGTGGCAGAGGTACAGAAGTTGAAGGCCCAGGTAGTAGCCTTGAGCGGAATATAGGAGGATAGCATGGCAATAGAAAAATCAGATGCACAGGTGGAGGGGCTAACGGTTGAGGCTGACGGGAGCGTGACCGCCACGGTCAACTACAAGTTGGCAGATGGCAGCACTGAAATCACACGGGTCAGGGCAGATGTGCCTGTAACTAATGCGAGCAGTGCAGAACTTACCGCAGCAGCCAGCCTAGTGAGTAAAGCGGCGGTTCTGGCGGTGTCATAATGCCGAATACTGTAAAAGAAGTATCCATACCGAACACGGCCCAGGAGTCGCTCCGCTCCATGCTGGTGCAGCTGCGCCAGATGGAAGCGCAGGTTAATGCGTATGTCAGGGGTCTACGGGACAGCCTGAGCCTAGAGGGAGACGATTGGACGCTCAACTTGGAGAGCATGACCTTTGTTAAGCAGCCTACGAAGGAGCAGGTCAATGGCGTGGGAGCAACTACAGGCGATACTAGCGGAAAATAAGTCTACCCACAGAATACAGGTAAGCGACCCACAAGTGGCTTGCCCCATTGATGGAGCTATCCTTGTGATTCACCCAGATGGGCGTAGGAATTGCCCCTTGGGAAACTACTCGACATGGGCAGGTGGCCCCAGATAACTGAATATCCAGCCTATCTGTCCTAGAAAGCAAGGAGAGAGCGTATGGCTAACTGGTACACCACAAGGGAGCGGTTCAAAGTCGCTGCCAATATAAGCGGTTCGCAGTTTAATCCTGTTATAGACAGGGTTATTGAAGCTGCCAGCAGAGATGTTGATAGGTGGACTCGCAGGCATTTTCTACCCAAGACCCAGACCCGACTATATCGTTGGCCCCAGCGACGCCCAGGACTTGCTAATGTGCTATGGCTTGACCAAGACCTGCTATCTGTTAGCACGTTACAGACTCAGGCGCAGAACACCAGCCCTACTACTATCTCCTCCGCTGATTATTTCCTAGAACCGAACAACCCAGAGCCAGACGGGAACACTAGGTACAACCGCATTGAGATTGACCTGAGTAGCACGGCTGCATTTGAGTCAGGTGATACACCACAGCGCAGTATCAGCGTTGCAGGCTCCTGGGGATGGGGTAACACCACGGCATCCGCAGGGACTGTGGATGACTCAGGTGGCATCAGTTCTAGCGACACGGCGTTGATTGTATCCGATGCCAGCACGATTGACGTAGGTGACACGTTACTTATAGACAGTGAGCAGATATTCGTTGCTGACAGGGCGTTTGCTGCTAGGGGTAGTATCCTCCTCAACATGGGCAGCAACCTAGCTGCCACCAATGCCACAGTGACCGTGACCCTAGACGGGAGCCACGGGATTGTAGCTGGTGAGATCATTCGTCTCGACTCTGAGCAGATGTACGTTGTGTCGGTTTCCACTAATGATCTTACAGTCATTCGGGCGTGGGATGGTTCTGTCCTGGCTGCTCATAATGATGACGTAGCTTGCCACGTTAACCGCACCCTAACCATTGAACGGGGGTTGAACGGTACTACGGCTGCAAGCCATAGCGACTCCGCATCCATTACCCGATACCTCCCAGATGCAGATGTGGTTCGGTGGTGTCTGGCAGAGGCATTGTCCACCTACCACCAGGAACACGCAGGATGGGCTAGGACTACAAGTGGCACGGGGTTCGTCACTGGTGGTACTTATGAAGGCAGGGAATTGGAAGGCGTGAGCATGAGCCAACTGCGTACGTCGATGGTGGGATACTACCGCAGGGCTAGGGAGGCGGTAGTATGATAGTGCAGGGCATTGAAACTACGGTCAGTGGCCCCCTGTTTGAGCGACCTAATCTGGTGACGTTTGAAGCTACGGCGAAACTGGTGCAGCGCATTGTGGAGTTAGGTGAGCAACGCTTGGACATTGTACTCAGGCCCAGAGACACAAAACCAGGGGTGTATATAACCACCCAACAAGGCGGCAAAAGCACGGGCAACTATCGACGCAATGTCAGTGGTCAGGCACGGGGTCTACGGGGGCGCATTGATGACGGGGGGGTTATATATGGGCCTTGGCTTGAGTTGGGTGGTGGTAGGTTCAAGGGATATGCTGCCTTCCGTAAGACTACACAATGGATGGAGGAGCAAGTGCCAAAAGAGGCTACCAAGATGGTACAGCAACTCGCTCGGAAGATGAATAAGTAATGGCGTTTGAGATAGGTTCCACCCTCCACGCAGTCGAATCCTATGTACAGGCATCGGGATTATTCAACAGCGTCCAGGTAGGGGAACCGAAAAGCCCCCCAGGACAGGGATACCATGCGGCTATCTTCATGCGGTCTGTGTCAATCAACCTAGTATATGCAGGGGGTGATACAAGAGAGAACCATCTCGTGACCCTGCGTATCTATAGGGATATGTTGGCAGAGCAAACAGACCCACAGCAGAGCCTTGAGAACGAGATGGCTACGGTGGTATCCAAACTAATGAGCGACCTATTGGGAGACACAGATTTAGAGTCCACCATTATGACCATAGACGTTGCAGGGATGGATGGGACAAGTCTACGGGCTGAGTACGGATACCTGGATGTGGGTGGCACGATGTATCGGATGTGCGACATCACCTTGCCACTCGTGGTCAATGGTTCCGCAACAGTTGTAGGAACAGGAGTTTAACAATGGCGAAACAAACAGGGCTGACGGATAAATTCTATATAGGAGGGAGAGACTTATCGGGTGATGTTTCTGCGGTGGATACCATAGCAACTCGCAAAGCTGTATTGGACACGCCAGTTATAGAGAGTGCTGGCATGGTACGCCTTGCAGGGCATGGGGACGGGGAGATTGCATTCTCAAGTTGGTTTGATGATGGGGCGTTGCTGGGTCATGCCACCCTATCAGCCCTACCCACCACAGACGTTATAGTGACATACACGAGAGGGACGGCAGCGGACTCACCAGCAGCAGGGCTGGTTGCCAAGCAAATCAACTACGATGGTACGAAGTCACAGGACAAGGCTTTGGCCTTAACGACTCAATGTCTGGGGCAGGGGAACGGGCTGGAGTGGGGAGTCCTGTTTGCAGCGGAGGCAACGCAGAGCAGCGCAGGGAATACATCCTCCAAGGATGATGGGGCTAGTTCGGCCTCTGGCTTGGCAGCGTATCTCCACATCATAGACATCAACACGGGAACCCCCACGTTCAAGATACAGGACAGCCCTAATGATTCCGATTGGACAGACCTTGTGTCGTTTACGGCTGTGGCAAACGGTGCAGAGCCAGCAGCCGAGAGGGTGACGATAACGGGGACGGTCAACCGTTACCTGAGAGTGACATCCACAGGTACGTTTAACAATGCCAAGTTTATAGTCGCATACCGCAGGGGCGAGACGGTAGATGATACAGCGTACTAGTCGGTATCAGGTCACATGGCCCAAGGATTCGCACTGGCGCAGGGCAACCTGTGCAGAGGTGGACTGCCCTCGTTATCTGCTGGGATGGACGACAACCGTTGAGGCCGAAAGCCCTCAATACGATTTTGTTAGGGCCGACAGGGAACGCCATTATAGGGCAGAGGTCACGGGCGAGGGGTTAATCACCCTGCACTACCCAGCAGGGCAGAGGTGTTTCGGGAGCGACCACTGGAAGAAGCTGGATCGTGGGCCGTGGTTGACCAGAGACTTGCCAAGGTTAGAGGCAGGGCGAGTAGAGCATAACGCAATGGAGCCAGATAGATGGGTAGACGAATTTAACGAAGCCGCAGAAGGCAGGAAAATAAGGAGGTAAGAAATGGCGAAAGAGGCACCGACGCTGGCAGTGGCAATTGACGATAGCGGAACCTCGGCCCGTACCATCAGCAATGATGTCACAGGGGTAAGCTGGTCAATCCCACGGGCAGTACAGGATGTCACAGGCGTTGACAAGGCGGCGATAGAACGGCTGTTGTTGCTGGCAGATTTGAGCGCAACCTATGATGGCGTATTCAACGATGCGACCAATATGTCGCATGACGTTTTTAAGACGGTAGGCAGTGCCTCGGTAGCGAGGACTGTGACGCTGACGATGTCGGGGCAGATTCTAGCCAGCGAGCAGTTCCTGACCGACTATGCAGTCACCAGAGCATCCAGCGGCGAACTGACATGGAGTGTCCCTGGTGTACTGCAAAACGGCACAGCACCCACTTGGACAACATAATATAAGGGGGAGGGGATCATGGTAGCCACGCAGAAAGCAGCGAAAGGTTTCCGAATTCCCAAGCGCACAGCACGACTCCAGTTTGAGGACGATTATGACGGGGCCGAGGTGGTTGTGCGTTTGGATGTACCAGTGGGGACGTTCTTGTCCATTCAGGACTTGATAGCATCGGAGAGACAGTTAGAGGTCTTTCACCTGTTTGGTGAGAGCATCCTGGTCGAATGGAACCTACAGGATGATGATGGAAAGCCATACCCATGCACGGGTAATGGAATGAATCAGATACCCATAGACCTAGCCAATATCATCCTTCAGCAATGGGTGGAGGTGACGACGCAGCCGTCAGACCCTTTAGGATAGAGATAGAACGCTGGCAGCACGTTGGCGGTGGTACTGATAGGGATGGCAATATCATCGGTCAACCGTGGCCTCTTATGCGAGCCAAGTTGATTGATGGACTATGCCAACGATATGGATGTCTGCCATCCCAGTTAATGGAGGAAGACACCGATTTGTTGTTTGGGATCATGAATATACTCAGCCTAGTGGGAGATGATGCTGTGCCAAATAAGGCGCAGGGCATGGAAGAACAACTGGCGAACCTGTCTAGAGTTGGATAACTATGGCAAATGAAATAGTAGTTAAGGTTAACGCAGATATCACAAGGGCTAAAGCTGCCTTCAAGGATATCAAGGCTCGCATGGAGGGGTTCAGCAAGGGTGCTAGGACTGCTGGCATTGCCTTGTCTGCTATGGGTGCTGCTGGGGCATTGGCTATCAAGTCCTTTGTTAGTGCTGCGATGGAGCAGGAGAGGGCTATCAAGACCCTAGCTAGCAGCGTGGAGTCAACAGGTGTTAACTTTGATACCGTGAAGTCCAAGATTATGGACACAACGGCTGCGCTACAGGACAAAACTAATTTCGGTGATGAAGCCCAAATTCGTGTCCTGACCATCCTGACTACCATCCTTGGAGATGTTGACCAAGCGATGGCAGCATTGCCAGCCGTCATGGATGCCTCTGCTGCATCAGGGTTGAAAATGGAGTCCGTTGCTAAAACAATGGGCAAGGCTCTGGGTGGGCAAGTTCATCAAGCGGAGAGCGTGGGTCTTGTTTTTGATAAGACAGCTGGCTTTGGTGAAAGGCTGGCGTTGGTGTTGGGGAAGGTGGGGGGAGCTGCTGAAGCTGATGTAGACCCGTTCAGGCAGCTTGGTAACGACTTGGGCGACCTCAAGGAAACTATCGGAGCAGCCCTGATACCTATTCTCTTGCCGTTAGTTGATGGGTTGCGTGGCATATTCAAACGCCTACAGGAGATGAACCCAGCGATAGTTCAGGCAGGGGCTGTAGCACTTGCGTTAGGCACAGCCATCGGCCTGATTGGTGGGCCAATCCTGTTGATAATCTCTATGATTCCAGCCCTTGTAGCAGGGATAGGAATGGTTACTGCTGCATGGATGACACTTGCAGGGGCAACAGGTATAGGTGCTGTGATTATCATCCTCGGCCTTCTGACCGTTGCTTTCATCACCAAGTTTGATTTAATCAAGGAGATTGTCGGCAATGCGTTGAACTGGATTATTGAAAAGATTGTAGAGTGGGGCAGAAAGATAGCAGGGCCAATTGATATTATCATTGAGACACTCAACGAGATAAGTGCCTTTACCATTCCGACGCTATCACAGGCTCTGGATAAGTTGGACACAGTTACGATAGATTGGGGCCGTAAGACCCAAGACGCTGCTGAGCAAAGTCGGGGACACATGGAACAGGTGGCTACCAGTGTTGCAAATGTAGGCGATGAGATTGATAGGGTTGCCCATAAAACGGATACGGTACTTGCTCCAGCGATGGAGCGACTCAGCGACTCAATGGACGACCCCTTCTTGGAATATGGGCAACTATTGCAGGATTTGGGGCGTGAGATGGACAAGAACATACTAGATTTAGCCCATACATTGAAAAAAGAACACGGTGGGACATTGGAAGAGGCTTTAGATGACCTCTCAAGGGCGCAGATGCAACACCTGAAACAACGACGCTCGGAGTTCACTAGTGAACTCCTAGGGCACGGTGGCATAGATGCACCCACCTTTACAGGAGGTGGAGCAGGGGTTAGAACAGGAGGTGGGGCGAAGGCTGGGGCGATGACCGTAGAACAAATTATGAGAGATGAGCGAGCCGCAGCGACATTAAATGCCTTCATGGCGTCAGGGGGAGACCCCAAGTTTTGGACGTCCCAAGTGTTTCTTGGCATCAACGGGAAGCACATTGATACCTCGCTCGAATTTCACGAGGATGATATGGGTGATGGAGGTATGATTCTCTAATGGCGTGGACACTTCAATTGCTTAATGACGATACAACGCTGAACTTGAATGATGGCTCGGCTTACTCTGCCCGTCAGGGGTTTCTAGCTCCTCCCCCTCCTACAAGAACGGCTCGTGGAGGAGCCAGCCTATTGCGACATGGCTCAGACATTACGGAGAGGGTATACGCCAACCGACTTGTTGGGGTTGTTCTACGCATCCACGGCACGAGTCAAGATAATCTGATAAGCAACATCAACGCTATCAACAGCCTGCTAGAGCGAGGGGTAGAATACACCACGACGGGTCTTGGTTCTCAGCTTATTCTCAGGCGTAAATGGGAGGGAGCGACTAACCAAGTCGATTTTCACGTGCTTTCTGGGACTTTGTCGTTGGGGGACGAGTTCGGCCCCGTACATAGCCAGAACACGACTTTTGCCAGTGCCACCCTCCAGCTAACGTGTAAGCCGTTTGCGTATGGTGCGGAGGAGACGATTGAAAACTATGTCCTAGACCCAGGGTTTGAGGTGGCAGGGACAGCCCTCGCAGATTGGACAGAACGCAAGACCGCCACGGGAACCACGGCAAGAGACACATCCGTGAAGAAGGACGGTAATGCCAGCCTCAAATTGGTGATGACAGATTCTGGGGGGAGCGGTCAGGTAATAGAGCGGTTCCAAACTCTCGGTGATGTAGATGCAACCGAGGTTTGGTCATTCCAATGCTGGGTTCGGGTGGACGAACTTACCAACTGCAAGGTGGTCATGGAACTGGACTACGACTCAGGCACAGATACAGAACACTCCACGACAACGGTCAATGCCTCTAGCTTTGTGAAACTCACTGCTAATAATCAAACCGCACCAGGGGGCGCAGGGGATGTCGACCTTAGAATACGCCTTGAGGCTACTGCGGCAGATGCCACAGGAGTAGTCTACATTGACAACGTGATAGCAGTCCTAGCCTCGGCTGTCCCTGTGGCATGGGCTAGCAGTCGGAGCATTGCTAACCATTATGACGATGCTGCACAGGCTCACACCAACTACATAGATATACACGACGTACCAGGAGACATACCAGCAATGCTACAGGTGAGGATTGCGGAGGCTCAGTCCCACGACGAGTTCTGGGCAGGGGCAAGGCATGGCTCCAGACAGTATGACGACCTGTGGTTTGAGGGAGCCGATGGAACAGCTAACGTGATTGAAACAATGTCTAATCTAGATGAAAATGAAGCGACAGACGTAGTTAATTCGGCTTATAGTGGTGGCACGGCTCGTCACTCTGAATTAGAGATTAGTGGGTCGGTAGCCGACATGAATACTGTCGAAACGTGGTTCAGGCATGATTTTACAATGGCTGCTCCTGTACCCCGTGGACAGTTTAGGGTTCTAGTGGGTGCATGGGCGAGCAATGGAACTGCCGATAGCTCAACTCGTACTCTCAATGCGGACGACTTCCTCTTTGGGGTAGGGTTCACCTATGGGGGGTTCTCGCTGATAGGCAATAACGACCCTGTTACAACTAGCTTTGTCGGCCTGCCCACGCAAAGCCTTGGGGCCAGTACGACGGCGACTAGGAATATTCTAGACCTTGGAACCGTGACCATCCCCCCGATATCGACTCCTGATAACCAGACAGAGGCCAGCTTTGTTCTGCATATCTTTGAGACATTTGATAATGTGTCCATGACATCTAGCAATGACGGTCAGGAGTGGAAGTGGTGGTTGGACTTTGTGTTCCTAATGCCCGTGGATTTCGGGGCTAATTACGTCTCCAAGACTAGCGCAGCAGATGTTATCCTACTCGATTCCATGAGCGACACCAAAGGATTATACCTACTGGATGCCTCTAATGTGGTGCAGAGTTTCCCGTCTAACCAGCTTGGGCGTAGCCCAGAGGCGCACCCTGCAGGGACTCGTGTGTACGTTCTAGCCCACGTGACATCATCGGATTATGCCATAGGAGATACATACACTGTATCAGTGACCTATCGCCCACGGTTCCTCCATGTGATGGGAGCGTAAGATGCCACTCAAGCCCAGACTACAGATACGGCTATATGACAATAACCTCACCACGCCCACGCTGATTGAAGAACTGACCGACAGGGTGGGTTCGCTCATATTTGGCACAGCCCTCAATGGCGGTTTTAAGGTCTGCACGTTTACGCTAGCCACTACAATCGGACAGGCTTGGCTCTGGCTTAGCAAAGAAGGCAAGCGAGGATACCACTTCAATCGCATTACAATCCACGAAGACCTGACCCTGATATGGGAAGGGCGCATCATGCAGGTTGAGCTACTGGTGCAGTCGGGAGAGCGGAGTATGAGGGTCACGGCTATGGGTTATTGGAGTGCGTGTCGTGACCAGCTATATAGTGACGATACTGGAGGGCATACGGATTGGACGGGTGGTAGTGGTCACGAGATAGATGACATTATCAAGGAGATGTTAACGCGAGAATGTCCCGATATAAACACCGACCAGAGCAACATTGCCGCAGGGAGCCGAGACCTAGCTGGAATCAACCTATCCGATAATGCGTATCCTCAGACTCGCATTAACGAGTTGACGCAGCTTTCGGATAGTGACGGGGCCATCTGGTTTTTTGCGATTTGGGATGACCGCAAACCCTATCTGTTCAAACGAGATGCCAGCACTATTGATTGGTATGTCTGGTTGAAGGACTTGGGCAACCTGAGCCTACAGCAGTCAGCCCTAGAGGTGCGTAATGCCGTCATCCCTTATATTGGAAATTCGGCAGGGACTGTCCAGACAGATGCCACGAGCCTTCTGCTATACCCACGCCGTGAAGTGAAGTTCACGGTGCCAACAGGGACGAACTCCAATACTCAGGCAGATGCCGCAGCAAGCCATGCCCGTGAAGAGGCTTTACCCAGGCAGACACAGGCATTTAACATCACGGGGCGCATCTATCGCACCACAGGGGCAACGGGAGGCAGGCTAGAGGAAGCAGAGAAGTGGAGAGTACGGGCAGGAGATGTTGTTCGTATACAAGACCTAGTACCAACCACGGCTGCAAGCCCATCGCTAGATGATGTCCGCACATTTTTTGTTATGGAAACCGACTACAACGCTGATAATGACACCTTAAGCCTCCAGCCTGACCGTAGGAAACGTAGTCTGAGTGCCGTGGTGGCAAAGCTAAGAGCGAAGGAGATGCTATAATGTTGCAGATGCTGATGAAGTTTTTGCCAGCGGATAAACGGGCCATGATAGAACTGGCGATGAGGATGGTTGCCAAGTTGGACACAGCCGCAGAGCGCAAGGCTGTTGCCGAGTGGGGAATACGAGCGTTCAAGGATGGCAAGATTAGTGTGCCAGAATGGGGCGAACTCGGTGGTAAGTTAGGTATCCTAACAGGGCCAAAGAAGAATGGTGGCAATGATAGGTAAACTCAGACCGCAGATCATGGCGAGCATTGTTGCAGGCACTGTTGTGGCCTGTGTGGCCCTGTACATTGGATACTGGATGGGTGCTGTGGAGATAGTGACCGCCGTGGTGGGGTCTGTATTTGGATTCCTAGCGGGAGTTAGTTTCAAGATACTGGAGAGCGAGTAGATGTGGATAGCTGAAATATTTCTTAGGTTGTTACTGGCCCTGGAGTTTGGGTGGTGGGCTTTCCTCCGCTCACCTCTAGCAGCCTATCGCAAGGCACAATACTGGCGTGACTGGATAATGGCAAAGGTTGACTATGTTCAGTCGGAGTCGGCTAAGTGGAGGGCAGCGTTCACCATGGCTAAGATGCCATATACCATCTTGCGTTCATTTGGCCTGTCTCCTCAACTCGCTGCTAGTCTACTCATAGGTGGCTCTGTAGTCGGGACGGGCGTGGTAGCAGCAGAGGTCTTAGAGGGCAGCAGCTTTGCTCGTGGCGACCCAGGCATCTATACAGCACCTCTAGACACACCCGTCTTTGCGGCTCAAGAATACAATACCCTGCGTTTGGATTTAGGTGCAACTAGCGTTGGGTTGGTGGAGATTGATTCTATATCACTTGGCACGGCGTACACAGGTTCGGCCCTCCCAAGCGGAGAAAGCAATGTAATCATCATAGGAGGACTGCCAACCGTGGTAGACCCAGCGTTCACGGAAACCTACCTGGAAGTGGGTACGATGTACGTGGACAGGTGGAGATGCGAGACGTTAGCCATCACTAACTCAGAGATACACAACCTGATAATCAGCGGCAATGCCAGCGACGGCCAATCAATTGCAGCCGTGGCAGGAGTCCCACGCAACAGAGGCATTAATGGAGGCAATCGAGCCGACGATATGCTGACCAGCGGCGGGTATTATGACCAGTTGAAAATTACCAGCGCATCTAGCGGAGTTAATGGACAAATTGACGTTCTGCGATTAACCAACATATATTCCAAGGGCGGTGGTTGCGTAATTGATAGGGTTAAGGCTGGCACGATGGAAATAACCTTGAATGAGACGGGCGGGGATTCGGACTTGGCAACGAAGGCCTTTACTGTAGCGACATCTGTAATCTACAAGAGTTTCACTAACACAGACAACGTCGAGGTATCTATGGCAGTCCCAGCCATCCAGTGATAACCATGTGGCCTTTCCAGAAAAGACGGAAATGGAAGCCCCCGAACAGCCCCTTGACCGCAGGGGCGTTCAATTCCAATGGTGCATGGGAGATGTGGCAGGGGCTGATGGATGTCCGAGAGAGGGTGGGC
>Ga0208450_1000543_pt1 | contig 20082 bp, 27 predicted proteins | sample MalvireepMed_908_FD_184249 | JGI IMG/M metagenome (GOLD analysis project Ga0208450, IMG submission 184249) | Marine viral communities from the Global Malaspina Expedition - Malaspina viral metaG DeepMed_908 (SPAdes) (version 2) | ecosystem: Environmental > Aquatic > Marine > Oceanic | place... | reverse complement strand
GGCCGCACTGGACGAAGCTACTGCAGGGGTTCCAGGACCAGTGGTCGTTGGTGGCCCAGGGGGAATTGGGGAAGAGTATGAACCTGCTATACCCGGAGAGGACGATGTGGATGAAGGTCCTTATGCCAATGTCGAAGACCTTTTCGGCCTGCTTCAGCAGGCGGTCTCGGGATTAACTGAGGCAGATCCACTTAATGTAGGAGCCCTGAGGGCCGATCCGATTACTGCATCTTTGTTAGCTGACTTAGAAAAGTCCAAAAAAGAGGACGAAGCAGAACTCAGGTCTAAGTTGCAGCAGTTTGGAGTGCTTCGTGGCGGAGGCACCGCTGATCTTTACGGGGAACTCTTTGGAGAGTATGGCAGGACGGAGTTGGATGTCCTTTCTGATGCTGCTAAGAGGGCTGACGAGCGGCGGATGGAAGGCCTGCTACGCGGCACTGATCTCGCAGGCCTGCTCTCAGAGAGGGAGCTGGGGATCGCTGACTTGATGGGCGTGTTTGGCGGGGCTCAGACTATGAAGGGTCGCGATGCTGACCTCGGATTGCTGGCCTCTATGGTTGCCGCACTCGATCCGAGTCTGGGCTTGGAGCAGACAGAAATTGATGCGTTGATGCGACTCATCTCCAGTGGTATCGGAGGTGGTGGGTTTGGCCCAGATGCTCTTGAGTTCCTGCGTACAACATTTCGTGTTACTGACCCAATAAGGACCCCACAGGACGTTGAAGATTACGCTAGACGGGCTCGGAGAAATCCAAGGAACACAAAAACTGTGCCTGGTGGTTAACAGAGGGAGATAATAAAATGGCTCCGTGGCTTGCTGCTTTAGCCCCTGCTGCTGTGCAGGGAGGATTGGGCCTTCTTACTCAAAGAAGCGCTAAAAATCAGCGTGAGAAAGAGCGAAGAGATGCAGAAAAAAAAGCGGCTTTCGCTAAACTGGTGGACAGCCTAGGGGGGCAAGGCCGGAATACGGGCCGACAGGCGGGAGCGGCGCCTGCTCTTGGTAATCCCCTATTAAAGGCTGCCCAGGGATTGTCTGCTGACCCTTTGGTACAGCAGCAGATCCGGGATCTTGTGAGCAACCTTATGAGTCGCCTGCCCAGTCGCCAGTCCCCCATCCCAAGTATGGGTAGTCCCATGAGAGGTGGAGGGGGAGGGCGCTCCTTCAACCTGCCTACATAAGGGAAGAGTATTATGCCTATTTTGCCATCAATCGGGAGGGACGTAAGCCGGGTGCTTGGGGTGGACTCTGACGCCGCACGGCGACTTCTCCTTGGAAGGAGTGGTCAGCTTAAGCGCGAGCAGGCCCAGGGGGAGGCTCAATCCAGAGAACAGGCGCTAGAGGCTCGCATTCGAGAGCTGATGGCCAAGGGCGTCCCCTATGAGGTAGCCCTTAAACGAGCCAGCGAAGATTTCCCGCTTCCACCCCCGACACAGTACCCGACCGTTGAGTTTCCTCTTCGCCCTGAGCTTGATGGCACTGTTCCCGCAGCCTTGGATTCATTCCCTTCCGGGCCGCCTCCCAAGAGGCCCCGGAAGTGGGCTCCTGGGGAGGGAGAGGATGGAGATGATCTAGATCAGTGGCTGGATGGGAAAGAGCCAGTGGTGCAGTCATCGGCTGATAGAAGGGCACAGGACGAGGAGGCTCCCGCTGAAGCCCTGGAGGATGGGGAGCCCGCCTCTCAACTCCCGCATTGGGTGACGGGAATAGATGACTTATTCGAGCATGCTGATACTTTCATTGACGACTCTTCTATAGATGCCCCTGTACCTGCGGAGACAGCCCCTGTACCTGCGGAGACAGCCCCTGTGGCTGCGAAAGTTGTCCCTGTGGCTCCGCCTCCAGAGGGGCGCCCAAGTGAACTGGCGACATCTGGGCGCATCGAGCTTCCCCCGGAGCCAGAGGTCGGAGGTCGTCCTGAGACCATCGCTCGGATTCTGGAGGTGCTGGGAGGGATTGGTGCCGGTATCGGGGAGTCCCGCTCCATTGGAAAGGCCAACAAGCTCACAGCACAGCGGCAGGCGCTGTCCAACCTGGTCAATACCCTCAGGGGGTCGGCTACTACTGGCGTGGCTCGAGAGACGCCTCGTGCGGGCCTCCTTCAGACCCTGGGTGCCGGCCTGGGTGCGGGGGGTAGGACCTTCCGTGCGGGGAGAAAGGCGGGCCGTGACGAGCGGAACGTAGCCGCTCGGCAGGAGTTCGAGGACCGCATAGAGCGCCAGAAGGGCGAGGCTGGGGCGCTTAAGGCACTGACTGGGGCGCGAGGCAAGCCTGGACTCACGGCTGCTGAGGTTCGCCTATACGAGACATTCGGAGAAAATATAGTTACAGGTGACCCTTTTTCCTCCTTTGACCCGTCTTTGGCAAGACAGCAGATCCTTGCGAATAATCCTGGGATTTTAGAAACAGACATGGTTGCTGCTCTTTCAGCGGTTAGGGCGGCCGCCACTGATCGGCAGAGAGAAGAGAGAAAGATTGTACAGGATGCGCTCGCAGATGTTTTTAAGGAGAAGGGTGAGGTCGCTCCATCGCAGCTCGTGAGCCAGTGGGAGACTATCGTATTTACTAATGGCATATACGTCCCCGTGGAAGAGACCGAGAGGGTGATTAAGGCTATAGAGGCGACTGCGGCCATCACGCCTCTTTCCGCTGGGAACAGAACTAAATTATCTAATCTGTTTGCTTTGCGGAGCGGGATTTCTCGCATCTTAGGTCGCCTCCAAGACCCGGCCTTTGAAAAACACCTCTCGCTTCTTGGGTCTCGGAAAAATGCGCTGCTGGGTGGCATCAGCCCTCGTCTCTATCCTCCTGAAGTCAGGCAGGCCATGACTGAGCTTGGGTTCACCTCAGAGCTACTGCTCAGGACATTTACCGGTGCAGCCGCTCCTCAGACAGAGTTTGAGCGATTCGGGCAGCTCTTTGTTGGCACCCTTACCGATGGGCGGCAAGCCCTGGTGAGCCAGTTGACCGGACTTGACAATGGGCTCCAGGATCAAGTTAACGAGATTTTTGTTGCTGCCAGAGAAGGCCGGGGGTACAAGGAACCAGACAGGCAGGATGGCGATCAGGAGGCCGGGGCGGCTGAAGACATCTCCCAGGAAGTGCTGGAAGCCCTAGGGGAGTTGGTTGCGGAATAAGGACAAGGTCAAGGATGCCTAGAGAAATCTCAGAACAGCAGATCAGGGACCGCGTCGCATCATTCTCGACTAACAAAAACCGTCTGGATTACATTCGGGGCGTTAGGGAGTTGCGGGATAGCGGTCAGATCGTAATAGTCCCTACTGAGGAAGAATCTTCTTCCTATTTTCCAGAGGACTGGCTCGCCTACCATCCGGAGCCAGCGGCGGAACTGCCAAAGGGGACGTGGGGTGAGTTTGCCGAAGACCCTGTAGGCCGAGTCAAGGAAATGGTAGATGTTGCCTATAAGAACCGTCAATTTTCGGCAGGGCAACAAGTCCGAGATGCAGAACAGATCCTTCAAGACCCAAAAGCGTTTCTTAAGATGATGGGGCAAGTAGCGGCTGGCATTGGGCTTGGGGGGCCCTTGGGGGCAGCAAAGTTGGCCGCCACTCCACGGTATGATCCTCGGTCTGGGGAAGAACCTACCAACAGGCAGATGGCGCAGACGTTTATTGAGGGCACGGTCCATCGGGCCACAGACCCCCAAGCTATAACCAGGGACCCGATTGGGTTTATTAGTACTTTGGCTGATATTGCTATGCCGTTCAAGCCCAAGAGCACTGTTTTGCGCCTTGCGTCAAACCCCCTCTTAGAGGCGCCTGCTATGGCTGCAAAGCAGACTGCAAAGGTTGCGAAGCCGCACCTCGCGGGCCCGGCTAAAAAAGTTGCTGAGATGGCGAGGCCTTTGGTCGAAGGGGCCAAGTCTGCGGCCCTTACGCCGGTAAGGACCGCAGGCGAACTTGCGGCAGCCTTTCCTGCTTTTGCTACTGGCGAGGGCTCCAGGGGTGTCAAGCGCCTTGCGAGAGCTGGTTATGAGGGGAAAGAACAGGCGGATATTGCTAAAAAGCGGATGAGGATGCACGAGGAGGCGCCAGAGGCAGAGTGGGAAGGCTTGGCCGAGGAGGTCGTAGGTCGCTTAGAGACGGAGAAAGCCAGGCTGGGAGACTTAAAGGACGCATGGGCAGACGCGCTAGACGCTGAGGGGGTCACGGTTTCGATCAAGGACCTAAAAGACAGAATACTGGGCGAGAACAGCATTCTGTCTAATCCTCCATCTGGGGCGAAGAGGGTAGACAAGCTGAGAGATCTTAGGATAAGGGTTTATAGGACCAAGCCCAAGAAACCGGGTGCGAGAACCAAGGTGGAGGTAAGGGCAGGAACCCTTGTAAGTAAGAAAGACCGGCGGACATTAAAAGGGTTCTTGCGCGAGATCGATGACCTCCCCGACAATGTAGGAGTGGGTCGGTTGGATGAAGTGTATAAAGTGCTCGCACCTATGGGCTTTGGCACCCAGGTTAAAGCCAATACGGGGCGGGCTGTAACGCTATTGCGGAAGGAATTAGAAGGGGCCCTGAAGGGCTTTGGTGGATGGGAACAAGCTCAGAAGCCCCTGTCTGCTTTTTATGACATGGTGGATAACCTGAGCCGGCGCTCGAGGGTAAAGTCACTTCCAAAAGGGCTGAAGAAAACCAATATTACTAGCCTTGGGAGTGCGCTGGAAAGGACTATGGGCCGGTCAAGTAGGTCTATGCCAAAAAGCATTCGGGCGTTGGAGAAAATGTTCCCAGACCTAAACCTTGAGACAAAAATGGCGGGGCAGGCGTTCTCTGAATGGCTCCCAAAAGGACTTATCGGGCGCGGCGGAGCCGCTACCGCAGCCTCGGGGTATGCGGGGTATGCGGCTGGGTCTGTCTTAGCAGGGATGTCAACTGCGATCTTATCCCTTGCAGTTTTCTCTCCTCGGCTGGTAGGGGAGGCCCTGTTGAAAATGGGCGCCAGCGCTCGTATGGCAGAAAAGATGGTCAAGATTGTTACAGATGCTAAAACGATGTCTGGTCTTGGGTCTGCAGCACTGCGCGGCATGACGGTGGGTCAGTTGTTTGAGAGAGTTGGTATCATGGACGACTTTAAAGAAGGGTTAGGGGTGGAAGATGAGGGTCAGGGCCAGGGCCAGAGACAGGGCCAGAACTCTTTAAGCAGAGTGGGCAATGTAAACTTGGGTCCCGTGAAAGCGGGTCCGTGAAGGTATCAAATTAGAGAGGCAAACCAATGGTTACAATTACCCGAGCTAAGACCTGGGTCGCTAACGAGACCCTGACGGCAGCCGAGCTGAACGCTGAGTTTGACAACATCAATAGTGAGTTGACATCTGGAGACCCGGTTTTCGAGAGCAAGCTCATTGTGGGAGTGAATGACGCCGGCCATGACGTGCAGTTTTTCGGGGCCGCTGATGGTGCTTATATGCTCTGGGACGAGAGCGCCAATCTATTAGAAATTCGCGGAGCAGCGGCGGCTGGGCCTGGGCATTTGAAGTTGACCACAGCCGAACTGACTAATGTAGACGGTGGTATTCTGGGACGGATCGATTTCCAGGCCCCTCTGGATTCGGCAGGCACGGATGCGATATTAGTAGGCGCCTCTATTTGGGCCGAAGCAGACGCAACCTTTTCGTCCTCCGTTAATTCAACTGAGCTAGTATTTGCAACAGGAACTAGTGAGACCGCTGCTGAAAAAATGCGGCTTACTTCGGACGGTACTCTCAGGGTCGCTTCATTATTCACGACGGATATTAAAATAGGTGAGGATGATGAGACTAAAATAGATTTTGAGACAGCCGACGAGATCCATTTCTATGCGGCTAATGTAGAACAAGTTTATCTTGCGGATAATATTTTTGGCCCGCAATCTGATAGCGATGTTGATTTGGGAACTACTGGAGTTCGATGGAAAGATGCCTACGTTGACAGCATAACGGTGACTGGTGAGGTAGATGGTGCATCACTTGATATATCAGGGAATGCTGATATTGACGGCACTACTAACCTGGATGCCGTTGACATCGACGGTGCAGTGCAGGTTGATAACACTATTACCGTAGGAGTCAACGGCACCGGGCATGACGTGAAGTTCTGGGGGGACACCGCCGATGCGTACATGCTCTGGGATGAGAGCACAGACGATCTAGTGCTTGGAGGAGCAGCCCAGTTATATCTAAATGATGCCGGTGGTGGAGAGCATATATCTTCGGACGGCACGGATTTGACCATCAACTCAGGCAACAACATAAATCTGACCTGTGCCGGTGGGGATGTGGTGATCCCTGCCAATATTGGTTTGACATTTGGCAGTGGTGAAAAGATTGAAGGAGATAGTACGGATTTGACCATTACGTCAGGCGCTAAAATTAACCTGACTGCTACTTCAGATATTGTGGTTCCGGCTGATGTAGGGATTACATTTGGTACAGGAGAAAAGATCGAAGGTAATAATACCGACCTTACCCTAACCTCTGGAGCTGATATTGCTCTCACTGCTACTGGTGATGTAAATATTCCTTCTGGGGTAGGAGTGGTCTTTGGTGATGACGGAGAGAAGATTGAGGGTGATGGAACGAACCTGACAATCGCCTCTAGTGCCCAGTTGATTGTAACCGCTACTCAAATAGGGTTTGGTGCTGCCCCTAATAGCCGTCGATCGTTTGATTATAGTATAACTCATACGGCCTCGAGTCCTATTGCTTTCTCGATACGCCCTACAGTTGTAGCTGCTTCAGGAAGCACAGAGATGTATCGTGTTGACTGTGGGGGGAGTATGACAACGGGTGGGGCATCTAATACATATGATGAAATTGTCGGGCTTCGTATTAGCGAGCCTACAATAACCAATGCCGGTGGGGATACGATTACTAAGGCTGTCACATTGCAGGTTGCTGGGGTCGCCACAGAAGCGACGACTAACTGGGCGATAGAGGTAACTTCTGGCAATAGTTATTTTGGTGGCGATATCGATCTAGCCGGCAACCGCATCGACCTAGACACTGACAACGACAGCTCGATTCGGTGTAGTGCGGATGACACTATAGATTTTGAGGCTGGCGGCCAAGACGCATTACAGCTTGTCAGTGGAACGGGTATTACTACAACGTCACTTATTTTAAACACAGCCTCGAACCAAGCTGCAAGGTTTTGGTGGTACGAAGCAGACACTTTTAGGTATCACGCTTCGTATGATGGAGGTGGAAATAAGTGGGTTTTATCTACAACAGACTCTGATGGCGGTGGAACCGATGATGATATCATCGAAATTACAGATGGCACTAACGATGTAAAGTTTGCAGGAGGTATTAGTCTTGACGACCAGTCAGCGCCGACGAGTGGTTTGGTGCTTAACGGCGACATCGACCTCGTCACCACCGGCAACCGCATCGACCTCGACACGGACAACGACACCTCAATACGAGCCAGTGCGGATGATGTGCTTACTATAGAACTTGGTGGCGTGGACAATATGGTTGAGGCGAGTCTTGCAGAATCAGGGGCTGCCCAACTTCAGGTACAAGCAATAAGCAGTGGGCAGTCTCCCGTGTTCCTTCTAAAGTCAGCTGGTACTGGAGACCCTCGAATTATATGGCAGCAAGGGGATGGTTCTGGATCCGCTAATAATATGTCATATATGATGAGCTATGAGGGCAGCGCGGGATATTTTCGATTGAGGTCCAGGGATATAGATGGGTCTTCCACTGATGGTGACGTTTTCCGCATTGTTGATGGCACAGACGATATAGCTTTCCTTGGCGGGGTTGGGATAGGACAGGCTACAGCTCCTACATCGGGGCTCATCGTCGCTTCCGGAAACGTAGGCATCGGCACGTCGAGTCCTGATGCTGTTCTGCACATAGAAAACGGCGACTCGGGACAGTCTGCTAACGCCAATGCAGACGAGGTCCATATTGAAGGCAGTAGTTCTCAAATAGGGCTGTCGTTTTCAGGCCCAACTACGGGAACACAGAATATCTTCTTTGGCGATTCTGGTTCTCCTAACAAGGGAGCAATCACCTACAACCACAACGCGGATGCTTTTCGTATCGATGTAAACGGTGCCAGCGCGTTATATATAGACTCTTCCCAAAACGTCGGCATCGGCACAAATGACCCCGACAGTCTGTTAACCGTAGGAACAGGAGAGGCTTGGATTGGACCCGCAGCAGCTAGTGGTAACACCTCCAACGCCAATATGACCGTAGGGCTGACGATCAATCAGGCGGCGAATGATAATCAGATTCTTGCGTTGAAAAGCAGCGAAGTAGATCACGATATGACTGATCTCGCTGAACTGGATACTTTTGGTTCTTTTCAGAAACTTGACGGGGCCACTGATGGGGGGCTAGCGATAAGAGGATTTTCAGACGCAAATCAAGCATTAACAATAGCCGGTTTCTCAATGACTACTAGCGCAGCAAGAACAACTGGTGGCAGGGCTCACGTTATGGTTCAGGCTGGTTTGACTGCCGGATCAGGAGCTGCTGGAAGTATTGGATCAGATAAAAATATATTCGCAATACTGGATTATGCTACGGCCCGCTTTATCTTCGACTCAGACGGAAGTGCCCACGCAGACGTAGAGTGGACCACCTATGGCAAGCACGACGATCTCTCAGTGATCCGAGATATGGAGTCGGAGCTACTGGCGCATGAGGAGGCTTCTCAGACCTCTAGGCGGCATTATATGGAGTCTACTGGCATTATCGGTCAGGACTCATGGCATATGGAGAATGGTAAACCGCGGGCAATGGTGAATTTTACTAAGCTGTCCATGCTTCACCACGGTGCCTTGATCCAAATCGGAGACCGATTTATTAGCAATGAAGAGCGCATTGACTACCAGCAAGAAGAAATCGAATCCCTCAAAAAAGAGCTGCGATTGCTCAAGGAGGCAGAATAATGTCGAACCACAGTATAACCCTCACAGCAGCTCAGGAAGCTGACGTGGTGCTGCGAGTAGATGAAGCTGGAGAAGCTACCGAGACAATCACTCAATACTGTCAGCGCATGGTAGACGGGCCTATAGCGATCTCTGCTGCACAGGCACGACAGCGGAGATTTGATGCGATTGGTGACCGACAGGACGCAATGCTCACAGCAGAGGAGGATCGATAGATGGCCGTAACACTGACCGCAATCGAAGACGCAGCCGTCACCGCAGCGGCCGCGAAGCAAGACGTTACTAAGGATGAATACTTACAGGCTCAGAGCGATCAGCAGGTGATGATTCTGCGCACCGATACACTCAATTCGTGGTGGCATGGTCTACCGTTAGACTCTGAAGACGAAGCCGTCATCACCAAACAGAGCGTCTACGACGCCAACAACGACTAAAGGAGGAAGCATGAGCGAGCAGGAGAAGACCATTCCCATGCCGGAGATGATTGATTTTGACGCTCCGATTCTCGACATGAATGATGTGCCTGTTGTATCTGAAGAGGGCGCTACGATGAGGATCGGGGAGGCCTGCGTCAACTCCCTCATGGCCGCTATCCCCGATGACAAGTCGGATGGGGTGCAGAAGCTGAAGCGGTATAACCTGGCCCGAAAGATCAAGGGCTCTTCAGACGACGAGGATTACCCCACGGTCCATCTATCCAGCAAGCAGAAGACTCTTATCTTGGGCCAGGCAGAACAGATCTGGTCCGTCCTGATCTACAGCCGTATTCACGAGGCCCTCGAGGGCTCGGTGGATGACGAGGAGGATTAGCCATGCCAGTTAAGGTCCGCAAGGGCACGGGCAGCAAGCCATACAAGATAATCAAGAGAACGACCGGGAAAGTGGTTGGATCGGCTGCCAGCAAGAAGAAGGCTGATGCGTCAGCCAAGGTCACGAACAGGGCGTATGGCAGAAAAAGATAGCCATGCCGAGGAATACACCGCCGCAAACTGGCCGAAAGAGCGATGGCCGAATTTTTCCCATGCTGAGATGCGCTGCAATCACACCGGGATCTGCCGGCTCAGTCCATCTTTCATGGATCGCCTGCAGGGGCTGCGGTCGCTGCTGAAAACACCCATGCTGGTCACGAGTGGGTATAGAGCTCCCAGTCATCCGGTGGAGGTTAGTAAGGCACACCCAGGGACCCATAGTGAGGGCCACGCTGTCGATATTAGATGTGGCGGCGGCGACGCGTGGAGAATAGTTACCGCTGCCGGGAGTTTGGGGTTTACCGGGATAGGCGTGGCCCAATCATCCAAGGGCGGTCGATTCGTTCACCTGGACGATATCGACAAGGCTGCGTGGTCTCGTCCTGCAATGTGGTCATACTAAGGAGTTATGAAATGGGATTTATTAAAGAGCGGATACAGAGCGTGATCTCTAAGAAGGTCGCTGCAGTTGGAGTCGGTCTGGCCTTGGTGGAGACCTGGCCGCAGGCGGCGGTCATCGTTGCCTATCTTGTGGCCCAGGCATGGTCGGATGTGCTCAAAGATCAGCGGATGTCATAGCTTGAGAGATGGACGTACAGGAAGCACGGGATCAGATCACCACATCTCCCCTGGCCGAGGAGGCGATGCACTTCCTCGCAGAGCTGTGGTGGGTGTTTATTATCATCTGTGGCCTCCTGGTTTTCAAGGAGACGATTAAGTCTTTTGTTACGTCAATTATGGTGCTGCGCTCGGGCACCTACGAGGTCGATGATGTCGTTATCCTCGAGGGCACCCCAGCGCGAATCGTGAGGATGGGAATTTGGAAGACTACTTTCTATGTCTACCGGAGTGTGAACGGGGGCAAGCTATTCCATAGCACCCGAGATGTGATGAACGAGGAATTGCCCCAGTTGCACATTGAGATCCCGCAGCAGCGGATGGACCAGCTTGTCCCTGACGAGTATATGGGCAAGCCTGCTGGGGAGGACTAACCGCTTCTCGGGAGCTTGCTTCTCGGGAGCTTATAGAGAGTGTAGAAGACGGTGAGTTCTTCCCCCACCTTTATATCCCGGCTGGCCATGATGGACATTGTTGAGCTTTTCAGGCGGTCTGGGAGCGGTCTATGGCTGTCATCGTCATCCACCTGCAGCTTGACGCAGTTCGGGGTATCTGAATGGTTGATGAACCCCCCGAGCGGCGTTCGGATATACCCACAATGATAGCGGCCGCTCGCGCTTGCATACTGCTCGACATGGCTGATTCCTAACACTGTGCCGTTTGAGATGTCCGCTGTGGCGAAGATCCCCAGCCCGTCAATGGGCGAGTCCTTGACGGTGAGCTTGGAGTGTAGGGGCCTGTAGGCTGCTATCGTCTTTTTGCGCGTTTTGGGTTTGGATACTCCTCCCCAGCGCATTACCCATCCCATCTTCTGTTGCTCTGGGTCCCAGGCACGGACGCGGGAATAGCTCATTCTTTTTTCAGCCTCCTTAGTTCAAAAAACCCATCAGCCAAAAATGACCCCCTGTAGGAAGTCGATGTAGTCGGTCATGTCACGGGCCTTCCAGTCTTCTTTCCATTCATTGAGATTGTAGGCCCCTCGCCAGTTGTTGCAAGCTGCGTCCCACGGAATGCGCGATGGAGAGGCGATGTCAGCGACCATCTCCATGCCTTCTATGATAAAAAGTAAGTTGGTTTTCTTCATGGGGTATTCTCCTCCAGGTCGAGTTCCAGGTGCCTCTTGTCTATTTTCTCCTCGCGCTGTTGTAGTTTCTCCTCCCGCAGTTCTACCCGTTCTTCTTTCCGCCTCAGCTTTGCCTCCTCTTCCTTCAGGTTGTGCTTTAGGGCGGCAAGGGTGTCTCTCAGGGTTATAGTGGGCTCGGAGAGCTTGATCAGCTCTCTCAGGGCGACGTGATTTCGCTCCCAGACCCGCCAGGCCTTGGCCATGTCCTCGAACCCTTCCAGCAGGGCCAAAAGCTGAGGCTGATAGAGGATGTACTTATTCCGTAGCCGTCCGATGGCATCCTGCCTGTCGGCGATGGGCTTGTCCGGGTCGAAGTTGGCAAGGCCCAAAATTCCATTTACCAGTTTCCGCTGCCGGTAGATGGGTGCGGCAAGGGCGCTTTCGAGGCTGTATTTTGCCGTCTCTTTCGTGGACTCGATCTCGGCCGTTGTTTCCTCTCTCAGAGCCTCTTCAGCCTCGCGATCCCCTTCTCGCTCTTCTTCAAAGTCTTCCATGGACGTTTTCCATACGATGTCCACGTCTACAACCGGAATAACCTGGTAATCTCTTCCCGGCTTATGCACTCTGGCTGGCATCTACTCCTCCTATCAGATTATCTCTGGCTTGTCGATGAAGTAGGCCCGTTCGGGCACCCACATGATCTCCTCGGCTCCTGTAGGGCCGTTACGGCTCTTGCCGATAATCAGCTCGGCATGACGCATCAGATTCCTCACCCCTTCAGGGCCGTCTTTCCTCTCAGCCGCTTTCCGGACCTCGTCGAAATAACCGGGGCGATGAATCAAGACAACGTTGTCGGCGTCCTGCTCGATGGATGACGATCCTTTCATGTCATTCATCCTGGGCCGGCGGTCGGTTCTTTCTCTGGTCCGCCAACTGAACTGCGACAGCAGCAGGATGTGCGTATGTAATTCCATCGATAACTGTTTGAGGGTGGTGGTGATCTGCCCGATCTCGCGCTCGTCACCGTCCTCCATGCGGATTCGCTGCAGGTAGTCGATCACCCATAGGTCTACATGGCCCCGGTTCTCCCGGTGGCGCATGGTGGATTCAATCGATGCGATAGTATACGGGACCTCATCGTATATGGTGATCGGTAGCTGCTGCAGGTCGTGCCGCGCCGCATCTCGCTCGTCAGCCTCCCTCTTCTCCAGCCGTCCCTTGCGGTAGGATTCCGGGTCCAGATCGCCCTGGAGCCTGACAAACACCCTACCGACCTGCCCTTTGGTCATTTCTAGTGAGAAATTGCACACCGCACCACCGGACTGAGCAACAGAAAGTGCGATTTCGATGGCGAGAGTGGTCTTTCCCACACTCTGATCAGCAGCCAGCACCGTCATCTCGTCGGCGCAGATGCCGTTGATATAGTGATTCAGCGTGGCAAACCCCGTATCGATCCCCCGGTAAGGGAGGCCCTGAAGAGCCTTCTCCTCAGCCTCTCGATACAGGGCTTCTTCGGCGTCCAGCATGTGATCAACAGTAGTTCCGAGATCGAGCCCCCGCCGCTCATATTCAGAGCGGCGGTATTTGGCGACAATCTCGCTGGAGCCATGGCCGTTGGCGCTTCGCAATTCCTCTATCATATTCCGCGAGTCATCAATCGCCCGGCGAGCAATCGCCTTGTCTTGAACGATACAACAGTGAGAAGTAATACCGGAGGACGAGTAGACCTCCGATGCCACTTCGCTGATGTAGAGGATGCCCCCTGCCGCCTCAATCGCTCCAGAGCCCCCCAGAAGGTCGCTGAGGACGAGTAAGTCGATGACCCCACCCTCATGCTGGTGCCAATGCGATAGGGCTCTGAAGAGGACCTGGTGGCGGTTGTCGTAGAACTCCTCGATTCGCAGGTGGCTCAGGGCATGAGCCATAGCTCGATCATCCTGCATCATGGCCGACAGGACGGCTTTTTCGGTATCAACGGCCTCTATGGGTGCGGCAGCGACGGCTTCAGTCATTTTTTTATCTTCTCAAGAAGTTCATCAAGGGAGTTGTCGGTGGATGCGTGGTCGGCGTTGATCTGTGAGAGGATCGCCTCCCATTTCTTTTGGTCGGACGACGCGGTGTTCTCCCGCAGGGAAGCGGGAGAACCGATATAGCCCTTCGGCTTCCAGACAGAAGCCGCATGAAGGACGATGACACCGATGGTGTCCCATGACTGCCGATCTGAGGTATGCAGCAGTCGGAGGGTGTCGAGCATCCGAAACTGTGCTTTGGCAGAGGATGTAGTACTGGCCGGGAGGGTGGCATGAGGGAGCCACTTCATACGGATGATCTGCTCGCACTCTGGAGGCAGTTTTTCAATCTTCCCCTTCCAGCCACCTACGTCCGGGCCGTCAGGTCCGGACATAGGTAGTTCTTTACTCTTCTCTAACTCTAACTCTGCAACCGTGACTTCGCCGTGACTCACGCTGTTGTCACACCGTGACAGGCGGCTCTTTCTTTGCCTCTCTTTGTTGGCGTATCTCATTGCGGCTACGTCACTTGCGGTGCGTTGCATCTCACAGTAGTCATGCTGTTGATAGTGATCTTTTTCGTCGTGCCAAAGACCGGATTTCAGCAGCGAATCGACATCCTTTCGCCATCGTTTGAGCATCGAAAGCATCGGAACAGCGTCTTTTGGGATGCGTCCATCGGTCAAATGGCGTGAGCAGTAGGCCTGTCCGCAGACGTATAACCATCCTGCGGTGGGGCCTGCTGCAAGGATTTTTGGATGCTCGGGTAGCATATCATATAACTTCGACCATCCCTGTGGAGCCGCCATGACGCCCTAGAACGGGAGGGGGTCGTTGCTGGGGGTATCGGTAAGGACGCTGGGAACGGTGTCGCGGACCCTGATCGCAGGGTTGACGACTCCCTTGAATGCCACTGGCGGGGTGTGTAGTTGGATCATCTTTCCCTGCCACCCGTCGGTCTCCTCGCCGTGCAAAAAGGCGATCATGCTCGCGTTGGTCTGGTTCAAGACCATCCGCTTGTCGCTGTTGGTGAACCCTATGACGGGGCGCATCTCAGGCTCCTTGCCCTCAAAGGCTGGCATCTCTTCCATGGTGCAATCGCTGATCTGGAGGACGGGCTCCGGGTGATCGCTATCGACCAGGTCGGTTGCCTTCAGGTACGTCGAGGGGAACATCGAGCTTACTAGCATGGGGCATTCTCCTGATGTGAGGTGGGTGTGATGGTTACTTCTACTCGTGGCCACTCTTTGTCAATGATAAAGCGGTCCTCAAGGCCTTGGATTACGGACCAGCCGTCGTCCTTTAATACTCCAGCCTCGACCAGTCCATCGAGGATGGGCTTCTTGCCGGCGGCAGAGATGTTGTCCGGGTCTCGCCGCTTGTTCTTCTCGTACCAAGTGAAGCGGATCACTGCCTGCTTCACCGGTTTTAACCCTTGAGCTTTAGCCAGCAGAGCCACCGACAGGGTGAGCCGGCGCTTTTCTTTGGCATATACACTCCAATGCCTCTTTGCTGCCGCCAGGGTCGCGTTCAGGCTGGGGAAGCGGGATTCGATAACCAGCGTCTGCGTCATACTGTGCGGTATTCCGTGAGCCCAGGCGCTTTCTGGACGAGTTCCCCATCAAAAACCTCAAGCACCTTCTGCACGGTGACCTCTGCGGGTGCCTCCTGGGAGGATCGGAGGTTCAGCCTCTTCGCCTCGATGAAGAGGCTTACCGCCATGCGCTCCAGCGCCCCGATGTAGTCTCCCTGCCCGATCTCTTTCTCAGGCTGCATGGTTTCGATGCAAGCGCCGGCTCGTTGGGTGGCCCACATCATCAGATTCGCGAGATCGTCCAGCGTCCACTTGCTTGCATCATCGGGTGGGGTTGCAGGGGCCACGGGCTCTGCGGTCGGCTCCTGAGCAGGTGGTCCCACTTCAGGGCTTTCCGGAAGGCCGGAGATGACAAAGGGGATGGCCTCGAAGGCGTTGCCTTGCCATGCTTTCATTTCAAGGGGGTAGATCTGGTCGGCTGCTTCGATGATTTCCGCCGACCAGTCGTCCCAGGTTGTCTTGGTGATCTTCATAACGCCGCCCCTGCCGGGCCAGTTCTCCTGAACAGTCTTGGCCCCATGGGCGTTCAGGTTGATGCGCCCCACATCCTCGGTGTCCATGGTGTAGTAGTGGAGATTGCCCGATTTGCTCAGGTTGCGGTTAATGGACCCGTATTTTGGGGTGCAGGTGATGCTTTCGTTGTCGAGCAGTTTGACGCTGGTGGTGGTGGCCATGGTTCTCCTGTGGGTTAGGTGTCGGTGTCGGTCAGCACGGCTACCAGCCGACAGGGGTCGTCGCTTGTCAGCGCTCGTTGGCGCTCCTGGGGCGGCTTGCGGTAGTCCTCAACCTCTTCATCGGAGAGGAGCCCCCGAGAGGCCCTGTAGGCGCTTCTAAGCCGTTGTAGAGTGTATCGGTCGTCCAGGTGCGTGTAGTCCCGAGTCCACTCAGCGAGGCTTACAGGGTCATCCTGGCTGATGTAGGCCAATGACTGAGAACACCTCATCGCACTCCGTAGCGGGAAAAGAGCCTCTGGAGCGTGGCTCGATGCACTCTATGGGGCTGGTTGTCTCCCCGCTGCCATCGATAGACGGTCTGGGGGTTGACGTGCAGCCTGCGGGCTAGCTCTTCAGTTGTCCACCCGGCCTTGCGCCGTAGCGTTCGTAATTTTGTTTTCATAGGTTGACAAGATACGCATGGTGGACTTACCTTGTCAAGGCGTTTGTTTAAACAACTATGCTAACTGCCTCTGCCATGACCCATTGGAGCCCCCATGCTGGGTTTTCTCCCTTTCAAGGAGTGGGGGAGACCTCGAGCCCGGTGGAGGGGTGACGATGGCGAGCGGGGGTGGTTGGCTGGTTGACGGTTTGGTGAGAAATCCATATGTTTGGCAGCGACCCTCTAACGTTCCCTAACCTGGCCGGCGGGGACATTATGGTTTCCCAACAGTTGTTCCCCTTGTATTGACGGTCGGTGATGGGGCCATTCCCCCGAGCCGGCCGTCATTTTTATATAGGAGGTTGTATGACGGATCTACCCATCATTCACCGTGTCCCCGGAGCGCCTGGAACAATAGCTGCTGATCTATCCGACGTGGAGGCCTATCAGCTTCTGGTGTCGGAGATCCAGAACGTGCTGACAGAGCGCTCGGCAGCAGCCCATAGTGAGTATATCAAAGCCAAGTATGAGGTGGGTGAGCTGATATTTCTCAGTCCTCTCTACACCCGCAATGAACGAGGGGCAAAGCAGATCGTCGATAGGGTGGCAGCAGACATCGGGGTGACGTGGGGGGAGGTCTACAGATGCGTCCGGTTCTACTCTCGTTGTCAGGCTCTGGGAGGGCTAGAAGCCTTCAGGGCCTCGCTCCCGGCTGGTAAGGAGGTCACCTGGTCGTTTGTCAAGCGGTACCTGCCGGCGCATGAGGAGGACGAGATGGTGCCGCCCAAGAAGAAGCCAAAAAAAGGCCCCAATCCGCCTTCAGCTTGTAGGTATGCTGAAACCAGGCTGGGGCTGGAATGGAGGGAGGAGGATCAGCAGAAATTAGCTGATTTGCTTCAGATTCGCACTGCGTAATGCGTCCGTGAGCCGCTCAATCCCAACCAGTACCGTAATGAATTTCACAGCCCACTTGGGGATGCGCTCCTCGTCTGATTCCCAGAGGTAGATGGTGCTGCGGCTAACCCCGATGCGTCTCCCCATCTCCGTCTGACTGAGGCCCAGGACGTTCTTCCGGGCGTCCCAGATGGGATTGGGGCTGTCCTTCGTTTCTGTCATAGATGTTCTCCGGTTCGGTGTATAGCCGGGCGGCCCTCTCCAGTTCCAGATCCAGCGGGACATCACGCCAAGCGTGGTTGACTGCTACTGCGAAGTAGTCGATCTGGCGATTGGTGGGCCTGTAGCAATGGTCTTTGGCCGAGTAGAGCATTCCACAATCCTCACAGTACCAGATTTTGCTGCCGTCCTCCCGCCGCTCCCGTGATAGCTGGGGCATGGGGGAGTGTGAGCAGTGGAACCTCGACCCAGGCCACATAAAATACCGCCAGATCCACTGCCACCAGTGTAGGCGGCTGTGCTGGCGGTAGAACCGCCAGTCTGCCCAAGTCATGGCTTCACGCTCCTGGTCTGCACCCCGTAACCTCTCATGTTCGCAAAGACCATGTCGAAGATATGGTGGAGGGCTCTGTGGCCCTTGGTGCCCTCAAAGATATGGTGGAGGCCTTTGCGGTCCTTGTCCCTCAGCCCCTCGTATTCCACCCACCAGTCAAGCATTGCTATATGCACATTCTCCAGTTCGCGGATGCGCTGTTGCTGGCGGATGACAATGCTGTCAAGGTCAACCTCCTCCGAGCTTTTATCTTCCGCCTTCAGCTGGTCGAGATACTTTCCCATGCTCGTCCTCCTTTGCTATCTCGTCTGTGATCGTTATGGCTTCAGGGCCCGTTTGGCCATGGCGGCGATCTCGTGGAGGTTGTCAGGTCTCGGGTCCGGGGCCTCCCACCAGTCGGTCAGTGCCTTAGCCACCACCTCCAGTCTGATAATGTGAAAGTGCTGGCGGGTGATGATGCGCCCAAGGCCCTCGCAGGCTTCGGCGAGGTCCTCTTCCATTTCTTCTCCCATCTCGTCAGAGATCGTCAGGAGGCCTACCACGGGATTGCCTCGCCGGTGTCTTCGTAGGCTCGCTCGATCTCCGACCGTTGATCCCGGCGGTGTTCGAGTTCGAGCATGAAAGACTCTGCCAGCTCGAACGCTTGGATAGTGAGTTCTTCGATCACCTTGGTTTTTCTCTCATCGTCCAGTCCACCCAGCGTCCACGGCATCGAACTGGCCGAAGATACGAGGATGTCACGGGCGATCTGTTCCGAATCTGATAGTGCCATGCTGTGTGTTCTCCCTTGTATGGAGTGTGTGTGATGGGGTGGAGCCGGCGAGGTGGCCCTTTTCCGGCGTTAACCTAAGTAATCACCGCCTCAATCAGACAGTAGGGTCCGCTTCCACCAGGCGTCCCTATTATGTGCCTGACCGCCGCCTTCGATGAGGCTTCCGGCCCCACCCTCGATGAGCGGCAGCCGGTAGGAGGTAGACCCGGCGACCACTCAAAGCGAAAGATACAATGGGATGCAGGCTCTGTCAAGGATAAAGCACAATCAATCTCGCAATCAATCTCAGTAATCGGACAATCCAATCAAATGAGTCAATCACGTAGTCTACTACGTAGCCTACTCAATCTACTACGTGACCCCACTCAATCTACTACGTGATTTCGACAATCAAATGGTGATTTCGCCATCGCCGTGCTCGATTTCGCCATCGCTAAGTACCCACGAATTGCCGGGGCTGGCCATGGGTAGATAAATGGATGCACAGAATTCAGTGCTTGACATGGTAGCGGTAATGCTTTACTATAGAGCAGCCTCAGAATAGGCTGGGGCTAACAAGGGGGATCACCACATGATACAGGTCATCGACGGCAGGGCCTACAACACGGAGACTGCCACCAAATTGGCAGAGCGCGAGTGCTGGGTTGGCGGTGCGGGTGATTTTCGGTCATGGTGCGAGGGTCTGTACCGGACGGCCAAGGGCGCGTATTTCCTGCACGGCGAGGGTGGGGCGCTGACCTCGTGGGCGAGTGCGGGTGGGGGGAGCGGAGAGGGTCTGCGCTCCCTCACGGCTGACGAGGCTCGTGAGTGGCTGGAGGCCGGGGGGAGTGAGTGCTGCGCGGTGCTGATCGAGCATTTCGATATTGAGGAGGCATAGGCCATGTCGACGATGAGAGAGAAGATGACCCCGGCACCATACGAGATCGCCTTGGATTTGTTCAGGGATGCGGTGCTGGACTACGAGGATGAGATGCGGGATCAGTTCGGGGTCGAGGATGCCCCTGCAGCGAAGGTTATGTGGAGGATGATTGAGGTGTTGGACGATCCTCTCATCGCCTTGGGATCTGATGGTCGCCCATCCTCCAATCTGCGTATACTGCTGGCCGACGACGATGACCGTGACCATCCACCTGCAGTCCTGTTGTCTGATGGGGACCGCCAGCTTTACGGAGGGGCATGATGACAGTCAAGGAGTACTGGGATGAACTTGCCGATGAGGGGTGTGAGGAACTGCATCTCTGGTCGCCGCAGTCGGAGTGGAGCATCGTGAAGCAGAAGCATGGCCTGGTCCTGCTGTCGCCGGGCCTGAGCCTGAGCGATTGCTCGTGGGATGATTCAGCGAACTCGCTGGATGACGTGCTGGCTGCATGTGATATCAAAGCATGTGATATCGCCTGGCTGCTTGGCTATGAAGTCGGCCCATAGCCTCCGGAACCATTGAAAGCCAGCCCCTAAGGCCCTGATGCCTTAGGGGCTTTTTGCTGCCTCTGGCGTAGCCAAACTTTCTGGTTGCTGCGTAGCGTAGCCAAACTTTCTGGTTACGCCGTAGTCAAACTTTCTGGTTACCGCGTAGCCAAACTTTCTGGTTGCTGCGTAGCGTAGCCAAACTTTCTGGTT
>Ga0208450_1000538_pt1 | contig 20284 bp, 16 predicted proteins | sample MalvireepMed_908_FD_184249 | JGI IMG/M metagenome (GOLD analysis project Ga0208450, IMG submission 184249) | Marine viral communities from the Global Malaspina Expedition - Malaspina viral metaG DeepMed_908 (SPAdes) (version 2) | ecosystem: Environmental > Aquatic > Marine > Oceanic | place... | reverse complement strand
AGCTAAAAGACACAGATGCTACTGTTTTTAGAGCAGGAATCTGGAAACCACGTACCCGCCCGGGAATGTTTGAAGGTGTGGGAGCGCTAGGTTTGAAATGGCTTCAGAAAGCTAAAGAGGAAACCGGTATGCTTACAACTACCGAGGTTGCAAATCCTAATCACGTAGAGCTTGCGTTAAAACACGACGTAGATATTCTATGGATTGGTGCGCGTACCACCGTTTCTCCTTTCAATATTCAAGAAATTGCTGAAGCGCTTAAAGGAACAGATAAAACAGTTCTCATTAAAAACCCGGTGAATCCTGATCTGGCTTTATGGTTAGGGGCCGTGGAGCGTTTTTATACGCAGGATGTTAAAAATCTTGGTGTGATTCACAGAGGTTTCTCAACCTATGAGAAAACCCGTTACCGTAACAATCCAGAATGGCAAGTTGCTGTTGATTTACAAAACCAGTTTCCGGACCTTCCATTAATTTTAGATCCATCACATATCGCCGGGCGTCGTGATATTATTTTTGATCTATGCCAGACCGGTCTTGATCTTAATTATGACGGAATTATGGTTGAAACCCATTACGATCCAGATAATGCGTGGAGTGATGCTAAACAGCAAATCACACCGTCTACTTTGGTGCAGATTATGAAAGATCTAAAAATTCGTAAAGAAGAAGGAACTGCTGCAGAATTCAATAATAAACTGAATACGCTGCGTACACAGATCGATGTAGTTGATCATCAATTGATCGAAAGTTTAGGAAAGCGTATGAAAATCGCTGATGCTATAGGTGAACTTAAAACTGAAAATAACGTTGCAATTCTTCAGTCTAAACGATGGAACGAGATTTTAGGTGCAATGATCCTAGAAGGTGAAAAGCACAACTTGAGCGAAGAGTTTATTCTACGTGTTTTCAAAGCGATTCACCAAGAATCGATCAATCACCAGAAGAAAATCTCTAGAATGGAAGAAGCTTAGGCTTTTCCATCTTATTGATAAAAAACGGCGCTCATGGAGCGCCGTTTTTATTTTGATAATATCATCTAATTACTTTGTGTAAGCAAGGCGTCTTGAGGCCTTTCGCATCAATACATTTATTAGATCATCAGAATTACTTCCGAAGCTGCCTGAAACACGTTTATTGTAATTCCATAAGAGAACACCGTCTTCAGAATTATTAATATTCATATTTACAATTGCAGAATTTGTTCTTCCCCAGAAACCTATAAGTAAACCTAATGCTACCGAAGCACCTTCAGACATAGGTTTATTGGTCTCATAAGTTCCTGAAATTATAGCGTCTACGCCTAAGATTTGAGCCAATTCTTCTGTAGTGTAAACTTCTAAATTTTCAGCAGTAATTCCCTCTTTTAATAGCAGTGCTCGCGTACGTGCTGGCTGTTGAACTTCAATAAAAAGAGATCCCCGCTTTTTGCGTTTTAAAAACCAACTATACATTGCATCTTGAATACTTTCAGCCTCGCTTAATTGCATTTCTTCAAGTTGACCAGGTTCTAGTTTTTTCATTTGTTTAGGACGAAGTTCTATTTTAGTTTTAAACGGCAGAATCGCAATATTTTGGTGGTCTTTTGCGATAGTTTCAAAATCAGGATTCTCATACAAATGTGTCTGCGCTTCTGTCGAACCACTAATTAACAATGTGATGAAAATGATGAAATAAGTAATTTTTTTCATGTTTTAGTTTTTATTTGGTGTGCAATAACCCAAAAACTAATGAATTAAAAAAGTAGTATTATTTAAAATAATTTCTTATTCCTGTTTTGGTCTTTTGAAAATATAACGGGTAACATAAATTCCGTTTTCGTCATCATTACCGCCGTAACTTTCTACACCGCTATTTACAAATGCCAGTTCCCAGCCTTCTTCAGCCATCGCGTTGATTTTTGAGGTCACTACAGCATCATTTGCTGCGATGTTTTGAAAGCGTATACCGCCCAAGTTGAAAAAATTAAGCAGTTTGGTTTCTTCAAAATTCTTTACACGAATGTCCCCTCGGCTTGATTTGTTTCTGGAGTTGTCTTCTTCAGAGCGTTCGCTGGTAAACTCTTTGTAGTCACGTTCAGCTTCGGTAGAGATCATTCTAGAGCGGCCAATTCCGTTAGGGATGATAGATTCGATTACGGTTACGGTTTGGTATTCCATCACTTGTGCGCAAAGTGGTAGACTTAGCAAGCTAAGTAATAGAAGAAATGTAGTTTTGATTTTCATACTGTAGGATTTTAGACATAAGTGATTTTAGTTGTTTTAAATAAAGTAGTTTTACAGGATTAAATTAGTAAAAAGTTTTTTTGAAAGGAACAGTTTATAAATCAACAGGCAGTTGGTATAGTGTAAAAGATGCAGACGGCAGTTTTTATGATTGCCGCATCAAAGGACGCTTTAGAATTCAGGGTATTAAGAGTACCAATCCTGTAGCTGTTGGAGATCGTGTAGTTTTTGAGCTTGAAGAAACAAGCGATGCCGTGACCGGTGTGATCAAGGGGATCGAGGATCGTGAGAATTATATCATTCGTAAATCGGTCAATCTTTCAAAACAAACGCACATAATCGCTGCAAATATCGATCGTTGCTTTTTGATCATTACGCTTAATAATCCGCCTACATTTACCGCGTTTATAGACCGCTTTCTGGTGACTTGTGAAGCTTATGGAATTGAAGCGATTTTACTTTTTAATAAAGTAGATACGCTTTCGGCTGAAGAATTTGGTGAGGTAAAATACCTCGCAGAAATGTATCGTGAAATCGGGTATACCTGCATTGGCATTTCAGCAAAAACCGGTAAAAATATTGATCAGGTAAAAGAATTGATGACAGGAAAAACCAGTATGTTTTCCGGTCATAGTGGTGTGGGTAAATCAACTCTTGTTAACGCAATTGAGCCGGCTCTTGATCTCAAGACCAAGGCGATCAGTGACCAGCATATGCAAGGTCAGCACACAACAACCTTTGCAGAAATGTTTGATCTTAGTTTTGATGCCCGAATTATTGATACTCCGGGGATCAAAGGTTTTGGGGTAGTTGATATGGAAAAGGAAGAGTTGGGTGATTATTTTCCTGAATTCTTTGCGCTTAAAGAGCAGTGTAAATTCAATAATTGCTTGCACATAGAAGAACCTAAGTGTGCTGTAAAAGAAGCCTTAGAACATGATGAACTACACTGGTCAAGATATCAGAGTTATAAGCAGATCATTGAAGGTGATGAAGAAAATTACCGTCGTAATGTCTACGATCAAAACCCCTAAAACAAAAAGGTATGCGTGTTGTTATACAACGAGTAAGTGAAGCTTCAGTTACTATAGACAATGTGATCAAAGGTAAAATAGGTCGAGGCTTTGTCGTTCTTTTAGGCATTACTGCCGAAGATACCGAAGAGGATATCGAGTGGCTTACTTCAAAAATTATAGGGCTTCGTGTTTTTAGTGATGATGAGGGCTTGATGAATGAAAGTATTCTCGATAAAAATGGTGAGATTTTATTGATAAGTCAGTTTACTCTTTTTGCCTCAACCAAAAGGGGAAACCGGCCTTCATTCATCAAAGCAGCAAAGCCAGATCAGGCGATTCCGCTTTATGAAAAATTCACAGGAATGCTCTCACAAAAGCTTCAGCGACAGGTTAAAATAGGCGAGTTTGGTGCAGACATGAAAGTTGCACTTATAAATGACGGTCCGGTAACCATAAATATTGATTCGAAGAATAAGGAATAATTTAAGATTATATTAAGATTTTATTATATTGCCATTCAATCTTTTATATGGCAAAAAAATTATTCTTAATACTAAATGTTGTCTATGCAACGGCATTTAGTCAAAATTTAGAGCTTTCTGCATTAACCGTCAATCCTGAGCTTTCCCAAGGAGCAGATAGCGTACTTAGAAACGAAGAAATTACTTTAGACTTATCAGACCCCGGTAAATTGAAAACAACGATCTCACGCGTTGTGACGGTTTACAATAAGGTTGGCTTAGGTGATGTAGCGGCGTATGCGCATTATGATAATAATTCCAAGGTAAATGATATTGAGGCTGTTATCTATGACATGGCCGGCCGGGAAAAGGATAAGGTCAAAAAACGTGATTTTAAAGATTTTAGTGCTGTTGATGGCGGTACACTTTATGCTGATAGCCGTGTCTTATATCTTGATTACACGCCAACATCCTACCCATTTACAATTCAATTTACTTCTGAAACAACCTCGGAGACGACCGCTTTTATCAGACCTTGGATGCCTATATCTAAATATGATAGCGGTACGGAATTTTCAAAATTCACGGTAATCTATCCGCCGGAACAAAAACCGCATATTAAAGAAACGCATTTTGAAGGCTATGCTATTGAAAAAGAAGAACTGGAAGATCGAACGATTTGGACCGCCAAGGATATAGCACCCATTACCTGGGAGTATCATTCCCCTGCTTTAGATAAGCGCGTACCGCGTGTAAAATGTTTTTTTGACAGTTTTTATCTTGAAGGTGTTCCCGGAATCGCCAAAACCTGGAAAGATTTTGGAGGCTGGATGTATAACGATCTGGTAAAAGATACCCAAGATCTAGATGAAGCTACTCTTGCTGAGGTGCGTGCCTTAGTTGCAGACCTTGAGGAGGATGAGGCCAAAGCGCGAGCGGTTTATCAATATGTACAAGATAAAGTACGCTACATAAGTGTTCAGGTAGAAATTGGCGGCTGGAAACCTATGAATGCTTCAGATGTGCACCGCTTAGGTTACGGTGATTGTAAAGCCTTGAGTAATTATACGCAGAGTTTGCTAAAAGCGGTAGGTATCAAATCTTACTACACTGTTTTATATGGTGATCCCGGTAAAGAGTCTCTTGAGACAGATGTGGTAGCCATACAGGGAAATCATGCCATCTTAGGGGTGCAGTTGGGTGACGAAATCAAATTTCTTGAATGTACAAGTCAGGAAACCCCATTTGGTTATATGGGCACATTTACCGATGACCGAGATGTTTTATTGCTTACCGAAGATGGAGGTAAACTCGCGAGAACCACAAAATATGAGCAAGATCAAAATGTTTTGAAGCTTTATGCAGATTTTAAGTTTGATGTAAACGGAGGTTTAGAAGGAAGTCTGAGTCGCTCCTCAAAAGGGATTTATTACTCCAGCCGTATGCAGCTTGATCGCATGGATCAAAAGGAGCTTACAGATCATTATTACTCAACATTTGATGCGATAAATAATCTTTCGGTGAGTGCGATTGAGCTTAACAACGATCGTTTGGGCATTACATATGATGAGCGCATGAAAGCCGAAGCTTCAAATTATGCAACAAAAGTAGGTGAGGATTTTCTACTTCGGCCTAATACTTTCGCGCTTACTAGAGACGCAATTCCTCCAAGATATGCTGAACGAAAATCAGATTTGATCATTCTACGAGGAACTATTCAGAATCAGGAAGTCCGTATTCAAGTACCCGAAGGATATGCTGTAGATGCCTTGCCTAAAGACGAAAAAATAGAAGAAGCATTTGGTTCTTATACTACCCAATATATTCTGGAAGGCCCGGTACTGCTCTATAAGAGATCTTTAAAATTCAATGAAGGCCAGTATGATAAAGCAGCCTATGAGACGTACCGAGATTTTTATAAATCAATTGTAAAAAGGGATAACCAAAAAGTATTAATTAAAAAACTATAATATGCATAAAATTACGCTTTTAGCCCTCTTGCTAGTTGCCACAACAACATTTGCCCAAGACTTTAGATTCGGGAAGGTTTCTATAGAAGAACTTCAGGAAGAGGCGCACCCAAAAGACCCAGAAAGCGATGCGGCTATCTTATATAGAGAGCAATATTCACACCTCGATTATTCTCAAAACAGTGGATTTAGATTAACTACTGAAGTTTTTGAGCGTATTAAAATTTACAATTCTGATGGTTTTGAGTGGGCGACTCAAAACATTCCGCTGTATACAGGAGGTTCAGAAAATGAAAGCGTAGGCAAAATTAAAGGTGTCACCTATACTTTAGAAGATGGTAAAATAGAAGAGACCAAACTACGCAACGATGGGGTCTTTGAAGAAGAGAAGAACAAGTTCTATGATGTAAAGAAGTTTACAATGCCCAATTTAAAGCCGGGTTGTGTGATCGAGTTTCAATACCAAATGACTTCTCCATATTATTCATCAATTGACGAAATTAGACTTCAGGAGGAAATTCCGGTTAATCAGGTAGATGTTAGTTTTTATGCTCCAGAATGGTTGGTTTATCAATTACACAGAAAAGGATTATTGCCATTAAATGTTGAAGAAACAAGTCAGGCAGACCGCATAAATTATTCTGTAAGACAGGGATCTTCAACAGGAAATTTTCAGACCAGAGATCGCCCAAGGTTAGAGACGCGTACAATAGATTTTCAAAGAAAGGGGTATAAAGTTACCGCGTCTGATATCCCGGCAATGCGTGAAGAAGCATTCTCGTCTAATATTGATAACTACAAAGCGGCCTTAAATTTTGAGCTTTCGTTTACCAATTTCCCGGGAGAGCCGCTACAAACTATGTCCAGTAGTTGGGAAGCGGTTTCTAAGAGTATTTACGATTCTGATAATTTTGGAGGTCAGCTAAATTCAACGCGATTTTTTGATGATGCCATTGATGAAGTTATAGCAGGTGCGACAAGTCCATCAGAAAAGCTTACACGCATATTTGAATATGTAAAGCAAAAAATGGTTTGGAACAACTACATAGGCGTTTATGCAGATGAAGGTGTCAAAGAAGCTTACAAAAATGGAGTAGGGAATAGTGCAGATATAAATTTGATGTTGGTAAGTATGTTGCGTTATGCTGGGATAGATGCAAACCCGGTGATATTGAGCACTCGAGATAATGGGATCCCGGTCTATCCTACGAGAAATGGCTTTAACGATGTGATCGCCGGAGCAAAATTAGAAGATCATATCTTTTTGTTGGATGCGACCAATAAGAAAGGCGCTCCAGATTTACTGGATGAAAATTTATTTAACTGGAATGGTAGAATGATTCGTGAAGATGGATCTTCAGAATGGGTAAGTCTTTATCCTTCGGCACACGCTACAGAAAGCACCTTGATCAGTACTGAGATCAATGCTGATTTAACCACAACCGGAAGTTTAAAAAGTAGATATACCGGTAATTACGGTTTATTATTCAGGAAAAAATTTGGGGAGAGCTCTCAAGATGATCAATTGAAAGCTTTTGAAGGCATGTATTCTGGGATAGAGCTTGATGGCTTGGCGCTTGAGAATCTTGATAATGTTTATGAGCCTCTTGAAGTAGCTTATGATTTTGAATTGTTGAGCGGTATTGAAGAAGTAGGTGATAAGCTGTATGTGTCTCCATTAATGCACAAAGCAACAGACGAAAATCCTTTTAAGTCTGATGAGCGTTTACATCCTATAGATTTTAGATACCCTTGGAAAGATCGCTACATTATAAATATTAAAATCCCAGAAGGATACACTGTAGAAAGTATTCCTGAAAGCGTTTTGTATAATATGACAGACAAGCTTGCTTCTTTTGCTTATCGGGTTTCACAATCGGGAAATAGTATTAATATTTCTACCGATTTTTCTCTCAATTCTTCAATTATAGCTCCAGATTATTATCAGGATTTAAAAAAGTTCTATGAGATGATCGTGACTAAACAAAATGAAAAAATAGTACTTACAAAAATTTAAAGTTTGTATATGCATTCTATGCAGAAGTTAGTTCTTGTATTAACTGTGCTTGTATTCGGTTTACAAGCGATTGTCGCTCAAGATTATAATTTTGGAGAAGTTTCTGTTGAAGAATTACAAGAGAAATTTCATCCTGATGACGTTGAAGCTGATGCTGCTATTTTATACAGGGAGTTTCATTCTAATATAGAATATTATCAAGAACGAGGATTTGTGGTTAAAACCAGAGTCTTTGAACGTGTAAAAATTTATAAGACCGATGGGTTTGATTGGGGTACAAAGCAAGTCGTATTGTTTCAAGGTTCTTCTTCAAAAGGAGCGAGTATAGCAGGGCTCAAAGGAGTCACCTATACTTTAGAAGACTCTAAAATTGTTGAGACTAAACTTCATAGAGATTGGATTTTTTCAGAAAAACGAAATGAATTTTACAATATTGAGAAGTTTACTTTACCAAATTTGAAACCAGGGTGCATTATAGAATATCGTTATGAAATTATGTCTCCATTTGTGTCCTCAATTGATGAGATTAGGCTTCAAGAAGAGGTGCCTGTTAATAAAGCATATATTACGTTTTCAAGTCCCGAGTGGCTAATTTATCAAATGCATAGAAAAGGTTTTTTACAGCTTGAAGTTCAAGAATCTACCAGGCCCGATAAAGTGAATTATACCATAAAGCCTGGAGTCGCGACAACAAATGGAGGGCGATTTGGCGGAAGTGGAAAAGTAAGGCAAACAACGATAAACTTTCAGCGAAAAAAATATACGATTGAAATAGAAAACATTCCTCCAATGAAGGAGGAAGCGTTTTCAACCAACATAGATAACTATCGTGCGTCAGTGCGATTTGAACTTTCGTATACAAAATACCCTGGCGAGCCTTTTGAAACCATCACTAGTAGTTGGGATGCTGTTTCTGAAACAATCTATGACTCAGAAAGATTTGGCGGACAATTAAAAAATCAGCGATTTTTTGACGAAGACATTGATGCTCTTATTGAGGAGGCTACTTCTGTAGAAGATAAAGTGGTGCGTATTTATGAATACGTTAAAAATCGCATGAGCTGGGATAATTTTTTAGGTATTTATGCTAAAGAAGGTGTCAAAGAGGCTTATAAGAAAGGTGCTGGCAATAGTGCAGATATAAATTTGATGTTGGTAAGTATGTTACAATATGCTGGCTTAGATGCAAATCCGGTGATCTTAAGTACCAGAGATAACGGAATACCCATTTATCCAACTCGAGAAGGCTTTAACCATGTAATCGCGGGAGTGACACTAGATGGTGAAACGATATTGCTAGATGCTACCTATAAACTAGGCGCGGTAAATCTTTTAAAGGAAGATTTGCTCAACTGGCAAGGAAGATTGATAAGAGAAAATGGTACATCACAATGGGTGAATTTGTATCCTACGAGGCATGCGGTGGAAAATGCGATAGTAGATTTTAGTATTGATAAGAAACTGGTAGTAAGAGGTACAGCTAAAAGTAGATTTACCGGGCATTATGGCTTAAACTATAGAAGAGAATTTATAGGAAAAGCGAAGGAGCAATATTTAGAAGGTCTTGAGAAAATACATACAGGAGTGGAGATAAGTGCTATTGAATTGAGTAATCTTGATAATCTTTATGACCCGTTAGAGGTTTCTTTTGATTTTGAAATGCTTAATGGGGGGCTTGAGGAAATAGGAGGTAAGCTTTATATCTCACCATTGTTGTATTTGACACAAGCAGAAAATCCATTCAAATCTGATAAGCGTAGTCATCCTGTCGATTTTAGATACCCTTGGAAAAATCGATATATTTTCAAATTAAGAATACCTGAGGGCTATTCAGTTGAAAGTTTACCTGAAAATAAAGCAATGGGTTTGGTCAATAATTTAGGTTTTTTCAAATATATAATATCTCAAAGTGCTGCAAATATTAGCATCTCAGCTGAGATGTCTATCAATAGTTCGGTGATTCCTCCAGAATTTTATCAAGATCTCAAAAAATTCTACGAGATGATCATAAAGAAACAGAATGAAAAAATCGTACTTACAAAAATTTAATTTTTAATGAATCATCTAAGACTGAAAAGCACACTCTTTGTAGTTGCTTTGATGAGCTTTCAATTACTTTTAGCTCAGGACTATGGCCTTGATAAAGTGTCTAAAGAGGAACTTGAGATGAAAGTCTACGCCAAAGATTCTTTAGCCCCTGCCGTTTATTTGAATAAAATTCGGGAAACCTATTTCGATTATACAGATAAAGACGGTTTCATCATAATCAACAAGTTTACAGAGCGGATAAAAATTCTTAAAAAGAGCGGTCTGAATTATGCGACAAAGAAAATCGGATCCTACAAAAATGAAGGTAATAAGGAGTATGTAACCGATGTTTGGGGGAAAACATACAATTTAGAAGATGATAAAATTTTAGAAGATAAATTAGAGGAATCTGCGATTTTTGAGCGAGTGGTTTCCGACGATTTTAATGAAACTGCTTTTACTATGCCTAATGCTCAGGTGGGGTCCATTGTTGAATGGGGATATAAAACAATCTCTCCATTTTGGAAAATTGATGATTTGATATTTCAGGAAGATGTTCCTGTTAGTGTTTATCATGCAACGATTAAAACGCCAGGTCCTTTTGCTTTTAGACGGATTAAGAGAGGCTATTTTGAAATTCAACCTGAGGAGCGTGTTGAAAGGCGTAGTCTAGGTGTTAACTATAATGTGAAAACCAGTTACGGTACTAGTTCTCAAAATTCTCGAAATGCACAGATGTCTTTTGCTGAGATTATTACTGAATATAACAAGATAGATATTCCTGCTTTAAAGGATGAGTCTCATGTAGATAATATTAGAAACTATAGAATGTCTATAGTTTATGAATTGGTATCTACAGAATTTAATGAAGGTAATAAGATAGAATATGCTACGACTTGGGAGGAGGTTGCTAAAAGCATTTTTAAGCATGAGAATTTTGGTGCTCAGCTGGAGAACACTAATTTTTTAAATGAAGTTGCTAACAGTATCAGGGAAAATCATGTGACCGAAGAAGATAGAATTGATGCGGTTCTCAATTTCGTAAAAAACAATTTAACTTGGAATGGTGATGATCGCCTATTTGTAGAGAATGACCTAAAAAGAGTATTTAAAGAAGGTTCTGGCAACACTGCAGAGGTCAACCTTACTTTAGTAGCGCTCCTTAGAGCTTGTGGTATATATGCAAATCCTGTAGTGTTAAGTACAAAAGCTCATGGGATACCTCTTTTTCCTACCCGGGAAGGTTTTAATTATGTTGTTGCTGGTTTAAGAAGAGATAAAAAAAATATTTTGATCGATGCGACAGATAAATATGCTAGTTTAAATATACTGCCCAAGCGTATTTATAATTGGTCTGGTAGAATGATAAATAAAGAAGGAATATCTCAGGAAATTGATTTGTTAAAAACGATTGCACCTTCTTCTAACACCTATGTAAAGGGACGGCTTGATGAAGATGGTCTTTTGACGGGTGAGTATAAGCAGCGTTTGGCTAGTATAGAAGCATTAGATTTTCGACATTTATATGCATCTAGGGAAGCTAGGGAATGGGAAAGGTATCAAGTAGAGCAACTAGGTTTGTCTAGTATTGAAAATTATAGTGTAGATGGTTTGAAAGATCTTAATAAACCACTAGTTGTGTCGTTTAATTTCAGTACAGATCAAGCGGTTGAGCAAGTTGGGACGAAAGTTTTTCTTTCTCCTTTAAGTTTTCTAAAAATGACTGAAAACCCATTTAAATCAGATGAGCGACAGTTCCCAATTTCATTTGATTACCCGTATTCAAAAGATATAATATTCAATATTCAGTTACAAGATAATTATAAAGTTGCCTCGCTTCCTGACAGTGTTAATCTTGCTCTTCCCGACGAGGCAGGGAGTTTTATGTACTCTATTGCAGAAAACAATGGGGCTTTGCAAGTGGTTATTCGCTATAAACTAAACAAAAGCACAATCGCAGCAGATTATTATCTCGCGCTAAAAGAGTTCTACAAAATACGTATTGAAAAAGAGAATGAGAAAGTAGTATTAGAAAAGATTTAAGAATATTTGGCTATCTATTTGATCTCTTCAAAAATGGTATAGTTATACGCTTTACCTTAATTTAGCATCTTCATAAAGATGTATACCTATGAAAATTGATGATGCTCAAAAAGCAGTTGATGAATGGATCAATAATCACGGCGTTCGCTACTTTAACGAATTGACCAATATGGCGCAGCTTACCGAAGAAGTAGGTGAAGTGGCACGTATTATTGCACGTCGCTACGGCGAGCAAAGCGAGAAGGAAAGCGACAAGAATAAAGATCTGGGTGAAGAACTTGCCGATGTGCTTTTTGTCGTATTGTGTCTAGCCAATCAAACCGGTATTGATCTGCAAGAAGCTTTTGATAAAAAGCTTGATCTTAAAACCAAAAGAGATCACGACAGGCATCACAACAATAAGAAGCTTCAGTAAGCTCATTAACTACCAACCAAAACCACGCATTTTGATACTCAAACTCGACCAAAAAGAACCGCAACTAGCCGGAGAAATAAAAATTACAGGCTCTAAAAGTGAGAGCAATAGATTGCTTTTGCTGCAAGCTTTGTTTGGAGGTTTTAAAATTGAAAATCTATCTAACAGTCACGATAGTCAGGTGATGCAAAAGGCATTGGCTTCAAAAGAAAAGACTGTAGATATTCATCACGCAGGTACTGCAATGCGTTTTTTAACGGCGTATTTTGCCGCTTTTGAAGGTAGAGAAACCATCCTTACAGGAAGTTCGCGTATGCAAGAGCGTCCTATAGGTTTACTGGTTGATGCGTTAAGAGATTTGGGTGCAGACATTTCTTATATGAATAATGAAGGCTACGCACCGCTTTTGATTAAAGGGAAAAAACTTACCAAGAGTACAGTTTCACTTGCTGCAAATGTGAGCAGTCAATACATTTCTGCATTGATGATGGTGGGTGCTTCTTTGCCTAATGGAATTGAAATTGACCTCGTTGGCCAGATCACTTCTGTTCCTTATATCGAAATGACCCGCTCGCTTCTTACGCAGTTAGGAATCGAAAGTAGTTTTGAAGGGCAGCAGATTAAAATTAGACCAGCTGGTGCGATCAATGTTTCAGAAATGGTCGTAGAATCAGATTGGAGTAGTGCGTCGTATTACTATAGTCTGGCGGCACTTTGTGAAAAAGCAAAGCTGAAAATTTCAAGCTATAAAGAAAACAGTCTACAGGGAGATTCTGTGTTGGCAGAATTATATCAGAAATTGGGTGTTGAAACCACTTTTGAAGCAAACGCTGTAACGCTTGAGAAAGTTGAAAAACCTAAACCCAGACGTGTAGAGTTTGATCTGGCAAACAGTCCGGATATTGCGCAGACGATCGCAGTGACCTGTTACGGTTTGGGCGTTGATTGTGATCTTTATGGCCTACACACGTTAAAAATAAAAGAGACCGACAGATTGGAAGCGCTTAAAGCCGAATTGACAAAATTAGGCGCACATATTTCGGTGACTGATAAATCCTTGCATTTAGAAGGAGAAACCAATTTTCAGTCAGAAGTGACCATAAAAACCTATCAGGATCATCGTATGGCTATGGCGTTTGCGCCTTTCGCTTTGCGAGCTCCAATTCTTTTTGAAGATGCTGAAGTGGTCAATAAATCGTATCCTGATTTCTGGGAAGACCTACACGCTTTAGGCTTTAAGATTTCAGAAGTTTAACACGTCTTTTCGCTTGTGAAATAAGGCAGTTTGCGAGGTGATCAAATTAATCATCGATTTACTTGACAACCCCTACCTTGAGGTTGTATATTTGCACGCTATTTTAAATACCTAAAAAACAGAGGTCCCATGGGAATGAAACTTTCACATTTTAACTTTGATTTGCCTAAAGAACTACTTGCTGAGTATCCTGCAGAAAACAGAGACGAGGCACGTTTAATGGTTCTTAACCGCAAGACACAAACTATAGAGCACAAGTTGTTCAAAGATTTGATCGACTATTTTGAGCCAAATGATGTGATGGTATTGAACAATACCAAAGTATTCCCTGCACGTCTTTATGGTAATAAAGAAAAAACCGGAGCGCGTATCGAGGTGTTTTTACTACGTGAATTAAATTCAGAAACACGTCTTTGGGATGTGCTTGTAGATCCTGCGCGTAAAATACGTATCGGTAACAAACTTTATTTTGGCGATGATGAAAGTCTAGTTGCTGAAGTTATTGACAATACTACTTCTAGAGGAAGAACGCTACGTTTCTTATATGACGGGTCGTATCAGGAATTCAGAAATAAATTGACTGAACTTGGTGAAACGCCACTTCCTAAATACATCAAGCGTGATGTTGAGCCGGAAGATGCAGAACGTTACCAGACGATCTTCGCAAAAAACGAAGGTGCGGTTGCTGCTCCTACTGCTGGTTTACACTTTAGTAAGCACTTATTAAAGCGTTTAGAGATCAAAGGATTAAACTTTGCAGAAGTAACACTTCACGTAGGACTAGGAACTTTTAGCCCGGTTGAGGTTGAAGATCTTTCTAAGCATAAAATGGACAGTGAGGAAGCGTATATCGACAGTACTGCGACTTCTACCATCAATAAAGCTATTGGGGAGAATCGTAAAGTTTGTGCGGTAGGAACTACTGTAATGCGTGCTTTAGAAAGTTCGGTAAGCTCTAACAGAACCCTTAACGAGTTCAGCGGGTGGACAAATAAATTTATTTTCCCTCCGTACGATTTCAGTATTGCAAACTGTATGATTACAAACTTCCATACGCCAAAATCAACCTTGATGATGATGGTTTCTGCATTTGCAGGACACGACTTTATGAAAGAGGCTTATGAGCAAGCAGTAAAAGAAAAATATAAGTTTTACAGCTACGGTGATGCGATGTTGATCATCTAATCACTTTTATATTCAGTACAAAAATCCCCGCGCAAACGGGGATTTTTTTTATAATCAAAATTCCGGTCTTAGAGAGCGACTTAATTGATAACTTTGCAAGGTGAAAAATACACAGAAAGACATACGAGCGCTATCGCGGGAAGAACTGCGTGATTTCTTTGTATCGCAAGGCGAAAAAGCCTTCCGTGGAAATCAGGTGTATGAGTGGCTTTGGGTAAAAGGCGCCCATTCTTTTGATGATATGACCAATATTTCAAAAGAAACTCGTGCTTTTCTCGATGAGCATTTTGTGATCAATCATATCAAAGTTGATCAAATGCAGCGCAGTTCAGACGGCACGATCAAAAATGCGGTAAAACTTCACGACAACCTTACGGTAGAATCGGTTTTGATACCTACGGCGTCGCGTATTACGGCTTGCGTTTCTTCTCAAGTAGGATGTAGTTTGAATTGTAAGTTTTGTGCAACCGCCCGATTGAAACGTATGCGGAATCTTAATCCGGACGAAATTTTTGATCAGGTGGTGGCGATCGATCAGCAAAGTAGGTTGTATCACAACAGGCCGCTGTCTAACATTGTTTTTATGGGAATGGGCGAACCGCTTATGAACTATAAAAATGTGGTTAAGTCAATTGAAAAAATTACAGATCCTGAAGGTTTGGGGATGTCTCCCAAACGTATTACGGTTTCTACATCGGGTGTGCCTAAGATCATTAAGAAGATGGCAGATGATGAGGTGAAATTCAATCTTGCGGTTTCACTCCACTCGGCGTTAGACGATGTACGAACCGATATTATGCCGTTTAATGAGCAAATGCCACTACAAGAATTGAAAGAAGCTTTGCAGTATTGGTACGTGAAGACCAAAAAACGCATCACCTATGAATATGTGGTTTGGCGCGGTATTAACGATCAGGATAAAGATATCGAGGCCTTGATAGATTTCTGTCTGGCGGTGCCTAGTAAAGTCAATTTGATAGAATACAATCCTATCGATGACGGACAGTTTCAGCAGGCAGATCCGTTAGCGATCGATCGCTATGTGGCTAAACTCGAGGATCGCGGAATCACTGTTACCGTACGTCGCTCGCGCGGAAAGGATATCGATGCGGCTTGCGGGCAACTTGCAAACAAAAATGCATAGCGTATAAGCGCTATTTTTGCTAATATTGAATAGGTTTTAAATCCAACATAACTGCACTAAAACGAGAACTTGAAAGTAGTCGAACAAATTAAGCAGCCTATTGCTCACGAAATGGAACTTTTTGAGCAGAAGTTCTCGCTTTCGATGAAATCTAAAGTTCCGCTCCTTAACCGAATTACGCATTATATCGTAAACCGAAAGGGAAAGCAAATGCGCCCGATGTTTGTGTTTCTTGTGGCCAAAATGCTGGGCGACGAGCGTCTTAACGATCGTACCTATCGGGGTGCTTCGGTTATAGAGCTTATTCATACCGCAACTTTAGTGCACGATGATGTGGTTGATGACAGCTACCGTCGTCGCGGTTTCTTCAGCTTAAATGCACTATGGAAAAATAAAATTGCCGTGCTCGTCGGTGACTTTCTACTTTCTAAAGGATTGTTACTTTCTATAGATAACGAAGATTTTGATTTGCTGCAGATCATTTCGGTAGCCGTTAGAGAGATGAGTGAGGGTGAATTACTTCAAATTGAAAAAGCCCGTGATCTCGATATTACCGAAGAAGTGTACTTTGAGATCATTAGACAAAAGACCGCAACGCTTATCGCTGCCTGTTGCGCGATGGGTGCTTGCGCCATTCACGCCAGCAAAAAGGATGTAGAGGCGATGCGTAAGTTTGGTGAACTCATAGGTCTTGCGTTTCAGATTAAAGATGACCTTTTTGATTACGGTTCGCAAAAAATAGGAAAGCCTACCGGGATAGATATCAAAGAGCAAAAGATGACGCTTCCGCTTATCTATGCAGTCAACAACAGCGACGATAAGCAGCGTAAGTGGCTCATCAATTCCGTCAAAAATCACAATAAGGATAAGAAGCGGGTCAACGAGGTGATTGCTTATGTGAAAGAATCCGGCGGATTGGATTATGCAGTGGCAAAAATGAAAGCATTACAGCAAGAGGCATTAAAAATTCTCGATAAATATCCTGAATCTAAGTACAAAGAGGCACTTGTGCTTATGGTGAATTACGTAATTGAGCGAAAAAAATAAATTTTTAAAGTGCTGACATTCATTGTTTTGGAAATTTATTTTAAATTATTTTATCTTCCGGGCAACCATTTTAAACTTTTCTGCGTCTTTATTAATGAAGACAGTTTTAAACAGGATTTGTGAAAGTCATTACATTCTTTAACAGCGAGAAACAACTCATAAAGAAAGCCGCGCAGGGCAATCGTGAAGCGCAGCGCAAGCTTTATGATACGCACGCACCTAAAATGCTGGGAGTTTGTCGCCGTTATTTAAATGATGTGATGCAAGCTGAAGAAGCGATGTGTAACGGGTTTTTAAAGGTGTTTAAAAATCTGGACCGCTATAGAGACGAAGGTAGTTTTGAAGGTTGGGTGCGGCGCATTATGGTTAATGAGTCGATCTCTTACTTAAGAAAGGAACAGAAAATCACGTTTACAGATTATGAGCATCAGGCTGACGATGCAACCTATAATCCTGTGGATAGCGAACTCGATGCTGAAGAAATTCAGTTGTTGATAGATCAGCTTCCAGAAGGTTATCGCGCCGTCTTTGTGATGTATGCGGTAGAAGGGTATAAGCATCAGGAAATCGCAAAAATGCTTGATATTTCTGAAAGTACTTCTAAGTCTCAGCTTTTTAAAGCGCGTAAACTGCTTCAGCAAAAGTTAAACGAACTCAATACCTATCAGTATGGCACCGATAAAGTTTGAAGATAATATTAGAGCGCGCCTGGAGCAACGGGAGATCAAACCTTCGGCTGAAGCCTGGAAAAAATTAGAGGCTTCGCTTGATCAAGAAGCTAAGCCTGCAAAAAGCAGAAAAGGCTACGGTTGGGTTTTGATCGCAGCAAGTTTTATAGGAATTCTAGTTCTAGCCGGGCGCTATGTTTTTCAGGAAGAGATGGATAAGAGCCCTGTAAATCAAGTGGTGGAAACTCCGGTTGAAGTGAAAGAAGCGCAAAAAAGTGAACCTGCAGAAATCCTTCAGCAAAAGCAACAAGAGATCGTACCACAAGAAGAAACAACTGTGGCAGTTCAAGAAGAAAAGCAAGTTGCTGAACCAGAAAAACAATCTTTAGCGCTTCCGGTTCTTAAAAAGTATGAAAATGCAGTAGCTGTAGAGGAATCGCAAGAGCAACCTACTGACGAGAAATTAGATAAAACGACGCAAAGTCAAATAGATGCCGAAGTAAATGATTTGATCAGTAAAGTGCAGGAGCAGCAAAATACTGGAGTTGCCTATTCTGATGCTGAGATTGATAAACTTTTACGAGACGCACAGCGGGATATTATTTCAGAAAAAATGTTTGACCGCGAGCGTAATACGATAAGTGCAGAAGCTTTGCTTTATGAGGTTGAAGAAGAACTGGATCCTTCTTTTAGAGACCGCATTTTTGAAGCGCTTAAAGACGGCTTTATGAAAGCCCGCGAAGCCATTGTTTCTCGCAATAATTAAATAAACTAGCTTGGGGTTACTCTATCCTTTGCCGGTACTAATAAAAATTCATTCATCAATCTAAAGGAAGTTGGTCTTCCCGTCTCGGCGGGACGGGAAGCTGCAACCTTTACTTAAATCAAAAATTATGAGATTCTTACTATTACTTTTAATCACGTTATTAAGTGTTTTGCCGCAAGAAACTTTTGCGCAGCAGACCGAAAAAGAAGAGACGATCGCTACTTTAAACGCTAAAAAAGAAGAAGTGGTACGCGCAGAAAAAGAAGCACTAAAAATCGAAGTGCTTGCCATAAACAAGCGTTTTGAAAATGGAGAATTAACCGAAGAAGAAGCTACTATTTTAAAGAAGGAAGCTGCAAAAAAACACGCTAGAAATATTGAAGATAAACTCGCCATTTTAGAAAGTAAAATAGATTTACTAGAGCGCAACGAGACCGATCTTGATGATGATTCTATCTTTGGGATTTTTATTGGTAGAGATAAATTAACGCTAGGTAAAACCGATGAAAGAGAGGTGGTGTACGACCGCCGTACAACTTCTGATCTCGTGCTGGGAATAGGTTTTAATAATGCGATCATTGATGGCCAATCGCTTAATGACTCGCCTTATAAAATAGGAGGAAGCCGCTTTTTTGAATTGGGAGTCGCCTGGAAAACCCGCGTGTTTACAAATACCAATTTTTTACGCCTGAAGTACGGGTTTAGCTTTCAGTTTAATGGGTTGAAAATGGATAACAATCAATATTTGGTAGACCAAGGTGATCAGACCGTATTAGAAACTTATCCGCTAGATCTGGATAAATCAAAATTTAGAATGGATCATCTGGTATTTCCTGTACATTTTGAAATAGGTCCTTCAACAAAAAAAGTACACGATGATTACTTTAGATATTCTACGCACAATCAGTTTAAGTTAGGATTTGGTGGGTATGCGGGATTCAATTTGCTCACGATTCAGAAATTAAAATATGAAGAAAATGGCGATGATCGCAAGGATAAATTCAAGCAGAATTATAATACAAACAATTTTATTTACGGCTTGAGCGGCTATATCGCTTTTGGAGATACTGCGCTGTATGTGAAGTATGATCTAAACCCAATATTTAAGAATAATCCGGTAGAACAACGCAACTTTTCAGTAGGTCTGCGCTTTGATATGGACTAGGCGTTGGCGGCCCTAGTAAAGTATTTAGAATACCTGTACGATTAAATCTGTACAGGTATTTTTTATTAGTAAATTTGCGACCACCTTTTCATATTGTTAACTGAAGAAATTCTCATTTTTTGATTTCAAAAACTACCATAGATGCCGTATTTGAGACTGCTCGCGTTGAGGAGGTGATTGGTGATTTTGTTCAGCTGAAGAAGTCAGGATCCAATTTTAAAGGTTTGAGTCCGTTCTCAGATGAACGCACACCTAGTTTTATGGTATCTCCGGTTAAACAAATCTGGAAAGATTTCTCTAGCGGAAAAGGAGGTAATGCGGTTGCTTTCCTGATGGAACACGAGCATTTTACGTATCCCGAAGCGATCAAATATCTCGCAAAAAAATACAATATTGAGGTTGAAGAAACCGAGCAAACCGATGAGCAAAAGGAGCAGGCCAACGAGCGCGAGAGTATGTATGTGGTTTCAGAGTTTGCAAAAGACTACTTTCATAAAACCCTTATCAATTCAGAACAGGGAAAAGCGATAGGGCTTTCTTATTTTAAAGAACGCGGATTTACCGAAGAAACGATTGAAAAGTTTCAGTTGGGATATTCTCCAGATGTTTGGGACGCTTTTACTTCAGAAGCCATTCGCAAAGGCTACAAGCTGGAATTCTTAGAAAAAACCGGACTTACCATTGTCAAGGAAGAGAAGCAGTTTGACCGCTTTAAAGGCCGGGTGATGTTTCCTATTCATTCATTGAGCGGACGTGTTTTAGGTTTTGGAGGCCGAATTCTTACTAACGAGAAAAAAGCGGCAAAGTATCTAAATAGTCCGGAAAGTGAGATTTACCACAAATCAAAAGTGCTTTATGGTATTTATTATGCCAAGCAAG
>Ga0208450_1000534_pt1 | contig 20370 bp, 18 predicted proteins | sample MalvireepMed_908_FD_184249 | JGI IMG/M metagenome (GOLD analysis project Ga0208450, IMG submission 184249) | Marine viral communities from the Global Malaspina Expedition - Malaspina viral metaG DeepMed_908 (SPAdes) (version 2) | ecosystem: Environmental > Aquatic > Marine > Oceanic | place... | reverse complement strand
CACTTGCAGGAGCATACTGATTGGCAGGGGCTCTGGACTGGCCTGGCATCAACTGGCGGCGCTTTTCTTTTGATGAGCAACGACTTGTCGGACGACGACGCCAGTCCGAATTTCCATGTTCATGGAGAACCGGAGGCGCGTTTCCTTAGACCACCTGCTGGCTTTTTTGAGACCAGTGCATCGCAGACCGGGTATTGGCAGGCTTGCTGGAGTCGCGTTCTGAAATACCGCCGGCCCGGCCGAGGTTTGAGGAGAAGGGAATTGGTGCTGCTTTCCCGCGCTACTGGTGGACGAACGGATGGTAGATCAACGCATTCATAACATCAGAGATACGAAGTCCGCCTTTTTGGACGAGCTTGCGCACGAAATGTGCATCGCCATAAAAACCCTGTTCCTCCGCGGTAGTCGCATGTTGCTCAAGCTTCGCTTTGATACCGGTCAACCGAACATTCTCCCCTGAAACCGCTTCAAGCAGAATGGCATAAAGTGCTTTGCGCCACAGACCGTAGGCGTTCTGACATGCCGTGTCGAAAGTCTCTATCTTTTTGAGGGCACGTAGCGCGTCGTTCCTATGTTCGTCGAGGACGTCGAAATCCTGTCGATAGGCTTGAGGGTTGAGCAAGGCGTCCCTCCACGCCCTAATCGCCAACTTGAATTCATAGACAAAGGGGTAACTTAAAAGGTCTTCGAAACCGGCAGTGGCGATGAACTGGTGATACTCCGCCAAACGGACCCGGAGATCCTGAATGTCAGACAAGGGGTTTTGAATCCGCACGTTTAAGATATCGCCATTTAGATAATACTGTTCCCGATTACCAAAGACAGCAAACTCATCCTGCGCGTTTCGGTACTCCTGCTCTATCCGGCTAGTCAGGTCGGCGATATCGCCTTTATGGGGCCCAAGGCCTAGCGTGTCCTCATAATTCAGCCTCTCGTCAAATACAGCGATCGCCGGCAAGACGATAAATTCTAAGAAATGCGCTCTTTCGTAAAGGATTGTGTTGGCTTTGAAACATGGATCCGTTTTCGCAACGATATCCGCAATCTGGGAAGCGCTGTTTTCCAGTACTTGCGGCGCGACATCAAGACGCCTCAAAAACACATGGCGCAAGGTGTCAAAATAGATCCGTGACAAGAGCGTAGATAGAAAAAAATCGGTTTCAAGCGCTTCTAAATCGAACTGATTGTGGACTTCCCTACCAAGAGAACGAAGCCCTTCCGGATCGAACCGGCCTTTATGTGCGCCGATATGAATTTTCCAGAAGAGGGCGGAAAGTCGAATCAGCCGGTCCTGCGAACATACGAGCGCGAGCACGCTTTCGAATTGCTCCTCATCATGCTCCGCCTCCAGCAATGCAAGCTTAGCCCTTGCCGAGAATCCGCTCAACTCAGATGTAACGGCGATCTGTGACAAGTGGCCCCTTGCATTCGCGAAGGAACCGCTCTTGTCCAGGATAACTCCGAGTTGGAATTGTGCAGAGTCTGAATCTAGGACATCGATTGCCTTGCTTAGGCGCATTCCCATCAATCTGAGGTTGCCTTGGACCATTGCCCGCCCAAAGTACCTCTCCAACCTGTCTTGGTCCCTCAACTCCACTCCCGCAAGCCAGTTCAACGCCGGATCTGCCTCGCCCTCAGGAGTCCGCAAACGCCACAACAGAGCCTTTTCAAATCCCTCCATAAAAGTCGCATCTACAGGGGCAATGGTGTCGCGAAAATGCTCAGCAAGCCGCTCATGCATCACATAGAGTTTGCCGGGTAGAGAAGAACGGGGAATAATCCCGGATTGGGACAGCAGACGGAGATCCCTGAGGGCGATCAGCTGATCCCAGAGCCGTCGTATGCCTTTATGCGGGTTGGCGTAATAGAAGGCCTTTCGGAAGGACCGTTTGTCGAAGACGCCCTTGAAAAGGGCAAGCGCAGTTGCGGTGGCCACTACAGTTACAAGTCTTTGCCCGGGTGGGTCGGCCCGCTGAGTGTTCTGAGAGAACAAATAGTTGGAGACCCGTTCAGTTAATTGTCTCTGATGGGCGGTCCCGATGTCTTCAACCTGTACGGACTGAATCTCGGCAATGGATGCCGAGCCAGTTCCAGCACTCTGGCTAAACGCCCTAATTTTTCTCAGAACATCGGCAGAGAGTTGGGCTTTGGAGATATCCTCACGCGATAACGCGTTGATACTGTGGAGCCGTCCTGTCTCTCGCGCATACGACAAGAGACGGATTTCGCTGCCGGCGCGTAATCTCCAGTTCTCAAGAGGCTGTGCAAGAAAGATAAGATGACGTTCAGTTGTGGAGTTGAGAATATCCAACAGACGCCGCGTGATACCCTTGATAATCTCCGGTTCAGCCAAATGAAAATTATCGACGATGACAAGCGCGTCCGAATGTGCGAGGCCGCCGAGTCGGCTCAAGAATTGATTTTGAATGCCATACCCTCGAGCAAAGTCATAGTAATGAAAATTGTCTGCCAGAGCACAAAGGTCCCGATCCCTAATAAGCGCTTCCGCTAAAAGGATCGCTGTACGAGTTTTTCCAAATCCACTTGGAGCGATTATCACGTCATATGTTCCAGGCTCCTTTTTGCTTTCCCGTATTTTCTTTAAAAGAGATTCGACAATCATCTTTTGTGTCGGATGATTGAGTTTCAACTTTCTAAAATCATCGTTTACCGCGACACACTGAATCTGGTGTCCAATTTCCCTCGATCTCGCACTGTCGCATGCGATGAATATTAGGCGCTTTATTCTGGCGGGAATTCCATAAGCAACTTTTCGAGCGGCCGGCACGTTCAGCAAAAGCGCGCCTAAAATCATCAGAACAATACCTGAAACGGCAACTGCTGAGACAATAGGGGATATGTTCTGATCCAACCCGAGGATGTTGGACGCAAACGGAACTGCCAATCGGCTCGCTGTGACGATTACCGACAGTGCGACAAGAAGCTGAAGCACGAAAAGCAGGTACGAAACGGGTTTCGCGACTAGATCGAGCTTTGATTGCCCGCCGATGATTAGCATAATTTCCAGTTATCTTAACTCTCTAGCTGACCCGCCTTGGCCAACTCTGGTTGTGCGAGGGCAGGATATCAAGCTTAGCGTTCAAGTACAGACATTTTCGTACCCACGATCGCGCTGTTTTGATCGTTTTCATGGTTTCTTCAAACTCTGATCCCACTCAAGAAGTCGGGTCGAACGCGCCATCCCGATTATCGGGGTGTCACACACCCAGGATTACCAATGGGGTTGACGATGAGAGATATTAGAATTTTGGAATTTAAAGTATATTGCAAAGAGCAGCTCGGGCTCAGTTCTCATTCCCTTAGAGCTTATGTGCAGGACCTTCAGTCATTCGTGCGATACGCCTCCGACGCGGAAATCGCCATCCCACCAAGTTCGGAGCAATTGGTACAGTACCATCGCTACCTGCGGGAAACCGCGGGTTCCAGCGCTGCCACGATCCGCCGGCGCTTCGTCACCTTGCGATCTTACTTCCGTTGGGTTGAGGAGGAGTGCGGCGGCGAGAGGTCACCATTTCAAGGTTTGCGCCTGGAACTGAAAGTACCTAGACGACTGCCCAGACCAATCGACCGACCAACCCTCGATGTCCTCTTCAGATCATCAAGATCGCTCACAGAGATAGATCCGACCAATTCTGAAAAGACAATGCGTCAAGGAAGCCCGGATCAGGTTACCGGGTTGGTGACGAGACTCCTTGTAGTCACAGGATTGCGTATAGGTGAAATCACTAACCTCCGCATAAATGATGTTGCCGGCGCTTGTTCCCAGATGAGGGTTCGTGGGAAGGGCAATCGCGAGCGCACCGTGTACGTGACCAACGCGAGGCTCCTTGAGGACTTCCGTTGTTACTGGCAAAAGCGAAGAGAGAGCGCTTCCTCAAGCCTTTACCTTTTTCTCAATTCACGAGGCGAACGGCTTACTGAGGCGGCATTTCGTAAGAGACTTCGAACGGTTTCCAAATCACTCTTCATCGAGCCCCATCTGACCCCACATCGCTTTCGCCATTCCGCAGCGACTTTGTTGATCGAGGAAGGGGTAGATATCAGGTTTGTCCAAAGGCTTCTCGGGCACGCGAGTATTTCTACGACGGAAATCTACACGAAGGTCTCTGACAATTCCCTCGTGGCGGCGCTACAGAAAGCTGACACTCTCGCCTTAGTTGATGCCGGGTCATGATAACTCGGAATTATGAGCAACCACCGCACAAAAGCTAACGCCAAGCTGGCGGGTCTGCCGATTTTTCTAATTACGGCGGGAACGCACGACGATATCTGGAGTCGGCGTCACGTATGGCATCATCCGCCAGACACTGTGATGATCTACACTCAAGCTTGCCAGGCACTCTCCGAAACAGTGCATATTGTCACCTTGGACCAGTTCCTCGAACGTAAGTTCGCGGAACAATTTTCGGACAGACCGGGACTAGTTGTCGATATTGTGGGCGGCCTGTACGATCTTGAGTTGATTGGCTTGCCCAGCACGGTATCTAAAATATTAAATATGCCCTGCTTCCCAGCAAACAATAAGAATTACATCACAACTCACGACAAACTGCTAGGAAAACAATTAGCACGAAATTGCGAATTACAGGTGGCTCGCACTCTTAGTGGTGCAGACTTGGCGGAGTTCGACGGCCCGGTTATTCAAAAACCAATTTGCGGTGGGGATAGTGTAGGAATCGATCTGATTAAAGTTTGGAGAAAAGGTGAAAAACCGCAGATAGGAAAATTCGTCGAGGAGTTTGTATTAGGAAGCGATGCCACGATACATTTCTTGAGAAACAAAAACGGACATAGTTACTCTGTTCTTGAGCACCTCGTAACAGAAGCACCTGAATCGGAATGGTTCGATAGCAGGGCAAAATCGCAAGCCAATAGAATCTATGGGTCATGGAGCAACACTGGCAAGCGGTTCAAATATGAAGGAAATATTTCAACGAGACTTCTGGCAGGTATCAATGAACTTCTTTGTCTAGCGGGTTATCCATTTCTTGGTAGAATTGACTTTCGCCAAAGCAAATTGGAGGGCGATGTTGACATTGAAGACATGACGTTCCTCGAGTTGAACGTTGCCCCCACAATTTCCAACGCTAACAACTGGTATGATGGAGTCAGAGGTAAATTTGAAAAAACACCCATGTTTTCATACATTGATGAATTGCCAATTCATCCTGCAGCAAAGTCACTTGCGACAATGATGAATGAATTTTACGTCCAATCTTTATCAATACACGGAAATAGCCCTGTACGTATTGAGAATTTGCCAAATTGACCGGCCAGAGTATTGCCGCGAAGATAGTGCGAGTATCTCTTGCGAATTAAATAATCGCGAAGAGCGCGGTCATCATCCCAGCCATCGAAATCTTCTAGGAATCGGCTCATCGATAGAGTTGACCATGCTAGCTCCCTCAATTCAGAGCTGGTCGCTACCTTTAGCAAATTTGATACGATTCGAACCCTTTGATACTCCCAGTTGTCAGCAAATGGAAAGGAGCGGACTTCTTCGCAAAGTGCTTTGAAATCTCGCTCATCAATGTCGCCAAAATAGTTGCTTTGAGCACACAATAGGTTCATCCTGATGTTAAAACCGTCGATTGGAAGTGATCGTTCGAGGGTCGCTTTTTCCAGTAGTCTAATAGCTCTCTTGCCATGACCTCTTATCATGGCTGCAACTCCCGCTGAGCTCGCCATCATTCCAATGTTCGAATACGATGGGAATAGTTCCTTGGCTTGGAGATAATCTGCTTCAAAACTGCCAGGATCGACGGCTGTAGTAGCGCTGATCAACATTGTAGTGTTTCTATTCAGAATTGTTGCTAAGCGAGTGGGCGTATAGAGCAAATACTCCTCAGAATTTTCAGGTATTTCAGCGAATCTCTCGAAACTGTCATTAAGCATTGCCAAGGCTTCATCTCCGACTCCCAAGAACTGGTTGGCAAACCGTTCGCAATGAGCAATTAGAGGTGAATTATTCAATTGTCGCGCGAGCAATAGGGCTTGTTGAGCGTCTCCGGTTCCACCATCAGCGAAGAAAGCGCGATCCAATAAGAGTTGCACATAAAGCGTGAGCCAGAATGGCTTGTTTGTTGCGGCGTCCTCCTGAAGCCGACCTCTCACCTTTGTGATTGTACCGTTGATTATTTCTTCGGCTTCGCCGGGAACATCGTGGAGCTTCGCACTCTTGGCAGCGGCCCAACCCAAGAGGATCGAGTGATCCCCTCTAAGATACCTGTTCAGATTGGGAAGGTGATTGCCGTGCAATGCAAAAGCGAGAATTTCATCGTCTTCTGAAATGGCCTCGTCCAGCTTGACGAAGCGAGCTTCTTTTCCAAATTTTTGAGTTACTTCAACAAGAGAGGAGACCCTCCCAAGAAGATCAACAACTTGGTTTCGGTCATGATAACTGAAAAAGAGCCTTGGGCGCCGCTTTTTTGGCACAGCGAGGAAATGGCTCAGGAATTCAATGAGGGTTCCGGATAGAACCTTGTTCTGCTGTATCAAAACCTGGTCTGGAGTGTGAAGATCGCCCGCGAACGGGGAACTAAAGATCGGGTAGTGAGCTGGCGCTGTGCCAGCATTTGCTGCGAGGTATGAGGCGGCAATTGCGACCGCCGTATCCAGCGCATGACGAAATTTCTCTAATTTCAGATGTGACCTTATAGAGCTGTTTATTTTTGATAGCTGAGAATCATCTCGTATGTGCCATGCGCTGTCGTTGATAAGCGAGCGTAGTCGACCACCTTGTTCGGGGACCAATTCGATACTCACCGGCGAAAATAGCGGCGCCGCCCGTAGGTTTCGCATTGATAATTCCGAGTTATCATTACCAAGTTTCGACTACCCTATGTAAGGTTGTGCAGATTGGCAATCCTCTCGCAATTTGGCTTGAAGACGCAGTCCGAGTTGCTGCCCAACTTAACGAATGACGTGCTGACGTGCCCCCGCCAAATCGGACCATTTATGGCTGGAATTTTCCAACTATGATCCCTCGACCGGGAGATGGAGAGTTCCATGAAGGCATCGAAGTTTTCTGAGGCGCAAATCGCCTTTGTCTTGAAGCAGGCTGAAGAAGGCACGGCCGTCGGCGAGGTATGTCGCAAGGCCGGAATATCAGAGGCGACGTTCTACAACTGGCGTAAGCGCTATGCCGGTCTGATGCCGTCGGAGGTCAAACGGTTGCGCCAGCTCGAAGAGGAGAACGCCAAGCTCAAGCGGCTTGTCGCGGACCTCAGCCTGGACAAGGCCATGCTGCAGGATGTCCTCTCAAAAAAGCTTTGAAGCCTGCCCGCCGACGCCAGCTTGTGGATGAAGTCCGGGAGGCCTGGAAGGTGTCGATCCGCAAGGCGTGTCATGCGCTGAGGATCGACCGCTCTCTCTACACCTACAAGTCCAGGCGTGGCGAGCAGGCTCCGCTGAAGCAGCGGATCAAGGAGATCTGTGAGACACGCGTTCGCTACGGCTACCGGCGTGTGCACGTCCTTCTGCTGCGTGAGGGATGGACGATCAACATGAAGCGAACCCGCAGGCTTTACAACGAGTTGGGCCTGCAATTGCGCAACAAGACCCCCAAACGGCGGGTGAAGGCCAAGCTCAGGGAGGATAGAACCGATGCCACACATTCGAACCAGGTCTAGGCCATGGATTTCGTTCACGATCAATTGGCCACGGGCAGGAAGTTGCGCATCCTGACCATCGTCGACACCCATTCGCGCTATGCGCCGACAACCGATCCGCGGTTCTCCTACCGGGGGGAAGATGTGGTTCAGACACTCGAACGGGTCTGCCGGGAAGTCGGCTAATGGCAGCGAATTCATCTCCCGCGATCTCGACCTGTGGGCTTATGTCAATGACGTCACGCTCGACTTCTCACGGCCCGGCAAGCCGACGGACAATGCCTATATCGAGTCATTCAATGGGAAGTTCCGGGCTGAATGTCTGAACCAGCATTGGTTCCTGACGCTTGACGACGCCCGTCAGAAGATGGAGGAATGGCGTAGAGACTACAACGAGGTTCGCCCTCACAGTGCCATCGGCAATAAGCCGCCGATATCGCTCATGAATACCTCCGGCGCATCCGGTCCGCCGTGAGTGTTACCCCCGGGAAATTCCCCAGCCGGGTGGTCCAAAATCGGGTCTCACGTCAGTGATCTTCTCGGCTTCAATGCGCAAAACTCCGAAGAAAAGGGTGCACCCGATCCGCGCTGGTTGATTGGCGACAAGCTCTGCATTGTCTTTGAAGATCACGTCAAGAAGACAAACCGTGACTACCTCTCTCTTGAAAAGGCACGACAGGCCGCTTCCCACCCCAAATGGGTCAAGGCCAATATCAAGATACTCAGCGACGATGCGGAAATCATACCGGTCATAGTGACTAACGCCGATGCAAGTTCAGATGATTGCCAGACTCACCTTAACGGGGTGGCTGTTTGGCCTCTGGACAAATTTCGTGATTGGGCGAAGGACGTGCTCAAGACCATCCGAGGCCTGAGGACAAAACTCTCTGGCCTAGGTGATCTTGCTTGGCGAGCGGAGGCAATCGCTGCTCTTGAAGGAATCTCAGCGACTCCATCTTCGCTCAAGCGCGCACTTGCCGAAATGACCGTCGGCGAGGATGGCTAAAGCGCTTGCACGTTCTCGCGGTAGCCCACTTCCTCCCCTGCTTTTCGGTGGACGTTAGGTGGACGGCCGCTTCTGGATTGCTCCAGGATAACCTCGAACAACCGTTATGGGGGCGCATTCTCGCCCAGCCCGCTTGTGGTCCGCTTCCCGACAGTCCGGTTTAGAGGTCAAGGATTAAACGGTTGCCATCGTGCAACGCGCAGAGCGAGGTAGCAAAGGCCATTGCGTGTGCATTCATCGTGGTGCCGACATTGCTTCATATGTCTCTCGGTAACGTGCCTCGGTGGCGTATAATATCGAGCGGAAGCAGCAAAACATAGGTAAACAACAGGTTCGCGTTCCACTTTGCGTGGAATGATGTATATTGCTTGCGACTGTACAGAGGTTATTTCTTGTATCTTGAAAAAATCCGCTTGGAGCGGTTCCGCTCATTTGAAAACGCCACAGTCTGTTTTGATCCCTACCTCACCGCTATTGTCGGAGAGAATAACGGCGGGAAGTCGAACATCGTGGACGCGATACGGCTGCTTTTCCAGCCGGCGAACGGCCGACGAGAGGTCTACTGTGAGGAATCGGACCTACGTGACGGTGAGGCCTCGTTCCGGATCAAGGCCCAGCTGACCGACCTTTCACCTGCCCAACGCGGATTGCTTGCGGCAGCCATCCGCAACCCGACAAAGGGAGAGGCGCGTTTCGGTCTGCATTTCGCTCAGCAAAATGGCGACCGGTACCGCGCGAAATACTGGTGCGGGGAGTTCGAGGCAGCACCGGAGCCCGGCTCCACAGACCTGATCAAGTATGTCTATCTGCCACCCTTGCGAGATGCCCAGCGTACTCTTGCATCGGGAAATCCGACACGGATAGCACAGCTGCTGCGTTTTTTTCTCAGTTCCGACAAGGATAGGGAAAAGCAGTTTGTAGCGGACCTCAAACGGGATTCTATTCGGGTTGAGGGCGAGGAGAAGGAAAGCACCAAAATTCTGGGGAGCATCGAGACCGCGATCGGGCGTCTGCTGCAGGACCTGACAACCGGGGCAAAGCCCCAGAAGGCGGTACTTGGATTCTCGAGCAATGAGTCACTCTATGACATCGCACGCGATCTGAGATTCAAACTCGGAGAGCAGGCCAACAACCCCGAGGAAATCCGTCAGTCAGGCTTGGGGTACGCCAATCTCCTGTTTATGGCGACCGTCATCATGGAACTCGAGCAGTCGGAAGACGCAGACCTCACTTTGTTTCTGGTCGAGGAGCCAGAAGCGCACCTGCATCCCCAGCTGCAGATGCTGGTTCTGGATTTTCTGCGTGACAAGGCGAAGCAGAGCGCTAGGGTCCAAGTATCGCCTGGTCAGCCACAAGGGCGGATCCAGGTGATAGTTACGTCCCATTCGCCGAATATCACCGCTTGGTCCGATCTTGAGAATATTGTCGTGGCGCGCGCGGTGCCGGCACCACCGGGGCGGCCGAAATCGCTGACCCTGCCGATCAATGCGCTGGACCTTGATCCCCACCACCTTGCCAAGGTCAGCCGGTATCTGGACGTAACTCGCAGTGCCTTGCTGTTCGGCGGGCGTGTGATGCTTATCGAAGGCATCGCGGAATCCCTCCTTCTTCCGGTGTTCGCCGAGCGACTTTTCCTGAACCGGCACGATCCCAATCATGAAGATCGCATACGATGGAAGCGATTCAAGTCGACCACACTGATAGCAATCGACGGTGTTGACTTTGAGCCCTATGTGCGTCTGCTCCTGACTTCCTATAAGGAGCCAGGCGGTTCCACATCAATCCGTATCGCCGACAAGGTGGTGGTGGTTACGGACCGTGATCCAGGTGTGCCAGGTGATCGCATTGAAGCTCTGCAGTCGATCGGCACTGACCTTGGTGCGGGGAAGGACCTGATCGTGCGCGCTAATGACTTATCGTTCGAGCAAACACTCTATACCGAGGCGAATGCGCCGCTTCTTCGCGCCGCGTTCCTAGATGTCCATCCTCGATCTCAGGAACGGTGGCAGTCGGAGATCGCTGAAAAGGCCGATGGTGAACAGGCCGATGGGTTCTGGGGCTTGTTTGCTAGCAAGACTAATGCTGTCCGCAAAGGTGACTACGCGCAGGCGCTGGCGACACTCCTCGCTCCCAAACGGGATGAGTATGTACCTAAGGCGTTCAAAGACGAACATAAGGATGCCGGCAATGGCGATACCGCCTACCGGGAGGCTATCGCGGCGTTTGAAATCCCTAAATACATCCGCCAGGCGCTCGAGGTCGTCGTAGCTGGAGATGAATGAAGACAGACGCAAAGCGGAGGAGATGCAGGACGCGGCAGTTAATCATCCGCACGCTTGCTATGTCGAAGCGTGTCCCGGAGCCGGAAAAACGCAGACCCTCGTGCGGCGTGTGGTGCGGCAGCTGCCGTTGTTCCCTACGCGTCACGGGATCGCAGTGCTATCGTTCACGAATAGCGCGGTTGACGAGTTTACGGAACGATTCACAGCGGAAACCGCCTCGAGGCTTACTTTTCCGCATTTTGTTGGCACATTCGATGCCTTCTTAAACCAATTCATAGTCCTGCCACACGGCCTAATCGGGTGCCAGATGCGTCCGGTTATCGTGGACGCCTGGCACGATATCCAGATCCATCATGGAATACCGGGAGTGCAAGCGGCACCGATCGCTCTCAAGAATTTTGATGCAGACGGCAAATTGTCGGATCGTGCCTACGCGAACCTCAAAGGAAAACAGAAGGGCTGTAAGAGCGGCTATGAGGCTGTCGCCAAACTGCGTCTCGAAGGGTTGGCAAGAAAGGGCATGATCGACGCCGTCGCCGCACGACGCCTTGTCGTGGAGCGGCTCAGGAACGCTGAATATGAAACTGCCCTCGGTGATGCGATTGCCGCGCGGTTTAAGGAGATCATTGTCGACGAGGCGCAGGATTGTAATGACGAAGATGTCGCCATATTGACGTGGCTGCAGAGTCACGGCGTCCGCCTGATTCTTGTGTGTGACCCGGATCAAGCGATCTACGGCTTCCGCAAGGGGGTAGCCACGGCCTTCGGGACATTGGCTGCAACGTTTCCCAAGCTCGAGCTCACAGGCAACTTCCGCAGTTCGAGGGTCATATGTGCCGCAGCGGCCACGTTGCGCGGCCGTCCCCAACCTGATTTGGCCGTGGGTGACCACCGTAATGTTGATCATCCGGTATGGATCGTAACCTACAAGCAGAGCGTGGAAGCCAAGGCCGCGGTTGCCAAAACGTTCACGGAACTCGTCACGCGGCTCGAAATCGATCCCACCAAGAGCATTGTGCTGGCGCATCGACGAAGCATGGCCGAACGAGTGGCCGGTAATCCACCCCACTCCACTGGCGGCACCAGCCGGCTCGGATGGCTTGTCGGGTGTGTGACCGGTTATCACGCTGAGGGAGCGAGCGGGCGGCAGAGAGAGCAATTCATCCGCTCCCTAATCAAGTTGCTGATGGAAATCGAGGGTGTTCCAGTAGACGAGCGCGCCGCCTTGCATCAGTTGAAGGATATTGCCCGTGAGCGGGAATACTTTCGGAAGGCCATCGAGGTGCTCGAGGCTCTGCCGCCAGTGTGTGTGGGTCCGGATGCCGTCAAAGCATGGGTCGTTGCAGCTAAGGCAGTCCTGTTGAGGGTGACGGGCCTGAACGTGCGTCTTGCCATTCGAAATGCCAACTGGAGCAGCCCTTTGAGCCCCAGAACCATATCCGGAACACGCTATGCCACGGTCCACGAAGCCAAAGGCAAGGCGTATGATGCGGTCTGCGTGGTGATAGACACAGAGCGCGAAAAACACGGCTTGCTCGAGGAGTGGAAAGCCCGCTCATCAGCGAGTTCGGAGGCGTTGCGGGTGCTATATGTGGCAATGACGCGCGCGCGGAAACTCCTAGTGCTGGCTGTGCAGGAGAAGGACTACGTGATCGTGCATGAATTGCTCCGCGCTGCAAGTGTCCCAGTATCGGGCACACCGCCGCCAGCGAAGGTGCGAAAGGACCGGAAGAAACGACGTTGGGCGAGCACTAACCGGGAAGAGCTTTAGCCGACATGATATTGGGAAGAAATACCATGACTTTTATTCATAACTGCACTCTTCCGGGGACAATTGCCATGGCAAAGACTGTCTGGGGCAATCATACCGCCTTGTCGATTCACCGCGATGTTCGCTATCGGGGGACGAACAGGACATAAGTTATGGCCGGGATGAGGGCGCTAAGCGGAAATTATTTCCGCTGTGGAGCTTATGCAGTCGTCCAGCATTGATTGTCAGATGCCCGGGAGGGGTTGAAGACGGACATGCAGCTTTCGGACGGCTGCCATTTTGGAAGCTGACATTCACCCTATCTATCAACGGCATTCAGCCCAATAGCGCCCAATACTTGCTCGTTCCATGGATCCTGTCTGTGAACCGAAAGCGGATGAACATTTCGAGCGGCCATCGAAGAGGTCGCGCGTCTGTGCAAGTCGCCACCAAAATATCGGTGTGGCCAAAATCCGACGGCTGGCGAGTGCCGACACCTTGCGTCACAGAAACTCCGCCATAAGCTGGAACTCCAACTGGCGTGTTTCTGGACTTAACTTCAAATACTTTTCGACTTCTCCAAAAAGCGCTGGAATATCGGCCAACGGCTTGTCCGTATAGATGAGCGTTGAGATGGCATGTTTCTGAAAATAGGAGCGATGCTTCTCAGCTTCCTTCTCGAAATTCGCTTGAGCCTCGTCGTTGATCTGCTGCTGGCTTTTTCCCTTCGTCCCCGCGATTTTGCCATGCGTCGACCACGGCGACAGCTCTATACCAACTTTATTGAGTGTGACCGGGTTGATGATACAGAAGTCAAGACGATACTTGTGCTTTTTTTCCTTACCGCTGTAGCGCAACTCCGGAATGAGAAGCGGAACCTCTTCCGGCTTGTCATGCGCTTTGACGTATTCCGCATATAGCTTGGCAATCTGCCTCTCATAAGCGGATCCAGATGGACGTACCAGAACCTTTTGGAAAAAATTCAAATAATCATCGACATTTGCAAATGACATCGGTTCGGGGTCGCCGTCGACGACAAGCCCAGTCTCAAGGATATGGCCGATCGTCCAGTATAGATGCCTGAAATGACGGATCTCGCTTTTATCATTTTCCCAGGTGCCGTTTTTGTAGCGTGGTGTGATCAGAAGACCATAGTCGCTATTATTTTGACCGATCCACACCTCGGCGTCGTGGACCGCCGGACGGTTTCGAACCAATTCCTCGTAGTGTCGGAGATATGATCGCTTTAGAAACAGCGTGAAATACTCCCTGGTCGCAGCCGATTTCAGGAACAGCTTCTTGTTGTGCTTCAGCGTCTCCGAACTGAAGGACGCACCACCGGCAGTCCAGCCATCTTCCGCGATGGCGCGTGCAAATCCCTTGAGATAGTGCGAAAGATACTCCTCATGCGAAGATATGACCTCGTTCTTCAGATCGATGAAGGTCGCGGCTTTACCCCCTATCAAGGCATTGAAAGTGTGGAGATTTTGGACACCTGTGTCCTTAGCCACCGTCGGCCATAGTTTCTTGAGTCGGTCGGTAATCTCTTTATCGAGCCTGTTACGCGCAGTCTTGTTTGGGTCTCGCTTTGCCATTGTAGTGCCACGCTTTCTTGGGAGATCGGTTGAAATAGGCTAATCAGTTCTCGGCAGGCGGTGCTTTGCCATGATCAATATGCTAGCCTCTGATGCGCTTAGGCTTACCCCGTCTAGCCACTAAGTCCCGGCCTCGCCTTGCTAGGTCTTTCTTGTAGTGACTGCCGTAAAGGTCCTGCAGCGCTGACTGCATCAGCTCAAACGCAGTCAGGACGTCGTCCCTGGCTACCTCTCCGGAATGACTCCCATGGTTCCCGACCCAACGCAGGGCGTTTAAGACCTCTTTGTGTCCGGCATTGGTTTGCGCGTATAGCTCGATACGCTTGGCGAACGTTAGAGGAACCCGCTTGCCCGTTCGGTTGTACTGCTTGACACCTTTGTCGTTAAGAACCCGCTCAGCCGCTACTCGCAGCTTGTTGGCTGTGGCTCCCAAGTCCGCCCAGAATAGTGTGAAACTTTGCTGAAGCGCCTCCCTTACCGGTTCTGGGGTATTATCCGGCATTTCGCAAAGGGAGGGACCCGGATACATGGAGGTCGGCCGGAGCCGTCTTTCTGCGAATATTCCATTCGGTTTGTGAACTTCCTCAGCCTGATAGGCCCCAACCACCAACACAATTTCACCGCAGGTTCGCACGCCGCACTTCAGCACAAGGGTGAACCGACCCCAGTCCTCGTCGGGCGAGTAACCTCCATCTTCCGGGGCGGCGTATTGAGGTCTTATCGCGGTCAAACCGTTTTCGATCGTGTTGAGATTGCCGCGACCGCATGTTGGACAGCGAAATGGAGGGACCTCGTCTTCGAGGAAACTTTCGCGCCAAAGATATCTGATTTCTGCCACTCGATCCTCCCAAGCCGACTGCACTCATACCGCGACCGCGCAATCTGTGACAACTGCAATATAACTCGAAGAAGCATATCCGTGTGACTGCCCATTACCCCTCCCTTACACCCTGCCGATGCATGAAACTCTTAGCAGGCGAATCAGAGCGGGACAGCGGTGGTGCGCGGCGCGTTCAGGCTCATACTGCCACTTATTGCGGGGCCGTTCGTCATCCGGACTGGGAGCCGCCTGCGTCATGCCCCGCACCGAAGCAAGTCGTGGTAGCTCCAGTGATCGGAGGAAGCATTCCAGTCGCCGAGCGGTTTTGACGCCGCCAGAGGGTCGCTGCCTGCCCCATAGCACCTAGTCGGCTTCCAAGCCCCGGCACCACCGTTCGAAAAACCCAGAGTGATGGCAAGTTGCGGTTGAACGCGACGATCCGCTGAATGGCCGAATTGGGAGCGCATAGCTGACACAAGGCGCTCTGTTCCCCAAGCGAATGGATCAAAGTTTACCGCTGTGTTGCGCTCATCAGAGGCAGGCTGTATTGCGAGTTTGTAGTCACGTAAGTATACACCTATCGGCCAATGGCTATACGCAGCAGTCACAAAGCGCAGCATTTTATCCCAAGAAGCTACCTTTCCGGTTGGTGTGATCAGGCAACCCCCGCAGGGATGCAGCCTTATGTCTGGACATTTGAGCCTTCGGGAGGTGCAGGAAGAAAGCGCGCACCCGGTAATCTATTTTCGGAGACGGACATCTATACGCTTCGGATGCCCGACGGCACTCGGGATCTAAGAATCGAACATCACCTATCGAAACTGGAACAGGGTTGGAAAGGAATAGTCCGCGACTATGTTGCGCAGAAACGCCAGCTGCCGCAGCCACTACAAACAAGATTGGTCGCTTTCATCGCGGCGATGCATGGTCGCACGCCCCTTGTGAGAGAGATCCAAAGAACGCTTTGGCAAGACGAGTTGAAACTTGCTGAACAGCAGGAGGGCACCCGCGCGAAAATGAGCCTAGATGGCCTTGAGCACAACGCTGAAGACACTCAGTCATTGCCGGCTGCCCGAACGAAGTTGGACGCGCTTCGAAAAGCGGTCGATTCACCGATGCAGTTTTTATTGCCATTGGCTTTCAACGAGGGCTTTCCGATGTTGCAGCAAATGACGATGACAATCATTTGTACCGATGAACCCGGCTTCATCACCTCAGACAGTCCCGTGACGTGGTTCGATCCAACAGTGCCTAAGGATAAGTTCCTGACCCACAAAAGTTCATTGTTTGACGAAGGCATCCAAGTCACTATGCCTCTTTCGCCGCGGCACATGATCCTCATGCATCATCCAATGACATCCGTTGTGAAACCGGTGAGATACGTGAAGGGTGATGAGCCGACAGTAGCTGCCCTGAATCGGCGCACTGCCCACTATGCCGATAAAACGATTGTGTCTTGGCGAGACGGCTTTGATCCGAGATGGCGAATAGTGCCATAGATTTGGTGCCTTGATCCCTGTCGGATAGGTCAGGGTATGTCCTAGGTTATCCTTTGATTACAAAGTGAGCATCCGAGAAACAGTCATCTGGCTCACCCGTCAGAACAGCCAAATGGCGGGTCAACGCTAACTTCTTTGTTTATGCCGGCGCCAGTGAACCCGGAACACCGGAAACGAGGACGCAAAGCGGCCGCTCTGAACTCGATGCTTGGCCCCTACGATCGCCCCGCAAAAAGCTCCGAAACCCGCTGGACTTCCACGTCCAAGCAAGCATTCCTTTTGTTGGGTCAGCGAATGGGTGATCGGCTGCCCCCGCCCGCGCCGCGGGCTTCACTCAGTGCGAGGCCGGATAATCTGGTTTCTCAATCCGAGTGGAGAAAGACAATGAACACCCAAATCACAAAACTTGAGCACAACTCCGAAACAGGTGCAGAGGGCACCTCTGATGCGACCAAGAGTAAAGGTCATAGAGGCAAGCCCAGCAATGCTGCCAAGCTGAAGTCTGCTTTCAGCGGCAAGTCGGTAACGAAAAGCAAGCAGGATCAACTGGTGGCCCTGCTGTCGAAGCCGCATGGCGCAAGACTGTCAGTGATTTCAGAGCGCCTGGGTTGGCAAGCACATACGGTGCGGGCGGCGATCTCCGGTCTGCGCAAGCGCGGACATGATTTGGTGTCATCGAAGTCTACGAAAACCGGCGAGATGGTCTACGCGATCAAGGCCAACTCGAAAGAGAATGAAGTCTATGCCGTCGAGGCATCGTCATGAACCGGATGGTGAGGGCAGGGGAGGTCCTGGATGTCGTTCGCTTTGAAGCGATGTCCCGCGAGGATTGTATCGACGAATGGCGACGGACGATGGGAGGTCAGTCGCTCAAGTATGTCTCGGTGCAGTTCATGCGAAGTGTTCTGGCCTATGAAGCACAGATCAAAGCGTATGGCGGCCATTCAAGTGCGGTTCGAAAGGCTCTCAAAGCCGCTTTGAAGGCTGATCAAAGATCATCTGGAGCGGGAAGGCGGACCAGGCCAGCTATTCAATCCTCTCTCCGCGCCGGAACGCATCTGGTCCGGGAGTGGAACGGCAGAACCTATCAGATTGAGGTTCTGGACGATGGCTTCAAGATGGATGACAAACAGTATCGCTCGCTGAGCGCCATCGCCCGGAAGATTACCGGGGCACATTGGTCGGGCCCACGCTTCTTCGGATTGGGGTAGACCATGAAGAAGATCCGCTGTGCTATCTACACACGGAAGTCATCGGAGGAGGGGTTGGACCAGGAGTTCAACTCCCTCCATGCCCAGCGGGAGGCCTGTGCCGCCTACATCGCCAGCCAGAAGCACGAGGGCTGGGTGGCTTTGCCCGAACACTATGATGATGGCGGCATCTCTGGTGGCACGCTGGAAAGGGCCGGGCTCAAGAAACTCCTCCAGCATGTGGATGAAGGGTTGGTCGATCAAATCGTCGTCTACAAGATAGACCGGCTCACCCGTTCCCTTGCAGACTTCGCTAAGCTGGTCGACCGGCTGGATGCGGCCGATGCATCCTTCGTGTCTGTGACCCAATCCTTCAATACCGCCACCAGCATGGGCAGACTAACCCTCAACGTGCTTCTCTCCTTCGCCCAGTTTGAACGCGAAGTCACAGCGGAACGGATCAGGGACAAGATCGCAGCTTCCAAGAAGAAGGGGCTTTGGATGGGAGGCGCCATCCCGTTGGGCTACGAGCCGGATGGACGAACGTTGAAGATTGTACCGGGGGAAGCTGAGACAGTCAGAACGCTCTATGGTCTCTACCTTAAGCATCGTTCGATCCTCGCGGTGGTGGATCACGCCAACCGGCTGGGGCTGCGCGGCAAGGTAAAGTTGAGGAAGCAGAAAAAGGCAAACATGTGGCCTGACGAAAACGGAAGCGATGCTACAACGCCGTCAACCAACCCTGATGCTTATAGTGTTCCTTTCGAGCGCGCAGCACTTCACTACCTGCTGACCAACCCGGTCTATGCCGGTCGCATCCGGCATAAGGAGACAATCCACGAGGGGCAGCATCTGCCAATCATCGATCCGGATGTTTGGGTTCGGGTCCAGGAGCATATGAAGGAAAGTGCCGGCCGAAAGCGTGGTGAGGGGAAGGATGGGGCAATCATCAGTCCTCTTGCCGGCACGCTTGTTGATGAGACCGGTGACAAGTTCACCCCAAGTCATGCCAGCAAGAAGGGAAAGCGCTACCGTTATTATGTCTCCAACCGCCTGCTCAACACTGCCGGGAAAGACGGTCGCAACAGGAAGACGGGTGGCTGGAGGCTGCCAGCCAAGGCGCTTGAAGATCAGATCGCCAAGGCAACCTTGTCCCACCTTCGCAACCGGCTCCCGGTCGATCTCCTGATCAATCCCGCAGCTGATGCACTTTCAAAGATCGGCAACCACCTCGATCTGCTTGATGCGCAGTCGCGCACAAAAGGTCCGAACAGCATCCTGTCCTGCATCGAAAAGGGAACCGTCAGGCCAGGTGCAATCGAGATCAGCCTCAATCCCGAGGCGATCGCCGACACAATAGAGATCTCGGAAGACGAACTGAACCCGGATGGTCTGGTGCTCAGACTGCCGTTCCAGTTCAGAAAGCGTACAGTTGAAACGAAACTCACGATCGGGTCGGACACTTCGAAACCAGCCGACGCCAACCTGATCCGCAGCATCGCCAAGGCGCATCAGTACTACAGCGCGATCAAGAACGGTCACACATTTGAGGAGATCGCGGAGAGCGAAAACCTCTCCAAGCGACGGATCATGCAGGTGATCGACCTGGCCTTCCTCGCCCCGGACATCGTCAAGCTCATCGTCCAGGGTGACCAACCCGATGGCCTTACCGCGAAATGGCTTGGCATCAATCCGCTGCCCTCGGATTGGCAGGCCCAACGGCGCATCCTTGCGACTCTCTGATTAAGCACCAAACCCTGAATACCCCAAGAATCCCGATGGCCTGGTGAGGCTCTTTCGGCAAACTGTCAGCCCCGAATTGGCCGACTGAGACTTTCGGCGTTTCAGGGGCCGGGAAAAGCCAAATATCCGGTCTCAGTCACACGAGTGCGCTTACAAGCCATTGAAATATAGCCGTAACCCGAGCGAGAAAGTAAATCAGATCAGAAACTTGGAAACAGTGGCTGGGGAACCTGGATTCGAACCAGGACTAACGGAGTCAGAGTCCGTGGGTCTACCGTTAACCTATTCCCCAGCAGGGGCCGGGCCGATAAAAACCGGGCCAGCGGGGCGGCTTATAACCAATAATGGACGCGGATGCAAACCCCGGTCATACAGTTTTTTTCGATGTCTGCGGAGGCCCGGATTGCAGCATCGCCGCGGCCGGGAGCCAATTGCGCCGGATTGCAGCTGAAAAAGAGTTTTGCGTTCTGTTCACCGCTTTGCTAATCTTTTCCCAACGACAAACCGTGACGCGCGGCGCGGGCCCACCGGCTCGCCGCGCACGACAGGACAGACCGTGAAAGACCTTCGGGATGGCGACAGGCCAAACGCAGGTGCATCACTGGCAGGTGACAAGCCGTCCGAACGCGCCCCCGAGGCAGCGATGGATGGCGTGAAGCAGGGGAACGGAAATTCCGTGGCCCCGGGTTCGTCTTCTGATGAAACGCCATCAGTGCGCGCTTCAGCCAGTGATTCCACCACCGGAAAGGGCGGCTCCGAGCCGTCCGGACGGCGCAGGCGGCGGCGGAGAAAATCCGCGCGCAAGGCCGAGGCCAAGGGCGCACCTGATCCATCCACCAGCACCGCTTCACAAC
>Ga0208450_1000532_pt1 | contig 20420 bp, 29 predicted proteins | sample MalvireepMed_908_FD_184249 | JGI IMG/M metagenome (GOLD analysis project Ga0208450, IMG submission 184249) | Marine viral communities from the Global Malaspina Expedition - Malaspina viral metaG DeepMed_908 (SPAdes) (version 2) | ecosystem: Environmental > Aquatic > Marine > Oceanic | place... | reverse complement strand
GATTTAATATCTGATAGATATTTGTTCACCATCTTAACTATTTTACGAGTAAACCAATTATTTGGAATACCTCTCGCGATATGTGCATACATATTATCTCACCTCCTTTCATTTTGTCTTTCAATTTTTAATTTATGTCTCTTGCGCTGCGCTCTGGTTCTACCCTGTTTACTCAATTTATCATTAAGCAGACGCTTATTACGCTTTCTAATCTTAGCAGATTTATTAGGCATTATTACTCTCCTTTCGTTCTGATTCTGTGCCAAATGGCAATGAGTTGATTTTTCTTAAAAGAGTTTGCTTTGGAGTAAGATATATTGAAGTACCTCATCGCCCATTCTACGAGTTGGGGCTTATTTTTATGAGGACATTTATTGTAGGAGTATGTTATCATAATACTGGCTTGGTTTGATTTGTGGAGTTATGTGGCTCAACTGCTCTTCAAATTTAATACTATTATACAGATAAGAATTCAATCACTCGATAAAAAACCCAGGCTCCTGTGATTGTGGCAATAATCACAATCCATACCTCAAACCATCTATCAATAGCAGATAGTATTTTATTCATCATTTTGTTCTCCTTTATTAGTAATTTCTGTCATATATTCGAGTATCTATTTTAGGAGGCTTTTTCCTCCTGACTAACTTTAGTGTAGCCCTCACCCGTCTATTCTCTTTTGTTAATCGCTGTCTTTCTTGACAGGCTTCGATGTAATCAGTGAATTTACGATAATCAGAATACTTTGTACCTGTATTTTTATCTATTAGAGTGTAATCTATGTCCCTGAATTGGGCAATTCTGTGGTAGTGCCAAATGAGTTTTTCACACGATTTGAGATCTGGCAACTCGATAATCGCTCCATCTGGGAAAGTAAATTCCCAAGCAGATAGTGTGCGTTCAAGACTGACAACTATTTTCTCTTTAGATTTTATATTCCGAGATAAATAGTCATCAATCGGAGTGGTTTTTTCTGTCAAATTACCTCCGAGGTTAGAGTTTCTCTTCAATTCTAATAGAATTTACTCACAAAACCCTATACGAAGCAAGGTTTATTTTGCTCTTTTGAAATTATTTTCCAGTCGAATTTACGAGTCTAATGATTTGTATGCGAGAAACAAAAAGTGTATTGCTCCAAGCAGACATATAATCGCAAATATATCCATCAGTGTAATTAATTCACTCATCTTTTAGTTCACCTCCTCACCTTTTTTTATGTTTTGATCGCTATTCTCCGATATTAAGTGTTTCAGCCAAGCGATGCTTTAAAGAGTCAATATCCTGTTTCCAGTATTTGAGATGTCCGTAACTACTTAAATCTGCAAGAGTACTTAATTCTCTTACAAACGAATATGATTCTTTAAGTAACTTCTCATTTTCCTTCCTTTTCTCCTCTTTATCATTTAACATACAATTCACCTCCTTTCGGTGTGTTTATCAGGTTATCAGTTTGCCGTTCTCGTCATAGATATTTTTATTTAATCTCCATTCCAATTTATACTCTTCAGCGTATCGTCCTCCGTTATGTTTTTCACAGCATTTACCACATGCTCTAACCTTTGATGTTCGCCTGTTAGACTGATACTCAAATTTACAATTATTACAGTGTCGTGTCCATTTACCTCTTGGTCTTTCGGCTCCGTTTGTGCATCTTTCTCCTGTGCATCCAATACTTCTCGCTATTGTTCTCCATATTCGATTATGTCCGTGTCCAGAACCTGCGAGAGCGTGAGCAATCTCGTGCAGTATAACATTTCTGATTATCTTATAATTATTAATCTCGGTGTAAAGAATCGAGAGATATATTGATTTCTCAGAATATCTGCATTGACCAAGATGTGATTTGCTCTCGTCAAATTTAAGTTTCCAGCCGTCGAGTTTATGTTTCTCCATAAGTTCTCTGGCTAATAAAATTGTTTCAGTTAGTTTCATATTTTTACTGGTCTAAGTTTCCTCCGTGTTAGTTGTGAGGTCTATAAGCACAAGCCCCAGTTTGTAAGGCTGGGGCTCGGTTCGTGCTGGGTGTTAGTCCTGCCCTGCTACTGCGTGGCAATACACACCAGTTTTCATCAGTTTACCAGTTTCTGGGTGAGTGAAGGTTCCAATATCTCTTGTAAGACCTTCTGCCTCAGCGTATAATACCTGCTGTTCCGCTGTTGCGTGAGTTATATTCTTATTGGCTCGTATACCCTTTTTGCGAAAATTCATATCTTCAGGGTTTATGCCTTGTGCCTCGAGTTCATCCCATTGTTCAGAACTGATTGGCGTTTTCTTAGTTAAAGTCATTTTTGACTCCTTCTGTTTTGTTGTTTTGTGTTTCGTTTCCATAGCACCAGTATAAACATAAAACATAATACGAGTCAAGTCTTTTTTTAATTATTTTTCAGTAAGGGTGTTTCACGTGAAACATAGGATTTCAACTGAATATGAAAATTTCAACGAGATACGGATTTTCTAATCTCGAAAACGGGGGATGCCCATTCGCGCGAAAAAGATCTACACGCATAATTGGCAAATATTTGTAGTTTAATACGCTCTGAAGGCTTGCGGCTATAATAGTATTACAAGTATAAGATAAATACAGCGGTTTAAGCGCCATATTGGTACTTTAACGGCGTTTTTTTGATTTCTTGGTAGTTTGGTAGGCTGAGGGGTTATTTTTTAGATTTTTGAACGGATTTCTTTTTTCTAAGATCTGGTACAGGAGTACGGCTTTCTACCCAATCCTTAAAAATTTTGGTATAATTTTTTGTATATTGAGTTAAATTATTTATTTTCATCGTTATTCTCCAATTTTATAATTATAAATAGTTTCAAATTCTTCAGTAGGTAACATTCTTATTGCATCCCAAGTTAACTTTGTGCATACTTTTGCGCAAATCTGGCATCCAATGCATTCATCAAATCTTATTTGTACGGGTGGAATCGGTATATTATATTTATCCATTGGTACTGTTTCAATACAGTCAACTGGACAAAACGGGATACATACTTGACAACCTGTGCATCCATCTTCATCTACTACTGCCATGAGTCTAGGTTTCCTTTTTTTATATCCTATTTTTTCTGCTGGATCTGGAACTGTTTTATAATGATCGATTGATTTCATTAGTATTTATTTGGCATTAAAGTATGTATGTTATCAATAATATATTGTGCACCATTAGTAGCATAAAAGGTTTTTGGTAAATTATTATATTGCCCTTTAGATACTTTACCCATATTAGTCATAGATATATTAACTCTTTCGGGCGGCAATCCTTCTAAATTACAATAATCCCACTGTATTTTACCATCGATACCTTCTATTTCTACAATAGGTTTACTTCTATTCATAGAATATAATTGTATTAATGGAAAATTCACTTATCATTTCCTTTCTTTCTTTTAATATTACGCTAGTAATATGTTTCTTTCTTTTATATATATATATAATATATATATTATATTAAGCTTACTACGTACTAACAATATAAGGCTTAAAGTACCTTTTGTCAAGCTTTTTCTTAAAAAAAAGAAAAATAATTTTTTGCTTGACTTATATTGTATATTACCTTATATTATGTAGCAAGTGGAAAAATATAAGAAATCTGATGCTAGGAACAATTGTGCTAACTGGAACGCAGGAAAGTGTTTAGGGGCATTAATGTTCAGAAAGGACGGCGTGTTGCATTACAAAATAGATAAGGATATGTATGGCAAGGATTGCTTCATAGATAAGGGTTGTGACTATTTTGATAAGATAGTGGTACCAGGTATAGTTAAATGAGTGTTATAAACAAAAAAAACATTACACCGAAGAAAATAAAGTTTCTTGAAAAGATAATTGATGAAGTAAAATCAAAAGGAACGCCTGTCCGCGCAAGCGTGATGCCGCATAGCGAGCCAGCTTGGGGATGGGGTAGAGATGAAAACAACGATAATAAGGAGAAAGAAGAATGCGAAAAATAAACATAGGTGGTCATGAGTATAAGGTAAAGTTCATGGATGGCGATAGAAAAGGCGAAGAGAACAGAATGCTCTTTGGAATGAACAATCCTCGTACTTGTGAGATATTCTTAGATGAGAAGCTTGTTACATCAAGAAGGAACGAAACTTTCTTACATGAAGTAATTCACGTTATTCTCGTAAATACTGGCTCTCCACATGATGAAGGCCTTATCGAGAGTCTTGCGAATGGATTCCATCAACTAGGAGTAGGAGATTATCTATGGCGGAAAGTAAGCAAATAGTAAGATCAATAGAAAAAGCCTATCCAGAGATGATGGAAAGGTTTGAATCTATTACTGGAGAGCAATATGAATTGTTCTGCCGAAAGCAGTATGACTACGGTTGTGGGAATATAACGCTTGGTGGCGATTTGAATGATGATGAAGATAGAATGTTTGCACTTACTGCTTTGGTCATAAGAATGAATGACAAGGTAAATCGGCTTAAAAACATAATTGTAAAGCATAGAGGCGAAAATGCGGTACGTGATGAAACATACATGGATGCTTTCAAGGATTTGTCGGTTTACGGAGTAATCGCACAATTAGTTGCAGAAAAGGTATGGGGTAAATGAAAACATTGTTTCTCTATGTAGAATCACTATTCTTAAGATTAGTTATTTTTGTAATCAATCAAAGGAGAAAAAGAGTATGAGGTGGACTAAAGCTGAGATGAGTATAATAAGCCAGTATACAAGGACAATGAAAAGCGTTAAGGCTCTTTGTTCCGAATTGGATTCTGCTGGTTTTATGCGTACATATAAATCTGTTACTCGGAAAATAGAATCTATGGGATGGTCTAGACCCACTGATGTAGCGGATATAGGTATTCTTCCTAAGATATTGATTTTTGATATAGAAACAACTCCTATGCCTGTATGGGTATGGGATTTTGGGAAGCAATATATTCCGCATACCAATATTGTAAGAGATAAGGCTGGTCATCAAAAATTTTGGTATGTCCTGTCTTGGGCTGCTAAATGGCTTTATGACGAAAATGTCTTGTCTGACGTTCTTACTCCAGAGGAAGCTGTTGCTAGGGACGATAAAAGAATATTGGATTCCGTATGGAAGTTGATTGATGAAGCTGATATTGTAGTTGCTCATAATGGTGATCGGTTTGATATAAGGAAACTCAATGCAAGATTCATACTTAATGACATGAATCCGCCATCTCCATATAAATCAATAGACACATTAAAGATTGCAAGAAAGGAATTTGCTTTTAGTTCTAATAAGCAAGACTTTCTTACTAAGACATTCGGTCTTTCGGAGAAATTAAAGACTGAGTTTCAATTGTGGATTGATTGCATGAATGGTGATAAAGAAAGATTAGCTGAAATGCTTAAGTACAATAAAAGAGATGTTATTGGATTGGAGCAGCTTTATCTTAAATTGAGACCATATATAAAGAATCATCCAAATCTTGGCATATTGATGGATAGTAATGTTTGTCCTTCCTGCGGAAGTAAGAATCTTAAACCGTCGGATGCTACATACTTTACAAGTTCTAATGAATTTCCTGTATACAGGTGTGGAGGATGTCATTCTCCGTTCATAAGAAGCAAATCTAGTATAGGCTCTAGCCCAACAGAACTAAGAAGTATTGCAAGGTAATGCTTGACAAAGGTATACTTAAGGGTTATATTATAATATATGCTTGTTCGTAAAATAAAAAATGTCGAACACAGGGTATATGATGATGAGAATGAGTTTCGCCAATACTGTCCTGATGAAAATATAATACTGAATTGGAGGGATGGCACCAAAGGTAGCTGGGTTAAGACTGATGATGATAAAATATGCCAAGTCCTCAAAAGGGGTAAGCTAAAAATCAGTCAGTCTAAGGGAGTGTATAATTATTACGTCAGGACAGCTATTGGCTCTTTTGTTTGCAGAGATACTATGAAGATGGAAGGTGGTCTTAGAAAGAATATGTATACTTTCGGAGATAGTGATGTTACATTGTATCAACAGAAGAAACATAGGAAGAAGGCTACTAGGCGTGAATTCTTGTTTGCTAAGTTCGTTGCGCAAGGTGATGGTATCGCAGAGGCATTTATAAAAGCCTTTCCTACCAATAATGAAGAATATGCAGATTATCAAGGGAAAATACTATTAAGCACGGAAAGGATCAAAAACTTGATAAGAGAAGAAGTTGACAAAGTCCTACATGAGGCTGAGATTACGCCTCTGTATTTGCTTGAACAAATGAAAAAAATTGTTGATGCAAAGAAATCACAGGATAAAGATAAGATTCAGGCTATTAAGGCTCTTATGCAAATTAGCGGAATGATGGACACCGAGAAGAGAACTGAATCATTAACCCTATTTCAAGGTTTTACAAAGGAGCAATTAGATGCTATCCAAGGCGGAGATTCGAAAAAGCTCATTGAAGCTTCGAGAGAAGTTGAAAAATAAGAAATGCATAGTTTGTGGATTTCCTATGAGGGAATACGCATCTATATGGTACAATCTAACGGAAGATTATTTTTCCATAGAGTGTTGTGAATGCTTTTCGTCGTACGATGAGGACTTCGAAATGCGAATGCCTGGAATAATATTTAATTGTGGAGAAGCATAAATGAAAACTGTTAAATTTGATCTAGTACTAAAAGTACATAATGATTTAAAAGAAGATGAATTAAAAAGTTCTTTAGAATATTATATGATAAATGATAATGCTGTTAGGGGACTGGTTTCTCAGGTTATTGGAGAAATTGATGCTCCAGAAAATTTTTCTATAATTTCAATGGAAATAAAGGAAAAAAGAAAGGTAAAGAAGAATGCCGTACAAAACAATGGGAAAAACGGTATACATCAAAAATGAAGCTTGCGGTATACGGAACTCTTCGTAATGGAAGTGAGGATACTGGAAGAATAGAAAATACTTCTCTTGTCTATCCTGGGCATCAAAGATTTCCTGCTGTAATACAGGATTATCAAGGCAAGGGTACTGTGGTGGAAGTTCACGATGTAACTAGCGAAGAGATGGCTCAGTATGATTTGTATGAAGGTCTTGCCATCGGTCTTTACGATAGGGTTAAAGTTAAAGTAAATATGGATAAAGGCGAAGAAGTGGAAGCTTGGGTATATGTTGCTGGCCCGCGCCTTCTTAAATTAGTAGATGTTTTTGAGGAGATTCCAAATGGAGACTGGAACAATAGAAAACTTTAATATAATTTCGAATGACTTGGATGAGAAAGAAAGAGTCCTTAATATGGTATCAAAGGACTTGGTTGCTTTTGGGCAGCTTTTTCTTCCAGATGATTTTATGAAATCAAAACCAGCTCTGTTTCATCATAATGTAGGCGAGTTTCTTTTAGATAATACTATAAGAAGGCTTTGTGTTATATTACCGCGTGGTCATACCAAATCCACTATGGCAAAAGCAGCTTTGCTCCATAGGATATATTTCAATCCTAAAGGAAAGAATGAATTTGCGGCTTGGGTATCTGAAGAACAGACACAGGCGATAGACCATTTAAAATACATTAAAACACATATAGAGTTAAATCCTGCCTTGCATTATTACTTTGGTGATATAGCTGGAAGTAAATGGACGGAAAAAGAAATCACCACATCTAAGGGTGACAGAATTATAGCAAAAGGAACTAGTCAAAGACTTCGTGGGAGATCGGAACTCGGCCTTCGTTATACAAAAATTATTCTTGATGACTTTGAATCTGAGTTAAATACAAAAACTCCAGAAAGAAGACGTGAAGTTAAAGAATGGCTTATGTCAACGGTATATCCAGCATTGGAAGAGTCAAAAGGTAATGAAGGTGCAATATGGCTTGTAGGTACGATCGTCCATTATGACTCTGCTTTGCAGGCTATATACGATGGATATTTAGAGGCTAAAAAAAATAAAGAAGATTATACTTGGCAGATTATATTTCATCGTGCGCTTGAGGATGGTAAACCGCTTTGGCCTTCTTATTTTCCAAAAGAAAAGATTGCAAGTATAAGAAAAGATTATGAGAACGTAGGGCAACTTCACAAGTTTGCACAGGAATATATGAATGATGCTCGCGATCTTGAAACAGCTAAATTTAAAATAGACAAGATAAATTATTATGATGGTGAATTTAAAGCAAAAAATAATCAAGCGTATATAGTTACTAAGAAAGATGCTATTCCAGTTAATGTTTATATGGGTGTTGACTTGGCTTATGAATCTTCTGCTAAACATGATTATCAAGTAATAGTGGTAGCTGGAATTGATAGCGATAAGAATGTTTATGTGATTGATATATTTCACGAACATATTCCTCTTTATGATATGCCTAGAAAGATATTTCAATATGCTAAAGAATACCAGCCGATGCGAAGAGCAAATGTGGAACATGTAGGTGCTCAAGGTATTATAAAAGATGCTGTTAATGCTCTATCGGGAAAAGATAGAAAGATGGCTCCTGGTATTGCTCGTGGTGTTAGACCGCCTACTGGAATTAAAAAAGAAGATCGGCTTGAATCATTGCTTTGTCCTCTTGTAAATCGTGGCAAGTTTTTTATGAAAAAGCAACATAATGAAATAGTGGATGAAATGTTTCATTTTCCTAAAGGAAAGAACGATGACTTGCTTGACGGCATTTGGTATTCGATTATAAATGCCAGAGCTCCATTGAGCAGAAAGTTTGATGCTGAGAATTTTGAAGAGACAGTAGATCAAAAAAAGGAGTTTTTAGCAAGAAAAATAGTGAGAAACTGGATTACTGGGCAAAGAATGTGAAAAAAATAAAAAAAATACTTGACATTGTACCCTTTTATGCTTATATTATAAGTAAGACAAATTATATAGTTAGGAGATATCGATATCGCTAATGAAGAAAATCTCGTCGAAGTCGACGAGGCTCAAAAGAATTTGGATTTGTGGCGTAGATGGCGGGATGCTCGTGTCGATTGGGACGAAGAAGCCCGTGACGCAGTAGATTTCGTTCTCGGAAATCACTATACTCAAGATGAATCAGATACCCTGAGTGCAATTGGTCAGGGAGATTTTATCATTGACAGAGTGTATGCTGCTGTTGATAAACTCAAATCCTTATTAACATCAAAGAATCCTAAGTTTTCTGCTATTGGAAGAGAAGACTCAGATAATAAACTTGCTCAAGTTTGGAGGACTATACTTGAGTATATATGGGATATTTCTGATGGTGACATGGAATTTAAGCAAGCCGTCCACGATTATGCAATCGCTGGTATGGGATATTTTTATGTATATATAGACCCCGAGGCGGATTTCGGCAGGGGCGATGTCAAGTTTACCAATGTAAATCCTTTTAGAGTATATGTTGATCCTGCTGCGAGAAACAGGTATTTCAACGATGCCTCCGCCATCATATTATCTACTATATTAACGGAAGATCAAGTACTTGCCGTTTATCCGCAACTTTCAGAATTCATTTCAGAAATAGATAGTATGAATGATGAGGAAGATTATCCTGCTTCAAGCAGAAAAAACTCTTCCCAATCATTTACTCCAGATATAGTCAAAGATAGTGACCGTGGAGGATATCAAAGATATAGAGTTTTAGAAAGATTTGAAAAAGTAAAAGTTCCTTATTATAGACTTTTTAATAAACAGAATGGTGAAGAAAAAGTTGTTGATATGGAAACTTTTGAACAGATAGCCAGCGAAAATGCACATCTAATAGAATCTGGATTAATAGAAGCTGTCGAAATAATGCAAACTCGTATTAAAGTAGTGGCAACTATGGGACAACATTTATTATATCAGCAATTATTAAATACTGATGTATATCCTGTTATTCCAGTTCCAAATATTTGGACTAATACTCCATATCCCAAATCAGATGTTACAAAAGTTAAAGATTCTCAACGGCTTATAAACAAATTATTTTCATTAACACTTAGTCATGCGCAAGCTTCTGCTGGACTTAAGCTTCTTGTACCTGAAGGAAGTGTTGATGACGTAGGACAGCTTGAAAGGGATTGGGCTAATCCTAATGCTGTATTGGAATATAATCCAGAGTTTGGGGAGCCTCATTTTCCAGCTCCGCAACCACTTGCTGGTGAATTTTATCATTTAATAGACAGAGTAGAACATTACATAGATTTAAATTTTGGAATACCTGAGTTGATGCAAGGCTTCAAAGAAAAGGCTCCTGATACTGTACGCGGAACTGCTATGCTCTCGGAAATGGGAGAAAGTCGTGGGCGTTCTAAGCTAAAGGATATAGAAGCAAGTTTAAGTCAACTTGGAAGATGCATATATAATTATGCGAAAGGACATTATACATTCCAGAAAACATTTAAAATCGTGCAACCTAATAATGATTTAACTGAATTTACAGTTAATAATAGGTTGTATGATGATAAGTCAAACGAGCTACAGACCATAGAGAATGATATTTCTTTAGGTCAACATGACGTTCGTATTATATCGGGTTCAACATTACCGTCAAACAAGATGGCTGAATACAACATGTATCTTGAGGCATATAAGTTGGGACTGGTAGATGATGTCGAGGTCTTAAAGAAAACTGAGATCTACGACAAAGAAGGTGTATTGCAACGAAAAGGTATGATGGCGAAAATGCAGTCATACATACAACAACTAGAAGGTCAGATAAAAGAACTTACTGGTGATCTGCAAACGGCTGACAGGGAAGCTGTTCATGCTAAGAAACAGGTTATCACTGAGAAATTTAAGACCGATTTGAATGAAATTGTCTCTGAGGCGAAATATAAGGAAAGAGTCAAGATTAATAAACTAGAAGGTGTGATTGATAAAGCAGATGTTCGTGCCGAAGCTTCGTTAGCTGTACAAAAGGCAAATAAAGGGAGCTCCTCTAAGAAAGGGAGCGCACAAGGAAAACAATAATCATAGGTTAAACTTCTTCGAAATATCGAAAGGTAGAGTTCGAATCAAAGAAGAAATCTAAAAGGAGGTTATATGGAAGATCAAGTGCAAAATAGTGTAGTTGATAGTCCTGAAAGCAATGTTCAAGCGACAACTCGTGAAGGGTTGGATGTTTCTATGCCAGATGTTCAATTGGCAGCAGAACTTCCAAGTGTTCAAGATAGTGTCATTAGTGAAGGCAATTCTCGCCCACCTAATTTAATTACTAAAGAAGGTGATGAGAGCCAAATTGATTACGGGACAGATTGGGAAAATGAAACTCGCAAGTTTCAGTCTATGTATGATAAACAAAAGGCTGATTATGAGAGTCTTCAAAGTGAGTACCAGCAACTTGCTCCAATGTCTGAACTGCAAAAGGTTCTTGAATCAAGACCTGATGTAGTTGAGGCAATAAGAGATAAGTTGGAGGGAAAAAGCAATCAAGAAACTATACGCGAAGGAGATGATACTAATGTAATTGATGAATCATCTTTTGACCCATGGGAAGCCTATTACAAACCAGAGTCTGCCTCATATAAAATGAGAACGACTCAGGAAAAGGCTTTGGTAGATGAGGCTGTTGGACAACATATGTCTCAAATACAAGGCCAAGTTGCGTTGCAGAATTTGCGCAATGAGTTATCTAGCAACTATAATATGCAGGATGAAAAGGATATCAGTGATTTTATTGAATTTGCGACCACACCGAGAGATCAACTTCCGATTGATCTTTTAATCGATGTTTATCGTAAATATTATAATAAAGGAACTGACAATGTTTCTCCGAACATGGAAGCAGTTAGAGCGACTCAAAGCATTCCTAAGACAGCTGGGATTCTTCAGGGTGGTGAAGCACCAAGAAAGAATGAACAGGATTCTGCTTGGGATAGAATTTTGCAAGCTGGGCAAGCAGGGAGAATTCCCTAATTAAAAATAATCAAAAATAGGAGGTAACACATGGCTGTTACAAGTGGGGTAAAATCCAGTTATGATATTACAGCTGCTGCTGCTACTGCTGGTATTGGGCAAGCGCCTGATCGCCGCCGATTATACGATTTTTCAGACCGAGTTGCCGAATTGGCACCAGAGGAATCGCCGTTTTTTGTATATCTTTCAAAAGTTGCAAAAGTACCAACGGACGATCCTGTATTTCGGTTCTTAGAAAATCGTTCTAAGATTGATTGGACTACTCGTAATTTTAAAATGGCTGCTGGTGTAAACGGAGGTTCTGCTGTAAGCGCAGGAAGCTCTTATACATTTACAGTTGATTCAGATAGTGCTACGGGTGGAACAGCTTCTGGCGGTGCATCGGTTGATTTCCTTACAAAAGGAATGGTCTTTGCCGTAAATACTGTTAGTGGAGCTGCTGGTTATTCACAGACTTTAGTCCGTGTAGAAAGCGCTCCTGCTGACTTAGGTACATCTACCTCATTTACTGGTAAGATTATTAATATATCTAATACAGTAACTTCTGGAGATAGTGCTATTACAGGTGAGGATATTATCGCTAATAATGATAATTGCCAAGTAATTGGTACTTCATTTCAAGAAGGAAGTGGATCACCTGATGTATGGTCTAGTGAAATCGAAGATGATTTCGGTTATACGCAGATCTTTAAGACCGCAGCTGAAATGTCGAATACGGCAATTGCTACTCGTTATCGTGGTTATGCAAATGAATGGGAGCGCATTTGGGCTCTTAAACTTCGTGAGCATAAAGTAGATATTGAGAGAGCATTGCTATTCGGGCAAAGAGCTCGTGTAAGTTCTATCCAGTATACTGAAGGTATTGTTGGACATATTCTAAAGAATGGTAAAGCAATTCTTGGTACGGGTGATATGACTTATACAGCTGGCGAACCATATTTTAGAAGTGTAGCTAGTGCAGAGTTGACATATGATCGTTTGCTTTCAGATATGGAAGTAATGTTCGATCCAGCTCGTGGCGGAGCAAGTGAAAAGTTAGTTCTTGCAGGTCTTCCTGTAATTTCTTTCTTTAACAAACTTGGTTCAGAGTCATTCTTGAGTGCAAGTATGTCTCATAGTAAGAATGCATCTGAGACTACTACGCCTACAGCGACTGGTGCAAACCAATATCCATATAGAATGGGTATGGAAACACGCGATGGTGCTTTTGGTCATCAAGTATATACTATTGAAACTGTTCATGGTACTATGCATTTGGTCAAAGAACCGCTATTTCGTAGTATTTCTGCCAATATGATGGCAATGGTTGATATGAGTAAAGTATCTTATCGTCCATTAGTAGGTAATGGTGTTAATAGAGATACATCAATTTTAACTAACGTACAAAACTCAGATGAAGACTTGAGAAAGGATATGATCCTTACTGAAGCAGGCTTAGAAGTCACGCTTCCAGAATCTCACGCGCTTTATCAAGTAGAATTATAGTAGGAGGTTAAAGAGTGTATAATAAATCATTAAATACTAGTAGCGGAAGCTATAATACTAAAAAGCGCGCAATACAGAATATTGATAATGGCGCTGCTGTGACAAGAACATTAACAGATGCTGAGTCTGGGACTCTATATCTTGTTGATATGTCAACAGTAGATAACGATGTTGCAATAACTCTGCCAACAGCTTCAGATTCTGAAGGTGTATGGTTTGATTTCTGTTTCACAGTTGCCTGTGATGACGATGCAGATTTTTCTGTAACAACTGGTGCTGACGGAACTGATATATACGGTTATATTGTCACTGGTGCTGCAAACAGCACGGTTGATGATGTTGATGGATTGTCAAAAATAACTGTAGACGGTTCAGTAGCTCAGACGACAGAAGGAATGAGACTCACATTTTTATGTGATGGTACTAATTGGCATCTTAGTGGGTATAATCCTACTGCAATTGGAACTGTTCTGGTTGTCGAATCTGCGAGTGCTTAATTACCTAAATAGATAAAGGTAAGCAGTTTTGGATACTGTGGGGCTGGTCGTATAAAGGGCTAGCCCCAAAAATCCTAAAAATTTTAAAATTGGAGATAGTATGGCAGCTTATAACACGATAACAAAAATTATAGTAGGGCAAATTCCATCTGGAACTGAAGATAGTGGTACAGCAGGTACATTGTCAAAGTTAATTAATGACTTCTGGCAGACGCTAGACAGTACTAGTGGAGCGGTTCAAAGTATGACCGCTGTTCAGATTGCGCCTTACACAGTTGCAGTAATTATAGTTTACTTAGGTTAAGATGCCTAAATGCCAACATTGCGAAGAGCCTAATCCAGAGCATTGGTTCTATTGCAGAGAGTGTGGTAAAAGAGCTTCTAAGCCAAAATTTACAACAAACTCTTTTATGAGAACTGAAGCTGGAAAAAGAACGGATGTAGAGTTTAACACTATTTCCTACGAAGAAAGCTTTGATAAAATGAATAAAGCCGATAAGCGGTGGAAGGGATTTTAATATGCCTTATGGAAAAGGAACTTATGGAAGCAAGGTCGGAAGACCGAAGAAAAAGAAATCTTCTAAGAAAAAGAAGTCTTACAAAAAGAAAAAGAAATCTTCTAAAAAGAAAAAGAAATAATTAGATGGCAACATTTAGCGCACAAGTAGTAGATTTAGTTGGTGCTTTCAGTGACGAAACTGCTTTAGATTCGTTTATCACAGAAGGTGCTAATGAAGTTATTAATGCTATGCCTCGCGATATGCAGGAGCGAGTAGCAGAAGAAACATCTTTTACAAATACTACCACTTCTGAGGGAAGTAAGATACTACATGTTATGAGGAATGATGGTACGATAGATCAACCTTGTAGAAAAGTGCCTGCTAGAAGAAGAGGTCGTATACAAGATTCTTCTGATATGGAATATGCTACTGCGACAGATCCCGCTTACTATATACAAGATGCTCTTGTAACTGTATTCCCAACTGGTACTGGCAAGTTGGTTTCAATTCCTACTTATAATCAAGGCTCTGCTCTAGATGCAAGTAGTCTTAGTACAATTACCAATTTCCCAAATGAAGCTGAATATTTGGTTACAACATATGCTGCTATAAAAGCATTACAACAAAATATGAGTGGTATGATGACACTTGCAGCTATTGATACAACTGCATTAGGAGCTATTACAACCGAGCTGAATAAAGCGGATGATATTATCAGTACGGCTCAGGGAAAAGTAGATGCTTTTTATACTTCTATTGGTGATATTGATGACACTACAGAGTTGTGGGATAATACGAATAAAAGATTTACAGTGGTAAGAGATGCGTTGGTTTATGCTGGAAACTTAATAGACAACAATAAGCCTGATGCAGCTTATGATGTAGCACAGAATTTATTAGATGTAAACGCAGCCCTTGATGGGATGCAAGCTCATTTAGCTGATGGGGAGGCTATTCTTACAAACGACCCAACTTCAGGAGATATTGCTACAGCTTTGACCGCTATGAAAAATGCAATAGAAGCCGCTGAGGCCTCGATTGACACAATGGAAGCCTCTGCCAGCTCTGTATTTGGTGATTCAGATACTTTTACAGCTGCAAGTTCTCAACTTACAAGAGTAAAAGCTGCTATAGATAATGCTGAAGATGTTATAAACAGCAACCAGCCTAGCGCCACAACCGATGCTTATGGAGCTCTAGCGGCTGAAGATACAGAATTAGTACAATCTGCTTTAGCGATAGCAAGTACAGAAATACAAAGAGCTCAAATGCATTTATCAGAATGGACTGCTATTGGTGATATGAGAGTAAAAGAAATTAACGCTTCTTTAGCTGAGGCTCAGGCATATGGTAGTGAAATTCAAGCCAGATTATCTTATGCTAGTGCCTACCAACAAGCATCAGCTGCGAGAGGTCAAGAAGGACAGAGTAGAATGGCTCAAGCAAATATTACTTTATCAGTAGCACAGCAAGAATTAGCGAGGGCTAATGCAGCGATTGCCGAAATTAATATACTTATGGGTTCGTATAGGTTGGAACTAGAAGGCGTTGGCCCATATCTGCAAGCTGCAACTGGCTATATCTCGCAAGCGGGAGGATATGTATTGGAGGCAAATACAAGAATGCAAAGAGAAGAACAAAAATATAAATGGTATCAGGCTCAGCAAGCGAAATTACAAGCTGATTATGATAGAGGAATACAACTTTTAAGGGCTGGTTAATATGGCTAAAACTTTAGTAACATTACCCACTTCTCCATCTTTTACCTTGGTAACGCTTCCTTACCCAAGTTCTACTGATGCTACTTGCGATACAACGAGTGGCGATGCTACAGTTACGATGGATAGTACAAGTGCTATTTCTACTGAAATGAATGTTTCTGGAACTGGAATTCCAGTTAATACTAGGGTTGATTCTGTTACTAATTCTACTACTTTTGAATTGACAAGTAAGGCTACAGCAAGTAATACTAATACTACGCTTACATTTAGTGGTGCATTATGGGATGCAGTTACATTGGATACATCTACAACTTGGGTATTGCCTGGAAGTTGGCCTGATATGACTGTAAATGATTGGGAAGATGAAACAAGAACATGGCAACAAATTGGATTACTTGGAAAGGACTCTGATTAATGGCTGTACATAGTTTAACAGTAAAAAAGATTTTATCAATGGTAAGACAAGTTTTTCCAGATGCGCCAGAAACTTACGTTATGGCTTTAATAAATGAAGCACTGGTAGAATCGGGGAAGTATAATACAAGAGTTGAATATGCAAAAGCGACTACTGTTGCCGATCAACAATGGTATACTCTTAGTGATACTAATGCTGGTGTAGAAATAAATAAAGTTTTTAGGGTTGATTTTATGGACGCAAGTGACGAATATGTAAAAATACCTAGATTATTAAATGACGAAATTCAAACTATGGATATAGATTAATGGCAAGTACTTATAAATACCCAGAAGATTATATAGCTTGGTTTATAAAAGGAGATCATCTTGCTATTGTTACTACGCAAGGAAGCGATGCTTCAAGTACGCATAAAAAACTTGGACAATATAAACCAATAGACGAAGCTGTTACAAATGGAATTTTAATTCATTATTATGCAGAACCAGATGCTGTTACTGCTATTACTGATGATTTAAAAACTAAAGGAATTGATAATACGCTTCATTCTTTTTTAGTGGACTATGTTAAGTGCAAATTATATATGGATAGAGCAGGTCAGTTATCAATATCAGATGCGAATGCATCATCAATTTCAATGAATCTTTCCAGTCAGCATGAAAGAAAATGGAAAGAATGTTTAATTAAATATGGAAGCAAGAAGAGAGATAAAGTTGGTGGCCCCAGACGGATTATGCCACCCAATATGCAATAAATTGTCTTAAAAGACGGTGGTGGAGGGAAATAGAGGATTAAATTATGGCGATACCTTTAAAATATCAAACTAAAGAAGTATTAAATAAAGTTTTAAATACAGGCGAGGATGCGTTAAACGTAGACCTCTCTGATTCCGTAACTGTAACTGTAGACAGCGAATTTCCCGCAGCTTCTGCAATTTCAGATGATTTCGCTAATCCAACAACTACATCAGCTATGTCCATGCTTATGGGTTGGGATACTAGTACATGGGATAGGGTACAAATAGGTGGCGGTACACAAGCTGCTGCTTTAAGAGTTACGATAGCAAGTGATTCAACTGGCGTATTGAGTATTGATGATAATGGTGGAAATATATCTATTGACGATGGTGGGAATACAATAACTGTAGATGGCACCGTAACTGCAAATCTTGGTTCTACTGATAATACGGTATTAGATAATATTGATTCAAATACAGATTATGGAGCTACTACAGGTGGAGGTACTGAATCTGGAGCATTAAGAGTTACAATAGCAAGTAACTCAACTGGTGTTGTAAGCGTAGATGATAATGGTAGTACACTTACAGTAGATGTTGCTTCTGGAGGAATAGCATCAGGAGCTATCGCTTCGGGTGCAGTTGCGTCAGGGGCTGTGGCTTCTGGAGCTATAGCGAGTGGGGCTCTTGCTTCTGGTTCTGTAGTAGATGGAGCTATGGTAACATTAGGAGCAAAAGCAGATGCAAAGAGTACTGCAACTGATACTACTGCTATAACTGCTATGCAGGTATTGAAACAAATTAGTGCATCAGTCCAAGAAGTTGCAACCGATACGGGTACTATAGATTCAGATACTAATGATATAAAAACTGCTACTGAATCATCAAATACACATTTAGGTAATATGTTTTATGATACTGCACTTGCTGTTACTCCTTCAGATGGTTCAGATTTAACTGGAGAGCCTTTTTATGCTGTCTATGTTGGTACTGGTGGAAACCTTAAAGTAGATATGTCAGATGGTGGTGCTGCTGTAACACTATCTAATGTTGCGTCTGGACAATTACTACCTATAATGGTTGAAAGAATTTATTCTACAGGGACAACAGCATCAAATATTATAGCGTTTAAATAATGATTACTTGGTTTAGAACAGCAGGAAACTTTTTAAGGTCAGTATATGATGTTATTTGGAATATATCTCAGCTTGACTGGGAAGAAAGTAATGTAAAATGGGAAGAACATACAGGATGAAAAATTTTAATATGAGGAAAATATAATGGCAAGTTTAACAGGTTCAACGATTGCGTCAAGTTATGAGCAATTATTATGCCTTCCTGATGGAGGTGGTAATACATCAAACCTAGTAGCGGTAACGGATGGTGATGGTGGAACTACATTTTGTATATCTCTTACTGATGCGTCTACTGGTAAAGCTGTTCTGGCTGTAGATGGTAGCCATGCAAACGGTACTGAAATACAAATTGATAACTCTGCTACTGATGGAGATGCATTTCTATCATTTCAATTAAGTGGTACATCAAAATTTACAATGGGTGTGGATGATGGTGATTCTGATAAATTTAAGATTGGTACAACAGCTATTGGTACAGGTACTATGTTTGCTCTTGATACCAGCTCCAAAATCAGCCTATCGAATAATGATAGTGGTGGAACTGGTGGTTCAGATTCTACAAGTGGGAATACTATATTTGGTTGGAAAGCTGGTGAAGATATTGCTTCTGGTGGATTAGATAATACTTACTTTGGTCATAATGCAGGCAATCAAAATACAACTGGCGATAAGAATACGTATGTGGGAGCAAATGCTGGTGAGGGTGTAAATGGAAACGCTAATAGCTTTAACACGGCAATAGGTAGAGAGGCTCTACTATCTGTTACTACTGGTAGTAATAATACAGTAATTGGTAGCGGGTCTGGTGATGCTCTTGCCGATGGGGAACAAAATGTTGCTGTTGGGGCTAATTCTTTGAGCACATCAACAGGGATTGACGGGACTGTTGCCATAGGATATGGGGCACTTAATGCCCTCACAACTGGTGCTGGGAATACGGCTATTGGGTTTGAATCTCTAAAAACAGAAGATGCTGGCTCTGGAAATGTCGCTGTAGGTTATCAAGCATTAGAAACGCTTAATAATGATAATGGATATAATATCGCTATGGGTCATAATGCGATGCAAGGCGCAACTACTGCATATTACAATATTTGTATAGGAAAAGATACTGGTACTGCTATGGCGGCTGCGGTGCCTTCTTGTGTAATAATAGGTCATGAAGCTGGAGATGCAATTAATCATGCTGACGCTGGTGGTACAGTAGCTATAGGAAGAAGCGCTGGAGGAGCCATCACGAGTGGTCAATTTAATACTGCTGTTGGGTATCAATCATTAGAAAAGAATGTAATTGGTAATGATAGTACTGCAGTTGGGTATCAAGCACTTCAAGACATGGTGGCTACTTCAGATGGTTATGGTAGGAATACAGCAATCGGTAGTAAGGCCGCTCTTAATTTAACTGATGCAACTCAAGGTGTATATATTGGATTTCTTGCTGGTGGGGCGGGGGCAATTACAGGAAATAGTAATATTGCTATTGGAGTTGAATGTGGAGAAAATTTAGGTTCAGCCAATGAGAATACTTTTATTGGAACACAGGCTGGTAGAGACCTTACAACTGGAAGTGATAATGTAGCGATAGGTGTTAGTGCTTTTGATGCTGCTTCGGTTGGTGAATCATATAATGTAGCTATTGGTAGTGGTACAATGGGAGCTTGGGATGAAGGGTCAGAAGGTGGCAGCGCTCAGATTGACCATAATATTGCTATTGGGTATAATGCGTTTTTTGGTGGTGATTGTGGTGCTGGTAGTGAAACCGCAGTTGGTAATATAGCTATAGGTGCTTATGCTTTAGATGCTACATCTGCTGATGACCATACTGGAGCTGTTGCAATAGGTCACCAAGCTCTTTCAACTAATACAAGTGCTAGTGGCAATATAGGTATTGGGTATCAAGCTGGGCTGGCTGTTACTTCAGGTGCTAATAATACTTTTCTGGGGTATCAAGCTGGACTGGAACATGAAACTGGAGCCAGAAATACTGTTATTGGTTATGAGGCAATGTTTGATACTGGTGCTAATAGTGGCCCAGCATCTAATGATAATATATTTATTGGGTATCGAGCTGGTGGTGGAACATGGAGTTCATTCGCTTCTGAAAGAAATGTAGGTATTGGCAACTATGCTATGGATGGGGCAATGA